>FUFK010037421.1_pt1 | contig 327964 bp, 7 predicted proteins | sample 1021851 | NCBI WGS metagenome assembly FUFK01 (sample SAMEA51879418, study PRJEB19060) | metagenome | reverse complement strand
TCGTTATGCGCCTTCGTATGTTTCTCCTGCTTATCACCTTCTTGAAGGCTTCCCATTCATTCAGGAACCGCCTTCTGGTGATTTGCAAGAACGCGTACTTATTCGCCACCATGATTATGACCAGTGTTTCCAGTCCGTTCAGTTGTTGCAGTGGAATAGTCAGGTTAAATTTAATGTGACCGTTTATCGCAATCTGCCGACCACTCGCGATTCAATCATGACTTCGTGATAAAAGATTGAGTGTGAGGTTATAACGCCGAAGCGGTAAAAATTTTAATTTTTGCCGCTGAGGGGTTGACCAAGCGAAGCGCGGTAGGTTTTCTGCTTAGGAGTTTAATCATGTTTCAGACTTTTATTTCTCGCCATAATTCAAACTTTTTTTCTGATAAGCTGGTTCTCACTTCTGTTACTCCAGCTTCTTCGGCACCTGTTTTACAGACACCTAAAGCTACATCGTCAACGTTATATTTTGATAGTTTGACGGTTAATGCTGGTAATGGTGGTTTTCTTCATTGCATTCAGATGGATACATCTGTCAACGCCGCTAATCAGGTTGTTTCTGTTGGTGCTGATATTGCTTTTGATGCCGACCCTAAATTTTTTGCCTGTTTGGTTCGCTTTGAGTCTTCTTCGGTTCCGACTACCCTCCCGACTGCCTATGATGTTTATCCTTTGGATGGTCGCCATGATGGTGGTTATTATACCGTCAAGGACTGTGTGACTATTGACGTCCTTCCCCGTACGCCGGGCAATAATGTTTATGTTGGTTTCATGGTTTGGTCTAACTTTACCGCTACTAAATGCCGCGGATTGGTTTCGCTGAATCAGGTTATTAAAGAGATTATTTGTCTCCAGCCACTTAAGTGAGGTGATTTATGTTTGGTGCTATTGCTGGCGGTATTGCTTCTGCTCTTGCTGGTGGCGCCATGTCTAAATTGTTTGGAGGCGGTCAAAAAGCCGCCTCCGGTGGCATTCAAGGTGATGTGCTTGCTACCGATAACAATACTGTAGGCATGGGTGATGCTGGTATTAAATCTGCCATTCAAGGCTCTAATGTTCCTAACCCTGATGAGGCCGTCCCTAGTTTTGTTTCTGGTGCTATGGCTAAAGCTGGTAAAGGACTTCTTGAAGGTACGTTGCAGGCTGGCACTTCTGCCGTTTCTGATAAGTTGCTTGATTTGGTTGGACTTGGTGGCAAGTCTGCCGCTGATAAAGGAAAGGATACTCGTGATTATCTTGCTGCTGCATTTCCTGAGCTTAATGCTTGGGAGCGTGCTGGTGCTGATGCTTCCTCTGCTGGTATGGTTGACGCCGGATTTGAGAATCAAAAAGAGCTTACTAAAATGCAACTGGACAATCAGAAAGAGATTGCCGAGATGCAAAATGAGACTCAAAAAGAGATTGCTGGCATTCAGTCGGCGACTTCACGCCAGAATACGAAAGACCAGGTATATGCACAAAATGAGATGCTTGCTTATCAACAGAAGGAGTCTACTGCTCGCGTTGCGTCTATTATGGAAAACACCAATCTTTCCAAGCAACAGCAGGTTTCCGAGATTATGCGCCAAATGCTTACTCAAGCTCAAACGGCTGGTCAGTATTTTACCAATGACCAAATCAAAGAAATGACTCGCAAGGTTAGTGCTGAGGTTGACTTAGTTCATCAGCAAACGCAGAATCAGCGGTATGGCTCTTCTCATATTGGCGCTACTGCAAAGGATATTTCTAATGTCGTCACTGATGCTGCTTCTGGTGTGGTTGATATTTTTCATGGTATTGATAAAGCTGTTGCCGATACTTGGAACAATTTCTGGAAAGACGGTAAAGCTGATGGTATTGGCTCTAATTTGTCTAGGAAATAACCGTCAGGATTGACACCCTCCCAATTGTATGTTTTCATGCCTCCAAATCTTGGAGGCTTTTTTATGGTTCGTTCTTATTACCCTTCTGAATGTCACGCTGATTATTTTGACTTTGAGCGTATCGAGGCTCTTAAACCTGCTATTGAGGCTTGTGGCATTTCTACTCTTTCTCAATCCCCAATGCTTGGCTTCCATAAGCAGATGGATAACCGCATCAAGCTCTTGGAAGAGATTCTGTCTTTTCGTATGCAGGGCGTTGAGTTCGATAATGGTGATATGTATGTTGACGGCCATAAGGCTGCTTCTGACGTTCGTGATGAGTTTGTATCTGTTACTGAGAAGTTAATGGATGAATTGGCACAATGCTACAATGTGCTCCCCCAACTTGATATTAATAACACTATAGACCACCGCCCCGAAGGGGACGAAAAATGGTTTTTAGAGAACGAGAAGACGGTTACGCAGTTTTGCCGCAAGCTGGCTGCTGAACGCCCTCTTAAGGATATTCGCGATGAGTATAATTACCCCAAAAAGAAAGGTATTAAGGATGAGTGTTCAAGATTGCTGGAGGCCTCCACTATGAAATCGCGTAGAGGCTTTGCTATTCAGCGTTTGATGAATGCAATGCGACAGGCTCATGCTGATGGTTGGTTTATCGTTTTTGACACTCTCACGTTGGCTGACGACCGATTAGAGGCGTTTTATGATAATCCCAATGCTTTGCGTGACTATTTTCGTGATATTGGTCGTATGGTTCTTGCTGCCGAGGGTCGCAAGGCTAATGATTCACACGCCGACTGCTATCAGTATTTTTGTGTGCCTGAGTATGGTACAGCTAATGGCCGTCTTCATTTCCATGCGGTGCACTTTATGCGGACACTTCCTACAGGTAGCGTTGACCCTAATTTTGGTCGTCGGGTACGCAATCGCCGCCAGTTAAATAGCTTGCAAAATACGTGGCCTTATGGTTACAGTATGCCCATCGCAGTTCGCTACACGCAGGACGCTTTTTCACGTTCTGGTTGGTTGTGGCCTGTTGATGCTAAAGGTGAGCCGCTTAAAGCTACCAGTTATATGGCTGTTGGTTTCTATGTGGCTAAATACGTTAACAAAAAGTCAGATATGGACCTTGCTGCTAAAGGTCTAGGAGCTAAAGAATGGAACAACTCACTAAAAACCAAGCTGTCGCTACTTCCCAAGAAGCTGTTCAGAATCAGAATGAGCCGCAACTTCGGGATGAAAATGCTCACAATGACAAATCTGTCCACGGAGTGCTTAATCCAACTTACCAAGCTGGGTTACGACGCGACGCCGTTCAACCAGATATTGAAGCAGAACGCAAAAAGAGAGATGAGATTGAGGCTGGGAAAAGTTACTGTAGCCGACGTTTTGGCGGCGCAACCTGTGACGACAAATCTGCTCAAATTTATGCGCGCTTCGATAAAAATGATTGGCGTATCCAACCTGCAGAGTTTTATCGCTTCCATGACGCAGAAGTTAACACTTTCGGATATTTCTGATGAGTCGAAAAATTATCTTGATAAAGCAGGAATTACTACTGCTTGTTTACGAATTAAATCGAAGTGGACTGCTGGCGGAAAATGAGAAAATTCGACCTATCCTTGCGCAGCTCGAGAAGCTCTTACTTTGCGACCTTTCGCCATCAACTAACGATTCTGTCAAAAACTGACGCGTTGGATGAGGAGAAGTGGCTTAATATGCTTGGCACGTTCGTCAAGGACTGGTTTAGATATGAGTCACATTTTGTTCATGGTAGAGATTCTCTTGTTGACATTTTAAAAGAGCGTGGATTACTATCTGAGTCCGATGCTGTTCAACCACTAATAGGTAAGAAATCATGAGTCAAGTTACTGAACAATCCGTACGTTTCCAGACCGCTTTGGCCTCTATTAAGCTCATTCAGGCTTCTGCCGTTTTGGATTTAACCGAAGATGATTTCGATTTTCTGACGAGTAACAAAGTTTGGATTGCTACTGACCGCTCTCGTGCTCGTCGCTGCGTTGAGGCTTGCGTTTATGGTACGCTGGACTTTGTAGGATACCCTCGCTTTCCTGCTCCTGTTGAGTTTATTGCTGCCGTCATTGCTTATTATGTTCATCCCGTCAACATTCAAACGGCCTGTCTCATCATGGAAGGCGCTGAATTTACGGAAAACATTATTAATGGCGTCGAGCGTCCGGTTAAAGCCGCTGAATTGTTCGCGTTTACCTTGCGTGTACGCGCAGGAAACACTGACGTTCTTACTGACGCAGAAGAAAACGTGCGTCAAAAATTACGTGCAGAAGGAGTGATGTAATGTCTAAAGGTAAAAAACGTTCTGGCGCTCGCCCTGGTCGTCCGCAGCCGTTGCGAGGTACTAAAGGCAAGCGTAAAGGCGCTCGTCTTTGGTATGTAGGTGGTCAACAATTTTAATTGCAGGGGCTTCGGCCCCTTACTTGAGGATAAATTATGTCTAATATTCAAACTGGCGCCGAGCGTATGCCGCATGACCTTTCCCATCTTGGCTTCCTTGCTGGTCAGATTGGTCGTCTTATTACCATTTCAACTACTCCGGTTATCGCTGGCGACTCCTTCGAGATGGACGCCGTTGGCGCTCTCCGTCTTTCTCCATTGCGTCGTGGCCTTGCTATTGACTCTACTGTAGACATTTTTACTTTTTATGTCCCTCATCGTCACGTTTATGGTGAACAGTGGATTAAGTTCATGAAGGATGGTGTTAATGCCACTCCTCTCCCGACTGTTAACACTACTGGTTATATTGACCATGCCGCTTTTCTTGGCACGATTAACCCTGATACCAATAAAATCCCTAAGCATTTGTTTCAGGGTTATTTGAATATCTATAACAACTATTTTAAAGCGCCGTGGATGCCTGACCGTACCGAGGCTAACCCTAATGAGCTTAATCAAGATGATGCTCGTTATGGTTTCCGTTGCTGCCATCTCAAAAACATTTGGACTGCTCCGCTTCCTCCTGAGACTGAGCTTTCTCGCCAAATGACGACTTCTACCACATCTATTGACATTATGGGTCTGCAAGCTGCTTATGCTAATTTGCATACTGACCAAGAACGTGATTACTTCATGCAGCGTTACCATGATGTTATTTCTTCATTTGGAGGTAAAACCTCTTATGACGCTGACAACCGTCCTTTACTTGTCATGCGCTCTAATCTCTGGGCATCTGGCTATGATGTTGATGGAACTGACCAAACGTCGTTAGGCCAGTTTTCTGGTCGTGTTCAACAGACCTATAAACATTCTGTGCCGCGTTTCTTTGTTCCTGAGCATGGCACTATGTTTACTCTTGCGCTTGTTCGTTTTCCGCCTACTGCGACTAAAGAGATTCAGTACCTTAACGCTAAAGGTGCTTTGACTTATACCGATATTGCTGGCGACCCTGTTTTGTATGGCAACTTGCCGCCGCGTGAAATTTCTATGAAGGATGTTTTCCGTTCTGGTGATTCGTCTAAGAAGTTTAAGATTGCTGAGGGTCAGTGGTATCGTTATGCGCCTTCGTATGTTTCTCCTGCTTATCACCTTCTTGAAGGCTTCCCATTCATTCAGGAACCGCCTTCTGGTGATTTGCAAGAACGCGTACTTATTCGCCACCATGATTATGACCAGTGTTTCCAGTCCGTTCAGTTGTTGCAGTGGAATAGTCAGGTTAAATTTAATGTGACCGTTTATCGCAATCTGCCGACCACTCGCGATTCAATCATGACTTCGTGATAAAAGATTGAGTGTGAGGTTATAACGCCGAAGCGGTAAAAATTTTAATTTTTGCCGCTGAGGGGTTGACCAAGCGAAGCGCGGTAGGTTTTCTGCTTAGGAGTTTAATCATGTTTCAGACTTTTATTTCTCGCCATAATTCAAACTTTTTTTCTGATAAGCTGGTTCTCACTTCTGTTACTCCAGCTTCTTCGGCACCTGTTTTACAGACACCTAAAGCTACATCGTCAACGTTATATTTTGATAGTTTGACGGTTAATGCTGGTAATGGTGGTTTTCTTCATTGCATTCAGATGGATACATCTGTCAACGCCGCTAATCAGGTTGTTTCTGTTGGTGCTGATATTGCTTTTGATGCCGACCCTAAATTTTTTGCCTGTTTGGTTCGCTTTGAGTCTTCTTCGGTTCCGACTACCCTCCCGACTGCCTATGATGTTTATCCTTTGGATGGTCGCCATGATGGTGGTTATTATACCGTCAAGGACTGTGTGACTATTGACGTCCTTCCCCGTACGCCGGGCAATAATGTTTATGTTGGTTTCATGGTTTGGTCTAACTTTACCGCTACTAAATGCCGCGGATTGGTTTCGCTGAATCAGGTTATTAAAGAGATTATTTGTCTCCAGCCACTTAAGTGAGGTGATTTATGTTTGGTGCTATTGCTGGCGGTATTGCTTCTGCTCTTGCTGGTGGCGCCATGTCTAAATTGTTTGGAGGCGGTCAAAAAGCCGCCTCCGGTGGCATTCAAGGTGATGTGCTTGCTACCGATAACAATACTGTAGGCATGGGTGATGCTGGTATTAAATCTGCCATTCAAGGCTCTAATGTTCCTAACCCTGATGAGGCCGTCCCTAGTTTTGTTTCTGGTGCTATGGCTAAAGCTGGTAAAGGACTTCTTGAAGGTACGTTGCAGGCTGGCACTTCTGCCGTTTCTGATAAGTTGCTTGATTTGGTTGGACTTGGTGGCAAGTCTGCCGCTGATAAAGGAAAGGATACTCGTGATTATCTTGCTGCTGCATTTCCTGAGCTTAATGCTTGGGAGCGTGCTGGTGCTGATGCTTCCTCTGCTGGTATGGTTGACGCCGGATTTGAGAATCAAAAAGAGCTTACTAAAATGCAACTGGACAATCAGAAAGAGATTGCCGAGATGCAAAATGAGACTCAAAAAGAGATTGCTGGCATTCAGTCGGCGACTTCACGCCAGAATACGAAAGACCAGGTATATGCACAAAATGAGATGCTTGCTTATCAACAGAAGGAGTCTACTGCTCGCGTTGCGTCTATTATGGAAAACACCAATCTTTCCAAGCAACAGCAGGTTTCCGAGATTATGCGCCAAATGCTTACTCAAGCTCAAACGGCTGGTCAGTATTTTACCAATGACCAAATCAAAGAAATGACTCGCAAGGTTAGTGCTGAGGTTGACTTAGTTCATCAGCAAACGCAGAATCAGCGGTATGGCTCTTCTCATATTGGCGCTACTGCAAAGGATATTTCTAATGTCGTCACTGATGCTGCTTCTGGTGTGGTTGATATTTTTCATGGTATTGATAAAGCTGTTGCCGATACTTGGAACAATTTCTGGAAAGACGGTAAAGCTGATGGTATTGGCTCTAATTTGTCTAGGAAATAACCGTCAGGATTGACACCCTCCCAATTGTATGTTTTCATGCCTCCAAATCTTGGAGGCTTTTTTATGGTTCGTTCTTATTACCCTTCTGAATGTCACGCTGATTATTTTGACTTTGAGCGTATCGAGGCTCTTAAACCTGCTATTGAGGCTTGTGGCATTTCTACTCTTTCTCAATCCCCAATGCTTGGCTTCCATAAGCAGATGGATAACCGCATCAAGCTCTTGGAAGAGATTCTGTCTTTTCGTATGCAGGGCGTTGAGTTCGATAATGGTGATATGTATGTTGACGGCCATAAGGCTGCTTCTGACGTTCGTGATGAGTTTGTATCTGTTACTGAGAAGTTAATGGATGAATTGGCACAATGCTACAATGTGCTCCCCCAACTTGATATTAATAACACTATAGACCACCGCCCCGAAGGGGACGAAAAATGGTTTTTAGAGAACGAGAAGACGGTTACGCAGTTTTGCCGCAAGCTGGCTGCTGAACGCCCTCTTAAGGATATTCGCGATGAGTATAATTACCCCAAAAAGAAAGGTATTAAGGATGAGTGTTCAAGATTGCTGGAGGCCTCCACTATGAAATCGCGTAGAGGCTTTGCTATTCAGCGTTTGATGAATGCAATGCGACAGGCTCATGCTGATGGTTGGTTTATCGTTTTTGACACTCTCACGTTGGCTGACGACCGATTAGAGGCGTTTTATGATAATCCCAATGCTTTGCGTGACTATTTTCGTGATATTGGTCGTATGGTTCTTGCTGCCGAGGGTCGCAAGGCTAATGATTCACACGCCGACTGCTATCAGTATTTTTGTGTGCCTGAGTATGGTACAGCTAATGGCCGTCTTCATTTCCATGCGGTGCACTTTATGCGGACACTTCCTACAGGTAGCGTTGACCCTAATTTTGGTCGTCGGGTACGCAATCGCCGCCAGTTAAATAGCTTGCAAAATACGTGGCCTTATGGTTACAGTATGCCCATCGCAGTTCGCTACACGCAGGACGCTTTTTCACGTTCTGGTTGGTTGTGGCCTGTTGATGCTAAAGGTGAGCCGCTTAAAGCTACCAGTTATATGGCTGTTGGTTTCTATGTGGCTAAATACGTTAACAAAAAGTCAGATATGGACCTTGCTGCTAAAGGTCTAGGAGCTAAAGAATGGAACAACTCACTAAAAACCAAGCTGTCGCTACTTCCCAAGAAGCTGTTCAGAATCAGAATGAGCCGCAACTTCGGGATGAAAATGCTCACAATGACAAATCTGTCCACGGAGTGCTTAATCCAACTTACCAAGCTGGGTTACGACGCGACGCCGTTCAACCAGATATTGAAGCAGAACGCAAAAAGAGAGATGAGATTGAGGCTGGGAAAAGTTACTGTAGCCGACGTTTTGGCGGCGCAACCTGTGACGACAAATCTGCTCAAATTTATGCGCGCTTCGATAAAAATGATTGGCGTATCCAACCTGCAGAGTTTTATCGCTTCCATGACGCAGAAGTTAACACTTTCGGATATTTCTGATGAGTCGAAAAATTATCTTGATAAAGCAGGAATTACTACTGCTTGTTTACGAATTAAATCGAAGTGGACTGCTGGCGGAAAATGAGAAAATTCGACCTATCCTTGCGCAGCTCGAGAAGCTCTTACTTTGCGACCTTTCGCCATCAACTAACGATTCTGTCAAAAACTGACGCGTTGGATGAGGAGAAGTGGCTTAATATGCTTGGCACGTTCGTCAAGGACTGGTTTAGATATGAGTCACATTTTGTTCATGGTAGAGATTCTCTTGTTGACATTTTAAAAGAGCGTGGATTACTATCTGAGTCCGATGCTGTTCAACCACTAATAGGTAAGAAATCATGAGTCAAGTTACTGAACAATCCGTACGTTTCCAGACCGCTTTGGCCTCTATTAAGCTCATTCAGGCTTCTGCCGTTTTGGATTTAACCGAAGATGATTTCGATTTTCTGACGAGTAACAAAGTTTGGATTGCTACTGACCGCTCTCGTGCTCGTCGCTGCGTTGAGGCTTGCGTTTATGGTACGCTGGACTTTGTAGGATACCCTCGCTTTCCTGCTCCTGTTGAGTTTATTGCTGCCGTCATTGCTTATTATGTTCATCCCGTCAACATTCAAACGGCCTGTCTCATCATGGAAGGCGCTGAATTTACGGAAAACATTATTAATGGCGTCGAGCGTCCGGTTAAAGCCGCTGAATTGTTCGCGTTTACCTTGCGTGTACGCGCAGGAAACACTGACGTTCTTACTGACGCAGAAGAAAACGTGCGTCAAAAATTACGTGCAGAAGGAGTGATGTAATGTCTAAAGGTAAAAAACGTTCTGGCGCTCGCCCTGGTCGTCCGCAGCCGTTGCGAGGTACTAAAGGCAAGCGTAAAGGCGCTCGTCTTTGGTATGTAGGTGGTCAACAATTTTAATTGCAGGGGCTTCGGCCCCTTACTTGAGGATAAATTATGTCTAATATTCAAACTGGCGCCGAGCGTATGCCGCATGACCTTTCCCATCTTGGCTTCCTTGCTGGTCAGATTGGTCGTCTTATTACCATTTCAACTACTCCGGTTATCGCTGGCGACTCCTTCGAGATGGACGCCGTTGGCGCTCTCCGTCTTTCTCCATTGCGTCGTGGCCTTGCTATTGACTCTACTGTAGACATTTTTACTTTTTATGTCCCTCATCGTCACGTTTATGGTGAACAGTGGATTAAGTTCATGAAGGATGGTGTTAATGCCACTCCTCTCCCGACTGTTAACACTACTGGTTATATTGACCATGCCGCTTTTCTTGGCACGATTAACCCTGATACCAATAAAATCCCTAAGCATTTGTTTCAGGGTTATTTGAATATCTATAACAACTATTTTAAAGCGCCGTGGATGCCTGACCGTACCGAGGCTAACCCTAATGAGCTTAATCAAGATGATGCTCGTTATGGTTTCCGTTGCTGCCATCTCAAAAACATTTGGACTGCTCCGCTTCCTCCTGAGACTGAGCTTTCTCGCCAAATGACGACTTCTACCACATCTATTGACATTATGGGTCTGCAAGCTGCTTATGCTAATTTGCATACTGACCAAGAACGTGATTACTTCATGCAGCGTTACCATGATGTTATTTCTTCATTTGGAGGTAAAACCTCTTATGACGCTGACAACCGTCCTTTACTTGTCATGCGCTCTAATCTCTGGGCATCTGGCTATGATGTTGATGGAACTGACCAAACGTCGTTAGGCCAGTTTTCTGGTCGTGTTCAACAGACCTATAAACATTCTGTGCCGCGTTTCTTTGTTCCTGAGCATGGCACTATGTTTACTCTTGCGCTTGTTCGTTTTCCGCCTACTGCGACTAAAGAGATTCAGTACCTTAACGCTAAAGGTGCTTTGACTTATACCGATATTGCTGGCGACCCTGTTTTGTATGGCAACTTGCCGCCGCGTGAAATTTCTATGAAGGATGTTTTCCGTTCTGGTGATTCGTCTAAGAAGTTTAAGATTGCTGAGGGTCAGTGGTATCGTTATGCGCCTTCGTATGTTTCTCCTGCTTATCACCTTCTTGAAGGCTTCCCATTCATTCAGGAACCGCCTTCTGGTGATTTGCAAGAACGCGTACTTATTCGCCACCATGATTATGACCAGTGTTTCCAGTCCGTTCAGTTGTTGCAGTGGAATAGTCAGGTTAAATTTAATGTGACCGTTTATCGCAATCTGCCGACCACTCGCGATTCAATCATGACTTCGTGATAAAAGATTGAGTGTGAGGTTATAACGCCGAAGCGGTAAAAATTTTAATTTTTGCCGCTGAGGGGTTGACCAAGCGAAGCGCGGTAGGTTTTCTGCTTAGGAGTTTAATCATGTTTCAGACTTTTATTTCTCGCCATAATTCAAACTTTTTTTCTGATAAGCTGGTTCTCACTTCTGTTACTCCAGCTTCTTCGGCACCTGTTTTACAGACACCTAAAGCTACATCGTCAACGTTATATTTTGATAGTTTGACGGTTAATGCTGGTAATGGTGGTTTTCTTCATTGCATTCAGATGGATACATCTGTCAACGCCGCTAATCAGGTTGTTTCTGTTGGTGCTGATATTGCTTTTGATGCCGACCCTAAATTTTTTGCCTGTTTGGTTCGCTTTGAGTCTTCTTCGGTTCCGACTACCCTCCCGACTGCCTATGATGTTTATCCTTTGGATGGTCGCCATGATGGTGGTTATTATACCGTCAAGGACTGTGTGACTATTGACGTCCTTCCCCGTACGCCGGGCAATAATGTTTATGTTGGTTTCATGGTTTGGTCTAACTTTACCGCTACTAAATGCCGCGGATTGGTTTCGCTGAATCAGGTTATTAAAGAGATTATTTGTCTCCAGCCACTTAAGTGAGGTGATTTATGTTTGGTGCTATTGCTGGCGGTATTGCTTCTGCTCTTGCTGGTGGCGCCATGTCTAAATTGTTTGGAGGCGGTCAAAAAGCCGCCTCCGGTGGCATTCAAGGTGATGTGCTTGCTACCGATAACAATACTGTAGGCATGGGTGATGCTGGTATTAAATCTGCCATTCAAGGCTCTAATGTTCCTAACCCTGATGAGGCCGTCCCTAGTTTTGTTTCTGGTGCTATGGCTAAAGCTGGTAAAGGACTTCTTGAAGGTACGTTGCAGGCTGGCACTTCTGCCGTTTCTGATAAGTTGCTTGATTTGGTTGGACTTGGTGGCAAGTCTGCCGCTGATAAAGGAAAGGATACTCGTGATTATCTTGCTGCTGCATTTCCTGAGCTTAATGCTTGGGAGCGTGCTGGTGCTGATGCTTCCTCTGCTGGTATGGTTGACGCCGGATTTGAGAATCAAAAAGAGCTTACTAAAATGCAACTGGACAATCAGAAAGAGATTGCCGAGATGCAAAATGAGACTCAAAAAGAGATTGCTGGCATTCAGTCGGCGACTTCACGCCAGAATACGAAAGACCAGGTATATGCACAAAATGAGATGCTTGCTTATCAACAGAAGGAGTCTACTGCTCGCGTTGCGTCTATTATGGAAAACACCAATCTTTCCAAGCAACAGCAGGTTTCCGAGATTATGCGCCAAATGCTTACTCAAGCTCAAACGGCTGGTCAGTATTTTACCAATGACCAAATCAAAGAAATGACTCGCAAGGTTAGTGCTGAGGTTGACTTAGTTCATCAGCAAACGCAGAATCAGCGGTATGGCTCTTCTCATATTGGCGCTACTGCAAAGGATATTTCTAATGTCGTCACTGATGCTGCTTCTGGTGTGGTTGATATTTTTCATGGTATTGATAAAGCTGTTGCCGATACTTGGAACAATTTCTGGAAAGACGGTAAAGCTGATGGTATTGGCTCTAATTTGTCTAGGAAATAACCGTCAGGATTGACACCCTCCCAATTGTATGTTTTCATGCCTCCAAATCTTGGAGGCTTTTTTATGGTTCGTTCTTATTACCCTTCTGAATGTCACGCTGATTATTTTGACTTTGAGCGTATCGAGGCTCTTAAACCTGCTATTGAGGCTTGTGGCATTTCTACTCTTTCTCAATCCCCAATGCTTGGCTTCCATAAGCAGATGGATAACCGCATCAAGCTCTTGGAAGAGATTCTGTCTTTTCGTATGCAGGGCGTTGAGTTCGATAATGGTGATATGTATGTTGACGGCCATAAGGCTGCTTCTGACGTTCGTGATGAGTTTGTATCTGTTACTGAGAAGTTAATGGATGAATTGGCACAATGCTACAATGTGCTCCCCCAACTTGATATTAATAACACTATAGACCACCGCCCCGAAGGGGACGAAAAATGGTTTTTAGAGAACGAGAAGACGGTTACGCAGTTTTGCCGCAAGCTGGCTGCTGAACGCCCTCTTAAGGATATTCGCGATGAGTATAATTACCCCAAAAAGAAAGGTATTAAGGATGAGTGTTCAAGATTGCTGGAGGCCTCCACTATGAAATCGCGTAGAGGCTTTGCTATTCAGCGTTTGATGAATGCAATGCGACAGGCTCATGCTGATGGTTGGTTTATCGTTTTTGACACTCTCACGTTGGCTGACGACCGATTAGAGGCGTTTTATGATAATCCCAATGCTTTGCGTGACTATTTTCGTGATATTGGTCGTATGGTTCTTGCTGCCGAGGGTCGCAAGGCTAATGATTCACACGCCGACTGCTATCAGTATTTTTGTGTGCCTGAGTATGGTACAGCTAATGGCCGTCTTCATTTCCATGCGGTGCACTTTATGCGGACACTTCCTACAGGTAGCGTTGACCCTAATTTTGGTCGTCGGGTACGCAATCGCCGCCAGTTAAATAGCTTGCAAAATACGTGGCCTTATGGTTACAGTATGCCCATCGCAGTTCGCTACACGCAGGACGCTTTTTCACGTTCTGGTTGGTTGTGGCCTGTTGATGCTAAAGGTGAGCCGCTTAAAGCTACCAGTTATATGGCTGTTGGTTTCTATGTGGCTAAATACGTTAACAAAAAGTCAGATATGGACCTTGCTGCTAAAGGTCTAGGAGCTAAAGAATGGAACAACTCACTAAAAACCAAGCTGTCGCTACTTCCCAAGAAGCTGTTCAGAATCAGAATGAGCCGCAACTTCGGGATGAAAATGCTCACAATGACAAATCTGTCCACGGAGTGCTTAATCCAACTTACCAAGCTGGGTTACGACGCGACGCCGTTCAACCAGATATTGAAGCAGAACGCAAAAAGAGAGATGAGATTGAGGCTGGGAAAAGTTACTGTAGCCGACGTTTTGGCGGCGCAACCTGTGACGACAAATCTGCTCAAATTTATGCGCGCTTCGATAAAAATGATTGGCGTATCCAACCTGCAGAGTTTTATCGCTTCCATGACGCAGAAGTTAACACTTTCGGATATTTCTGATGAGTCGAAAAATTATCTTGATAAAGCAGGAATTACTACTGCTTGTTTACGAATTAAATCGAAGTGGACTGCTGGCGGAAAATGAGAAAATTCGACCTATCCTTGCGCAGCTCGAGAAGCTCTTACTTTGCGACCTTTCGCCATCAACTAACGATTCTGTCAAAAACTGACGCGTTGGATGAGGAGAAGTGGCTTAATATGCTTGGCACGTTCGTCAAGGACTGGTTTAGATATGAGTCACATTTTGTTCATGGTAGAGATTCTCTTGTTGACATTTTAAAAGAGCGTGGATTACTATCTGAGTCCGATGCTGTTCAACCACTAATAGGTAAGAAATCATGAGTCAAGTTACTGAACAATCCGTACGTTTCCAGACCGCTTTGGCCTCTATTAAGCTCATTCAGGCTTCTGCCGTTTTGGATTTAACCGAAGATGATTTCGATTTTCTGACGAGTAACAAAGTTTGGATTGCTACTGACCGCTCTCGTGCTCGTCGCTGCGTTGAGGCTTGCGTTTATGGTACGCTGGACTTTGTAGGATACCCTCGCTTTCCTGCTCCTGTTGAGTTTATTGCTGCCGTCATTGCTTATTATGTTCATCCCGTCAACATTCAAACGGCCTGTCTCATCATGGAAGGCGCTGAATTTACGGAAAACATTATTAATGGCGTCGAGCGTCCGGTTAAAGCCGCTGAATTGTTCGCGTTTACCTTGCGTGTACGCGCAGGAAACACTGACGTTCTTACTGACGCAGAAGAAAACGTGCGTCAAAAATTACGTGCAGAAGGAGTGATGTAATGTCTAAAGGTAAAAAACGTTCTGGCGCTCGCCCTGGTCGTCCGCAGCCGTTGCGAGGTACTAAAGGCAAGCGTAAAGGCGCTCGTCTTTGGTATGTAGGTGGTCAACAATTTTAATTGCAGGGGCTTCGGCCCCTTACTTGAGGATAAATTATGTCTAATATTCAAACTGGCGCCGAGCGTATGCCGCATGACCTTTCCCATCTTGGCTTCCTTGCTGGTCAGATTGGTCGTCTTATTACCATTTCAACTACTCCGGTTATCGCTGGCGACTCCTTCGAGATGGACGCCGTTGGCGCTCTCCGTCTTTCTCCATTGCGTCGTGGCCTTGCTATTGACTCTACTGTAGACATTTTTACTTTTTATGTCCCTCATCGTCACGTTTATGGTGAACAGTGGATTAAGTTCATGAAGGATGGTGTTAATGCCACTCCTCTCCCGACTGTTAACACTACTGGTTATATTGACCATGCCGCTTTTCTTGGCACGATTAACCCTGATACCAATAAAATCCCTAAGCATTTGTTTCAGGGTTATTTGAATATCTATAACAACTATTTTAAAGCGCCGTGGATGCCTGACCGTACCGAGGCTAACCCTAATGAGCTTAATCAAGATGATGCTCGTTATGGTTTCCGTTGCTGCCATCTCAAAAACATTTGGACTGCTCCGCTTCCTCCTGAGACTGAGCTTTCTCGCCAAATGACGACTTCTACCACATCTATTGACATTATGGGTCTGCAAGCTGCTTATGCTAATTTGCATACTGACCAAGAACGTGATTACTTCATGCAGCGTTACCATGATGTTATTTCTTCATTTGGAGGTAAAACCTCTTATGACGCTGACAACCGTCCTTTACTTGTCATGCGCTCTAATCTCTGGGCATCTGGCTATGATGTTGATGGAACTGACCAAACGTCGTTAGGCCAGTTTTCTGGTCGTGTTCAACAGACCTATAAACATTCTGTGCCGCGTTTCTTTGTTCCTGAGCATGGCACTATGTTTACTCTTGCGCTTGTTCGTTTTCCGCCTACTGCGACTAAAGAGATTCAGTACCTTAACGCTAAAGGTGCTTTGACTTATACCGATATTGCTGGCGACCCTGTTTTGTATGGCAACTTGCCGCCGCGTGAAATTTCTATGAAGGATGTTTTCCGTTCTGGTGATTCGTCTAAGAAGTTTAAGATTGCTGAGGGTCAGTGGTATCGTTATGCGCCTTCGTATGTTTCTCCTGCTTATCACCTTCTTGAAGGCTTCCCATTCATTCAGGAACCGCCTTCTGGTGATTTGCAAGAACGCGTACTTATTCGCCACCATGATTATGACCAGTGTTTCCAGTCCGTTCAGTTGTTGCAGTGGAATAGTCAGGTTAAATTTAATGTGACCGTTTATCGCAATCTGCCGACCACTCGCGATTCAATCATGACTTCGTGATAAAAGATTGAGTGTGAGGTTATAACGCCGAAGCGGTAAAAATTTTAATTTTTGCCGCTGAGGGGTTGACCAAGCGAAGCGCGGTAGGTTTTCTGCTTAGGAGTTTAATCATGTTTCAGACTTTTATTTCTCGCCATAATTCAAACTTTTTTTCTGATAAGCTGGTTCTCACTTCTGTTACTCCAGCTTCTTCGGCACCTGTTTTACAGACACCTAAAGCTACATCGTCAACGTTATATTTTGATAGTTTGACGGTTAATGCTGGTAATGGTGGTTTTCTTCATTGCATTCAGATGGATACATCTGTCAACGCCGCTAATCAGGTTGTTTCTGTTGGTGCTGATATTGCTTTTGATGCCGACCCTAAATTTTTTGCCTGTTTGGTTCGCTTTGAGTCTTCTTCGGTTCCGACTACCCTCCCGACTGCCTATGATGTTTATCCTTTGGATGGTCGCCATGATGGTGGTTATTATACCGTCAAGGACTGTGTGACTATTGACGTCCTTCCCCGTACGCCGGGCAATAATGTTTATGTTGGTTTCATGGTTTGGTCTAACTTTACCGCTACTAAATGCCGCGGATTGGTTTCGCTGAATCAGGTTATTAAAGAGATTATTTGTCTCCAGCCACTTAAGTGAGGTGATTTATGTTTGGTGCTATTGCTGGCGGTATTGCTTCTGCTCTTGCTGGTGGCGCCATGTCTAAATTGTTTGGAGGCGGTCAAAAAGCCGCCTCCGGTGGCATTCAAGGTGATGTGCTTGCTACCGATAACAATACTGTAGGCATGGGTGATGCTGGTATTAAATCTGCCATTCAAGGCTCTAATGTTCCTAACCCTGATGAGGCCGTCCCTAGTTTTGTTTCTGGTGCTATGGCTAAAGCTGGTAAAGGACTTCTTGAAGGTACGTTGCAGGCTGGCACTTCTGCCGTTTCTGATAAGTTGCTTGATTTGGTTGGACTTGGTGGCAAGTCTGCCGCTGATAAAGGAAAGGATACTCGTGATTATCTTGCTGCTGCATTTCCTGAGCTTAATGCTTGGGAGCGTGCTGGTGCTGATGCTTCCTCTGCTGGTATGGTTGACGCCGGATTTGAGAATCAAAAAGAGCTTACTAAAATGCAACTGGACAATCAGAAAGAGATTGCCGAGATGCAAAATGAGACTCAAAAAGAGATTGCTGGCATTCAGTCGGCGACTTCACGCCAGAATACGAAAGACCAGGTATATGCACAAAATGAGATGCTTGCTTATCAACAGAAGGAGTCTACTGCTCGCGTTGCGTCTATTATGGAAAACACCAATCTTTCCAAGCAACAGCAGGTTTCCGAGATTATGCGCCAAATGCTTACTCAAGCTCAAACGGCTGGTCAGTATTTTACCAATGACCAAATCAAAGAAATGACTCGCAAGGTTAGTGCTGAGGTTGACTTAGTTCATCAGCAAACGCAGAATCAGCGGTATGGCTCTTCTCATATTGGCGCTACTGCAAAGGATATTTCTAATGTCGTCACTGATGCTGCTTCTGGTGTGGTTGATATTTTTCATGGTATTGATAAAGCTGTTGCCGATACTTGGAACAATTTCTGGAAAGACGGTAAAGCTGATGGTATTGGCTCTAATTTGTCTAGGAAATAACCGTCAGGATTGACACCCTCCCAATTGTATGTTTTCATGCCTCCAAATCTTGGAGGCTTTTTTATGGTTCGTTCTTATTACCCTTCTGAATGTCACGCTGATTATTTTGACTTTGAGCGTATCGAGGCTCTTAAACCTGCTATTGAGGCTTGTGGCATTTCTACTCTTTCTCAATCCCCAATGCTTGGCTTCCATAAGCAGATGGATAACCGCATCAAGCTCTTGGAAGAGATTCTGTCTTTTCGTATGCAGGGCGTTGAGTTCGATAATGGTGATATGTATGTTGACGGCCATAAGGCTGCTTCTGACGTTCGTGATGAGTTTGTATCTGTTACTGAGAAGTTAATGGATGAATTGGCACAATGCTACAATGTGCTCCCCCAACTTGATATTAATAACACTATAGACCACCGCCCCGAAGGGGACGAAAAATGGTTTTTAGAGAACGAGAAGACGGTTACGCAGTTTTGCCGCAAGCTGGCTGCTGAACGCCCTCTTAAGGATATTCGCGATGAGTATAATTACCCCAAAAAGAAAGGTATTAAGGATGAGTGTTCAAGATTGCTGGAGGCCTCCACTATGAAATCGCGTAGAGGCTTTGCTATTCAGCGTTTGATGAATGCAATGCGACAGGCTCATGCTGATGGTTGGTTTATCGTTTTTGACACTCTCACGTTGGCTGACGACCGATTAGAGGCGTTTTATGATAATCCCAATGCTTTGCGTGACTATTTTCGTGATATTGGTCGTATGGTTCTTGCTGCCGAGGGTCGCAAGGCTAATGATTCACACGCCGACTGCTATCAGTATTTTTGTGTGCCTGAGTATGGTACAGCTAATGGCCGTCTTCATTTCCATGCGGTGCACTTTATGCGGACACTTCCTACAGGTAGCGTTGACCCTAATTTTGGTCGTCGGGTACGCAATCGCCGCCAGTTAAATAGCTTGCAAAATACGTGGCCTTATGGTTACAGTATGCCCATCGCAGTTCGCTACACGCAGGACGCTTTTTCACGTTCTGGTTGGTTGTGGCCTGTTGATGCTAAAGGTGAGCCGCTTAAAGCTACCAGTTATATGGCTGTTGGTTTCTATGTGGCTAAATACGTTAACAAAAAGTCAGATATGGACCTTGCTGCTAAAGGTCTAGGAGCTAAAGAATGGAACAACTCACTAAAAACCAAGCTGTCGCTACTTCCCAAGAAGCTGTTCAGAATCAGAATGAGCCGCAACTTCGGGATGAAAATGCTCACAATGACAAATCTGTCCACGGAGTGCTTAATCCAACTTACCAAGCTGGGTTACGACGCGACGCCGTTCAACCAGATATTGAAGCAGAACGCAAAAAGAGAGATGAGATTGAGGCTGGGAAAAGTTACTGTAGCCGACGTTTTGGCGGCGCAACCTGTGACGACAAATCTGCTCAAATTTATGCGCGCTTCGATAAAAATGATTGGCGTATCCAACCTGCAGAGTTTTATCGCTTCCATGACGCAGAAGTTAACACTTTCGGATATTTCTGATGAGTCGAAAAATTATCTTGATAAAGCAGGAATTACTACTGCTTGTTTACGAATTAAATCGAAGTGGACTGCTGGCGGAAAATGAGAAAATTCGACCTATCCTTGCGCAGCTCGAGAAGCTCTTACTTTGCGACCTTTCGCCATCAACTAACGATTCTGTCAAAAACTGACGCGTTGGATGAGGAGAAGTGGCTTAATATGCTTGGCACGTTCGTCAAGGACTGGTTTAGATATGAGTCACATTTTGTTCATGGTAGAGATTCTCTTGTTGACATTTTAAAAGAGCGTGGATTACTATCTGAGTCCGATGCTGTTCAACCACTAATAGGTAAGAAATCATGAGTCAAGTTACTGAACAATCCGTACGTTTCCAGACCGCTTTGGCCTCTATTAAGCTCATTCAGGCTTCTGCCGTTTTGGATTTAACCGAAGATGATTTCGATTTTCTGACGAGTAACAAAGTTTGGATTGCTACTGACCGCTCTCGTGCTCGTCGCTGCGTTGAGGCTTGCGTTTATGGTACGCTGGACTTTGTAGGATACCCTCGCTTTCCTGCTCCTGTTGAGTTTATTGCTGCCGTCATTGCTTATTATGTTCATCCCGTCAACATTCAAACGGCCTGTCTCATCATGGAAGGCGCTGAATTTACGGAAAACATTATTAATGGCGTCGAGCGTCCGGTTAAAGCCGCTGAATTGTTCGCGTTTACCTTGCGTGTACGCGCAGGAAACACTGACGTTCTTACTGACGCAGAAGAAAACGTGCGTCAAAAATTACGTGCAGAAGGAGTGATGTAATGTCTAAAGGTAAAAAACGTTCTGGCGCTCGCCCTGGTCGTCCGCAGCCGTTGCGAGGTACTAAAGGCAAGCGTAAAGGCGCTCGTCTTTGGTATGTAGGTGGTCAACAATTTTAATTGCAGGGGCTTCGGCCCCTTACTTGAGGATAAATTATGTCTAATATTCAAACTGGCGCCGAGCGTATGCCGCATGACCTTTCCCATCTTGGCTTCCTTGCTGGTCAGATTGGTCGTCTTATTACCATTTCAACTACTCCGGTTATCGCTGGCGACTCCTTCGAGATGGACGCCGTTGGCGCTCTCCGTCTTTCTCCATTGCGTCGTGGCCTTGCTATTGACTCTACTGTAGACATTTTTACTTTTTATGTCCCTCATCGTCACGTTTATGGTGAACAGTGGATTAAGTTCATGAAGGATGGTGTTAATGCCACTCCTCTCCCGACTGTTAACACTACTGGTTATATTGACCATGCCGCTTTTCTTGGCACGATTAACCCTGATACCAATAAAATCCCTAAGCATTTGTTTCAGGGTTATTTGAATATCTATAACAACTATTTTAAAGCGCCGTGGATGCCTGACCGTACCGAGGCTAACCCTAATGAGCTTAATCAAGATGATGCTCGTTATGGTTTCCGTTGCTGCCATCTCAAAAACATTTGGACTGCTCCGCTTCCTCCTGAGACTGAGCTTTCTCGCCAAATGACGACTTCTACCACATCTATTGACATTATGGGTCTGCAAGCTGCTTATGCTAATTTGCATACTGACCAAGAACGTGATTACTTCATGCAGCGTTACCATGATGTTATTTCTTCATTTGGAGGTAAAACCTCTTATGACGCTGACAACCGTCCTTTACTTGTCATGCGCTCTAATCTCTGGGCATCTGGCTATGATGTTGATGGAACTGACCAAACGTCGTTAGGCCAGTTTTCTGGTCGTGTTCAACAGACCTATAAACATTCTGTGCCGCGTTTCTTTGTTCCTGAGCATGGCACTATGTTTACTCTTGCGCTTGTTCGTTTTCCGCCTACTGCGACTAAAGAGATTCAGTACCTTAACGCTAAAGGTGCTTTGACTTATACCGATATTGCTGGCGACCCTGTTTTGTATGGCAACTTGCCGCCGCGTGAAATTTCTATGAAGGATGTTTTCCGTTCTGGTGATTCGTCTAAGAAGTTTAAGATTGCTGAGGGTCAGTGGTATCGTTATGCGCCTTCGTATGTTTCTCCTGCTTATCACCTTCTTGAAGGCTTCCCATTCATTCAGGAACCGCCTTCTGGTGATTTGCAAGAACGCGTACTTATTCGCCACCATGATTATGACCAGTGTTTCCAGTCCGTTCAGTTGTTGCAGTGGAATAGTCAGGTTAAATTTAATGTGACCGTTTATCGCAATCTGCCGACCACTCGCGATTCAATCATGACTTCGTGATAAAAGATTGAGTGTGAGGTTATAACGCCGAAGCGGTAAAAATTTTAATTTTTGCCGCTGAGGGGTTGACCAAGCGAAGCGCGGTAGGTTTTCTGCTTAGGAGTTTAATCATGTTTCAGACTTTTATTTCTCGCCATAATTCAAACTTTTTTTCTGATAAGCTGGTTCTCACTTCTGTTACTCCAGCTTCTTCGGCACCTGTTTTACAGACACCTAAAGCTACATCGTCAACGTTATATTTTGATAGTTTGACGGTTAATGCTGGTAATGGTGGTTTTCTTCATTGCATTCAGATGGATACATCTGTCAACGCCGCTAATCAGGTTGTTTCTGTTGGTGCTGATATTGCTTTTGATGCCGACCCTAAATTTTTTGCCTGTTTGGTTCGCTTTGAGTCTTCTTCGGTTCCGACTACCCTCCCGACTGCCTATGATGTTTATCCTTTGGATGGTCGCCATGATGGTGGTTATTATACCGTCAAGGACTGTGTGACTATTGACGTCCTTCCCCGTACGCCGGGCAATAATGTTTATGTTGGTTTCATGGTTTGGTCTAACTTTACCGCTACTAAATGCCGCGGATTGGTTTCGCTGAATCAGGTTATTAAAGAGATTATTTGTCTCCAGCCACTTAAGTGAGGTGATTTATGTTTGGTGCTATTGCTGGCGGTATTGCTTCTGCTCTTGCTGGTGGCGCCATGTCTAAATTGTTTGGAGGCGGTCAAAAAGCCGCCTCCGGTGGCATTCAAGGTGATGTGCTTGCTACCGATAACAATACTGTAGGCATGGGTGATGCTGGTATTAAATCTGCCATTCAAGGCTCTAATGTTCCTAACCCTGATGAGGCCGTCCCTAGTTTTGTTTCTGGTGCTATGGCTAAAGCTGGTAAAGGACTTCTTGAAGGTACGTTGCAGGCTGGCACTTCTGCCGTTTCTGATAAGTTGCTTGATTTGGTTGGACTTGGTGGCAAGTCTGCCGCTGATAAAGGAAAGGATACTCGTGATTATCTTGCTGCTGCATTTCCTGAGCTTAATGCTTGGGAGCGTGCTGGTGCTGATGCTTCCTCTGCTGGTATGGTTGACGCCGGATTTGAGAATCAAAAAGAGCTTACTAAAATGCAACTGGACAATCAGAAAGAGATTGCCGAGATGCAAAATGAGACTCAAAAAGAGATTGCTGGCATTCAGTCGGCGACTTCACGCCAGAATACGAAAGACCAGGTATATGCACAAAATGAGATGCTTGCTTATCAACAGAAGGAGTCTACTGCTCGCGTTGCGTCTATTATGGAAAACACCAATCTTTCCAAGCAACAGCAGGTTTCCGAGATTATGCGCCAAATGCTTACTCAAGCTCAAACGGCTGGTCAGTATTTTACCAATGACCAAATCAAAGAAATGACTCGCAAGGTTAGTGCTGAGGTTGACTTAGTTCATCAGCAAACGCAGAATCAGCGGTATGGCTCTTCTCATATTGGCGCTACTGCAAAGGATATTTCTAATGTCGTCACTGATGCTGCTTCTGGTGTGGTTGATATTTTTCATGGTATTGATAAAGCTGTTGCCGATACTTGGAACAATTTCTGGAAAGACGGTAAAGCTGATGGTATTGGCTCTAATTTGTCTAGGAAATAACCGTCAGGATTGACACCCTCCCAATTGTATGTTTTCATGCCTCCAAATCTTGGAGGCTTTTTTATGGTTCGTTCTTATTACCCTTCTGAATGTCACGCTGATTATTTTGACTTTGAGCGTATCGAGGCTCTTAAACCTGCTATTGAGGCTTGTGGCATTTCTACTCTTTCTCAATCCCCAATGCTTGGCTTCCATAAGCAGATGGATAACCGCATCAAGCTCTTGGAAGAGATTCTGTCTTTTCGTATGCAGGGCGTTGAGTTCGATAATGGTGATATGTATGTTGACGGCCATAAGGCTGCTTCTGACGTTCGTGATGAGTTTGTATCTGTTACTGAGAAGTTAATGGATGAATTGGCACAATGCTACAATGTGCTCCCCCAACTTGATATTAATAACACTATAGACCACCGCCCCGAAGGGGACGAAAAATGGTTTTTAGAGAACGAGAAGACGGTTACGCAGTTTTGCCGCAAGCTGGCTGCTGAACGCCCTCTTAAGGATATTCGCGATGAGTATAATTACCCCAAAAAGAAAGGTATTAAGGATGAGTGTTCAAGATTGCTGGAGGCCTCCACTATGAAATCGCGTAGAGGCTTTGCTATTCAGCGTTTGATGAATGCAATGCGACAGGCTCATGCTGATGGTTGGTTTATCGTTTTTGACACTCTCACGTTGGCTGACGACCGATTAGAGGCGTTTTATGATAATCCCAATGCTTTGCGTGACTATTTTCGTGATATTGGTCGTATGGTTCTTGCTGCCGAGGGTCGCAAGGCTAATGATTCACACGCCGACTGCTATCAGTATTTTTGTGTGCCTGAGTATGGTACAGCTAATGGCCGTCTTCATTTCCATGCGGTGCACTTTATGCGGACACTTCCTACAGGTAGCGTTGACCCTAATTTTGGTCGTCGGGTACGCAATCGCCGCCAGTTAAATAGCTTGCAAAATACGTGGCCTTATGGTTACAGTATGCCCATCGCAGTTCGCTACACGCAGGACGCTTTTTCACGTTCTGGTTGGTTGTGGCCTGTTGATGCTAAAGGTGAGCCGCTTAAAGCTACCAGTTATATGGCTGTTGGTTTCTATGTGGCTAAATACGTTAACAAAAAGTCAGATATGGACCTTGCTGCTAAAGGTCTAGGAGCTAAAGAATGGAACAACTCACTAAAAACCAAGCTGTCGCTACTTCCCAAGAAGCTGTTCAGAATCAGAATGAGCCGCAACTTCGGGATGAAAATGCTCACAATGACAAATCTGTCCACGGAGTGCTTAATCCAACTTACCAAGCTGGGTTACGACGCGACGCCGTTCAACCAGATATTGAAGCAGAACGCAAAAAGAGAGATGAGATTGAGGCTGGGAAAAGTTACTGTAGCCGACGTTTTGGCGGCGCAACCTGTGACGACAAATCTGCTCAAATTTATGCGCGCTTCGATAAAAATGATTGGCGTATCCAACCTGCAGAGTTTTATCGCTTCCATGACGCAGAAGTTAACACTTTCGGATATTTCTGATGAGTCGAAAAATTATCTTGATAAAGCAGGAATTACTACTGCTTGTTTACGAATTAAATCGAAGTGGACTGCTGGCGGAAAATGAGAAAATTCGACCTATCCTTGCGCAGCTCGAGAAGCTCTTACTTTGCGACCTTTCGCCATCAACTAACGATTCTGTCAAAAACTGACGCGTTGGATGAGGAGAAGTGGCTTAATATGCTTGGCACGTTCGTCAAGGACTGGTTTAGATATGAGTCACATTTTGTTCATGGTAGAGATTCTCTTGTTGACATTTTAAAAGAGCGTGGATTACTATCTGAGTCCGATGCTGTTCAACCACTAATAGGTAAGAAATCATGAGTCAAGTTACTGAACAATCCGTACGTTTCCAGACCGCTTTGGCCTCTATTAAGCTCATTCAGGCTTCTGCCGTTTTGGATTTAACCGAAGATGATTTCGATTTTCTGACGAGTAACAAAGTTTGGATTGCTACTGACCGCTCTCGTGCTCGTCGCTGCGTTGAGGCTTGCGTTTATGGTACGCTGGACTTTGTAGGATACCCTCGCTTTCCTGCTCCTGTTGAGTTTATTGCTGCCGTCATTGCTTATTATGTTCATCCCGTCAACATTCAAACGGCCTGTCTCATCATGGAAGGCGCTGAATTTACGGAAAACATTATTAATGGCGTCGAGCGTCCGGTTAAAGCCGCTGAATTGTTCGCGTTTACCTTGCGTGTACGCGCAGGAAACACTGACGTTCTTACTGACGCAGAAGAAAACGTGCGTCAAAAATTACGTGCAGAAGGAGTGATGTAATGTCTAAAGGTAAAAAACGTTCTGGCGCTCGCCCTGGTCGTCCGCAGCCGTTGCGAGGTACTAAAGGCAAGCGTAAAGGCGCTCGTCTTTGGTATGTAGGTGGTCAACAATTTTAATTGCAGGGGCTTCGGCCCCTTACTTGAGGATAAATTATGTCTAATATTCAAACTGGCGCCGAGCGTATGCCGCATGACCTTTCCCATCTTGGCTTCCTTGCTGGTCAGATTGGTCGTCTTATTACCATTTCAACTACTCCGGTTATCGCTGGCGACTCCTTCGAGATGGACGCCGTTGGCGCTCTCCGTCTTTCTCCATTGCGTCGTGGCCTTGCTATTGACTCTACTGTAGACATTTTTACTTTTTATGTCCCTCATCGTCACGTTTATGGTGAACAGTGGATTAAGTTCATGAAGGATGGTGTTAATGCCACTCCTCTCCCGACTGTTAACACTACTGGTTATATTGACCATGCCGCTTTTCTTGGCACGATTAACCCTGATACCAATAAAATCCCTAAGCATTTGTTTCAGGGTTATTTGAATATCTATAACAACTATTTTAAAGCGCCGTGGATGCCTGACCGTACCGAGGCTAACCCTAATGAGCTTAATCAAGATGATGCTCGTTATGGTTTCCGTTGCTGCCATCTCAAAAACATTTGGACTGCTCCGCTTCCTCCTGAGACTGAGCTTTCTCGCCAAATGACGACTTCTACCACATCTATTGACATTATGGGTCTGCAAGCTGCTTATGCTAATTTGCATACTGACCAAGAACGTGATTACTTCATGCAGCGTTACCATGATGTTATTTCTTCATTTGGAGGTAAAACCTCTTATGACGCTGACAACCGTCCTTTACTTGTCATGCGCTCTAATCTCTGGGCATCTGGCTATGATGTTGATGGAACTGACCAAACGTCGTTAGGCCAGTTTTCTGGTCGTGTTCAACAGACCTATAAACATTCTGTGCCGCGTTTCTTTGTTCCTGAGCATGGCACTATGTTTACTCTTGCGCTTGTTCGTTTTCCGCCTACTGCGACTAAAGAGATTCAGTACCTTAACGCTAAAGGTGCTTTGACTTATACCGATATTGCTGGCGACCCTGTTTTGTATGGCAACTTGCCGCCGCGTGAAATTTCTATGAAGGATGTTTTCCGTTCTGGTGATTCGTCTAAGAAGTTTAAGATTGCTGAGGGTCAGTGGTATCGTTATGCGCCTTCGTATGTTTCTCCTGCTTATCACCTTCTTGAAGGCTTCCCATTCATTCAGGAACCGCCTTCTGGTGATTTGCAAGAACGCGTACTTATTCGCCACCATGATTATGACCAGTGTTTCCAGTCCGTTCAGTTGTTGCAGTGGAATAGTCAGGTTAAATTTAATGTGACCGTTTATCGCAATCTGCCGACCACTCGCGATTCAATCATGACTTCGTGATAAAAGATTGAGTGTGAGGTTATAACGCCGAAGCGGTAAAAATTTTAATTTTTGCCGCTGAGGGGTTGACCAAGCGAAGCGCGGTAGGTTTTCTGCTTAGGAGTTTAATCATGTTTCAGACTTTTATTTCTCGCCATAATTCAAACTTTTTTTCTGATAAGCTGGTTCTCACTTCTGTTACTCCAGCTTCTTCGGCACCTGTTTTACAGACACCTAAAGCTACATCGTCAACGTTATATTTTGATAGTTTGACGGTTAATGCTGGTAATGGTGGTTTTCTTCATTGCATTCAGATGGATACATCTGTCAACGCCGCTAATCAGGTTGTTTCTGTTGGTGCTGATATTGCTTTTGATGCCGACCCTAAATTTTTTGCCTGTTTGGTTCGCTTTGAGTCTTCTTCGGTTCCGACTACCCTCCCGACTGCCTATGATGTTTATCCTTTGGATGGTCGCCATGATGGTGGTTATTATACCGTCAAGGACTGTGTGACTATTGACGTCCTTCCCCGTACGCCGGGCAATAATGTTTATGTTGGTTTCATGGTTTGGTCTAACTTTACCGCTACTAAATGCCGCGGATTGGTTTCGCTGAATCAGGTTATTAAAGAGATTATTTGTCTCCAGCCACTTAAGTGAGGTGATTTATGTTTGGTGCTATTGCTGGCGGTATTGCTTCTGCTCTTGCTGGTGGCGCCATGTCTAAATTGTTTGGAGGCGGTCAAAAAGCCGCCTCCGGTGGCATTCAAGGTGATGTGCTTGCTACCGATAACAATACTGTAGGCATGGGTGATGCTGGTATTAAATCTGCCATTCAAGGCTCTAATGTTCCTAACCCTGATGAGGCCGTCCCTAGTTTTGTTTCTGGTGCTATGGCTAAAGCTGGTAAAGGACTTCTTGAAGGTACGTTGCAGGCTGGCACTTCTGCCGTTTCTGATAAGTTGCTTGATTTGGTTGGACTTGGTGGCAAGTCTGCCGCTGATAAAGGAAAGGATACTCGTGATTATCTTGCTGCTGCATTTCCTGAGCTTAATGCTTGGGAGCGTGCTGGTGCTGATGCTTCCTCTGCTGGTATGGTTGACGCCGGATTTGAGAATCAAAAAGAGCTTACTAAAATGCAACTGGACAATCAGAAAGAGATTGCCGAGATGCAAAATGAGACTCAAAAAGAGATTGCTGGCATTCAGTCGGCGACTTCACGCCAGAATACGAAAGACCAGGTATATGCACAAAATGAGATGCTTGCTTATCAACAGAAGGAGTCTACTGCTCGCGTTGCGTCTATTATGGAAAACACCAATCTTTCCAAGCAACAGCAGGTTTCCGAGATTATGCGCCAAATGCTTACTCAAGCTCAAACGGCTGGTCAGTATTTTACCAATGACCAAATCAAAGAAATGACTCGCAAGGTTAGTGCTGAGGTTGACTTAGTTCATCAGCAAACGCAGAATCAGCGGTATGGCTCTTCTCATATTGGCGCTACTGCAAAGGATATTTCTAATGTCGTCACTGATGCTGCTTCTGGTGTGGTTGATATTTTTCATGGTATTGATAAAGCTGTTGCCGATACTTGGAACAATTTCTGGAAAGACGGTAAAGCTGATGGTATTGGCTCTAATTTGTCTAGGAAATAACCGTCAGGATTGACACCCTCCCAATTGTATGTTTTCATGCCTCCAAATCTTGGAGGCTTTTTTATGGTTCGTTCTTATTACCCTTCTGAATGTCACGCTGATTATTTTGACTTTGAGCGTATCGAGGCTCTTAAACCTGCTATTGAGGCTTGTGGCATTTCTACTCTTTCTCAATCCCCAATGCTTGGCTTCCATAAGCAGATGGATAACCGCATCAAGCTCTTGGAAGAGATTCTGTCTTTTCGTATGCAGGGCGTTGAGTTCGATAATGGTGATATGTATGTTGACGGCCATAAGGCTGCTTCTGACGTTCGTGATGAGTTTGTATCTGTTACTGAGAAGTTAATGGATGAATTGGCACAATGCTACAATGTGCTCCCCCAACTTGATATTAATAACACTATAGACCACCGCCCCGAAGGGGACGAAAAATGGTTTTTAGAGAACGAGAAGACGGTTACGCAGTTTTGCCGCAAGCTGGCTGCTGAACGCCCTCTTAAGGATATTCGCGATGAGTATAATTACCCCAAAAAGAAAGGTATTAAGGATGAGTGTTCAAGATTGCTGGAGGCCTCCACTATGAAATCGCGTAGAGGCTTTGCTATTCAGCGTTTGATGAATGCAATGCGACAGGCTCATGCTGATGGTTGGTTTATCGTTTTTGACACTCTCACGTTGGCTGACGACCGATTAGAGGCGTTTTATGATAATCCCAATGCTTTGCGTGACTATTTTCGTGATATTGGTCGTATGGTTCTTGCTGCCGAGGGTCGCAAGGCTAATGATTCACACGCCGACTGCTATCAGTATTTTTGTGTGCCTGAGTATGGTACAGCTAATGGCCGTCTTCATTTCCATGCGGTGCACTTTATGCGGACACTTCCTACAGGTAGCGTTGACCCTAATTTTGGTCGTCGGGTACGCAATCGCCGCCAGTTAAATAGCTTGCAAAATACGTGGCCTTATGGTTACAGTATGCCCATCGCAGTTCGCTACACGCAGGACGCTTTTTCACGTTCTGGTTGGTTGTGGCCTGTTGATGCTAAAGGTGAGCCGCTTAAAGCTACCAGTTATATGGCTGTTGGTTTCTATGTGGCTAAATACGTTAACAAAAAGTCAGATATGGACCTTGCTGCTAAAGGTCTAGGAGCTAAAGAATGGAACAACTCACTAAAAACCAAGCTGTCGCTACTTCCCAAGAAGCTGTTCAGAATCAGAATGAGCCGCAACTTCGGGATGAAAATGCTCACAATGACAAATCTGTCCACGGAGTGCTTAATCCAACTTACCAAGCTGGGTTACGACGCGACGCCGTTCAACCAGATATTGAAGCAGAACGCAAAAAGAGAGATGAGATTGAGGCTGGGAAAAGTTACTGTAGCCGACGTTTTGGCGGCGCAACCTGTGACGACAAATCTGCTCAAATTTATGCGCGCTTCGATAAAAATGATTGGCGTATCCAACCTGCAGAGTTTTATCGCTTCCATGACGCAGAAGTTAACACTTTCGGATATTTCTGATGAGTCGAAAAATTATCTTGATAAAGCAGGAATTACTACTGCTTGTTTACGAATTAAATCGAAGTGGACTGCTGGCGGAAAATGAGAAAATTCGACCTATCCTTGCGCAGCTCGAGAAGCTCTTACTTTGCGACCTTTCGCCATCAACTAACGATTCTGTCAAAAACTGACGCGTTGGATGAGGAGAAGTGGCTTAATATGCTTGGCACGTTCGTCAAGGACTGGTTTAGATATGAGTCACATTTTGTTCATGGTAGAGATTCTCTTGTTGACATTTTAAAAGAGCGTGGATTACTATCTGAGTCCGATGCTGTTCAACCACTAATAGGTAAGAAATCATGAGTCAAGTTACTGAACAATCCGTACGTTTCCAGACCGCTTTGGCCTCTATTAAGCTCATTCAGGCTTCTGCCGTTTTGGATTTAACCGAAGATGATTTCGATTTTCTGACGAGTAACAAAGTTTGGATTGCTACTGACCGCTCTCGTGCTCGTCGCTGCGTTGAGGCTTGCGTTTATGGTACGCTGGACTTTGTAGGATACCCTCGCTTTCCTGCTCCTGTTGAGTTTATTGCTGCCGTCATTGCTTATTATGTTCATCCCGTCAACATTCAAACGGCCTGTCTCATCATGGAAGGCGCTGAATTTACGGAAAACATTATTAATGGCGTCGAGCGTCCGGTTAAAGCCGCTGAATTGTTCGCGTTTACCTTGCGTGTACGCGCAGGAAACACTGACGTTCTTACTGACGCAGAAGAAAACGTGCGTCAAAAATTACGTGCAGAAGGAGTGATGTAATGTCTAAAGGTAAAAAACGTTCTGGCGCTCGCCCTGGTCGTCCGCAGCCGTTGCGAGGTACTAAAGGCAAGCGTAAAGGCGCTCGTCTTTGGTATGTAGGTGGTCAACAATTTTAATTGCAGGGGCTTCGGCCCCTTACTTGAGGATAAATTATGTCTAATATTCAAACTGGCGCCGAGCGTATGCCGCATGACCTTTCCCATCTTGGCTTCCTTGCTGGTCAGATTGGTCGTCTTATTACCATTTCAACTACTCCGGTTATCGCTGGCGACTCCTTCGAGATGGACGCCGTTGGCGCTCTCCGTCTTTCTCCATTGCGTCGTGGCCTTGCTATTGACTCTACTGTAGACATTTTTACTTTTTATGTCCCTCATCGTCACGTTTATGGTGAACAGTGGATTAAGTTCATGAAGGATGGTGTTAATGCCACTCCTCTCCCGACTGTTAACACTACTGGTTATATTGACCATGCCGCTTTTCTTGGCACGATTAACCCTGATACCAATAAAATCCCTAAGCATTTGTTTCAGGGTTATTTGAATATCTATAACAACTATTTTAAAGCGCCGTGGATGCCTGACCGTACCGAGGCTAACCCTAATGAGCTTAATCAAGATGATGCTCGTTATGGTTTCCGTTGCTGCCATCTCAAAAACATTTGGACTGCTCCGCTTCCTCCTGAGACTGAGCTTTCTCGCCAAATGACGACTTCTACCACATCTATTGACATTATGGGTCTGCAAGCTGCTTATGCTAATTTGCATACTGACCAAGAACGTGATTACTTCATGCAGCGTTACCATGATGTTATTTCTTCATTTGGAGGTAAAACCTCTTATGACGCTGACAACCGTCCTTTACTTGTCATGCGCTCTAATCTCTGGGCATCTGGCTATGATGTTGATGGAACTGACCAAACGTCGTTAGGCCAGTTTTCTGGTCGTGTTCAACAGACCTATAAACATTCTGTGCCGCGTTTCTTTGTTCCTGAGCATGGCACTATGTTTACTCTTGCGCTTGTTCGTTTTCCGCCTACTGCGACTAAAGAGATTCAGTACCTTAACGCTAAAGGTGCTTTGACTTATACCGATATTGCTGGCGACCCTGTTTTGTATGGCAACTTGCCGCCGCGTGAAATTTCTATGAAGGATGTTTTCCGTTCTGGTGATTCGTCTAAGAAGTTTAAGATTGCTGAGGGTCAGTGGTATCGTTATGCGCCTTCGTATGTTTCTCCTGCTTATCACCTTCTTGAAGGCTTCCCATTCATTCAGGAACCGCCTTCTGGTGATTTGCAAGAACGCGTACTTATTCGCCACCATGATTATGACCAGTGTTTCCAGTCCGTTCAGTTGTTGCAGTGGAATAGTCAGGTTAAATTTAATGTGACCGTTTATCGCAATCTGCCGACCACTCGCGATTCAATCATGACTTCGTGATAAAAGATTGAGTGTGAGGTTATAACGCCGAAGCGGTAAAAATTTTAATTTTTGCCGCTGAGGGGTTGACCAAGCGAAGCGCGGTAGGTTTTCTGCTTAGGAGTTTAATCATGTTTCAGACTTTTATTTCTCGCCATAATTCAAACTTTTTTTCTGATAAGCTGGTTCTCACTTCTGTTACTCCAGCTTCTTCGGCACCTGTTTTACAGACACCTAAAGCTACATCGTCAACGTTATATTTTGATAGTTTGACGGTTAATGCTGGTAATGGTGGTTTTCTTCATTGCATTCAGATGGATACATCTGTCAACGCCGCTAATCAGGTTGTTTCTGTTGGTGCTGATATTGCTTTTGATGCCGACCCTAAATTTTTTGCCTGTTTGGTTCGCTTTGAGTCTTCTTCGGTTCCGACTACCCTCCCGACTGCCTATGATGTTTATCCTTTGGATGGTCGCCATGATGGTGGTTATTATACCGTCAAGGACTGTGTGACTATTGACGTCCTTCCCCGTACGCCGGGCAATAATGTTTATGTTGGTTTCATGGTTTGGTCTAACTTTACCGCTACTAAATGCCGCGGATTGGTTTCGCTGAATCAGGTTATTAAAGAGATTATTTGTCTCCAGCCACTTAAGTGAGGTGATTTATGTTTGGTGCTATTGCTGGCGGTATTGCTTCTGCTCTTGCTGGTGGCGCCATGTCTAAATTGTTTGGAGGCGGTCAAAAAGCCGCCTCCGGTGGCATTCAAGGTGATGTGCTTGCTACCGATAACAATACTGTAGGCATGGGTGATGCTGGTATTAAATCTGCCATTCAAGGCTCTAATGTTCCTAACCCTGATGAGGCCGTCCCTAGTTTTGTTTCTGGTGCTATGGCTAAAGCTGGTAAAGGACTTCTTGAAGGTACGTTGCAGGCTGGCACTTCTGCCGTTTCTGATAAGTTGCTTGATTTGGTTGGACTTGGTGGCAAGTCTGCCGCTGATAAAGGAAAGGATACTCGTGATTATCTTGCTGCTGCATTTCCTGAGCTTAATGCTTGGGAGCGTGCTGGTGCTGATGCTTCCTCTGCTGGTATGGTTGACGCCGGATTTGAGAATCAAAAAGAGCTTACTAAAATGCAACTGGACAATCAGAAAGAGATTGCCGAGATGCAAAATGAGACTCAAAAAGAGATTGCTGGCATTCAGTCGGCGACTTCACGCCAGAATACGAAAGACCAGGTATATGCACAAAATGAGATGCTTGCTTATCAACAGAAGGAGTCTACTGCTCGCGTTGCGTCTATTATGGAAAACACCAATCTTTCCAAGCAACAGCAGGTTTCCGAGATTATGCGCCAAATGCTTACTCAAGCTCAAACGGCTGGTCAGTATTTTACCAATGACCAAATCAAAGAAATGACTCGCAAGGTTAGTGCTGAGGTTGACTTAGTTCATCAGCAAACGCAGAATCAGCGGTATGGCTCTTCTCATATTGGCGCTACTGCAAAGGATATTTCTAATGTCGTCACTGATGCTGCTTCTGGTGTGGTTGATATTTTTCATGGTATTGATAAAGCTGTTGCCGATACTTGGAACAATTTCTGGAAAGACGGTAAAGCTGATGGTATTGGCTCTAATTTGTCTAGGAAATAACCGTCAGGATTGACACCCTCCCAATTGTATGTTTTCATGCCTCCAAATCTTGGAGGCTTTTTTATGGTTCGTTCTTATTACCCTTCTGAATGTCACGCTGATTATTTTGACTTTGAGCGTATCGAGGCTCTTAAACCTGCTATTGAGGCTTGTGGCATTTCTACTCTTTCTCAATCCCCAATGCTTGGCTTCCATAAGCAGATGGATAACCGCATCAAGCTCTTGGAAGAGATTCTGTCTTTTCGTATGCAGGGCGTTGAGTTCGATAATGGTGATATGTATGTTGACGGCCATAAGGCTGCTTCTGACGTTCGTGATGAGTTTGTATCTGTTACTGAGAAGTTAATGGATGAATTGGCACAATGCTACAATGTGCTCCCCCAACTTGATATTAATAACACTATAGACCACCGCCCCGAAGGGGACGAAAAATGGTTTTTAGAGAACGAGAAGACGGTTACGCAGTTTTGCCGCAAGCTGGCTGCTGAACGCCCTCTTAAGGATATTCGCGATGAGTATAATTACCCCAAAAAGAAAGGTATTAAGGATGAGTGTTCAAGATTGCTGGAGGCCTCCACTATGAAATCGCGTAGAGGCTTTGCTATTCAGCGTTTGATGAATGCAATGCGACAGGCTCATGCTGATGGTTGGTTTATCGTTTTTGACACTCTCACGTTGGCTGACGACCGATTAGAGGCGTTTTATGATAATCCCAATGCTTTGCGTGACTATTTTCGTGATATTGGTCGTATGGTTCTTGCTGCCGAGGGTCGCAAGGCTAATGATTCACACGCCGACTGCTATCAGTATTTTTGTGTGCCTGAGTATGGTACAGCTAATGGCCGTCTTCATTTCCATGCGGTGCACTTTATGCGGACACTTCCTACAGGTAGCGTTGACCCTAATTTTGGTCGTCGGGTACGCAATCGCCGCCAGTTAAATAGCTTGCAAAATACGTGGCCTTATGGTTACAGTATGCCCATCGCAGTTCGCTACACGCAGGACGCTTTTTCACGTTCTGGTTGGTTGTGGCCTGTTGATGCTAAAGGTGAGCCGCTTAAAGCTACCAGTTATATGGCTGTTGGTTTCTATGTGGCTAAATACGTTAACAAAAAGTCAGATATGGACCTTGCTGCTAAAGGTCTAGGAGCTAAAGAATGGAACAACTCACTAAAAACCAAGCTGTCGCTACTTCCCAAGAAGCTGTTCAGAATCAGAATGAGCCGCAACTTCGGGATGAAAATGCTCACAATGACAAATCTGTCCACGGAGTGCTTAATCCAACTTACCAAGCTGGGTTACGACGCGACGCCGTTCAACCAGATATTGAAGCAGAACGCAAAAAGAGAGATGAGATTGAGGCTGGGAAAAGTTACTGTAGCCGACGTTTTGGCGGCGCAACCTGTGACGACAAATCTGCTCAAATTTATGCGCGCTTCGATAAAAATGATTGGCGTATCCAACCTGCAGAGTTTTATCGCTTCCATGACGCAGAAGTTAACACTTTCGGATATTTCTGATGAGTCGAAAAATTATCTTGATAAAGCAGGAATTACTACTGCTTGTTTACGAATTAAATCGAAGTGGACTGCTGGCGGAAAATGAGAAAATTCGACCTATCCTTGCGCAGCTCGAGAAGCTCTTACTTTGCGACCTTTCGCCATCAACTAACGATTCTGTCAAAAACTGACGCGTTGGATGAGGAGAAGTGGCTTAATATGCTTGGCACGTTCGTCAAGGACTGGTTTAGATATGAGTCACATTTTGTTCATGGTAGAGATTCTCTTGTTGACATTTTAAAAGAGCGTGGATTACTATCTGAGTCCGATGCTGTTCAACCACTAATAGGTAAGAAATCATGAGTCAAGTTACTGAACAATCCGTACGTTTCCAGACCGCTTTGGCCTCTATTAAGCTCATTCAGGCTTCTGCCGTTTTGGATTTAACCGAAGATGATTTCGATTTTCTGACGAGTAACAAAGTTTGGATTGCTACTGACCGCTCTCGTGCTCGTCGCTGCGTTGAGGCTTGCGTTTATGGTACGCTGGACTTTGTAGGATACCCTCGCTTTCCTGCTCCTGTTGAGTTTATTGCTGCCGTCATTGCTTATTATGTTCATCCCGTCAACATTCAAACGGCCTGTCTCATCATGGAAGGCGCTGAATTTACGGAAAACATTATTAATGGCGTCGAGCGTCCGGTTAAAGCCGCTGAATTGTTCGCGTTTACCTTGCGTGTACGCGCAGGAAACACTGACGTTCTTACTGACGCAGAAGAAAACGTGCGTCAAAAATTACGTGCAGAAGGAGTGATGTAATGTCTAAAGGTAAAAAACGTTCTGGCGCTCGCCCTGGTCGTCCGCAGCCGTTGCGAGGTACTAAAGGCAAGCGTAAAGGCGCTCGTCTTTGGTATGTAGGTGGTCAACAATTTTAATTGCAGGGGCTTCGGCCCCTTACTTGAGGATAAATTATGTCTAATATTCAAACTGGCGCCGAGCGTATGCCGCATGACCTTTCCCATCTTGGCTTCCTTGCTGGTCAGATTGGTCGTCTTATTACCATTTCAACTACTCCGGTTATCGCTGGCGACTCCTTCGAGATGGACGCCGTTGGCGCTCTCCGTCTTTCTCCATTGCGTCGTGGCCTTGCTATTGACTCTACTGTAGACATTTTTACTTTTTATGTCCCTCATCGTCACGTTTATGGTGAACAGTGGATTAAGTTCATGAAGGATGGTGTTAATGCCACTCCTCTCCCGACTGTTAACACTACTGGTTATATTGACCATGCCGCTTTTCTTGGCACGATTAACCCTGATACCAATAAAATCCCTAAGCATTTGTTTCAGGGTTATTTGAATATCTATAACAACTATTTTAAAGCGCCGTGGATGCCTGACCGTACCGAGGCTAACCCTAATGAGCTTAATCAAGATGATGCTCGTTATGGTTTCCGTTGCTGCCATCTCAAAAACATTTGGACTGCTCCGCTTCCTCCTGAGACTGAGCTTTCTCGCCAAATGACGACTTCTACCACATCTATTGACATTATGGGTCTGCAAGCTGCTTATGCTAATTTGCATACTGACCAAGAACGTGATTACTTCATGCAGCGTTACCATGATGTTATTTCTTCATTTGGAGGTAAAACCTCTTATGACGCTGACAACCGTCCTTTACTTGTCATGCGCTCTAATCTCTGGGCATCTGGCTATGATGTTGATGGAACTGACCAAACGTCGTTAGGCCAGTTTTCTGGTCGTGTTCAACAGACCTATAAACATTCTGTGCCGCGTTTCTTTGTTCCTGAGCATGGCACTATGTTTACTCTTGCGCTTGTTCGTTTTCCGCCTACTGCGACTAAAGAGATTCAGTACCTTAACGCTAAAGGTGCTTTGACTTATACCGATATTGCTGGCGACCCTGTTTTGTATGGCAACTTGCCGCCGCGTGAAATTTCTATGAAGGATGTTTTCCGTTCTGGTGATTCGTCTAAGAAGTTTAAGATTGCTGAGGGTCAGTGGTATCGTTATGCGCCTTCGTATGTTTCTCCTGCTTATCACCTTCTTGAAGGCTTCCCATTCATTCAGGAACCGCCTTCTGGTGATTTGCAAGAACGCGTACTTATTCGCCACCATGATTATGACCAGTGTTTCCAGTCCGTTCAGTTGTTGCAGTGGAATAGTCAGGTTAAATTTAATGTGACCGTTTATCGCAATCTGCCGACCACTCGCGATTCAATCATGACTTCGTGATAAAAGATTGAGTGTGAGGTTATAACGCCGAAGCGGTAAAAATTTTAATTTTTGCCGCTGAGGGGTTGACCAAGCGAAGCGCGGTAGGTTTTCTGCTTAGGAGTTTAATCATGTTTCAGACTTTTATTTCTCGCCATAATTCAAACTTTTTTTCTGATAAGCTGGTTCTCACTTCTGTTACTCCAGCTTCTTCGGCACCTGTTTTACAGACACCTAAAGCTACATCGTCAACGTTATATTTTGATAGTTTGACGGTTAATGCTGGTAATGGTGGTTTTCTTCATTGCATTCAGATGGATACATCTGTCAACGCCGCTAATCAGGTTGTTTCTGTTGGTGCTGATATTGCTTTTGATGCCGACCCTAAATTTTTTGCCTGTTTGGTTCGCTTTGAGTCTTCTTCGGTTCCGACTACCCTCCCGACTGCCTATGATGTTTATCCTTTGGATGGTCGCCATGATGGTGGTTATTATACCGTCAAGGACTGTGTGACTATTGACGTCCTTCCCCGTACGCCGGGCAATAATGTTTATGTTGGTTTCATGGTTTGGTCTAACTTTACCGCTACTAAATGCCGCGGATTGGTTTCGCTGAATCAGGTTATTAAAGAGATTATTTGTCTCCAGCCACTTAAGTGAGGTGATTTATGTTTGGTGCTATTGCTGGCGGTATTGCTTCTGCTCTTGCTGGTGGCGCCATGTCTAAATTGTTTGGAGGCGGTCAAAAAGCCGCCTCCGGTGGCATTCAAGGTGATGTGCTTGCTACCGATAACAATACTGTAGGCATGGGTGATGCTGGTATTAAATCTGCCATTCAAGGCTCTAATGTTCCTAACCCTGATGAGGCCGTCCCTAGTTTTGTTTCTGGTGCTATGGCTAAAGCTGGTAAAGGACTTCTTGAAGGTACGTTGCAGGCTGGCACTTCTGCCGTTTCTGATAAGTTGCTTGATTTGGTTGGACTTGGTGGCAAGTCTGCCGCTGATAAAGGAAAGGATACTCGTGATTATCTTGCTGCTGCATTTCCTGAGCTTAATGCTTGGGAGCGTGCTGGTGCTGATGCTTCCTCTGCTGGTATGGTTGACGCCGGATTTGAGAATCAAAAAGAGCTTACTAAAATGCAACTGGACAATCAGAAAGAGATTGCCGAGATGCAAAATGAGACTCAAAAAGAGATTGCTGGCATTCAGTCGGCGACTTCACGCCAGAATACGAAAGACCAGGTATATGCACAAAATGAGATGCTTGCTTATCAACAGAAGGAGTCTACTGCTCGCGTTGCGTCTATTATGGAAAACACCAATCTTTCCAAGCAACAGCAGGTTTCCGAGATTATGCGCCAAATGCTTACTCAAGCTCAAACGGCTGGTCAGTATTTTACCAATGACCAAATCAAAGAAATGACTCGCAAGGTTAGTGCTGAGGTTGACTTAGTTCATCAGCAAACGCAGAATCAGCGGTATGGCTCTTCTCATATTGGCGCTACTGCAAAGGATATTTCTAATGTCGTCACTGATGCTGCTTCTGGTGTGGTTGATATTTTTCATGGTATTGATAAAGCTGTTGCCGATACTTGGAACAATTTCTGGAAAGACGGTAAAGCTGATGGTATTGGCTCTAATTTGTCTAGGAAATAACCGTCAGGATTGACACCCTCCCAATTGTATGTTTTCATGCCTCCAAATCTTGGAGGCTTTTTTATGGTTCGTTCTTATTACCCTTCTGAATGTCACGCTGATTATTTTGACTTTGAGCGTATCGAGGCTCTTAAACCTGCTATTGAGGCTTGTGGCATTTCTACTCTTTCTCAATCCCCAATGCTTGGCTTCCATAAGCAGATGGATAACCGCATCAAGCTCTTGGAAGAGATTCTGTCTTTTCGTATGCAGGGCGTTGAGTTCGATAATGGTGATATGTATGTTGACGGCCATAAGGCTGCTTCTGACGTTCGTGATGAGTTTGTATCTGTTACTGAGAAGTTAATGGATGAATTGGCACAATGCTACAATGTGCTCCCCCAACTTGATATTAATAACACTATAGACCACCGCCCCGAAGGGGACGAAAAATGGTTTTTAGAGAACGAGAAGACGGTTACGCAGTTTTGCCGCAAGCTGGCTGCTGAACGCCCTCTTAAGGATATTCGCGATGAGTATAATTACCCCAAAAAGAAAGGTATTAAGGATGAGTGTTCAAGATTGCTGGAGGCCTCCACTATGAAATCGCGTAGAGGCTTTGCTATTCAGCGTTTGATGAATGCAATGCGACAGGCTCATGCTGATGGTTGGTTTATCGTTTTTGACACTCTCACGTTGGCTGACGACCGATTAGAGGCGTTTTATGATAATCCCAATGCTTTGCGTGACTATTTTCGTGATATTGGTCGTATGGTTCTTGCTGCCGAGGGTCGCAAGGCTAATGATTCACACGCCGACTGCTATCAGTATTTTTGTGTGCCTGAGTATGGTACAGCTAATGGCCGTCTTCATTTCCATGCGGTGCACTTTATGCGGACACTTCCTACAGGTAGCGTTGACCCTAATTTTGGTCGTCGGGTACGCAATCGCCGCCAGTTAAATAGCTTGCAAAATACGTGGCCTTATGGTTACAGTATGCCCATCGCAGTTCGCTACACGCAGGACGCTTTTTCACGTTCTGGTTGGTTGTGGCCTGTTGATGCTAAAGGTGAGCCGCTTAAAGCTACCAGTTATATGGCTGTTGGTTTCTATGTGGCTAAATACGTTAACAAAAAGTCAGATATGGACCTTGCTGCTAAAGGTCTAGGAGCTAAAGAATGGAACAACTCACTAAAAACCAAGCTGTCGCTACTTCCCAAGAAGCTGTTCAGAATCAGAATGAGCCGCAACTTCGGGATGAAAATGCTCACAATGACAAATCTGTCCACGGAGTGCTTAATCCAACTTACCAAGCTGGGTTACGACGCGACGCCGTTCAACCAGATATTGAAGCAGAACGCAAAAAGAGAGATGAGATTGAGGCTGGGAAAAGTTACTGTAGCCGACGTTTTGGCGGCGCAACCTGTGACGACAAATCTGCTCAAATTTATGCGCGCTTCGATAAAAATGATTGGCGTATCCAACCTGCAGAGTTTTATCGCTTCCATGACGCAGAAGTTAACACTTTCGGATATTTCTGATGAGTCGAAAAATTATCTTGATAAAGCAGGAATTACTACTGCTTGTTTACGAATTAAATCGAAGTGGACTGCTGGCGGAAAATGAGAAAATTCGACCTATCCTTGCGCAGCTCGAGAAGCTCTTACTTTGCGACCTTTCGCCATCAACTAACGATTCTGTCAAAAACTGACGCGTTGGATGAGGAGAAGTGGCTTAATATGCTTGGCACGTTCGTCAAGGACTGGTTTAGATATGAGTCACATTTTGTTCATGGTAGAGATTCTCTTGTTGACATTTTAAAAGAGCGTGGATTACTATCTGAGTCCGATGCTGTTCAACCACTAATAGGTAAGAAATCATGAGTCAAGTTACTGAACAATCCGTACGTTTCCAGACCGCTTTGGCCTCTATTAAGCTCATTCAGGCTTCTGCCGTTTTGGATTTAACCGAAGATGATTTCGATTTTCTGACGAGTAACAAAGTTTGGATTGCTACTGACCGCTCTCGTGCTCGTCGCTGCGTTGAGGCTTGCGTTTATGGTACGCTGGACTTTGTAGGATACCCTCGCTTTCCTGCTCCTGTTGAGTTTATTGCTGCCGTCATTGCTTATTATGTTCATCCCGTCAACATTCAAACGGCCTGTCTCATCATGGAAGGCGCTGAATTTACGGAAAACATTATTAATGGCGTCGAGCGTCCGGTTAAAGCCGCTGAATTGTTCGCGTTTACCTTGCGTGTACGCGCAGGAAACACTGACGTTCTTACTGACGCAGAAGAAAACGTGCGTCAAAAATTACGTGCAGAAGGAGTGATGTAATGTCTAAAGGTAAAAAACGTTCTGGCGCTCGCCCTGGTCGTCCGCAGCCGTTGCGAGGTACTAAAGGCAAGCGTAAAGGCGCTCGTCTTTGGTATGTAGGTGGTCAACAATTTTAATTGCAGGGGCTTCGGCCCCTTACTTGAGGATAAATTATGTCTAATATTCAAACTGGCGCCGAGCGTATGCCGCATGACCTTTCCCATCTTGGCTTCCTTGCTGGTCAGATTGGTCGTCTTATTACCATTTCAACTACTCCGGTTATCGCTGGCGACTCCTTCGAGATGGACGCCGTTGGCGCTCTCCGTCTTTCTCCATTGCGTCGTGGCCTTGCTATTGACTCTACTGTAGACATTTTTACTTTTTATGTCCCTCATCGTCACGTTTATGGTGAACAGTGGATTAAGTTCATGAAGGATGGTGTTAATGCCACTCCTCTCCCGACTGTTAACACTACTGGTTATATTGACCATGCCGCTTTTCTTGGCACGATTAACCCTGATACCAATAAAATCCCTAAGCATTTGTTTCAGGGTTATTTGAATATCTATAACAACTATTTTAAAGCGCCGTGGATGCCTGACCGTACCGAGGCTAACCCTAATGAGCTTAATCAAGATGATGCTCGTTATGGTTTCCGTTGCTGCCATCTCAAAAACATTTGGACTGCTCCGCTTCCTCCTGAGACTGAGCTTTCTCGCCAAATGACGACTTCTACCACATCTATTGACATTATGGGTCTGCAAGCTGCTTATGCTAATTTGCATACTGACCAAGAACGTGATTACTTCATGCAGCGTTACCATGATGTTATTTCTTCATTTGGAGGTAAAACCTCTTATGACGCTGACAACCGTCCTTTACTTGTCATGCGCTCTAATCTCTGGGCATCTGGCTATGATGTTGATGGAACTGACCAAACGTCGTTAGGCCAGTTTTCTGGTCGTGTTCAACAGACCTATAAACATTCTGTGCCGCGTTTCTTTGTTCCTGAGCATGGCACTATGTTTACTCTTGCGCTTGTTCGTTTTCCGCCTACTGCGACTAAAGAGATTCAGTACCTTAACGCTAAAGGTGCTTTGACTTATACCGATATTGCTGGCGACCCTGTTTTGTATGGCAACTTGCCGCCGCGTGAAATTTCTATGAAGGATGTTTTCCGTTCTGGTGATTCGTCTAAGAAGTTTAAGATTGCTGAGGGTCAGTGGTATCGTTATGCGCCTTCGTATGTTTCTCCTGCTTATCACCTTCTTGAAGGCTTCCCATTCATTCAGGAACCGCCTTCTGGTGATTTGCAAGAACGCGTACTTATTCGCCACCATGATTATGACCAGTGTTTCCAGTCCGTTCAGTTGTTGCAGTGGAATAGTCAGGTTAAATTTAATGTGACCGTTTATCGCAATCTGCCGACCACTCGCGATTCAATCATGACTTCGTGATAAAAGATTGAGTGTGAGGTTATAACGCCGAAGCGGTAAAAATTTTAATTTTTGCCGCTGAGGGGTTGACCAAGCGAAGCGCGGTAGGTTTTCTGCTTAGGAGTTTAATCATGTTTCAGACTTTTATTTCTCGCCATAATTCAAACTTTTTTTCTGATAAGCTGGTTCTCACTTCTGTTACTCCAGCTTCTTCGGCACCTGTTTTACAGACACCTAAAGCTACATCGTCAACGTTATATTTTGATAGTTTGACGGTTAATGCTGGTAATGGTGGTTTTCTTCATTGCATTCAGATGGATACATCTGTCAACGCCGCTAATCAGGTTGTTTCTGTTGGTGCTGATATTGCTTTTGATGCCGACCCTAAATTTTTTGCCTGTTTGGTTCGCTTTGAGTCTTCTTCGGTTCCGACTACCCTCCCGACTGCCTATGATGTTTATCCTTTGGATGGTCGCCATGATGGTGGTTATTATACCGTCAAGGACTGTGTGACTATTGACGTCCTTCCCCGTACGCCGGGCAATAATGTTTATGTTGGTTTCATGGTTTGGTCTAACTTTACCGCTACTAAATGCCGCGGATTGGTTTCGCTGAATCAGGTTATTAAAGAGATTATTTGTCTCCAGCCACTTAAGTGAGGTGATTTATGTTTGGTGCTATTGCTGGCGGTATTGCTTCTGCTCTTGCTGGTGGCGCCATGTCTAAATTGTTTGGAGGCGGTCAAAAAGCCGCCTCCGGTGGCATTCAAGGTGATGTGCTTGCTACCGATAACAATACTGTAGGCATGGGTGATGCTGGTATTAAATCTGCCATTCAAGGCTCTAATGTTCCTAACCCTGATGAGGCCGTCCCTAGTTTTGTTTCTGGTGCTATGGCTAAAGCTGGTAAAGGACTTCTTGAAGGTACGTTGCAGGCTGGCACTTCTGCCGTTTCTGATAAGTTGCTTGATTTGGTTGGACTTGGTGGCAAGTCTGCCGCTGATAAAGGAAAGGATACTCGTGATTATCTTGCTGCTGCATTTCCTGAGCTTAATGCTTGGGAGCGTGCTGGTGCTGATGCTTCCTCTGCTGGTATGGTTGACGCCGGATTTGAGAATCAAAAAGAGCTTACTAAAATGCAACTGGACAATCAGAAAGAGATTGCCGAGATGCAAAATGAGACTCAAAAAGAGATTGCTGGCATTCAGTCGGCGACTTCACGCCAGAATACGAAAGACCAGGTATATGCACAAAATGAGATGCTTGCTTATCAACAGAAGGAGTCTACTGCTCGCGTTGCGTCTATTATGGAAAACACCAATCTTTCCAAGCAACAGCAGGTTTCCGAGATTATGCGCCAAATGCTTACTCAAGCTCAAACGGCTGGTCAGTATTTTACCAATGACCAAATCAAAGAAATGACTCGCAAGGTTAGTGCTGAGGTTGACTTAGTTCATCAGCAAACGCAGAATCAGCGGTATGGCTCTTCTCATATTGGCGCTACTGCAAAGGATATTTCTAATGTCGTCACTGATGCTGCTTCTGGTGTGGTTGATATTTTTCATGGTATTGATAAAGCTGTTGCCGATACTTGGAACAATTTCTGGAAAGACGGTAAAGCTGATGGTATTGGCTCTAATTTGTCTAGGAAATAACCGTCAGGATTGACACCCTCCCAATTGTATGTTTTCATGCCTCCAAATCTTGGAGGCTTTTTTATGGTTCGTTCTTATTACCCTTCTGAATGTCACGCTGATTATTTTGACTTTGAGCGTATCGAGGCTCTTAAACCTGCTATTGAGGCTTGTGGCATTTCTACTCTTTCTCAATCCCCAATGCTTGGCTTCCATAAGCAGATGGATAACCGCATCAAGCTCTTGGAAGAGATTCTGTCTTTTCGTATGCAGGGCGTTGAGTTCGATAATGGTGATATGTATGTTGACGGCCATAAGGCTGCTTCTGACGTTCGTGATGAGTTTGTATCTGTTACTGAGAAGTTAATGGATGAATTGGCACAATGCTACAATGTGCTCCCCCAACTTGATATTAATAACACTATAGACCACCGCCCCGAAGGGGACGAAAAATGGTTTTTAGAGAACGAGAAGACGGTTACGCAGTTTTGCCGCAAGCTGGCTGCTGAACGCCCTCTTAAGGATATTCGCGATGAGTATAATTACCCCAAAAAGAAAGGTATTAAGGATGAGTGTTCAAGATTGCTGGAGGCCTCCACTATGAAATCGCGTAGAGGCTTTGCTATTCAGCGTTTGATGAATGCAATGCGACAGGCTCATGCTGATGGTTGGTTTATCGTTTTTGACACTCTCACGTTGGCTGACGACCGATTAGAGGCGTTTTATGATAATCCCAATGCTTTGCGTGACTATTTTCGTGATATTGGTCGTATGGTTCTTGCTGCCGAGGGTCGCAAGGCTAATGATTCACACGCCGACTGCTATCAGTATTTTTGTGTGCCTGAGTATGGTACAGCTAATGGCCGTCTTCATTTCCATGCGGTGCACTTTATGCGGACACTTCCTACAGGTAGCGTTGACCCTAATTTTGGTCGTCGGGTACGCAATCGCCGCCAGTTAAATAGCTTGCAAAATACGTGGCCTTATGGTTACAGTATGCCCATCGCAGTTCGCTACACGCAGGACGCTTTTTCACGTTCTGGTTGGTTGTGGCCTGTTGATGCTAAAGGTGAGCCGCTTAAAGCTACCAGTTATATGGCTGTTGGTTTCTATGTGGCTAAATACGTTAACAAAAAGTCAGATATGGACCTTGCTGCTAAAGGTCTAGGAGCTAAAGAATGGAACAACTCACTAAAAACCAAGCTGTCGCTACTTCCCAAGAAGCTGTTCAGAATCAGAATGAGCCGCAACTTCGGGATGAAAATGCTCACAATGACAAATCTGTCCACGGAGTGCTTAATCCAACTTACCAAGCTGGGTTACGACGCGACGCCGTTCAACCAGATATTGAAGCAGAACGCAAAAAGAGAGATGAGATTGAGGCTGGGAAAAGTTACTGTAGCCGACGTTTTGGCGGCGCAACCTGTGACGACAAATCTGCTCAAATTTATGCGCGCTTCGATAAAAATGATTGGCGTATCCAACCTGCAGAGTTTTATCGCTTCCATGACGCAGAAGTTAACACTTTCGGATATTTCTGATGAGTCGAAAAATTATCTTGATAAAGCAGGAATTACTACTGCTTGTTTACGAATTAAATCGAAGTGGACTGCTGGCGGAAAATGAGAAAATTCGACCTATCCTTGCGCAGCTCGAGAAGCTCTTACTTTGCGACCTTTCGCCATCAACTAACGATTCTGTCAAAAACTGACGCGTTGGATGAGGAGAAGTGGCTTAATATGCTTGGCACGTTCGTCAAGGACTGGTTTAGATATGAGTCACATTTTGTTCATGGTAGAGATTCTCTTGTTGACATTTTAAAAGAGCGTGGATTACTATCTGAGTCCGATGCTGTTCAACCACTAATAGGTAAGAAATCATGAGTCAAGTTACTGAACAATCCGTACGTTTCCAGACCGCTTTGGCCTCTATTAAGCTCATTCAGGCTTCTGCCGTTTTGGATTTAACCGAAGATGATTTCGATTTTCTGACGAGTAACAAAGTTTGGATTGCTACTGACCGCTCTCGTGCTCGTCGCTGCGTTGAGGCTTGCGTTTATGGTACGCTGGACTTTGTAGGATACCCTCGCTTTCCTGCTCCTGTTGAGTTTATTGCTGCCGTCATTGCTTATTATGTTCATCCCGTCAACATTCAAACGGCCTGTCTCATCATGGAAGGCGCTGAATTTACGGAAAACATTATTAATGGCGTCGAGCGTCCGGTTAAAGCCGCTGAATTGTTCGCGTTTACCTTGCGTGTACGCGCAGGAAACACTGACGTTCTTACTGACGCAGAAGAAAACGTGCGTCAAAAATTACGTGCAGAAGGAGTGATGTAATGTCTAAAGGTAAAAAACGTTCTGGCGCTCGCCCTGGTCGTCCGCAGCCGTTGCGAGGTACTAAAGGCAAGCGTAAAGGCGCTCGTCTTTGGTATGTAGGTGGTCAACAATTTTAATTGCAGGGGCTTCGGCCCCTTACTTGAGGATAAATTATGTCTAATATTCAAACTGGCGCCGAGCGTATGCCGCATGACCTTTCCCATCTTGGCTTCCTTGCTGGTCAGATTGGTCGTCTTATTACCATTTCAACTACTCCGGTTATCGCTGGCGACTCCTTCGAGATGGACGCCGTTGGCGCTCTCCGTCTTTCTCCATTGCGTCGTGGCCTTGCTATTGACTCTACTGTAGACATTTTTACTTTTTATGTCCCTCATCGTCACGTTTATGGTGAACAGTGGATTAAGTTCATGAAGGATGGTGTTAATGCCACTCCTCTCCCGACTGTTAACACTACTGGTTATATTGACCATGCCGCTTTTCTTGGCACGATTAACCCTGATACCAATAAAATCCCTAAGCATTTGTTTCAGGGTTATTTGAATATCTATAACAACTATTTTAAAGCGCCGTGGATGCCTGACCGTACCGAGGCTAACCCTAATGAGCTTAATCAAGATGATGCTCGTTATGGTTTCCGTTGCTGCCATCTCAAAAACATTTGGACTGCTCCGCTTCCTCCTGAGACTGAGCTTTCTCGCCAAATGACGACTTCTACCACATCTATTGACATTATGGGTCTGCAAGCTGCTTATGCTAATTTGCATACTGACCAAGAACGTGATTACTTCATGCAGCGTTACCATGATGTTATTTCTTCATTTGGAGGTAAAACCTCTTATGACGCTGACAACCGTCCTTTACTTGTCATGCGCTCTAATCTCTGGGCATCTGGCTATGATGTTGATGGAACTGACCAAACGTCGTTAGGCCAGTTTTCTGGTCGTGTTCAACAGACCTATAAACATTCTGTGCCGCGTTTCTTTGTTCCTGAGCATGGCACTATGTTTACTCTTGCGCTTGTTCGTTTTCCGCCTACTGCGACTAAAGAGATTCAGTACCTTAACGCTAAAGGTGCTTTGACTTATACCGATATTGCTGGCGACCCTGTTTTGTATGGCAACTTGCCGCCGCGTGAAATTTCTATGAAGGATGTTTTCCGTTCTGGTGATTCGTCTAAGAAGTTTAAGATTGCTGAGGGTCAGTGGTATCGTTATGCGCCTTCGTATGTTTCTCCTGCTTATCACCTTCTTGAAGGCTTCCCATTCATTCAGGAACCGCCTTCTGGTGATTTGCAAGAACGCGTACTTATTCGCCACCATGATTATGACCAGTGTTTCCAGTCCGTTCAGTTGTTGCAGTGGAATAGTCAGGTTAAATTTAATGTGACCGTTTATCGCAATCTGCCGACCACTCGCGATTCAATCATGACTTCGTGATAAAAGATTGAGTGTGAGGTTATAACGCCGAAGCGGTAAAAATTTTAATTTTTGCCGCTGAGGGGTTGACCAAGCGAAGCGCGGTAGGTTTTCTGCTTAGGAGTTTAATCATGTTTCAGACTTTTATTTCTCGCCATAATTCAAACTTTTTTTCTGATAAGCTGGTTCTCACTTCTGTTACTCCAGCTTCTTCGGCACCTGTTTTACAGACACCTAAAGCTACATCGTCAACGTTATATTTTGATAGTTTGACGGTTAATGCTGGTAATGGTGGTTTTCTTCATTGCATTCAGATGGATACATCTGTCAACGCCGCTAATCAGGTTGTTTCTGTTGGTGCTGATATTGCTTTTGATGCCGACCCTAAATTTTTTGCCTGTTTGGTTCGCTTTGAGTCTTCTTCGGTTCCGACTACCCTCCCGACTGCCTATGATGTTTATCCTTTGGATGGTCGCCATGATGGTGGTTATTATACCGTCAAGGACTGTGTGACTATTGACGTCCTTCCCCGTACGCCGGGCAATAATGTTTATGTTGGTTTCATGGTTTGGTCTAACTTTACCGCTACTAAATGCCGCGGATTGGTTTCGCTGAATCAGGTTATTAAAGAGATTATTTGTCTCCAGCCACTTAAGTGAGGTGATTTATGTTTGGTGCTATTGCTGGCGGTATTGCTTCTGCTCTTGCTGGTGGCGCCATGTCTAAATTGTTTGGAGGCGGTCAAAAAGCCGCCTCCGGTGGCATTCAAGGTGATGTGCTTGCTACCGATAACAATACTGTAGGCATGGGTGATGCTGGTATTAAATCTGCCATTCAAGGCTCTAATGTTCCTAACCCTGATGAGGCCGTCCCTAGTTTTGTTTCTGGTGCTATGGCTAAAGCTGGTAAAGGACTTCTTGAAGGTACGTTGCAGGCTGGCACTTCTGCCGTTTCTGATAAGTTGCTTGATTTGGTTGGACTTGGTGGCAAGTCTGCCGCTGATAAAGGAAAGGATACTCGTGATTATCTTGCTGCTGCATTTCCTGAGCTTAATGCTTGGGAGCGTGCTGGTGCTGATGCTTCCTCTGCTGGTATGGTTGACGCCGGATTTGAGAATCAAAAAGAGCTTACTAAAATGCAACTGGACAATCAGAAAGAGATTGCCGAGATGCAAAATGAGACTCAAAAAGAGATTGCTGGCATTCAGTCGGCGACTTCACGCCAGAATACGAAAGACCAGGTATATGCACAAAATGAGATGCTTGCTTATCAACAGAAGGAGTCTACTGCTCGCGTTGCGTCTATTATGGAAAACACCAATCTTTCCAAGCAACAGCAGGTTTCCGAGATTATGCGCCAAATGCTTACTCAAGCTCAAACGGCTGGTCAGTATTTTACCAATGACCAAATCAAAGAAATGACTCGCAAGGTTAGTGCTGAGGTTGACTTAGTTCATCAGCAAACGCAGAATCAGCGGTATGGCTCTTCTCATATTGGCGCTACTGCAAAGGATATTTCTAATGTCGTCACTGATGCTGCTTCTGGTGTGGTTGATATTTTTCATGGTATTGATAAAGCTGTTGCCGATACTTGGAACAATTTCTGGAAAGACGGTAAAGCTGATGGTATTGGCTCTAATTTGTCTAGGAAATAACCGTCAGGATTGACACCCTCCCAATTGTATGTTTTCATGCCTCCAAATCTTGGAGGCTTTTTTATGGTTCGTTCTTATTACCCTTCTGAATGTCACGCTGATTATTTTGACTTTGAGCGTATCGAGGCTCTTAAACCTGCTATTGAGGCTTGTGGCATTTCTACTCTTTCTCAATCCCCAATGCTTGGCTTCCATAAGCAGATGGATAACCGCATCAAGCTCTTGGAAGAGATTCTGTCTTTTCGTATGCAGGGCGTTGAGTTCGATAATGGTGATATGTATGTTGACGGCCATAAGGCTGCTTCTGACGTTCGTGATGAGTTTGTATCTGTTACTGAGAAGTTAATGGATGAATTGGCACAATGCTACAATGTGCTCCCCCAACTTGATATTAATAACACTATAGACCACCGCCCCGAAGGGGACGAAAAATGGTTTTTAGAGAACGAGAAGACGGTTACGCAGTTTTGCCGCAAGCTGGCTGCTGAACGCCCTCTTAAGGATATTCGCGATGAGTATAATTACCCCAAAAAGAAAGGTATTAAGGATGAGTGTTCAAGATTGCTGGAGGCCTCCACTATGAAATCGCGTAGAGGCTTTGCTATTCAGCGTTTGATGAATGCAATGCGACAGGCTCATGCTGATGGTTGGTTTATCGTTTTTGACACTCTCACGTTGGCTGACGACCGATTAGAGGCGTTTTATGATAATCCCAATGCTTTGCGTGACTATTTTCGTGATATTGGTCGTATGGTTCTTGCTGCCGAGGGTCGCAAGGCTAATGATTCACACGCCGACTGCTATCAGTATTTTTGTGTGCCTGAGTATGGTACAGCTAATGGCCGTCTTCATTTCCATGCGGTGCACTTTATGCGGACACTTCCTACAGGTAGCGTTGACCCTAATTTTGGTCGTCGGGTACGCAATCGCCGCCAGTTAAATAGCTTGCAAAATACGTGGCCTTATGGTTACAGTATGCCCATCGCAGTTCGCTACACGCAGGACGCTTTTTCACGTTCTGGTTGGTTGTGGCCTGTTGATGCTAAAGGTGAGCCGCTTAAAGCTACCAGTTATATGGCTGTTGGTTTCTATGTGGCTAAATACGTTAACAAAAAGTCAGATATGGACCTTGCTGCTAAAGGTCTAGGAGCTAAAGAATGGAACAACTCACTAAAAACCAAGCTGTCGCTACTTCCCAAGAAGCTGTTCAGAATCAGAATGAGCCGCAACTTCGGGATGAAAATGCTCACAATGACAAATCTGTCCACGGAGTGCTTAATCCAACTTACCAAGCTGGGTTACGACGCGACGCCGTTCAACCAGATATTGAAGCAGAACGCAAAAAGAGAGATGAGATTGAGGCTGGGAAAAGTTACTGTAGCCGACGTTTTGGCGGCGCAACCTGTGACGACAAATCTGCTCAAATTTATGCGCGCTTCGATAAAAATGATTGGCGTATCCAACCTGCAGAGTTTTATCGCTTCCATGACGCAGAAGTTAACACTTTCGGATATTTCTGATGAGTCGAAAAATTATCTTGATAAAGCAGGAATTACTACTGCTTGTTTACGAATTAAATCGAAGTGGACTGCTGGCGGAAAATGAGAAAATTCGACCTATCCTTGCGCAGCTCGAGAAGCTCTTACTTTGCGACCTTTCGCCATCAACTAACGATTCTGTCAAAAACTGACGCGTTGGATGAGGAGAAGTGGCTTAATATGCTTGGCACGTTCGTCAAGGACTGGTTTAGATATGAGTCACATTTTGTTCATGGTAGAGATTCTCTTGTTGACATTTTAAAAGAGCGTGGATTACTATCTGAGTCCGATGCTGTTCAACCACTAATAGGTAAGAAATCATGAGTCAAGTTACTGAACAATCCGTACGTTTCCAGACCGCTTTGGCCTCTATTAAGCTCATTCAGGCTTCTGCCGTTTTGGATTTAACCGAAGATGATTTCGATTTTCTGACGAGTAACAAAGTTTGGATTGCTACTGACCGCTCTCGTGCTCGTCGCTGCGTTGAGGCTTGCGTTTATGGTACGCTGGACTTTGTAGGATACCCTCGCTTTCCTGCTCCTGTTGAGTTTATTGCTGCCGTCATTGCTTATTATGTTCATCCCGTCAACATTCAAACGGCCTGTCTCATCATGGAAGGCGCTGAATTTACGGAAAACATTATTAATGGCGTCGAGCGTCCGGTTAAAGCCGCTGAATTGTTCGCGTTTACCTTGCGTGTACGCGCAGGAAACACTGACGTTCTTACTGACGCAGAAGAAAACGTGCGTCAAAAATTACGTGCAGAAGGAGTGATGTAATGTCTAAAGGTAAAAAACGTTCTGGCGCTCGCCCTGGTCGTCCGCAGCCGTTGCGAGGTACTAAAGGCAAGCGTAAAGGCGCTCGTCTTTGGTATGTAGGTGGTCAACAATTTTAATTGCAGGGGCTTCGGCCCCTTACTTGAGGATAAATTATGTCTAATATTCAAACTGGCGCCGAGCGTATGCCGCATGACCTTTCCCATCTTGGCTTCCTTGCTGGTCAGATTGGTCGTCTTATTACCATTTCAACTACTCCGGTTATCGCTGGCGACTCCTTCGAGATGGACGCCGTTGGCGCTCTCCGTCTTTCTCCATTGCGTCGTGGCCTTGCTATTGACTCTACTGTAGACATTTTTACTTTTTATGTCCCTCATCGTCACGTTTATGGTGAACAGTGGATTAAGTTCATGAAGGATGGTGTTAATGCCACTCCTCTCCCGACTGTTAACACTACTGGTTATATTGACCATGCCGCTTTTCTTGGCACGATTAACCCTGATACCAATAAAATCCCTAAGCATTTGTTTCAGGGTTATTTGAATATCTATAACAACTATTTTAAAGCGCCGTGGATGCCTGACCGTACCGAGGCTAACCCTAATGAGCTTAATCAAGATGATGCTCGTTATGGTTTCCGTTGCTGCCATCTCAAAAACATTTGGACTGCTCCGCTTCCTCCTGAGACTGAGCTTTCTCGCCAAATGACGACTTCTACCACATCTATTGACATTATGGGTCTGCAAGCTGCTTATGCTAATTTGCATACTGACCAAGAACGTGATTACTTCATGCAGCGTTACCATGATGTTATTTCTTCATTTGGAGGTAAAACCTCTTATGACGCTGACAACCGTCCTTTACTTGTCATGCGCTCTAATCTCTGGGCATCTGGCTATGATGTTGATGGAACTGACCAAACGTCGTTAGGCCAGTTTTCTGGTCGTGTTCAACAGACCTATAAACATTCTGTGCCGCGTTTCTTTGTTCCTGAGCATGGCACTATGTTTACTCTTGCGCTTGTTCGTTTTCCGCCTACTGCGACTAAAGAGATTCAGTACCTTAACGCTAAAGGTGCTTTGACTTATACCGATATTGCTGGCGACCCTGTTTTGTATGGCAACTTGCCGCCGCGTGAAATTTCTATGAAGGATGTTTTCCGTTCTGGTGATTCGTCTAAGAAGTTTAAGATTGCTGAGGGTCAGTGGTATCGTTATGCGCCTTCGTATGTTTCTCCTGCTTATCACCTTCTTGAAGGCTTCCCATTCATTCAGGAACCGCCTTCTGGTGATTTGCAAGAACGCGTACTTATTCGCCACCATGATTATGACCAGTGTTTCCAGTCCGTTCAGTTGTTGCAGTGGAATAGTCAGGTTAAATTTAATGTGACCGTTTATCGCAATCTGCCGACCACTCGCGATTCAATCATGACTTCGTGATAAAAGATTGAGTGTGAGGTTATAACGCCGAAGCGGTAAAAATTTTAATTTTTGCCGCTGAGGGGTTGACCAAGCGAAGCGCGGTAGGTTTTCTGCTTAGGAGTTTAATCATGTTTCAGACTTTTATTTCTCGCCATAATTCAAACTTTTTTTCTGATAAGCTGGTTCTCACTTCTGTTACTCCAGCTTCTTCGGCACCTGTTTTACAGACACCTAAAGCTACATCGTCAACGTTATATTTTGATAGTTTGACGGTTAATGCTGGTAATGGTGGTTTTCTTCATTGCATTCAGATGGATACATCTGTCAACGCCGCTAATCAGGTTGTTTCTGTTGGTGCTGATATTGCTTTTGATGCCGACCCTAAATTTTTTGCCTGTTTGGTTCGCTTTGAGTCTTCTTCGGTTCCGACTACCCTCCCGACTGCCTATGATGTTTATCCTTTGGATGGTCGCCATGATGGTGGTTATTATACCGTCAAGGACTGTGTGACTATTGACGTCCTTCCCCGTACGCCGGGCAATAATGTTTATGTTGGTTTCATGGTTTGGTCTAACTTTACCGCTACTAAATGCCGCGGATTGGTTTCGCTGAATCAGGTTATTAAAGAGATTATTTGTCTCCAGCCACTTAAGTGAGGTGATTTATGTTTGGTGCTATTGCTGGCGGTATTGCTTCTGCTCTTGCTGGTGGCGCCATGTCTAAATTGTTTGGAGGCGGTCAAAAAGCCGCCTCCGGTGGCATTCAAGGTGATGTGCTTGCTACCGATAACAATACTGTAGGCATGGGTGATGCTGGTATTAAATCTGCCATTCAAGGCTCTAATGTTCCTAACCCTGATGAGGCCGTCCCTAGTTTTGTTTCTGGTGCTATGGCTAAAGCTGGTAAAGGACTTCTTGAAGGTACGTTGCAGGCTGGCACTTCTGCCGTTTCTGATAAGTTGCTTGATTTGGTTGGACTTGGTGGCAAGTCTGCCGCTGATAAAGGAAAGGATACTCGTGATTATCTTGCTGCTGCATTTCCTGAGCTTAATGCTTGGGAGCGTGCTGGTGCTGATGCTTCCTCTGCTGGTATGGTTGACGCCGGATTTGAGAATCAAAAAGAGCTTACTAAAATGCAACTGGACAATCAGAAAGAGATTGCCGAGATGCAAAATGAGACTCAAAAAGAGATTGCTGGCATTCAGTCGGCGACTTCACGCCAGAATACGAAAGACCAGGTATATGCACAAAATGAGATGCTTGCTTATCAACAGAAGGAGTCTACTGCTCGCGTTGCGTCTATTATGGAAAACACCAATCTTTCCAAGCAACAGCAGGTTTCCGAGATTATGCGCCAAATGCTTACTCAAGCTCAAACGGCTGGTCAGTATTTTACCAATGACCAAATCAAAGAAATGACTCGCAAGGTTAGTGCTGAGGTTGACTTAGTTCATCAGCAAACGCAGAATCAGCGGTATGGCTCTTCTCATATTGGCGCTACTGCAAAGGATATTTCTAATGTCGTCACTGATGCTGCTTCTGGTGTGGTTGATATTTTTCATGGTATTGATAAAGCTGTTGCCGATACTTGGAACAATTTCTGGAAAGACGGTAAAGCTGATGGTATTGGCTCTAATTTGTCTAGGAAATAACCGTCAGGATTGACACCCTCCCAATTGTATGTTTTCATGCCTCCAAATCTTGGAGGCTTTTTTATGGTTCGTTCTTATTACCCTTCTGAATGTCACGCTGATTATTTTGACTTTGAGCGTATCGAGGCTCTTAAACCTGCTATTGAGGCTTGTGGCATTTCTACTCTTTCTCAATCCCCAATGCTTGGCTTCCATAAGCAGATGGATAACCGCATCAAGCTCTTGGAAGAGATTCTGTCTTTTCGTATGCAGGGCGTTGAGTTCGATAATGGTGATATGTATGTTGACGGCCATAAGGCTGCTTCTGACGTTCGTGATGAGTTTGTATCTGTTACTGAGAAGTTAATGGATGAATTGGCACAATGCTACAATGTGCTCCCCCAACTTGATATTAATAACACTATAGACCACCGCCCCGAAGGGGACGAAAAATGGTTTTTAGAGAACGAGAAGACGGTTACGCAGTTTTGCCGCAAGCTGGCTGCTGAACGCCCTCTTAAGGATATTCGCGATGAGTATAATTACCCCAAAAAGAAAGGTATTAAGGATGAGTGTTCAAGATTGCTGGAGGCCTCCACTATGAAATCGCGTAGAGGCTTTGCTATTCAGCGTTTGATGAATGCAATGCGACAGGCTCATGCTGATGGTTGGTTTATCGTTTTTGACACTCTCACGTTGGCTGACGACCGATTAGAGGCGTTTTATGATAATCCCAATGCTTTGCGTGACTATTTTCGTGATATTGGTCGTATGGTTCTTGCTGCCGAGGGTCGCAAGGCTAATGATTCACACGCCGACTGCTATCAGTATTTTTGTGTGCCTGAGTATGGTACAGCTAATGGCCGTCTTCATTTCCATGCGGTGCACTTTATGCGGACACTTCCTACAGGTAGCGTTGACCCTAATTTTGGTCGTCGGGTACGCAATCGCCGCCAGTTAAATAGCTTGCAAAATACGTGGCCTTATGGTTACAGTATGCCCATCGCAGTTCGCTACACGCAGGACGCTTTTTCACGTTCTGGTTGGTTGTGGCCTGTTGATGCTAAAGGTGAGCCGCTTAAAGCTACCAGTTATATGGCTGTTGGTTTCTATGTGGCTAAATACGTTAACAAAAAGTCAGATATGGACCTTGCTGCTAAAGGTCTAGGAGCTAAAGAATGGAACAACTCACTAAAAACCAAGCTGTCGCTACTTCCCAAGAAGCTGTTCAGAATCAGAATGAGCCGCAACTTCGGGATGAAAATGCTCACAATGACAAATCTGTCCACGGAGTGCTTAATCCAACTTACCAAGCTGGGTTACGACGCGACGCCGTTCAACCAGATATTGAAGCAGAACGCAAAAAGAGAGATGAGATTGAGGCTGGGAAAAGTTACTGTAGCCGACGTTTTGGCGGCGCAACCTGTGACGACAAATCTGCTCAAATTTATGCGCGCTTCGATAAAAATGATTGGCGTATCCAACCTGCAGAGTTTTATCGCTTCCATGACGCAGAAGTTAACACTTTCGGATATTTCTGATGAGTCGAAAAATTATCTTGATAAAGCAGGAATTACTACTGCTTGTTTACGAATTAAATCGAAGTGGACTGCTGGCGGAAAATGAGAAAATTCGACCTATCCTTGCGCAGCTCGAGAAGCTCTTACTTTGCGACCTTTCGCCATCAACTAACGATTCTGTCAAAAACTGACGCGTTGGATGAGGAGAAGTGGCTTAATATGCTTGGCACGTTCGTCAAGGACTGGTTTAGATATGAGTCACATTTTGTTCATGGTAGAGATTCTCTTGTTGACATTTTAAAAGAGCGTGGATTACTATCTGAGTCCGATGCTGTTCAACCACTAATAGGTAAGAAATCATGAGTCAAGTTACTGAACAATCCGTACGTTTCCAGACCGCTTTGGCCTCTATTAAGCTCATTCAGGCTTCTGCCGTTTTGGATTTAACCGAAGATGATTTCGATTTTCTGACGAGTAACAAAGTTTGGATTGCTACTGACCGCTCTCGTGCTCGTCGCTGCGTTGAGGCTTGCGTTTATGGTACGCTGGACTTTGTAGGATACCCTCGCTTTCCTGCTCCTGTTGAGTTTATTGCTGCCGTCATTGCTTATTATGTTCATCCCGTCAACATTCAAACGGCCTGTCTCATCATGGAAGGCGCTGAATTTACGGAAAACATTATTAATGGCGTCGAGCGTCCGGTTAAAGCCGCTGAATTGTTCGCGTTTACCTTGCGTGTACGCGCAGGAAACACTGACGTTCTTACTGACGCAGAAGAAAACGTGCGTCAAAAATTACGTGCAGAAGGAGTGATGTAATGTCTAAAGGTAAAAAACGTTCTGGCGCTCGCCCTGGTCGTCCGCAGCCGTTGCGAGGTACTAAAGGCAAGCGTAAAGGCGCTCGTCTTTGGTATGTAGGTGGTCAACAATTTTAATTGCAGGGGCTTCGGCCCCTTACTTGAGGATAAATTATGTCTAATATTCAAACTGGCGCCGAGCGTATGCCGCATGACCTTTCCCATCTTGGCTTCCTTGCTGGTCAGATTGGTCGTCTTATTACCATTTCAACTACTCCGGTTATCGCTGGCGACTCCTTCGAGATGGACGCCGTTGGCGCTCTCCGTCTTTCTCCATTGCGTCGTGGCCTTGCTATTGACTCTACTGTAGACATTTTTACTTTTTATGTCCCTCATCGTCACGTTTATGGTGAACAGTGGATTAAGTTCATGAAGGATGGTGTTAATGCCACTCCTCTCCCGACTGTTAACACTACTGGTTATATTGACCATGCCGCTTTTCTTGGCACGATTAACCCTGATACCAATAAAATCCCTAAGCATTTGTTTCAGGGTTATTTGAATATCTATAACAACTATTTTAAAGCGCCGTGGATGCCTGACCGTACCGAGGCTAACCCTAATGAGCTTAATCAAGATGATGCTCGTTATGGTTTCCGTTGCTGCCATCTCAAAAACATTTGGACTGCTCCGCTTCCTCCTGAGACTGAGCTTTCTCGCCAAATGACGACTTCTACCACATCTATTGACATTATGGGTCTGCAAGCTGCTTATGCTAATTTGCATACTGACCAAGAACGTGATTACTTCATGCAGCGTTACCATGATGTTATTTCTTCATTTGGAGGTAAAACCTCTTATGACGCTGACAACCGTCCTTTACTTGTCATGCGCTCTAATCTCTGGGCATCTGGCTATGATGTTGATGGAACTGACCAAACGTCGTTAGGCCAGTTTTCTGGTCGTGTTCAACAGACCTATAAACATTCTGTGCCGCGTTTCTTTGTTCCTGAGCATGGCACTATGTTTACTCTTGCGCTTGTTCGTTTTCCGCCTACTGCGACTAAAGAGATTCAGTACCTTAACGCTAAAGGTGCTTTGACTTATACCGATATTGCTGGCGACCCTGTTTTGTATGGCAACTTGCCGCCGCGTGAAATTTCTATGAAGGATGTTTTCCGTTCTGGTGATTCGTCTAAGAAGTTTAAGATTGCTGAGGGTCAGTGGTATCGTTATGCGCCTTCGTATGTTTCTCCTGCTTATCACCTTCTTGAAGGCTTCCCATTCATTCAGGAACCGCCTTCTGGTGATTTGCAAGAACGCGTACTTATTCGCCACCATGATTATGACCAGTGTTTCCAGTCCGTTCAGTTGTTGCAGTGGAATAGTCAGGTTAAATTTAATGTGACCGTTTATCGCAATCTGCCGACCACTCGCGATTCAATCATGACTTCGTGATAAAAGATTGAGTGTGAGGTTATAACGCCGAAGCGGTAAAAATTTTAATTTTTGCCGCTGAGGGGTTGACCAAGCGAAGCGCGGTAGGTTTTCTGCTTAGGAGTTTAATCATGTTTCAGACTTTTATTTCTCGCCATAATTCAAACTTTTTTTCTGATAAGCTGGTTCTCACTTCTGTTACTCCAGCTTCTTCGGCACCTGTTTTACAGACACCTAAAGCTACATCGTCAACGTTATATTTTGATAGTTTGACGGTTAATGCTGGTAATGGTGGTTTTCTTCATTGCATTCAGATGGATACATCTGTCAACGCCGCTAATCAGGTTGTTTCTGTTGGTGCTGATATTGCTTTTGATGCCGACCCTAAATTTTTTGCCTGTTTGGTTCGCTTTGAGTCTTCTTCGGTTCCGACTACCCTCCCGACTGCCTATGATGTTTATCCTTTGGATGGTCGCCATGATGGTGGTTATTATACCGTCAAGGACTGTGTGACTATTGACGTCCTTCCCCGTACGCCGGGCAATAATGTTTATGTTGGTTTCATGGTTTGGTCTAACTTTACCGCTACTAAATGCCGCGGATTGGTTTCGCTGAATCAGGTTATTAAAGAGATTATTTGTCTCCAGCCACTTAAGTGAGGTGATTTATGTTTGGTGCTATTGCTGGCGGTATTGCTTCTGCTCTTGCTGGTGGCGCCATGTCTAAATTGTTTGGAGGCGGTCAAAAAGCCGCCTCCGGTGGCATTCAAGGTGATGTGCTTGCTACCGATAACAATACTGTAGGCATGGGTGATGCTGGTATTAAATCTGCCATTCAAGGCTCTAATGTTCCTAACCCTGATGAGGCCGTCCCTAGTTTTGTTTCTGGTGCTATGGCTAAAGCTGGTAAAGGACTTCTTGAAGGTACGTTGCAGGCTGGCACTTCTGCCGTTTCTGATAAGTTGCTTGATTTGGTTGGACTTGGTGGCAAGTCTGCCGCTGATAAAGGAAAGGATACTCGTGATTATCTTGCTGCTGCATTTCCTGAGCTTAATGCTTGGGAGCGTGCTGGTGCTGATGCTTCCTCTGCTGGTATGGTTGACGCCGGATTTGAGAATCAAAAAGAGCTTACTAAAATGCAACTGGACAATCAGAAAGAGATTGCCGAGATGCAAAATGAGACTCAAAAAGAGATTGCTGGCATTCAGTCGGCGACTTCACGCCAGAATACGAAAGACCAGGTATATGCACAAAATGAGATGCTTGCTTATCAACAGAAGGAGTCTACTGCTCGCGTTGCGTCTATTATGGAAAACACCAATCTTTCCAAGCAACAGCAGGTTTCCGAGATTATGCGCCAAATGCTTACTCAAGCTCAAACGGCTGGTCAGTATTTTACCAATGACCAAATCAAAGAAATGACTCGCAAGGTTAGTGCTGAGGTTGACTTAGTTCATCAGCAAACGCAGAATCAGCGGTATGGCTCTTCTCATATTGGCGCTACTGCAAAGGATATTTCTAATGTCGTCACTGATGCTGCTTCTGGTGTGGTTGATATTTTTCATGGTATTGATAAAGCTGTTGCCGATACTTGGAACAATTTCTGGAAAGACGGTAAAGCTGATGGTATTGGCTCTAATTTGTCTAGGAAATAACCGTCAGGATTGACACCCTCCCAATTGTATGTTTTCATGCCTCCAAATCTTGGAGGCTTTTTTATGGTTCGTTCTTATTACCCTTCTGAATGTCACGCTGATTATTTTGACTTTGAGCGTATCGAGGCTCTTAAACCTGCTATTGAGGCTTGTGGCATTTCTACTCTTTCTCAATCCCCAATGCTTGGCTTCCATAAGCAGATGGATAACCGCATCAAGCTCTTGGAAGAGATTCTGTCTTTTCGTATGCAGGGCGTTGAGTTCGATAATGGTGATATGTATGTTGACGGCCATAAGGCTGCTTCTGACGTTCGTGATGAGTTTGTATCTGTTACTGAGAAGTTAATGGATGAATTGGCACAATGCTACAATGTGCTCCCCCAACTTGATATTAATAACACTATAGACCACCGCCCCGAAGGGGACGAAAAATGGTTTTTAGAGAACGAGAAGACGGTTACGCAGTTTTGCCGCAAGCTGGCTGCTGAACGCCCTCTTAAGGATATTCGCGATGAGTATAATTACCCCAAAAAGAAAGGTATTAAGGATGAGTGTTCAAGATTGCTGGAGGCCTCCACTATGAAATCGCGTAGAGGCTTTGCTATTCAGCGTTTGATGAATGCAATGCGACAGGCTCATGCTGATGGTTGGTTTATCGTTTTTGACACTCTCACGTTGGCTGACGACCGATTAGAGGCGTTTTATGATAATCCCAATGCTTTGCGTGACTATTTTCGTGATATTGGTCGTATGGTTCTTGCTGCCGAGGGTCGCAAGGCTAATGATTCACACGCCGACTGCTATCAGTATTTTTGTGTGCCTGAGTATGGTACAGCTAATGGCCGTCTTCATTTCCATGCGGTGCACTTTATGCGGACACTTCCTACAGGTAGCGTTGACCCTAATTTTGGTCGTCGGGTACGCAATCGCCGCCAGTTAAATAGCTTGCAAAATACGTGGCCTTATGGTTACAGTATGCCCATCGCAGTTCGCTACACGCAGGACGCTTTTTCACGTTCTGGTTGGTTGTGGCCTGTTGATGCTAAAGGTGAGCCGCTTAAAGCTACCAGTTATATGGCTGTTGGTTTCTATGTGGCTAAATACGTTAACAAAAAGTCAGATATGGACCTTGCTGCTAAAGGTCTAGGAGCTAAAGAATGGAACAACTCACTAAAAACCAAGCTGTCGCTACTTCCCAAGAAGCTGTTCAGAATCAGAATGAGCCGCAACTTCGGGATGAAAATGCTCACAATGACAAATCTGTCCACGGAGTGCTTAATCCAACTTACCAAGCTGGGTTACGACGCGACGCCGTTCAACCAGATATTGAAGCAGAACGCAAAAAGAGAGATGAGATTGAGGCTGGGAAAAGTTACTGTAGCCGACGTTTTGGCGGCGCAACCTGTGACGACAAATCTGCTCAAATTTATGCGCGCTTCGATAAAAATGATTGGCGTATCCAACCTGCAGAGTTTTATCGCTTCCATGACGCAGAAGTTAACACTTTCGGATATTTCTGATGAGTCGAAAAATTATCTTGATAAAGCAGGAATTACTACTGCTTGTTTACGAATTAAATCGAAGTGGACTGCTGGCGGAAAATGAGAAAATTCGACCTATCCTTGCGCAGCTCGAGAAGCTCTTACTTTGCGACCTTTCGCCATCAACTAACGATTCTGTCAAAAACTGACGCGTTGGATGAGGAGAAGTGGCTTAATATGCTTGGCACGTTCGTCAAGGACTGGTTTAGATATGAGTCACATTTTGTTCATGGTAGAGATTCTCTTGTTGACATTTTAAAAGAGCGTGGATTACTATCTGAGTCCGATGCTGTTCAACCACTAATAGGTAAGAAATCATGAGTCAAGTTACTGAACAATCCGTACGTTTCCAGACCGCTTTGGCCTCTATTAAGCTCATTCAGGCTTCTGCCGTTTTGGATTTAACCGAAGATGATTTCGATTTTCTGACGAGTAACAAAGTTTGGATTGCTACTGACCGCTCTCGTGCTCGTCGCTGCGTTGAGGCTTGCGTTTATGGTACGCTGGACTTTGTAGGATACCCTCGCTTTCCTGCTCCTGTTGAGTTTATTGCTGCCGTCATTGCTTATTATGTTCATCCCGTCAACATTCAAACGGCCTGTCTCATCATGGAAGGCGCTGAATTTACGGAAAACATTATTAATGGCGTCGAGCGTCCGGTTAAAGCCGCTGAATTGTTCGCGTTTACCTTGCGTGTACGCGCAGGAAACACTGACGTTCTTACTGACGCAGAAGAAAACGTGCGTCAAAAATTACGTGCAGAAGGAGTGATGTAATGTCTAAAGGTAAAAAACGTTCTGGCGCTCGCCCTGGTCGTCCGCAGCCGTTGCGAGGTACTAAAGGCAAGCGTAAAGGCGCTCGTCTTTGGTATGTAGGTGGTCAACAATTTTAATTGCAGGGGCTTCGGCCCCTTACTTGAGGATAAATTATGTCTAATATTCAAACTGGCGCCGAGCGTATGCCGCATGACCTTTCCCATCTTGGCTTCCTTGCTGGTCAGATTGGTCGTCTTATTACCATTTCAACTACTCCGGTTATCGCTGGCGACTCCTTCGAGATGGACGCCGTTGGCGCTCTCCGTCTTTCTCCATTGCGTCGTGGCCTTGCTATTGACTCTACTGTAGACATTTTTACTTTTTATGTCCCTCATCGTCACGTTTATGGTGAACAGTGGATTAAGTTCATGAAGGATGGTGTTAATGCCACTCCTCTCCCGACTGTTAACACTACTGGTTATATTGACCATGCCGCTTTTCTTGGCACGATTAACCCTGATACCAATAAAATCCCTAAGCATTTGTTTCAGGGTTATTTGAATATCTATAACAACTATTTTAAAGCGCCGTGGATGCCTGACCGTACCGAGGCTAACCCTAATGAGCTTAATCAAGATGATGCTCGTTATGGTTTCCGTTGCTGCCATCTCAAAAACATTTGGACTGCTCCGCTTCCTCCTGAGACTGAGCTTTCTCGCCAAATGACGACTTCTACCACATCTATTGACATTATGGGTCTGCAAGCTGCTTATGCTAATTTGCATACTGACCAAGAACGTGATTACTTCATGCAGCGTTACCATGATGTTATTTCTTCATTTGGAGGTAAAACCTCTTATGACGCTGACAACCGTCCTTTACTTGTCATGCGCTCTAATCTCTGGGCATCTGGCTATGATGTTGATGGAACTGACCAAACGTCGTTAGGCCAGTTTTCTGGTCGTGTTCAACAGACCTATAAACATTCTGTGCCGCGTTTCTTTGTTCCTGAGCATGGCACTATGTTTACTCTTGCGCTTGTTCGTTTTCCGCCTACTGCGACTAAAGAGATTCAGTACCTTAACGCTAAAGGTGCTTTGACTTATACCGATATTGCTGGCGACCCTGTTTTGTATGGCAACTTGCCGCCGCGTGAAATTTCTATGAAGGATGTTTTCCGTTCTGGTGATTCGTCTAAGAAGTTTAAGATTGCTGAGGGTCAGTGGTATCGTTATGCGCCTTCGTATGTTTCTCCTGCTTATCACCTTCTTGAAGGCTTCCCATTCATTCAGGAACCGCCTTCTGGTGATTTGCAAGAACGCGTACTTATTCGCCACCATGATTATGACCAGTGTTTCCAGTCCGTTCAGTTGTTGCAGTGGAATAGTCAGGTTAAATTTAATGTGACCGTTTATCGCAATCTGCCGACCACTCGCGATTCAATCATGACTTCGTGATAAAAGATTGAGTGTGAGGTTATAACGCCGAAGCGGTAAAAATTTTAATTTTTGCCGCTGAGGGGTTGACCAAGCGAAGCGCGGTAGGTTTTCTGCTTAGGAGTTTAATCATGTTTCAGACTTTTATTTCTCGCCATAATTCAAACTTTTTTTCTGATAAGCTGGTTCTCACTTCTGTTACTCCAGCTTCTTCGGCACCTGTTTTACAGACACCTAAAGCTACATCGTCAACGTTATATTTTGATAGTTTGACGGTTAATGCTGGTAATGGTGGTTTTCTTCATTGCATTCAGATGGATACATCTGTCAACGCCGCTAATCAGGTTGTTTCTGTTGGTGCTGATATTGCTTTTGATGCCGACCCTAAATTTTTTGCCTGTTTGGTTCGCTTTGAGTCTTCTTCGGTTCCGACTACCCTCCCGACTGCCTATGATGTTTATCCTTTGGATGGTCGCCATGATGGTGGTTATTATACCGTCAAGGACTGTGTGACTATTGACGTCCTTCCCCGTACGCCGGGCAATAATGTTTATGTTGGTTTCATGGTTTGGTCTAACTTTACCGCTACTAAATGCCGCGGATTGGTTTCGCTGAATCAGGTTATTAAAGAGATTATTTGTCTCCAGCCACTTAAGTGAGGTGATTTATGTTTGGTGCTATTGCTGGCGGTATTGCTTCTGCTCTTGCTGGTGGCGCCATGTCTAAATTGTTTGGAGGCGGTCAAAAAGCCGCCTCCGGTGGCATTCAAGGTGATGTGCTTGCTACCGATAACAATACTGTAGGCATGGGTGATGCTGGTATTAAATCTGCCATTCAAGGCTCTAATGTTCCTAACCCTGATGAGGCCGTCCCTAGTTTTGTTTCTGGTGCTATGGCTAAAGCTGGTAAAGGACTTCTTGAAGGTACGTTGCAGGCTGGCACTTCTGCCGTTTCTGATAAGTTGCTTGATTTGGTTGGACTTGGTGGCAAGTCTGCCGCTGATAAAGGAAAGGATACTCGTGATTATCTTGCTGCTGCATTTCCTGAGCTTAATGCTTGGGAGCGTGCTGGTGCTGATGCTTCCTCTGCTGGTATGGTTGACGCCGGATTTGAGAATCAAAAAGAGCTTACTAAAATGCAACTGGACAATCAGAAAGAGATTGCCGAGATGCAAAATGAGACTCAAAAAGAGATTGCTGGCATTCAGTCGGCGACTTCACGCCAGAATACGAAAGACCAGGTATATGCACAAAATGAGATGCTTGCTTATCAACAGAAGGAGTCTACTGCTCGCGTTGCGTCTATTATGGAAAACACCAATCTTTCCAAGCAACAGCAGGTTTCCGAGATTATGCGCCAAATGCTTACTCAAGCTCAAACGGCTGGTCAGTATTTTACCAATGACCAAATCAAAGAAATGACTCGCAAGGTTAGTGCTGAGGTTGACTTAGTTCATCAGCAAACGCAGAATCAGCGGTATGGCTCTTCTCATATTGGCGCTACTGCAAAGGATATTTCTAATGTCGTCACTGATGCTGCTTCTGGTGTGGTTGATATTTTTCATGGTATTGATAAAGCTGTTGCCGATACTTGGAACAATTTCTGGAAAGACGGTAAAGCTGATGGTATTGGCTCTAATTTGTCTAGGAAATAACCGTCAGGATTGACACCCTCCCAATTGTATGTTTTCATGCCTCCAAATCTTGGAGGCTTTTTTATGGTTCGTTCTTATTACCCTTCTGAATGTCACGCTGATTATTTTGACTTTGAGCGTATCGAGGCTCTTAAACCTGCTATTGAGGCTTGTGGCATTTCTACTCTTTCTCAATCCCCAATGCTTGGCTTCCATAAGCAGATGGATAACCGCATCAAGCTCTTGGAAGAGATTCTGTCTTTTCGTATGCAGGGCGTTGAGTTCGATAATGGTGATATGTATGTTGACGGCCATAAGGCTGCTTCTGACGTTCGTGATGAGTTTGTATCTGTTACTGAGAAGTTAATGGATGAATTGGCACAATGCTACAATGTGCTCCCCCAACTTGATATTAATAACACTATAGACCACCGCCCCGAAGGGGACGAAAAATGGTTTTTAGAGAACGAGAAGACGGTTACGCAGTTTTGCCGCAAGCTGGCTGCTGAACGCCCTCTTAAGGATATTCGCGATGAGTATAATTACCCCAAAAAGAAAGGTATTAAGGATGAGTGTTCAAGATTGCTGGAGGCCTCCACTATGAAATCGCGTAGAGGCTTTGCTATTCAGCGTTTGATGAATGCAATGCGACAGGCTCATGCTGATGGTTGGTTTATCGTTTTTGACACTCTCACGTTGGCTGACGACCGATTAGAGGCGTTTTATGATAATCCCAATGCTTTGCGTGACTATTTTCGTGATATTGGTCGTATGGTTCTTGCTGCCGAGGGTCGCAAGGCTAATGATTCACACGCCGACTGCTATCAGTATTTTTGTGTGCCTGAGTATGGTACAGCTAATGGCCGTCTTCATTTCCATGCGGTGCACTTTATGCGGACACTTCCTACAGGTAGCGTTGACCCTAATTTTGGTCGTCGGGTACGCAATCGCCGCCAGTTAAATAGCTTGCAAAATACGTGGCCTTATGGTTACAGTATGCCCATCGCAGTTCGCTACACGCAGGACGCTTTTTCACGTTCTGGTTGGTTGTGGCCTGTTGATGCTAAAGGTGAGCCGCTTAAAGCTACCAGTTATATGGCTGTTGGTTTCTATGTGGCTAAATACGTTAACAAAAAGTCAGATATGGACCTTGCTGCTAAAGGTCTAGGAGCTAAAGAATGGAACAACTCACTAAAAACCAAGCTGTCGCTACTTCCCAAGAAGCTGTTCAGAATCAGAATGAGCCGCAACTTCGGGATGAAAATGCTCACAATGACAAATCTGTCCACGGAGTGCTTAATCCAACTTACCAAGCTGGGTTACGACGCGACGCCGTTCAACCAGATATTGAAGCAGAACGCAAAAAGAGAGATGAGATTGAGGCTGGGAAAAGTTACTGTAGCCGACGTTTTGGCGGCGCAACCTGTGACGACAAATCTGCTCAAATTTATGCGCGCTTCGATAAAAATGATTGGCGTATCCAACCTGCAGAGTTTTATCGCTTCCATGACGCAGAAGTTAACACTTTCGGATATTTCTGATGAGTCGAAAAATTATCTTGATAAAGCAGGAATTACTACTGCTTGTTTACGAATTAAATCGAAGTGGACTGCTGGCGGAAAATGAGAAAATTCGACCTATCCTTGCGCAGCTCGAGAAGCTCTTACTTTGCGACCTTTCGCCATCAACTAACGATTCTGTCAAAAACTGACGCGTTGGATGAGGAGAAGTGGCTTAATATGCTTGGCACGTTCGTCAAGGACTGGTTTAGATATGAGTCACATTTTGTTCATGGTAGAGATTCTCTTGTTGACATTTTAAAAGAGCGTGGATTACTATCTGAGTCCGATGCTGTTCAACCACTAATAGGTAAGAAATCATGAGTCAAGTTACTGAACAATCCGTACGTTTCCAGACCGCTTTGGCCTCTATTAAGCTCATTCAGGCTTCTGCCGTTTTGGATTTAACCGAAGATGATTTCGATTTTCTGACGAGTAACAAAGTTTGGATTGCTACTGACCGCTCTCGTGCTCGTCGCTGCGTTGAGGCTTGCGTTTATGGTACGCTGGACTTTGTAGGATACCCTCGCTTTCCTGCTCCTGTTGAGTTTATTGCTGCCGTCATTGCTTATTATGTTCATCCCGTCAACATTCAAACGGCCTGTCTCATCATGGAAGGCGCTGAATTTACGGAAAACATTATTAATGGCGTCGAGCGTCCGGTTAAAGCCGCTGAATTGTTCGCGTTTACCTTGCGTGTACGCGCAGGAAACACTGACGTTCTTACTGACGCAGAAGAAAACGTGCGTCAAAAATTACGTGCAGAAGGAGTGATGTAATGTCTAAAGGTAAAAAACGTTCTGGCGCTCGCCCTGGTCGTCCGCAGCCGTTGCGAGGTACTAAAGGCAAGCGTAAAGGCGCTCGTCTTTGGTATGTAGGTGGTCAACAATTTTAATTGCAGGGGCTTCGGCCCCTTACTTGAGGATAAATTATGTCTAATATTCAAACTGGCGCCGAGCGTATGCCGCATGACCTTTCCCATCTTGGCTTCCTTGCTGGTCAGATTGGTCGTCTTATTACCATTTCAACTACTCCGGTTATCGCTGGCGACTCCTTCGAGATGGACGCCGTTGGCGCTCTCCGTCTTTCTCCATTGCGTCGTGGCCTTGCTATTGACTCTACTGTAGACATTTTTACTTTTTATGTCCCTCATCGTCACGTTTATGGTGAACAGTGGATTAAGTTCATGAAGGATGGTGTTAATGCCACTCCTCTCCCGACTGTTAACACTACTGGTTATATTGACCATGCCGCTTTTCTTGGCACGATTAACCCTGATACCAATAAAATCCCTAAGCATTTGTTTCAGGGTTATTTGAATATCTATAACAACTATTTTAAAGCGCCGTGGATGCCTGACCGTACCGAGGCTAACCCTAATGAGCTTAATCAAGATGATGCTCGTTATGGTTTCCGTTGCTGCCATCTCAAAAACATTTGGACTGCTCCGCTTCCTCCTGAGACTGAGCTTTCTCGCCAAATGACGACTTCTACCACATCTATTGACATTATGGGTCTGCAAGCTGCTTATGCTAATTTGCATACTGACCAAGAACGTGATTACTTCATGCAGCGTTACCATGATGTTATTTCTTCATTTGGAGGTAAAACCTCTTATGACGCTGACAACCGTCCTTTACTTGTCATGCGCTCTAATCTCTGGGCATCTGGCTATGATGTTGATGGAACTGACCAAACGTCGTTAGGCCAGTTTTCTGGTCGTGTTCAACAGACCTATAAACATTCTGTGCCGCGTTTCTTTGTTCCTGAGCATGGCACTATGTTTACTCTTGCGCTTGTTCGTTTTCCGCCTACTGCGACTAAAGAGATTCAGTACCTTAACGCTAAAGGTGCTTTGACTTATACCGATATTGCTGGCGACCCTGTTTTGTATGGCAACTTGCCGCCGCGTGAAATTTCTATGAAGGATGTTTTCCGTTCTGGTGATTCGTCTAAGAAGTTTAAGATTGCTGAGGGTCAGTGGTATCGTTATGCGCCTTCGTATGTTTCTCCTGCTTATCACCTTCTTGAAGGCTTCCCATTCATTCAGGAACCGCCTTCTGGTGATTTGCAAGAACGCGTACTTATTCGCCACCATGATTATGACCAGTGTTTCCAGTCCGTTCAGTTGTTGCAGTGGAATAGTCAGGTTAAATTTAATGTGACCGTTTATCGCAATCTGCCGACCACTCGCGATTCAATCATGACTTCGTGATAAAAGATTGAGTGTGAGGTTATAACGCCGAAGCGGTAAAAATTTTAATTTTTGCCGCTGAGGGGTTGACCAAGCGAAGCGCGGTAGGTTTTCTGCTTAGGAGTTTAATCATGTTTCAGACTTTTATTTCTCGCCATAATTCAAACTTTTTTTCTGATAAGCTGGTTCTCACTTCTGTTACTCCAGCTTCTTCGGCACCTGTTTTACAGACACCTAAAGCTACATCGTCAACGTTATATTTTGATAGTTTGACGGTTAATGCTGGTAATGGTGGTTTTCTTCATTGCATTCAGATGGATACATCTGTCAACGCCGCTAATCAGGTTGTTTCTGTTGGTGCTGATATTGCTTTTGATGCCGACCCTAAATTTTTTGCCTGTTTGGTTCGCTTTGAGTCTTCTTCGGTTCCGACTACCCTCCCGACTGCCTATGATGTTTATCCTTTGGATGGTCGCCATGATGGTGGTTATTATACCGTCAAGGACTGTGTGACTATTGACGTCCTTCCCCGTACGCCGGGCAATAATGTTTATGTTGGTTTCATGGTTTGGTCTAACTTTACCGCTACTAAATGCCGCGGATTGGTTTCGCTGAATCAGGTTATTAAAGAGATTATTTGTCTCCAGCCACTTAAGTGAGGTGATTTATGTTTGGTGCTATTGCTGGCGGTATTGCTTCTGCTCTTGCTGGTGGCGCCATGTCTAAATTGTTTGGAGGCGGTCAAAAAGCCGCCTCCGGTGGCATTCAAGGTGATGTGCTTGCTACCGATAACAATACTGTAGGCATGGGTGATGCTGGTATTAAATCTGCCATTCAAGGCTCTAATGTTCCTAACCCTGATGAGGCCGTCCCTAGTTTTGTTTCTGGTGCTATGGCTAAAGCTGGTAAAGGACTTCTTGAAGGTACGTTGCAGGCTGGCACTTCTGCCGTTTCTGATAAGTTGCTTGATTTGGTTGGACTTGGTGGCAAGTCTGCCGCTGATAAAGGAAAGGATACTCGTGATTATCTTGCTGCTGCATTTCCTGAGCTTAATGCTTGGGAGCGTGCTGGTGCTGATGCTTCCTCTGCTGGTATGGTTGACGCCGGATTTGAGAATCAAAAAGAGCTTACTAAAATGCAACTGGACAATCAGAAAGAGATTGCCGAGATGCAAAATGAGACTCAAAAAGAGATTGCTGGCATTCAGTCGGCGACTTCACGCCAGAATACGAAAGACCAGGTATATGCACAAAATGAGATGCTTGCTTATCAACAGAAGGAGTCTACTGCTCGCGTTGCGTCTATTATGGAAAACACCAATCTTTCCAAGCAACAGCAGGTTTCCGAGATTATGCGCCAAATGCTTACTCAAGCTCAAACGGCTGGTCAGTATTTTACCAATGACCAAATCAAAGAAATGACTCGCAAGGTTAGTGCTGAGGTTGACTTAGTTCATCAGCAAACGCAGAATCAGCGGTATGGCTCTTCTCATATTGGCGCTACTGCAAAGGATATTTCTAATGTCGTCACTGATGCTGCTTCTGGTGTGGTTGATATTTTTCATGGTATTGATAAAGCTGTTGCCGATACTTGGAACAATTTCTGGAAAGACGGTAAAGCTGATGGTATTGGCTCTAATTTGTCTAGGAAATAACCGTCAGGATTGACACCCTCCCAATTGTATGTTTTCATGCCTCCAAATCTTGGAGGCTTTTTTATGGTTCGTTCTTATTACCCTTCTGAATGTCACGCTGATTATTTTGACTTTGAGCGTATCGAGGCTCTTAAACCTGCTATTGAGGCTTGTGGCATTTCTACTCTTTCTCAATCCCCAATGCTTGGCTTCCATAAGCAGATGGATAACCGCATCAAGCTCTTGGAAGAGATTCTGTCTTTTCGTATGCAGGGCGTTGAGTTCGATAATGGTGATATGTATGTTGACGGCCATAAGGCTGCTTCTGACGTTCGTGATGAGTTTGTATCTGTTACTGAGAAGTTAATGGATGAATTGGCACAATGCTACAATGTGCTCCCCCAACTTGATATTAATAACACTATAGACCACCGCCCCGAAGGGGACGAAAAATGGTTTTTAGAGAACGAGAAGACGGTTACGCAGTTTTGCCGCAAGCTGGCTGCTGAACGCCCTCTTAAGGATATTCGCGATGAGTATAATTACCCCAAAAAGAAAGGTATTAAGGATGAGTGTTCAAGATTGCTGGAGGCCTCCACTATGAAATCGCGTAGAGGCTTTGCTATTCAGCGTTTGATGAATGCAATGCGACAGGCTCATGCTGATGGTTGGTTTATCGTTTTTGACACTCTCACGTTGGCTGACGACCGATTAGAGGCGTTTTATGATAATCCCAATGCTTTGCGTGACTATTTTCGTGATATTGGTCGTATGGTTCTTGCTGCCGAGGGTCGCAAGGCTAATGATTCACACGCCGACTGCTATCAGTATTTTTGTGTGCCTGAGTATGGTACAGCTAATGGCCGTCTTCATTTCCATGCGGTGCACTTTATGCGGACACTTCCTACAGGTAGCGTTGACCCTAATTTTGGTCGTCGGGTACGCAATCGCCGCCAGTTAAATAGCTTGCAAAATACGTGGCCTTATGGTTACAGTATGCCCATCGCAGTTCGCTACACGCAGGACGCTTTTTCACGTTCTGGTTGGTTGTGGCCTGTTGATGCTAAAGGTGAGCCGCTTAAAGCTACCAGTTATATGGCTGTTGGTTTCTATGTGGCTAAATACGTTAACAAAAAGTCAGATATGGACCTTGCTGCTAAAGGTCTAGGAGCTAAAGAATGGAACAACTCACTAAAAACCAAGCTGTCGCTACTTCCCAAGAAGCTGTTCAGAATCAGAATGAGCCGCAACTTCGGGATGAAAATGCTCACAATGACAAATCTGTCCACGGAGTGCTTAATCCAACTTACCAAGCTGGGTTACGACGCGACGCCGTTCAACCAGATATTGAAGCAGAACGCAAAAAGAGAGATGAGATTGAGGCTGGGAAAAGTTACTGTAGCCGACGTTTTGGCGGCGCAACCTGTGACGACAAATCTGCTCAAATTTATGCGCGCTTCGATAAAAATGATTGGCGTATCCAACCTGCAGAGTTTTATCGCTTCCATGACGCAGAAGTTAACACTTTCGGATATTTCTGATGAGTCGAAAAATTATCTTGATAAAGCAGGAATTACTACTGCTTGTTTACGAATTAAATCGAAGTGGACTGCTGGCGGAAAATGAGAAAATTCGACCTATCCTTGCGCAGCTCGAGAAGCTCTTACTTTGCGACCTTTCGCCATCAACTAACGATTCTGTCAAAAACTGACGCGTTGGATGAGGAGAAGTGGCTTAATATGCTTGGCACGTTCGTCAAGGACTGGTTTAGATATGAGTCACATTTTGTTCATGGTAGAGATTCTCTTGTTGACATTTTAAAAGAGCGTGGATTACTATCTGAGTCCGATGCTGTTCAACCACTAATAGGTAAGAAATCATGAGTCAAGTTACTGAACAATCCGTACGTTTCCAGACCGCTTTGGCCTCTATTAAGCTCATTCAGGCTTCTGCCGTTTTGGATTTAACCGAAGATGATTTCGATTTTCTGACGAGTAACAAAGTTTGGATTGCTACTGACCGCTCTCGTGCTCGTCGCTGCGTTGAGGCTTGCGTTTATGGTACGCTGGACTTTGTAGGATACCCTCGCTTTCCTGCTCCTGTTGAGTTTATTGCTGCCGTCATTGCTTATTATGTTCATCCCGTCAACATTCAAACGGCCTGTCTCATCATGGAAGGCGCTGAATTTACGGAAAACATTATTAATGGCGTCGAGCGTCCGGTTAAAGCCGCTGAATTGTTCGCGTTTACCTTGCGTGTACGCGCAGGAAACACTGACGTTCTTACTGACGCAGAAGAAAACGTGCGTCAAAAATTACGTGCAGAAGGAGTGATGTAATGTCTAAAGGTAAAAAACGTTCTGGCGCTCGCCCTGGTCGTCCGCAGCCGTTGCGAGGTACTAAAGGCAAGCGTAAAGGCGCTCGTCTTTGGTATGTAGGTGGTCAACAATTTTAATTGCAGGGGCTTCGGCCCCTTACTTGAGGATAAATTATGTCTAATATTCAAACTGGCGCCGAGCGTATGCCGCATGACCTTTCCCATCTTGGCTTCCTTGCTGGTCAGATTGGTCGTCTTATTACCATTTCAACTACTCCGGTTATCGCTGGCGACTCCTTCGAGATGGACGCCGTTGGCGCTCTCCGTCTTTCTCCATTGCGTCGTGGCCTTGCTATTGACTCTACTGTAGACATTTTTACTTTTTATGTCCCTCATCGTCACGTTTATGGTGAACAGTGGATTAAGTTCATGAAGGATGGTGTTAATGCCACTCCTCTCCCGACTGTTAACACTACTGGTTATATTGACCATGCCGCTTTTCTTGGCACGATTAACCCTGATACCAATAAAATCCCTAAGCATTTGTTTCAGGGTTATTTGAATATCTATAACAACTATTTTAAAGCGCCGTGGATGCCTGACCGTACCGAGGCTAACCCTAATGAGCTTAATCAAGATGATGCTCGTTATGGTTTCCGTTGCTGCCATCTCAAAAACATTTGGACTGCTCCGCTTCCTCCTGAGACTGAGCTTTCTCGCCAAATGACGACTTCTACCACATCTATTGACATTATGGGTCTGCAAGCTGCTTATGCTAATTTGCATACTGACCAAGAACGTGATTACTTCATGCAGCGTTACCATGATGTTATTTCTTCATTTGGAGGTAAAACCTCTTATGACGCTGACAACCGTCCTTTACTTGTCATGCGCTCTAATCTCTGGGCATCTGGCTATGATGTTGATGGAACTGACCAAACGTCGTTAGGCCAGTTTTCTGGTCGTGTTCAACAGACCTATAAACATTCTGTGCCGCGTTTCTTTGTTCCTGAGCATGGCACTATGTTTACTCTTGCGCTTGTTCGTTTTCCGCCTACTGCGACTAAAGAGATTCAGTACCTTAACGCTAAAGGTGCTTTGACTTATACCGATATTGCTGGCGACCCTGTTTTGTATGGCAACTTGCCGCCGCGTGAAATTTCTATGAAGGATGTTTTCCGTTCTGGTGATTCGTCTAAGAAGTTTAAGATTGCTGAGGGTCAGTGGTATCGTTATGCGCCTTCGTATGTTTCTCCTGCTTATCACCTTCTTGAAGGCTTCCCATTCATTCAGGAACCGCCTTCTGGTGATTTGCAAGAACGCGTACTTATTCGCCACCATGATTATGACCAGTGTTTCCAGTCCGTTCAGTTGTTGCAGTGGAATAGTCAGGTTAAATTTAATGTGACCGTTTATCGCAATCTGCCGACCACTCGCGATTCAATCATGACTTCGTGATAAAAGATTGAGTGTGAGGTTATAACGCCGAAGCGGTAAAAATTTTAATTTTTGCCGCTGAGGGGTTGACCAAGCGAAGCGCGGTAGGTTTTCTGCTTAGGAGTTTAATCATGTTTCAGACTTTTATTTCTCGCCATAATTCAAACTTTTTTTCTGATAAGCTGGTTCTCACTTCTGTTACTCCAGCTTCTTCGGCACCTGTTTTACAGACACCTAAAGCTACATCGTCAACGTTATATTTTGATAGTTTGACGGTTAATGCTGGTAATGGTGGTTTTCTTCATTGCATTCAGATGGATACATCTGTCAACGCCGCTAATCAGGTTGTTTCTGTTGGTGCTGATATTGCTTTTGATGCCGACCCTAAATTTTTTGCCTGTTTGGTTCGCTTTGAGTCTTCTTCGGTTCCGACTACCCTCCCGACTGCCTATGATGTTTATCCTTTGGATGGTCGCCATGATGGTGGTTATTATACCGTCAAGGACTGTGTGACTATTGACGTCCTTCCCCGTACGCCGGGCAATAATGTTTATGTTGGTTTCATGGTTTGGTCTAACTTTACCGCTACTAAATGCCGCGGATTGGTTTCGCTGAATCAGGTTATTAAAGAGATTATTTGTCTCCAGCCACTTAAGTGAGGTGATTTATGTTTGGTGCTATTGCTGGCGGTATTGCTTCTGCTCTTGCTGGTGGCGCCATGTCTAAATTGTTTGGAGGCGGTCAAAAAGCCGCCTCCGGTGGCATTCAAGGTGATGTGCTTGCTACCGATAACAATACTGTAGGCATGGGTGATGCTGGTATTAAATCTGCCATTCAAGGCTCTAATGTTCCTAACCCTGATGAGGCCGTCCCTAGTTTTGTTTCTGGTGCTATGGCTAAAGCTGGTAAAGGACTTCTTGAAGGTACGTTGCAGGCTGGCACTTCTGCCGTTTCTGATAAGTTGCTTGATTTGGTTGGACTTGGTGGCAAGTCTGCCGCTGATAAAGGAAAGGATACTCGTGATTATCTTGCTGCTGCATTTCCTGAGCTTAATGCTTGGGAGCGTGCTGGTGCTGATGCTTCCTCTGCTGGTATGGTTGACGCCGGATTTGAGAATCAAAAAGAGCTTACTAAAATGCAACTGGACAATCAGAAAGAGATTGCCGAGATGCAAAATGAGACTCAAAAAGAGATTGCTGGCATTCAGTCGGCGACTTCACGCCAGAATACGAAAGACCAGGTATATGCACAAAATGAGATGCTTGCTTATCAACAGAAGGAGTCTACTGCTCGCGTTGCGTCTATTATGGAAAACACCAATCTTTCCAAGCAACAGCAGGTTTCCGAGATTATGCGCCAAATGCTTACTCAAGCTCAAACGGCTGGTCAGTATTTTACCAATGACCAAATCAAAGAAATGACTCGCAAGGTTAGTGCTGAGGTTGACTTAGTTCATCAGCAAACGCAGAATCAGCGGTATGGCTCTTCTCATATTGGCGCTACTGCAAAGGATATTTCTAATGTCGTCACTGATGCTGCTTCTGGTGTGGTTGATATTTTTCATGGTATTGATAAAGCTGTTGCCGATACTTGGAACAATTTCTGGAAAGACGGTAAAGCTGATGGTATTGGCTCTAATTTGTCTAGGAAATAACCGTCAGGATTGACACCCTCCCAATTGTATGTTTTCATGCCTCCAAATCTTGGAGGCTTTTTTATGGTTCGTTCTTATTACCCTTCTGAATGTCACGCTGATTATTTTGACTTTGAGCGTATCGAGGCTCTTAAACCTGCTATTGAGGCTTGTGGCATTTCTACTCTTTCTCAATCCCCAATGCTTGGCTTCCATAAGCAGATGGATAACCGCATCAAGCTCTTGGAAGAGATTCTGTCTTTTCGTATGCAGGGCGTTGAGTTCGATAATGGTGATATGTATGTTGACGGCCATAAGGCTGCTTCTGACGTTCGTGATGAGTTTGTATCTGTTACTGAGAAGTTAATGGATGAATTGGCACAATGCTACAATGTGCTCCCCCAACTTGATATTAATAACACTATAGACCACCGCCCCGAAGGGGACGAAAAATGGTTTTTAGAGAACGAGAAGACGGTTACGCAGTTTTGCCGCAAGCTGGCTGCTGAACGCCCTCTTAAGGATATTCGCGATGAGTATAATTACCCCAAAAAGAAAGGTATTAAGGATGAGTGTTCAAGATTGCTGGAGGCCTCCACTATGAAATCGCGTAGAGGCTTTGCTATTCAGCGTTTGATGAATGCAATGCGACAGGCTCATGCTGATGGTTGGTTTATCGTTTTTGACACTCTCACGTTGGCTGACGACCGATTAGAGGCGTTTTATGATAATCCCAATGCTTTGCGTGACTATTTTCGTGATATTGGTCGTATGGTTCTTGCTGCCGAGGGTCGCAAGGCTAATGATTCACACGCCGACTGCTATCAGTATTTTTGTGTGCCTGAGTATGGTACAGCTAATGGCCGTCTTCATTTCCATGCGGTGCACTTTATGCGGACACTTCCTACAGGTAGCGTTGACCCTAATTTTGGTCGTCGGGTACGCAATCGCCGCCAGTTAAATAGCTTGCAAAATACGTGGCCTTATGGTTACAGTATGCCCATCGCAGTTCGCTACACGCAGGACGCTTTTTCACGTTCTGGTTGGTTGTGGCCTGTTGATGCTAAAGGTGAGCCGCTTAAAGCTACCAGTTATATGGCTGTTGGTTTCTATGTGGCTAAATACGTTAACAAAAAGTCAGATATGGACCTTGCTGCTAAAGGTCTAGGAGCTAAAGAATGGAACAACTCACTAAAAACCAAGCTGTCGCTACTTCCCAAGAAGCTGTTCAGAATCAGAATGAGCCGCAACTTCGGGATGAAAATGCTCACAATGACAAATCTGTCCACGGAGTGCTTAATCCAACTTACCAAGCTGGGTTACGACGCGACGCCGTTCAACCAGATATTGAAGCAGAACGCAAAAAGAGAGATGAGATTGAGGCTGGGAAAAGTTACTGTAGCCGACGTTTTGGCGGCGCAACCTGTGACGACAAATCTGCTCAAATTTATGCGCGCTTCGATAAAAATGATTGGCGTATCCAACCTGCAGAGTTTTATCGCTTCCATGACGCAGAAGTTAACACTTTCGGATATTTCTGATGAGTCGAAAAATTATCTTGATAAAGCAGGAATTACTACTGCTTGTTTACGAATTAAATCGAAGTGGACTGCTGGCGGAAAATGAGAAAATTCGACCTATCCTTGCGCAGCTCGAGAAGCTCTTACTTTGCGACCTTTCGCCATCAACTAACGATTCTGTCAAAAACTGACGCGTTGGATGAGGAGAAGTGGCTTAATATGCTTGGCACGTTCGTCAAGGACTGGTTTAGATATGAGTCACATTTTGTTCATGGTAGAGATTCTCTTGTTGACATTTTAAAAGAGCGTGGATTACTATCTGAGTCCGATGCTGTTCAACCACTAATAGGTAAGAAATCATGAGTCAAGTTACTGAACAATCCGTACGTTTCCAGACCGCTTTGGCCTCTATTAAGCTCATTCAGGCTTCTGCCGTTTTGGATTTAACCGAAGATGATTTCGATTTTCTGACGAGTAACAAAGTTTGGATTGCTACTGACCGCTCTCGTGCTCGTCGCTGCGTTGAGGCTTGCGTTTATGGTACGCTGGACTTTGTAGGATACCCTCGCTTTCCTGCTCCTGTTGAGTTTATTGCTGCCGTCATTGCTTATTATGTTCATCCCGTCAACATTCAAACGGCCTGTCTCATCATGGAAGGCGCTGAATTTACGGAAAACATTATTAATGGCGTCGAGCGTCCGGTTAAAGCCGCTGAATTGTTCGCGTTTACCTTGCGTGTACGCGCAGGAAACACTGACGTTCTTACTGACGCAGAAGAAAACGTGCGTCAAAAATTACGTGCAGAAGGAGTGATGTAATGTCTAAAGGTAAAAAACGTTCTGGCGCTCGCCCTGGTCGTCCGCAGCCGTTGCGAGGTACTAAAGGCAAGCGTAAAGGCGCTCGTCTTTGGTATGTAGGTGGTCAACAATTTTAATTGCAGGGGCTTCGGCCCCTTACTTGAGGATAAATTATGTCTAATATTCAAACTGGCGCCGAGCGTATGCCGCATGACCTTTCCCATCTTGGCTTCCTTGCTGGTCAGATTGGTCGTCTTATTACCATTTCAACTACTCCGGTTATCGCTGGCGACTCCTTCGAGATGGACGCCGTTGGCGCTCTCCGTCTTTCTCCATTGCGTCGTGGCCTTGCTATTGACTCTACTGTAGACATTTTTACTTTTTATGTCCCTCATCGTCACGTTTATGGTGAACAGTGGATTAAGTTCATGAAGGATGGTGTTAATGCCACTCCTCTCCCGACTGTTAACACTACTGGTTATATTGACCATGCCGCTTTTCTTGGCACGATTAACCCTGATACCAATAAAATCCCTAAGCATTTGTTTCAGGGTTATTTGAATATCTATAACAACTATTTTAAAGCGCCGTGGATGCCTGACCGTACCGAGGCTAACCCTAATGAGCTTAATCAAGATGATGCTCGTTATGGTTTCCGTTGCTGCCATCTCAAAAACATTTGGACTGCTCCGCTTCCTCCTGAGACTGAGCTTTCTCGCCAAATGACGACTTCTACCACATCTATTGACATTATGGGTCTGCAAGCTGCTTATGCTAATTTGCATACTGACCAAGAACGTGATTACTTCATGCAGCGTTACCATGATGTTATTTCTTCATTTGGAGGTAAAACCTCTTATGACGCTGACAACCGTCCTTTACTTGTCATGCGCTCTAATCTCTGGGCATCTGGCTATGATGTTGATGGAACTGACCAAACGTCGTTAGGCCAGTTTTCTGGTCGTGTTCAACAGACCTATAAACATTCTGTGCCGCGTTTCTTTGTTCCTGAGCATGGCACTATGTTTACTCTTGCGCTTGTTCGTTTTCCGCCTACTGCGACTAAAGAGATTCAGTACCTTAACGCTAAAGGTGCTTTGACTTATACCGATATTGCTGGCGACCCTGTTTTGTATGGCAACTTGCCGCCGCGTGAAATTTCTATGAAGGATGTTTTCCGTTCTGGTGATTCGTCTAAGAAGTTTAAGATTGCTGAGGGTCAGTGGTATCGTTATGCGCCTTCGTATGTTTCTCCTGCTTATCACCTTCTTGAAGGCTTCCCATTCATTCAGGAACCGCCTTCTGGTGATTTGCAAGAACGCGTACTTATTCGCCACCATGATTATGACCAGTGTTTCCAGTCCGTTCAGTTGTTGCAGTGGAATAGTCAGGTTAAATTTAATGTGACCGTTTATCGCAATCTGCCGACCACTCGCGATTCAATCATGACTTCGTGATAAAAGATTGAGTGTGAGGTTATAACGCCGAAGCGGTAAAAATTTTAATTTTTGCCGCTGAGGGGTTGACCAAGCGAAGCGCGGTAGGTTTTCTGCTTAGGAGTTTAATCATGTTTCAGACTTTTATTTCTCGCCATAATTCAAACTTTTTTTCTGATAAGCTGGTTCTCACTTCTGTTACTCCAGCTTCTTCGGCACCTGTTTTACAGACACCTAAAGCTACATCGTCAACGTTATATTTTGATAGTTTGACGGTTAATGCTGGTAATGGTGGTTTTCTTCATTGCATTCAGATGGATACATCTGTCAACGCCGCTAATCAGGTTGTTTCTGTTGGTGCTGATATTGCTTTTGATGCCGACCCTAAATTTTTTGCCTGTTTGGTTCGCTTTGAGTCTTCTTCGGTTCCGACTACCCTCCCGACTGCCTATGATGTTTATCCTTTGGATGGTCGCCATGATGGTGGTTATTATACCGTCAAGGACTGTGTGACTATTGACGTCCTTCCCCGTACGCCGGGCAATAATGTTTATGTTGGTTTCATGGTTTGGTCTAACTTTACCGCTACTAAATGCCGCGGATTGGTTTCGCTGAATCAGGTTATTAAAGAGATTATTTGTCTCCAGCCACTTAAGTGAGGTGATTTATGTTTGGTGCTATTGCTGGCGGTATTGCTTCTGCTCTTGCTGGTGGCGCCATGTCTAAATTGTTTGGAGGCGGTCAAAAAGCCGCCTCCGGTGGCATTCAAGGTGATGTGCTTGCTACCGATAACAATACTGTAGGCATGGGTGATGCTGGTATTAAATCTGCCATTCAAGGCTCTAATGTTCCTAACCCTGATGAGGCCGTCCCTAGTTTTGTTTCTGGTGCTATGGCTAAAGCTGGTAAAGGACTTCTTGAAGGTACGTTGCAGGCTGGCACTTCTGCCGTTTCTGATAAGTTGCTTGATTTGGTTGGACTTGGTGGCAAGTCTGCCGCTGATAAAGGAAAGGATACTCGTGATTATCTTGCTGCTGCATTTCCTGAGCTTAATGCTTGGGAGCGTGCTGGTGCTGATGCTTCCTCTGCTGGTATGGTTGACGCCGGATTTGAGAATCAAAAAGAGCTTACTAAAATGCAACTGGACAATCAGAAAGAGATTGCCGAGATGCAAAATGAGACTCAAAAAGAGATTGCTGGCATTCAGTCGGCGACTTCACGCCAGAATACGAAAGACCAGGTATATGCACAAAATGAGATGCTTGCTTATCAACAGAAGGAGTCTACTGCTCGCGTTGCGTCTATTATGGAAAACACCAATCTTTCCAAGCAACAGCAGGTTTCCGAGATTATGCGCCAAATGCTTACTCAAGCTCAAACGGCTGGTCAGTATTTTACCAATGACCAAATCAAAGAAATGACTCGCAAGGTTAGTGCTGAGGTTGACTTAGTTCATCAGCAAACGCAGAATCAGCGGTATGGCTCTTCTCATATTGGCGCTACTGCAAAGGATATTTCTAATGTCGTCACTGATGCTGCTTCTGGTGTGGTTGATATTTTTCATGGTATTGATAAAGCTGTTGCCGATACTTGGAACAATTTCTGGAAAGACGGTAAAGCTGATGGTATTGGCTCTAATTTGTCTAGGAAATAACCGTCAGGATTGACACCCTCCCAATTGTATGTTTTCATGCCTCCAAATCTTGGAGGCTTTTTTATGGTTCGTTCTTATTACCCTTCTGAATGTCACGCTGATTATTTTGACTTTGAGCGTATCGAGGCTCTTAAACCTGCTATTGAGGCTTGTGGCATTTCTACTCTTTCTCAATCCCCAATGCTTGGCTTCCATAAGCAGATGGATAACCGCATCAAGCTCTTGGAAGAGATTCTGTCTTTTCGTATGCAGGGCGTTGAGTTCGATAATGGTGATATGTATGTTGACGGCCATAAGGCTGCTTCTGACGTTCGTGATGAGTTTGTATCTGTTACTGAGAAGTTAATGGATGAATTGGCACAATGCTACAATGTGCTCCCCCAACTTGATATTAATAACACTATAGACCACCGCCCCGAAGGGGACGAAAAATGGTTTTTAGAGAACGAGAAGACGGTTACGCAGTTTTGCCGCAAGCTGGCTGCTGAACGCCCTCTTAAGGATATTCGCGATGAGTATAATTACCCCAAAAAGAAAGGTATTAAGGATGAGTGTTCAAGATTGCTGGAGGCCTCCACTATGAAATCGCGTAGAGGCTTTGCTATTCAGCGTTTGATGAATGCAATGCGACAGGCTCATGCTGATGGTTGGTTTATCGTTTTTGACACTCTCACGTTGGCTGACGACCGATTAGAGGCGTTTTATGATAATCCCAATGCTTTGCGTGACTATTTTCGTGATATTGGTCGTATGGTTCTTGCTGCCGAGGGTCGCAAGGCTAATGATTCACACGCCGACTGCTATCAGTATTTTTGTGTGCCTGAGTATGGTACAGCTAATGGCCGTCTTCATTTCCATGCGGTGCACTTTATGCGGACACTTCCTACAGGTAGCGTTGACCCTAATTTTGGTCGTCGGGTACGCAATCGCCGCCAGTTAAATAGCTTGCAAAATACGTGGCCTTATGGTTACAGTATGCCCATCGCAGTTCGCTACACGCAGGACGCTTTTTCACGTTCTGGTTGGTTGTGGCCTGTTGATGCTAAAGGTGAGCCGCTTAAAGCTACCAGTTATATGGCTGTTGGTTTCTATGTGGCTAAATACGTTAACAAAAAGTCAGATATGGACCTTGCTGCTAAAGGTCTAGGAGCTAAAGAATGGAACAACTCACTAAAAACCAAGCTGTCGCTACTTCCCAAGAAGCTGTTCAGAATCAGAATGAGCCGCAACTTCGGGATGAAAATGCTCACAATGACAAATCTGTCCACGGAGTGCTTAATCCAACTTACCAAGCTGGGTTACGACGCGACGCCGTTCAACCAGATATTGAAGCAGAACGCAAAAAGAGAGATGAGATTGAGGCTGGGAAAAGTTACTGTAGCCGACGTTTTGGCGGCGCAACCTGTGACGACAAATCTGCTCAAATTTATGCGCGCTTCGATAAAAATGATTGGCGTATCCAACCTGCAGAGTTTTATCGCTTCCATGACGCAGAAGTTAACACTTTCGGATATTTCTGATGAGTCGAAAAATTATCTTGATAAAGCAGGAATTACTACTGCTTGTTTACGAATTAAATCGAAGTGGACTGCTGGCGGAAAATGAGAAAATTCGACCTATCCTTGCGCAGCTCGAGAAGCTCTTACTTTGCGACCTTTCGCCATCAACTAACGATTCTGTCAAAAACTGACGCGTTGGATGAGGAGAAGTGGCTTAATATGCTTGGCACGTTCGTCAAGGACTGGTTTAGATATGAGTCACATTTTGTTCATGGTAGAGATTCTCTTGTTGACATTTTAAAAGAGCGTGGATTACTATCTGAGTCCGATGCTGTTCAACCACTAATAGGTAAGAAATCATGAGTCAAGTTACTGAACAATCCGTACGTTTCCAGACCGCTTTGGCCTCTATTAAGCTCATTCAGGCTTCTGCCGTTTTGGATTTAACCGAAGATGATTTCGATTTTCTGACGAGTAACAAAGTTTGGATTGCTACTGACCGCTCTCGTGCTCGTCGCTGCGTTGAGGCTTGCGTTTATGGTACGCTGGACTTTGTAGGATACCCTCGCTTTCCTGCTCCTGTTGAGTTTATTGCTGCCGTCATTGCTTATTATGTTCATCCCGTCAACATTCAAACGGCCTGTCTCATCATGGAAGGCGCTGAATTTACGGAAAACATTATTAATGGCGTCGAGCGTCCGGTTAAAGCCGCTGAATTGTTCGCGTTTACCTTGCGTGTACGCGCAGGAAACACTGACGTTCTTACTGACGCAGAAGAAAACGTGCGTCAAAAATTACGTGCAGAAGGAGTGATGTAATGTCTAAAGGTAAAAAACGTTCTGGCGCTCGCCCTGGTCGTCCGCAGCCGTTGCGAGGTACTAAAGGCAAGCGTAAAGGCGCTCGTCTTTGGTATGTAGGTGGTCAACAATTTTAATTGCAGGGGCTTCGGCCCCTTACTTGAGGATAAATTATGTCTAATATTCAAACTGGCGCCGAGCGTATGCCGCATGACCTTTCCCATCTTGGCTTCCTTGCTGGTCAGATTGGTCGTCTTATTACCATTTCAACTACTCCGGTTATCGCTGGCGACTCCTTCGAGATGGACGCCGTTGGCGCTCTCCGTCTTTCTCCATTGCGTCGTGGCCTTGCTATTGACTCTACTGTAGACATTTTTACTTTTTATGTCCCTCATCGTCACGTTTATGGTGAACAGTGGATTAAGTTCATGAAGGATGGTGTTAATGCCACTCCTCTCCCGACTGTTAACACTACTGGTTATATTGACCATGCCGCTTTTCTTGGCACGATTAACCCTGATACCAATAAAATCCCTAAGCATTTGTTTCAGGGTTATTTGAATATCTATAACAACTATTTTAAAGCGCCGTGGATGCCTGACCGTACCGAGGCTAACCCTAATGAGCTTAATCAAGATGATGCTCGTTATGGTTTCCGTTGCTGCCATCTCAAAAACATTTGGACTGCTCCGCTTCCTCCTGAGACTGAGCTTTCTCGCCAAATGACGACTTCTACCACATCTATTGACATTATGGGTCTGCAAGCTGCTTATGCTAATTTGCATACTGACCAAGAACGTGATTACTTCATGCAGCGTTACCATGATGTTATTTCTTCATTTGGAGGTAAAACCTCTTATGACGCTGACAACCGTCCTTTACTTGTCATGCGCTCTAATCTCTGGGCATCTGGCTATGATGTTGATGGAACTGACCAAACGTCGTTAGGCCAGTTTTCTGGTCGTGTTCAACAGACCTATAAACATTCTGTGCCGCGTTTCTTTGTTCCTGAGCATGGCACTATGTTTACTCTTGCGCTTGTTCGTTTTCCGCCTACTGCGACTAAAGAGATTCAGTACCTTAACGCTAAAGGTGCTTTGACTTATACCGATATTGCTGGCGACCCTGTTTTGTATGGCAACTTGCCGCCGCGTGAAATTTCTATGAAGGATGTTTTCCGTTCTGGTGATTCGTCTAAGAAGTTTAAGATTGCTGAGGGTCAGTGGTATCGTTATGCGCCTTCGTATGTTTCTCCTGCTTATCACCTTCTTGAAGGCTTCCCATTCATTCAGGAACCGCCTTCTGGTGATTTGCAAGAACGCGTACTTATTCGCCACCATGATTATGACCAGTGTTTCCAGTCCGTTCAGTTGTTGCAGTGGAATAGTCAGGTTAAATTTAATGTGACCGTTTATCGCAATCTGCCGACCACTCGCGATTCAATCATGACTTCGTGATAAAAGATTGAGTGTGAGGTTATAACGCCGAAGCGGTAAAAATTTTAATTTTTGCCGCTGAGGGGTTGACCAAGCGAAGCGCGGTAGGTTTTCTGCTTAGGAGTTTAATCATGTTTCAGACTTTTATTTCTCGCCATAATTCAAACTTTTTTTCTGATAAGCTGGTTCTCACTTCTGTTACTCCAGCTTCTTCGGCACCTGTTTTACAGACACCTAAAGCTACATCGTCAACGTTATATTTTGATAGTTTGACGGTTAATGCTGGTAATGGTGGTTTTCTTCATTGCATTCAGATGGATACATCTGTCAACGCCGCTAATCAGGTTGTTTCTGTTGGTGCTGATATTGCTTTTGATGCCGACCCTAAATTTTTTGCCTGTTTGGTTCGCTTTGAGTCTTCTTCGGTTCCGACTACCCTCCCGACTGCCTATGATGTTTATCCTTTGGATGGTCGCCATGATGGTGGTTATTATACCGTCAAGGACTGTGTGACTATTGACGTCCTTCCCCGTACGCCGGGCAATAATGTTTATGTTGGTTTCATGGTTTGGTCTAACTTTACCGCTACTAAATGCCGCGGATTGGTTTCGCTGAATCAGGTTATTAAAGAGATTATTTGTCTCCAGCCACTTAAGTGAGGTGATTTATGTTTGGTGCTATTGCTGGCGGTATTGCTTCTGCTCTTGCTGGTGGCGCCATGTCTAAATTGTTTGGAGGCGGTCAAAAAGCCGCCTCCGGTGGCATTCAAGGTGATGTGCTTGCTACCGATAACAATACTGTAGGCATGGGTGATGCTGGTATTAAATCTGCCATTCAAGGCTCTAATGTTCCTAACCCTGATGAGGCCGTCCCTAGTTTTGTTTCTGGTGCTATGGCTAAAGCTGGTAAAGGACTTCTTGAAGGTACGTTGCAGGCTGGCACTTCTGCCGTTTCTGATAAGTTGCTTGATTTGGTTGGACTTGGTGGCAAGTCTGCCGCTGATAAAGGAAAGGATACTCGTGATTATCTTGCTGCTGCATTTCCTGAGCTTAATGCTTGGGAGCGTGCTGGTGCTGATGCTTCCTCTGCTGGTATGGTTGACGCCGGATTTGAGAATCAAAAAGAGCTTACTAAAATGCAACTGGACAATCAGAAAGAGATTGCCGAGATGCAAAATGAGACTCAAAAAGAGATTGCTGGCATTCAGTCGGCGACTTCACGCCAGAATACGAAAGACCAGGTATATGCACAAAATGAGATGCTTGCTTATCAACAGAAGGAGTCTACTGCTCGCGTTGCGTCTATTATGGAAAACACCAATCTTTCCAAGCAACAGCAGGTTTCCGAGATTATGCGCCAAATGCTTACTCAAGCTCAAACGGCTGGTCAGTATTTTACCAATGACCAAATCAAAGAAATGACTCGCAAGGTTAGTGCTGAGGTTGACTTAGTTCATCAGCAAACGCAGAATCAGCGGTATGGCTCTTCTCATATTGGCGCTACTGCAAAGGATATTTCTAATGTCGTCACTGATGCTGCTTCTGGTGTGGTTGATATTTTTCATGGTATTGATAAAGCTGTTGCCGATACTTGGAACAATTTCTGGAAAGACGGTAAAGCTGATGGTATTGGCTCTAATTTGTCTAGGAAATAACCGTCAGGATTGACACCCTCCCAATTGTATGTTTTCATGCCTCCAAATCTTGGAGGCTTTTTTATGGTTCGTTCTTATTACCCTTCTGAATGTCACGCTGATTATTTTGACTTTGAGCGTATCGAGGCTCTTAAACCTGCTATTGAGGCTTGTGGCATTTCTACTCTTTCTCAATCCCCAATGCTTGGCTTCCATAAGCAGATGGATAACCGCATCAAGCTCTTGGAAGAGATTCTGTCTTTTCGTATGCAGGGCGTTGAGTTCGATAATGGTGATATGTATGTTGACGGCCATAAGGCTGCTTCTGACGTTCGTGATGAGTTTGTATCTGTTACTGAGAAGTTAATGGATGAATTGGCACAATGCTACAATGTGCTCCCCCAACTTGATATTAATAACACTATAGACCACCGCCCCGAAGGGGACGAAAAATGGTTTTTAGAGAACGAGAAGACGGTTACGCAGTTTTGCCGCAAGCTGGCTGCTGAACGCCCTCTTAAGGATATTCGCGATGAGTATAATTACCCCAAAAAGAAAGGTATTAAGGATGAGTGTTCAAGATTGCTGGAGGCCTCCACTATGAAATCGCGTAGAGGCTTTGCTATTCAGCGTTTGATGAATGCAATGCGACAGGCTCATGCTGATGGTTGGTTTATCGTTTTTGACACTCTCACGTTGGCTGACGACCGATTAGAGGCGTTTTATGATAATCCCAATGCTTTGCGTGACTATTTTCGTGATATTGGTCGTATGGTTCTTGCTGCCGAGGGTCGCAAGGCTAATGATTCACACGCCGACTGCTATCAGTATTTTTGTGTGCCTGAGTATGGTACAGCTAATGGCCGTCTTCATTTCCATGCGGTGCACTTTATGCGGACACTTCCTACAGGTAGCGTTGACCCTAATTTTGGTCGTCGGGTACGCAATCGCCGCCAGTTAAATAGCTTGCAAAATACGTGGCCTTATGGTTACAGTATGCCCATCGCAGTTCGCTACACGCAGGACGCTTTTTCACGTTCTGGTTGGTTGTGGCCTGTTGATGCTAAAGGTGAGCCGCTTAAAGCTACCAGTTATATGGCTGTTGGTTTCTATGTGGCTAAATACGTTAACAAAAAGTCAGATATGGACCTTGCTGCTAAAGGTCTAGGAGCTAAAGAATGGAACAACTCACTAAAAACCAAGCTGTCGCTACTTCCCAAGAAGCTGTTCAGAATCAGAATGAGCCGCAACTTCGGGATGAAAATGCTCACAATGACAAATCTGTCCACGGAGTGCTTAATCCAACTTACCAAGCTGGGTTACGACGCGACGCCGTTCAACCAGATATTGAAGCAGAACGCAAAAAGAGAGATGAGATTGAGGCTGGGAAAAGTTACTGTAGCCGACGTTTTGGCGGCGCAACCTGTGACGACAAATCTGCTCAAATTTATGCGCGCTTCGATAAAAATGATTGGCGTATCCAACCTGCAGAGTTTTATCGCTTCCATGACGCAGAAGTTAACACTTTCGGATATTTCTGATGAGTCGAAAAATTATCTTGATAAAGCAGGAATTACTACTGCTTGTTTACGAATTAAATCGAAGTGGACTGCTGGCGGAAAATGAGAAAATTCGACCTATCCTTGCGCAGCTCGAGAAGCTCTTACTTTGCGACCTTTCGCCATCAACTAACGATTCTGTCAAAAACTGACGCGTTGGATGAGGAGAAGTGGCTTAATATGCTTGGCACGTTCGTCAAGGACTGGTTTAGATATGAGTCACATTTTGTTCATGGTAGAGATTCTCTTGTTGACATTTTAAAAGAGCGTGGATTACTATCTGAGTCCGATGCTGTTCAACCACTAATAGGTAAGAAATCATGAGTCAAGTTACTGAACAATCCGTACGTTTCCAGACCGCTTTGGCCTCTATTAAGCTCATTCAGGCTTCTGCCGTTTTGGATTTAACCGAAGATGATTTCGATTTTCTGACGAGTAACAAAGTTTGGATTGCTACTGACCGCTCTCGTGCTCGTCGCTGCGTTGAGGCTTGCGTTTATGGTACGCTGGACTTTGTAGGATACCCTCGCTTTCCTGCTCCTGTTGAGTTTATTGCTGCCGTCATTGCTTATTATGTTCATCCCGTCAACATTCAAACGGCCTGTCTCATCATGGAAGGCGCTGAATTTACGGAAAACATTATTAATGGCGTCGAGCGTCCGGTTAAAGCCGCTGAATTGTTCGCGTTTACCTTGCGTGTACGCGCAGGAAACACTGACGTTCTTACTGACGCAGAAGAAAACGTGCGTCAAAAATTACGTGCAGAAGGAGTGATGTAATGTCTAAAGGTAAAAAACGTTCTGGCGCTCGCCCTGGTCGTCCGCAGCCGTTGCGAGGTACTAAAGGCAAGCGTAAAGGCGCTCGTCTTTGGTATGTAGGTGGTCAACAATTTTAATTGCAGGGGCTTCGGCCCCTTACTTGAGGATAAATTATGTCTAATATTCAAACTGGCGCCGAGCGTATGCCGCATGACCTTTCCCATCTTGGCTTCCTTGCTGGTCAGATTGGTCGTCTTATTACCATTTCAACTACTCCGGTTATCGCTGGCGACTCCTTCGAGATGGACGCCGTTGGCGCTCTCCGTCTTTCTCCATTGCGTCGTGGCCTTGCTATTGACTCTACTGTAGACATTTTTACTTTTTATGTCCCTCATCGTCACGTTTATGGTGAACAGTGGATTAAGTTCATGAAGGATGGTGTTAATGCCACTCCTCTCCCGACTGTTAACACTACTGGTTATATTGACCATGCCGCTTTTCTTGGCACGATTAACCCTGATACCAATAAAATCCCTAAGCATTTGTTTCAGGGTTATTTGAATATCTATAACAACTATTTTAAAGCGCCGTGGATGCCTGACCGTACCGAGGCTAACCCTAATGAGCTTAATCAAGATGATGCTCGTTATGGTTTCCGTTGCTGCCATCTCAAAAACATTTGGACTGCTCCGCTTCCTCCTGAGACTGAGCTTTCTCGCCAAATGACGACTTCTACCACATCTATTGACATTATGGGTCTGCAAGCTGCTTATGCTAATTTGCATACTGACCAAGAACGTGATTACTTCATGCAGCGTTACCATGATGTTATTTCTTCATTTGGAGGTAAAACCTCTTATGACGCTGACAACCGTCCTTTACTTGTCATGCGCTCTAATCTCTGGGCATCTGGCTATGATGTTGATGGAACTGACCAAACGTCGTTAGGCCAGTTTTCTGGTCGTGTTCAACAGACCTATAAACATTCTGTGCCGCGTTTCTTTGTTCCTGAGCATGGCACTATGTTTACTCTTGCGCTTGTTCGTTTTCCGCCTACTGCGACTAAAGAGATTCAGTACCTTAACGCTAAAGGTGCTTTGACTTATACCGATATTGCTGGCGACCCTGTTTTGTATGGCAACTTGCCGCCGCGTGAAATTTCTATGAAGGATGTTTTCCGTTCTGGTGATTCGTCTAAGAAGTTTAAGATTGCTGAGGGTCAGTGGTATCGTTATGCGCCTTCGTATGTTTCTCCTGCTTATCACCTTCTTGAAGGCTTCCCATTCATTCAGGAACCGCCTTCTGGTGATTTGCAAGAACGCGTACTTATTCGCCACCATGATTATGACCAGTGTTTCCAGTCCGTTCAGTTGTTGCAGTGGAATAGTCAGGTTAAATTTAATGTGACCGTTTATCGCAATCTGCCGACCACTCGCGATTCAATCATGACTTCGTGATAAAAGATTGAGTGTGAGGTTATAACGCCGAAGCGGTAAAAATTTTAATTTTTGCCGCTGAGGGGTTGACCAAGCGAAGCGCGGTAGGTTTTCTGCTTAGGAGTTTAATCATGTTTCAGACTTTTATTTCTCGCCATAATTCAAACTTTTTTTCTGATAAGCTGGTTCTCACTTCTGTTACTCCAGCTTCTTCGGCACCTGTTTTACAGACACCTAAAGCTACATCGTCAACGTTATATTTTGATAGTTTGACGGTTAATGCTGGTAATGGTGGTTTTCTTCATTGCATTCAGATGGATACATCTGTCAACGCCGCTAATCAGGTTGTTTCTGTTGGTGCTGATATTGCTTTTGATGCCGACCCTAAATTTTTTGCCTGTTTGGTTCGCTTTGAGTCTTCTTCGGTTCCGACTACCCTCCCGACTGCCTATGATGTTTATCCTTTGGATGGTCGCCATGATGGTGGTTATTATACCGTCAAGGACTGTGTGACTATTGACGTCCTTCCCCGTACGCCGGGCAATAATGTTTATGTTGGTTTCATGGTTTGGTCTAACTTTACCGCTACTAAATGCCGCGGATTGGTTTCGCTGAATCAGGTTATTAAAGAGATTATTTGTCTCCAGCCACTTAAGTGAGGTGATTTATGTTTGGTGCTATTGCTGGCGGTATTGCTTCTGCTCTTGCTGGTGGCGCCATGTCTAAATTGTTTGGAGGCGGTCAAAAAGCCGCCTCCGGTGGCATTCAAGGTGATGTGCTTGCTACCGATAACAATACTGTAGGCATGGGTGATGCTGGTATTAAATCTGCCATTCAAGGCTCTAATGTTCCTAACCCTGATGAGGCCGTCCCTAGTTTTGTTTCTGGTGCTATGGCTAAAGCTGGTAAAGGACTTCTTGAAGGTACGTTGCAGGCTGGCACTTCTGCCGTTTCTGATAAGTTGCTTGATTTGGTTGGACTTGGTGGCAAGTCTGCCGCTGATAAAGGAAAGGATACTCGTGATTATCTTGCTGCTGCATTTCCTGAGCTTAATGCTTGGGAGCGTGCTGGTGCTGATGCTTCCTCTGCTGGTATGGTTGACGCCGGATTTGAGAATCAAAAAGAGCTTACTAAAATGCAACTGGACAATCAGAAAGAGATTGCCGAGATGCAAAATGAGACTCAAAAAGAGATTGCTGGCATTCAGTCGGCGACTTCACGCCAGAATACGAAAGACCAGGTATATGCACAAAATGAGATGCTTGCTTATCAACAGAAGGAGTCTACTGCTCGCGTTGCGTCTATTATGGAAAACACCAATCTTTCCAAGCAACAGCAGGTTTCCGAGATTATGCGCCAAATGCTTACTCAAGCTCAAACGGCTGGTCAGTATTTTACCAATGACCAAATCAAAGAAATGACTCGCAAGGTTAGTGCTGAGGTTGACTTAGTTCATCAGCAAACGCAGAATCAGCGGTATGGCTCTTCTCATATTGGCGCTACTGCAAAGGATATTTCTAATGTCGTCACTGATGCTGCTTCTGGTGTGGTTGATATTTTTCATGGTATTGATAAAGCTGTTGCCGATACTTGGAACAATTTCTGGAAAGACGGTAAAGCTGATGGTATTGGCTCTAATTTGTCTAGGAAATAACCGTCAGGATTGACACCCTCCCAATTGTATGTTTTCATGCCTCCAAATCTTGGAGGCTTTTTTATGGTTCGTTCTTATTACCCTTCTGAATGTCACGCTGATTATTTTGACTTTGAGCGTATCGAGGCTCTTAAACCTGCTATTGAGGCTTGTGGCATTTCTACTCTTTCTCAATCCCCAATGCTTGGCTTCCATAAGCAGATGGATAACCGCATCAAGCTCTTGGAAGAGATTCTGTCTTTTCGTATGCAGGGCGTTGAGTTCGATAATGGTGATATGTATGTTGACGGCCATAAGGCTGCTTCTGACGTTCGTGATGAGTTTGTATCTGTTACTGAGAAGTTAATGGATGAATTGGCACAATGCTACAATGTGCTCCCCCAACTTGATATTAATAACACTATAGACCACCGCCCCGAAGGGGACGAAAAATGGTTTTTAGAGAACGAGAAGACGGTTACGCAGTTTTGCCGCAAGCTGGCTGCTGAACGCCCTCTTAAGGATATTCGCGATGAGTATAATTACCCCAAAAAGAAAGGTATTAAGGATGAGTGTTCAAGATTGCTGGAGGCCTCCACTATGAAATCGCGTAGAGGCTTTGCTATTCAGCGTTTGATGAATGCAATGCGACAGGCTCATGCTGATGGTTGGTTTATCGTTTTTGACACTCTCACGTTGGCTGACGACCGATTAGAGGCGTTTTATGATAATCCCAATGCTTTGCGTGACTATTTTCGTGATATTGGTCGTATGGTTCTTGCTGCCGAGGGTCGCAAGGCTAATGATTCACACGCCGACTGCTATCAGTATTTTTGTGTGCCTGAGTATGGTACAGCTAATGGCCGTCTTCATTTCCATGCGGTGCACTTTATGCGGACACTTCCTACAGGTAGCGTTGACCCTAATTTTGGTCGTCGGGTACGCAATCGCCGCCAGTTAAATAGCTTGCAAAATACGTGGCCTTATGGTTACAGTATGCCCATCGCAGTTCGCTACACGCAGGACGCTTTTTCACGTTCTGGTTGGTTGTGGCCTGTTGATGCTAAAGGTGAGCCGCTTAAAGCTACCAGTTATATGGCTGTTGGTTTCTATGTGGCTAAATACGTTAACAAAAAGTCAGATATGGACCTTGCTGCTAAAGGTCTAGGAGCTAAAGAATGGAACAACTCACTAAAAACCAAGCTGTCGCTACTTCCCAAGAAGCTGTTCAGAATCAGAATGAGCCGCAACTTCGGGATGAAAATGCTCACAATGACAAATCTGTCCACGGAGTGCTTAATCCAACTTACCAAGCTGGGTTACGACGCGACGCCGTTCAACCAGATATTGAAGCAGAACGCAAAAAGAGAGATGAGATTGAGGCTGGGAAAAGTTACTGTAGCCGACGTTTTGGCGGCGCAACCTGTGACGACAAATCTGCTCAAATTTATGCGCGCTTCGATAAAAATGATTGGCGTATCCAACCTGCAGAGTTTTATCGCTTCCATGACGCAGAAGTTAACACTTTCGGATATTTCTGATGAGTCGAAAAATTATCTTGATAAAGCAGGAATTACTACTGCTTGTTTACGAATTAAATCGAAGTGGACTGCTGGCGGAAAATGAGAAAATTCGACCTATCCTTGCGCAGCTCGAGAAGCTCTTACTTTGCGACCTTTCGCCATCAACTAACGATTCTGTCAAAAACTGACGCGTTGGATGAGGAGAAGTGGCTTAATATGCTTGGCACGTTCGTCAAGGACTGGTTTAGATATGAGTCACATTTTGTTCATGGTAGAGATTCTCTTGTTGACATTTTAAAAGAGCGTGGATTACTATCTGAGTCCGATGCTGTTCAACCACTAATAGGTAAGAAATCATGAGTCAAGTTACTGAACAATCCGTACGTTTCCAGACCGCTTTGGCCTCTATTAAGCTCATTCAGGCTTCTGCCGTTTTGGATTTAACCGAAGATGATTTCGATTTTCTGACGAGTAACAAAGTTTGGATTGCTACTGACCGCTCTCGTGCTCGTCGCTGCGTTGAGGCTTGCGTTTATGGTACGCTGGACTTTGTAGGATACCCTCGCTTTCCTGCTCCTGTTGAGTTTATTGCTGCCGTCATTGCTTATTATGTTCATCCCGTCAACATTCAAACGGCCTGTCTCATCATGGAAGGCGCTGAATTTACGGAAAACATTATTAATGGCGTCGAGCGTCCGGTTAAAGCCGCTGAATTGTTCGCGTTTACCTTGCGTGTACGCGCAGGAAACACTGACGTTCTTACTGACGCAGAAGAAAACGTGCGTCAAAAATTACGTGCAGAAGGAGTGATGTAATGTCTAAAGGTAAAAAACGTTCTGGCGCTCGCCCTGGTCGTCCGCAGCCGTTGCGAGGTACTAAAGGCAAGCGTAAAGGCGCTCGTCTTTGGTATGTAGGTGGTCAACAATTTTAATTGCAGGGGCTTCGGCCCCTTACTTGAGGATAAATTATGTCTAATATTCAAACTGGCGCCGAGCGTATGCCGCATGACCTTTCCCATCTTGGCTTCCTTGCTGGTCAGATTGGTCGTCTTATTACCATTTCAACTACTCCGGTTATCGCTGGCGACTCCTTCGAGATGGACGCCGTTGGCGCTCTCCGTCTTTCTCCATTGCGTCGTGGCCTTGCTATTGACTCTACTGTAGACATTTTTACTTTTTATGTCCCTCATCGTCACGTTTATGGTGAACAGTGGATTAAGTTCATGAAGGATGGTGTTAATGCCACTCCTCTCCCGACTGTTAACACTACTGGTTATATTGACCATGCCGCTTTTCTTGGCACGATTAACCCTGATACCAATAAAATCCCTAAGCATTTGTTTCAGGGTTATTTGAATATCTATAACAACTATTTTAAAGCGCCGTGGATGCCTGACCGTACCGAGGCTAACCCTAATGAGCTTAATCAAGATGATGCTCGTTATGGTTTCCGTTGCTGCCATCTCAAAAACATTTGGACTGCTCCGCTTCCTCCTGAGACTGAGCTTTCTCGCCAAATGACGACTTCTACCACATCTATTGACATTATGGGTCTGCAAGCTGCTTATGCTAATTTGCATACTGACCAAGAACGTGATTACTTCATGCAGCGTTACCATGATGTTATTTCTTCATTTGGAGGTAAAACCTCTTATGACGCTGACAACCGTCCTTTACTTGTCATGCGCTCTAATCTCTGGGCATCTGGCTATGATGTTGATGGAACTGACCAAACGTCGTTAGGCCAGTTTTCTGGTCGTGTTCAACAGACCTATAAACATTCTGTGCCGCGTTTCTTTGTTCCTGAGCATGGCACTATGTTTACTCTTGCGCTTGTTCGTTTTCCGCCTACTGCGACTAAAGAGATTCAGTACCTTAACGCTAAAGGTGCTTTGACTTATACCGATATTGCTGGCGACCCTGTTTTGTATGGCAACTTGCCGCCGCGTGAAATTTCTATGAAGGATGTTTTCCGTTCTGGTGATTCGTCTAAGAAGTTTAAGATTGCTGAGGGTCAGTGGTATCGTTATGCGCCTTCGTATGTTTCTCCTGCTTATCACCTTCTTGAAGGCTTCCCATTCATTCAGGAACCGCCTTCTGGTGATTTGCAAGAACGCGTACTTATTCGCCACCATGATTATGACCAGTGTTTCCAGTCCGTTCAGTTGTTGCAGTGGAATAGTCAGGTTAAATTTAATGTGACCGTTTATCGCAATCTGCCGACCACTCGCGATTCAATCATGACTTCGTGATAAAAGATTGAGTGTGAGGTTATAACGCCGAAGCGGTAAAAATTTTAATTTTTGCCGCTGAGGGGTTGACCAAGCGAAGCGCGGTAGGTTTTCTGCTTAGGAGTTTAATCATGTTTCAGACTTTTATTTCTCGCCATAATTCAAACTTTTTTTCTGATAAGCTGGTTCTCACTTCTGTTACTCCAGCTTCTTCGGCACCTGTTTTACAGACACCTAAAGCTACATCGTCAACGTTATATTTTGATAGTTTGACGGTTAATGCTGGTAATGGTGGTTTTCTTCATTGCATTCAGATGGATACATCTGTCAACGCCGCTAATCAGGTTGTTTCTGTTGGTGCTGATATTGCTTTTGATGCCGACCCTAAATTTTTTGCCTGTTTGGTTCGCTTTGAGTCTTCTTCGGTTCCGACTACCCTCCCGACTGCCTATGATGTTTATCCTTTGGATGGTCGCCATGATGGTGGTTATTATACCGTCAAGGACTGTGTGACTATTGACGTCCTTCCCCGTACGCCGGGCAATAATGTTTATGTTGGTTTCATGGTTTGGTCTAACTTTACCGCTACTAAATGCCGCGGATTGGTTTCGCTGAATCAGGTTATTAAAGAGATTATTTGTCTCCAGCCACTTAAGTGAGGTGATTTATGTTTGGTGCTATTGCTGGCGGTATTGCTTCTGCTCTTGCTGGTGGCGCCATGTCTAAATTGTTTGGAGGCGGTCAAAAAGCCGCCTCCGGTGGCATTCAAGGTGATGTGCTTGCTACCGATAACAATACTGTAGGCATGGGTGATGCTGGTATTAAATCTGCCATTCAAGGCTCTAATGTTCCTAACCCTGATGAGGCCGTCCCTAGTTTTGTTTCTGGTGCTATGGCTAAAGCTGGTAAAGGACTTCTTGAAGGTACGTTGCAGGCTGGCACTTCTGCCGTTTCTGATAAGTTGCTTGATTTGGTTGGACTTGGTGGCAAGTCTGCCGCTGATAAAGGAAAGGATACTCGTGATTATCTTGCTGCTGCATTTCCTGAGCTTAATGCTTGGGAGCGTGCTGGTGCTGATGCTTCCTCTGCTGGTATGGTTGACGCCGGATTTGAGAATCAAAAAGAGCTTACTAAAATGCAACTGGACAATCAGAAAGAGATTGCCGAGATGCAAAATGAGACTCAAAAAGAGATTGCTGGCATTCAGTCGGCGACTTCACGCCAGAATACGAAAGACCAGGTATATGCACAAAATGAGATGCTTGCTTATCAACAGAAGGAGTCTACTGCTCGCGTTGCGTCTATTATGGAAAACACCAATCTTTCCAAGCAACAGCAGGTTTCCGAGATTATGCGCCAAATGCTTACTCAAGCTCAAACGGCTGGTCAGTATTTTACCAATGACCAAATCAAAGAAATGACTCGCAAGGTTAGTGCTGAGGTTGACTTAGTTCATCAGCAAACGCAGAATCAGCGGTATGGCTCTTCTCATATTGGCGCTACTGCAAAGGATATTTCTAATGTCGTCACTGATGCTGCTTCTGGTGTGGTTGATATTTTTCATGGTATTGATAAAGCTGTTGCCGATACTTGGAACAATTTCTGGAAAGACGGTAAAGCTGATGGTATTGGCTCTAATTTGTCTAGGAAATAACCGTCAGGATTGACACCCTCCCAATTGTATGTTTTCATGCCTCCAAATCTTGGAGGCTTTTTTATGGTTCGTTCTTATTACCCTTCTGAATGTCACGCTGATTATTTTGACTTTGAGCGTATCGAGGCTCTTAAACCTGCTATTGAGGCTTGTGGCATTTCTACTCTTTCTCAATCCCCAATGCTTGGCTTCCATAAGCAGATGGATAACCGCATCAAGCTCTTGGAAGAGATTCTGTCTTTTCGTATGCAGGGCGTTGAGTTCGATAATGGTGATATGTATGTTGACGGCCATAAGGCTGCTTCTGACGTTCGTGATGAGTTTGTATCTGTTACTGAGAAGTTAATGGATGAATTGGCACAATGCTACAATGTGCTCCCCCAACTTGATATTAATAACACTATAGACCACCGCCCCGAAGGGGACGAAAAATGGTTTTTAGAGAACGAGAAGACGGTTACGCAGTTTTGCCGCAAGCTGGCTGCTGAACGCCCTCTTAAGGATATTCGCGATGAGTATAATTACCCCAAAAAGAAAGGTATTAAGGATGAGTGTTCAAGATTGCTGGAGGCCTCCACTATGAAATCGCGTAGAGGCTTTGCTATTCAGCGTTTGATGAATGCAATGCGACAGGCTCATGCTGATGGTTGGTTTATCGTTTTTGACACTCTCACGTTGGCTGACGACCGATTAGAGGCGTTTTATGATAATCCCAATGCTTTGCGTGACTATTTTCGTGATATTGGTCGTATGGTTCTTGCTGCCGAGGGTCGCAAGGCTAATGATTCACACGCCGACTGCTATCAGTATTTTTGTGTGCCTGAGTATGGTACAGCTAATGGCCGTCTTCATTTCCATGCGGTGCACTTTATGCGGACACTTCCTACAGGTAGCGTTGACCCTAATTTTGGTCGTCGGGTACGCAATCGCCGCCAGTTAAATAGCTTGCAAAATACGTGGCCTTATGGTTACAGTATGCCCATCGCAGTTCGCTACACGCAGGACGCTTTTTCACGTTCTGGTTGGTTGTGGCCTGTTGATGCTAAAGGTGAGCCGCTTAAAGCTACCAGTTATATGGCTGTTGGTTTCTATGTGGCTAAATACGTTAACAAAAAGTCAGATATGGACCTTGCTGCTAAAGGTCTAGGAGCTAAAGAATGGAACAACTCACTAAAAACCAAGCTGTCGCTACTTCCCAAGAAGCTGTTCAGAATCAGAATGAGCCGCAACTTCGGGATGAAAATGCTCACAATGACAAATCTGTCCACGGAGTGCTTAATCCAACTTACCAAGCTGGGTTACGACGCGACGCCGTTCAACCAGATATTGAAGCAGAACGCAAAAAGAGAGATGAGATTGAGGCTGGGAAAAGTTACTGTAGCCGACGTTTTGGCGGCGCAACCTGTGACGACAAATCTGCTCAAATTTATGCGCGCTTCGATAAAAATGATTGGCGTATCCAACCTGCAGAGTTTTATCGCTTCCATGACGCAGAAGTTAACACTTTCGGATATTTCTGATGAGTCGAAAAATTATCTTGATAAAGCAGGAATTACTACTGCTTGTTTACGAATTAAATCGAAGTGGACTGCTGGCGGAAAATGAGAAAATTCGACCTATCCTTGCGCAGCTCGAGAAGCTCTTACTTTGCGACCTTTCGCCATCAACTAACGATTCTGTCAAAAACTGACGCGTTGGATGAGGAGAAGTGGCTTAATATGCTTGGCACGTTCGTCAAGGACTGGTTTAGATATGAGTCACATTTTGTTCATGGTAGAGATTCTCTTGTTGACATTTTAAAAGAGCGTGGATTACTATCTGAGTCCGATGCTGTTCAACCACTAATAGGTAAGAAATCATGAGTCAAGTTACTGAACAATCCGTACGTTTCCAGACCGCTTTGGCCTCTATTAAGCTCATTCAGGCTTCTGCCGTTTTGGATTTAACCGAAGATGATTTCGATTTTCTGACGAGTAACAAAGTTTGGATTGCTACTGACCGCTCTCGTGCTCGTCGCTGCGTTGAGGCTTGCGTTTATGGTACGCTGGACTTTGTAGGATACCCTCGCTTTCCTGCTCCTGTTGAGTTTATTGCTGCCGTCATTGCTTATTATGTTCATCCCGTCAACATTCAAACGGCCTGTCTCATCATGGAAGGCGCTGAATTTACGGAAAACATTATTAATGGCGTCGAGCGTCCGGTTAAAGCCGCTGAATTGTTCGCGTTTACCTTGCGTGTACGCGCAGGAAACACTGACGTTCTTACTGACGCAGAAGAAAACGTGCGTCAAAAATTACGTGCAGAAGGAGTGATGTAATGTCTAAAGGTAAAAAACGTTCTGGCGCTCGCCCTGGTCGTCCGCAGCCGTTGCGAGGTACTAAAGGCAAGCGTAAAGGCGCTCGTCTTTGGTATGTAGGTGGTCAACAATTTTAATTGCAGGGGCTTCGGCCCCTTACTTGAGGATAAATTATGTCTAATATTCAAACTGGCGCCGAGCGTATGCCGCATGACCTTTCCCATCTTGGCTTCCTTGCTGGTCAGATTGGTCGTCTTATTACCATTTCAACTACTCCGGTTATCGCTGGCGACTCCTTCGAGATGGACGCCGTTGGCGCTCTCCGTCTTTCTCCATTGCGTCGTGGCCTTGCTATTGACTCTACTGTAGACATTTTTACTTTTTATGTCCCTCATCGTCACGTTTATGGTGAACAGTGGATTAAGTTCATGAAGGATGGTGTTAATGCCACTCCTCTCCCGACTGTTAACACTACTGGTTATATTGACCATGCCGCTTTTCTTGGCACGATTAACCCTGATACCAATAAAATCCCTAAGCATTTGTTTCAGGGTTATTTGAATATCTATAACAACTATTTTAAAGCGCCGTGGATGCCTGACCGTACCGAGGCTAACCCTAATGAGCTTAATCAAGATGATGCTCGTTATGGTTTCCGTTGCTGCCATCTCAAAAACATTTGGACTGCTCCGCTTCCTCCTGAGACTGAGCTTTCTCGCCAAATGACGACTTCTACCACATCTATTGACATTATGGGTCTGCAAGCTGCTTATGCTAATTTGCATACTGACCAAGAACGTGATTACTTCATGCAGCGTTACCATGATGTTATTTCTTCATTTGGAGGTAAAACCTCTTATGACGCTGACAACCGTCCTTTACTTGTCATGCGCTCTAATCTCTGGGCATCTGGCTATGATGTTGATGGAACTGACCAAACGTCGTTAGGCCAGTTTTCTGGTCGTGTTCAACAGACCTATAAACATTCTGTGCCGCGTTTCTTTGTTCCTGAGCATGGCACTATGTTTACTCTTGCGCTTGTTCGTTTTCCGCCTACTGCGACTAAAGAGATTCAGTACCTTAACGCTAAAGGTGCTTTGACTTATACCGATATTGCTGGCGACCCTGTTTTGTATGGCAACTTGCCGCCGCGTGAAATTTCTATGAAGGATGTTTTCCGTTCTGGTGATTCGTCTAAGAAGTTTAAGATTGCTGAGGGTCAGTGGTATCGTTATGCGCCTTCGTATGTTTCTCCTGCTTATCACCTTCTTGAAGGCTTCCCATTCATTCAGGAACCGCCTTCTGGTGATTTGCAAGAACGCGTACTTATTCGCCACCATGATTATGACCAGTGTTTCCAGTCCGTTCAGTTGTTGCAGTGGAATAGTCAGGTTAAATTTAATGTGACCGTTTATCGCAATCTGCCGACCACTCGCGATTCAATCATGACTTCGTGATAAAAGATTGAGTGTGAGGTTATAACGCCGAAGCGGTAAAAATTTTAATTTTTGCCGCTGAGGGGTTGACCAAGCGAAGCGCGGTAGGTTTTCTGCTTAGGAGTTTAATCATGTTTCAGACTTTTATTTCTCGCCATAATTCAAACTTTTTTTCTGATAAGCTGGTTCTCACTTCTGTTACTCCAGCTTCTTCGGCACCTGTTTTACAGACACCTAAAGCTACATCGTCAACGTTATATTTTGATAGTTTGACGGTTAATGCTGGTAATGGTGGTTTTCTTCATTGCATTCAGATGGATACATCTGTCAACGCCGCTAATCAGGTTGTTTCTGTTGGTGCTGATATTGCTTTTGATGCCGACCCTAAATTTTTTGCCTGTTTGGTTCGCTTTGAGTCTTCTTCGGTTCCGACTACCCTCCCGACTGCCTATGATGTTTATCCTTTGGATGGTCGCCATGATGGTGGTTATTATACCGTCAAGGACTGTGTGACTATTGACGTCCTTCCCCGTACGCCGGGCAATAATGTTTATGTTGGTTTCATGGTTTGGTCTAACTTTACCGCTACTAAATGCCGCGGATTGGTTTCGCTGAATCAGGTTATTAAAGAGATTATTTGTCTCCAGCCACTTAAGTGAGGTGATTTATGTTTGGTGCTATTGCTGGCGGTATTGCTTCTGCTCTTGCTGGTGGCGCCATGTCTAAATTGTTTGGAGGCGGTCAAAAAGCCGCCTCCGGTGGCATTCAAGGTGATGTGCTTGCTACCGATAACAATACTGTAGGCATGGGTGATGCTGGTATTAAATCTGCCATTCAAGGCTCTAATGTTCCTAACCCTGATGAGGCCGTCCCTAGTTTTGTTTCTGGTGCTATGGCTAAAGCTGGTAAAGGACTTCTTGAAGGTACGTTGCAGGCTGGCACTTCTGCCGTTTCTGATAAGTTGCTTGATTTGGTTGGACTTGGTGGCAAGTCTGCCGCTGATAAAGGAAAGGATACTCGTGATTATCTTGCTGCTGCATTTCCTGAGCTTAATGCTTGGGAGCGTGCTGGTGCTGATGCTTCCTCTGCTGGTATGGTTGACGCCGGATTTGAGAATCAAAAAGAGCTTACTAAAATGCAACTGGACAATCAGAAAGAGATTGCCGAGATGCAAAATGAGACTCAAAAAGAGATTGCTGGCATTCAGTCGGCGACTTCACGCCAGAATACGAAAGACCAGGTATATGCACAAAATGAGATGCTTGCTTATCAACAGAAGGAGTCTACTGCTCGCGTTGCGTCTATTATGGAAAACACCAATCTTTCCAAGCAACAGCAGGTTTCCGAGATTATGCGCCAAATGCTTACTCAAGCTCAAACGGCTGGTCAGTATTTTACCAATGACCAAATCAAAGAAATGACTCGCAAGGTTAGTGCTGAGGTTGACTTAGTTCATCAGCAAACGCAGAATCAGCGGTATGGCTCTTCTCATATTGGCGCTACTGCAAAGGATATTTCTAATGTCGTCACTGATGCTGCTTCTGGTGTGGTTGATATTTTTCATGGTATTGATAAAGCTGTTGCCGATACTTGGAACAATTTCTGGAAAGACGGTAAAGCTGATGGTATTGGCTCTAATTTGTCTAGGAAATAACCGTCAGGATTGACACCCTCCCAATTGTATGTTTTCATGCCTCCAAATCTTGGAGGCTTTTTTATGGTTCGTTCTTATTACCCTTCTGAATGTCACGCTGATTATTTTGACTTTGAGCGTATCGAGGCTCTTAAACCTGCTATTGAGGCTTGTGGCATTTCTACTCTTTCTCAATCCCCAATGCTTGGCTTCCATAAGCAGATGGATAACCGCATCAAGCTCTTGGAAGAGATTCTGTCTTTTCGTATGCAGGGCGTTGAGTTCGATAATGGTGATATGTATGTTGACGGCCATAAGGCTGCTTCTGACGTTCGTGATGAGTTTGTATCTGTTACTGAGAAGTTAATGGATGAATTGGCACAATGCTACAATGTGCTCCCCCAACTTGATATTAATAACACTATAGACCACCGCCCCGAAGGGGACGAAAAATGGTTTTTAGAGAACGAGAAGACGGTTACGCAGTTTTGCCGCAAGCTGGCTGCTGAACGCCCTCTTAAGGATATTCGCGATGAGTATAATTACCCCAAAAAGAAAGGTATTAAGGATGAGTGTTCAAGATTGCTGGAGGCCTCCACTATGAAATCGCGTAGAGGCTTTGCTATTCAGCGTTTGATGAATGCAATGCGACAGGCTCATGCTGATGGTTGGTTTATCGTTTTTGACACTCTCACGTTGGCTGACGACCGATTAGAGGCGTTTTATGATAATCCCAATGCTTTGCGTGACTATTTTCGTGATATTGGTCGTATGGTTCTTGCTGCCGAGGGTCGCAAGGCTAATGATTCACACGCCGACTGCTATCAGTATTTTTGTGTGCCTGAGTATGGTACAGCTAATGGCCGTCTTCATTTCCATGCGGTGCACTTTATGCGGACACTTCCTACAGGTAGCGTTGACCCTAATTTTGGTCGTCGGGTACGCAATCGCCGCCAGTTAAATAGCTTGCAAAATACGTGGCCTTATGGTTACAGTATGCCCATCGCAGTTCGCTACACGCAGGACGCTTTTTCACGTTCTGGTTGGTTGTGGCCTGTTGATGCTAAAGGTGAGCCGCTTAAAGCTACCAGTTATATGGCTGTTGGTTTCTATGTGGCTAAATACGTTAACAAAAAGTCAGATATGGACCTTGCTGCTAAAGGTCTAGGAGCTAAAGAATGGAACAACTCACTAAAAACCAAGCTGTCGCTACTTCCCAAGAAGCTGTTCAGAATCAGAATGAGCCGCAACTTCGGGATGAAAATGCTCACAATGACAAATCTGTCCACGGAGTGCTTAATCCAACTTACCAAGCTGGGTTACGACGCGACGCCGTTCAACCAGATATTGAAGCAGAACGCAAAAAGAGAGATGAGATTGAGGCTGGGAAAAGTTACTGTAGCCGACGTTTTGGCGGCGCAACCTGTGACGACAAATCTGCTCAAATTTATGCGCGCTTCGATAAAAATGATTGGCGTATCCAACCTGCAGAGTTTTATCGCTTCCATGACGCAGAAGTTAACACTTTCGGATATTTCTGATGAGTCGAAAAATTATCTTGATAAAGCAGGAATTACTACTGCTTGTTTACGAATTAAATCGAAGTGGACTGCTGGCGGAAAATGAGAAAATTCGACCTATCCTTGCGCAGCTCGAGAAGCTCTTACTTTGCGACCTTTCGCCATCAACTAACGATTCTGTCAAAAACTGACGCGTTGGATGAGGAGAAGTGGCTTAATATGCTTGGCACGTTCGTCAAGGACTGGTTTAGATATGAGTCACATTTTGTTCATGGTAGAGATTCTCTTGTTGACATTTTAAAAGAGCGTGGATTACTATCTGAGTCCGATGCTGTTCAACCACTAATAGGTAAGAAATCATGAGTCAAGTTACTGAACAATCCGTACGTTTCCAGACCGCTTTGGCCTCTATTAAGCTCATTCAGGCTTCTGCCGTTTTGGATTTAACCGAAGATGATTTCGATTTTCTGACGAGTAACAAAGTTTGGATTGCTACTGACCGCTCTCGTGCTCGTCGCTGCGTTGAGGCTTGCGTTTATGGTACGCTGGACTTTGTAGGATACCCTCGCTTTCCTGCTCCTGTTGAGTTTATTGCTGCCGTCATTGCTTATTATGTTCATCCCGTCAACATTCAAACGGCCTGTCTCATCATGGAAGGCGCTGAATTTACGGAAAACATTATTAATGGCGTCGAGCGTCCGGTTAAAGCCGCTGAATTGTTCGCGTTTACCTTGCGTGTACGCGCAGGAAACACTGACGTTCTTACTGACGCAGAAGAAAACGTGCGTCAAAAATTACGTGCAGAAGGAGTGATGTAATGTCTAAAGGTAAAAAACGTTCTGGCGCTCGCCCTGGTCGTCCGCAGCCGTTGCGAGGTACTAAAGGCAAGCGTAAAGGCGCTCGTCTTTGGTATGTAGGTGGTCAACAATTTTAATTGCAGGGGCTTCGGCCCCTTACTTGAGGATAAATTATGTCTAATATTCAAACTGGCGCCGAGCGTATGCCGCATGACCTTTCCCATCTTGGCTTCCTTGCTGGTCAGATTGGTCGTCTTATTACCATTTCAACTACTCCGGTTATCGCTGGCGACTCCTTCGAGATGGACGCCGTTGGCGCTCTCCGTCTTTCTCCATTGCGTCGTGGCCTTGCTATTGACTCTACTGTAGACATTTTTACTTTTTATGTCCCTCATCGTCACGTTTATGGTGAACAGTGGATTAAGTTCATGAAGGATGGTGTTAATGCCACTCCTCTCCCGACTGTTAACACTACTGGTTATATTGACCATGCCGCTTTTCTTGGCACGATTAACCCTGATACCAATAAAATCCCTAAGCATTTGTTTCAGGGTTATTTGAATATCTATAACAACTATTTTAAAGCGCCGTGGATGCCTGACCGTACCGAGGCTAACCCTAATGAGCTTAATCAAGATGATGCTCGTTATGGTTTCCGTTGCTGCCATCTCAAAAACATTTGGACTGCTCCGCTTCCTCCTGAGACTGAGCTTTCTCGCCAAATGACGACTTCTACCACATCTATTGACATTATGGGTCTGCAAGCTGCTTATGCTAATTTGCATACTGACCAAGAACGTGATTACTTCATGCAGCGTTACCATGATGTTATTTCTTCATTTGGAGGTAAAACCTCTTATGACGCTGACAACCGTCCTTTACTTGTCATGCGCTCTAATCTCTGGGCATCTGGCTATGATGTTGATGGAACTGACCAAACGTCGTTAGGCCAGTTTTCTGGTCGTGTTCAACAGACCTATAAACATTCTGTGCCGCGTTTCTTTGTTCCTGAGCATGGCACTATGTTTACTCTTGCGCTTGTTCGTTTTCCGCCTACTGCGACTAAAGAGATTCAGTACCTTAACGCTAAAGGTGCTTTGACTTATACCGATATTGCTGGCGACCCTGTTTTGTATGGCAACTTGCCGCCGCGTGAAATTTCTATGAAGGATGTTTTCCGTTCTGGTGATTCGTCTAAGAAGTTTAAGATTGCTGAGGGTCAGTGGTATCGTTATGCGCCTTCGTATGTTTCTCCTGCTTATCACCTTCTTGAAGGCTTCCCATTCATTCAGGAACCGCCTTCTGGTGATTTGCAAGAACGCGTACTTATTCGCCACCATGATTATGACCAGTGTTTCCAGTCCGTTCAGTTGTTGCAGTGGAATAGTCAGGTTAAATTTAATGTGACCGTTTATCGCAATCTGCCGACCACTCGCGATTCAATCATGACTTCGTGATAAAAGATTGAGTGTGAGGTTATAACGCCGAAGCGGTAAAAATTTTAATTTTTGCCGCTGAGGGGTTGACCAAGCGAAGCGCGGTAGGTTTTCTGCTTAGGAGTTTAATCATGTTTCAGACTTTTATTTCTCGCCATAATTCAAACTTTTTTTCTGATAAGCTGGTTCTCACTTCTGTTACTCCAGCTTCTTCGGCACCTGTTTTACAGACACCTAAAGCTACATCGTCAACGTTATATTTTGATAGTTTGACGGTTAATGCTGGTAATGGTGGTTTTCTTCATTGCATTCAGATGGATACATCTGTCAACGCCGCTAATCAGGTTGTTTCTGTTGGTGCTGATATTGCTTTTGATGCCGACCCTAAATTTTTTGCCTGTTTGGTTCGCTTTGAGTCTTCTTCGGTTCCGACTACCCTCCCGACTGCCTATGATGTTTATCCTTTGGATGGTCGCCATGATGGTGGTTATTATACCGTCAAGGACTGTGTGACTATTGACGTCCTTCCCCGTACGCCGGGCAATAATGTTTATGTTGGTTTCATGGTTTGGTCTAACTTTACCGCTACTAAATGCCGCGGATTGGTTTCGCTGAATCAGGTTATTAAAGAGATTATTTGTCTCCAGCCACTTAAGTGAGGTGATTTATGTTTGGTGCTATTGCTGGCGGTATTGCTTCTGCTCTTGCTGGTGGCGCCATGTCTAAATTGTTTGGAGGCGGTCAAAAAGCCGCCTCCGGTGGCATTCAAGGTGATGTGCTTGCTACCGATAACAATACTGTAGGCATGGGTGATGCTGGTATTAAATCTGCCATTCAAGGCTCTAATGTTCCTAACCCTGATGAGGCCGTCCCTAGTTTTGTTTCTGGTGCTATGGCTAAAGCTGGTAAAGGACTTCTTGAAGGTACGTTGCAGGCTGGCACTTCTGCCGTTTCTGATAAGTTGCTTGATTTGGTTGGACTTGGTGGCAAGTCTGCCGCTGATAAAGGAAAGGATACTCGTGATTATCTTGCTGCTGCATTTCCTGAGCTTAATGCTTGGGAGCGTGCTGGTGCTGATGCTTCCTCTGCTGGTATGGTTGACGCCGGATTTGAGAATCAAAAAGAGCTTACTAAAATGCAACTGGACAATCAGAAAGAGATTGCCGAGATGCAAAATGAGACTCAAAAAGAGATTGCTGGCATTCAGTCGGCGACTTCACGCCAGAATACGAAAGACCAGGTATATGCACAAAATGAGATGCTTGCTTATCAACAGAAGGAGTCTACTGCTCGCGTTGCGTCTATTATGGAAAACACCAATCTTTCCAAGCAACAGCAGGTTTCCGAGATTATGCGCCAAATGCTTACTCAAGCTCAAACGGCTGGTCAGTATTTTACCAATGACCAAATCAAAGAAATGACTCGCAAGGTTAGTGCTGAGGTTGACTTAGTTCATCAGCAAACGCAGAATCAGCGGTATGGCTCTTCTCATATTGGCGCTACTGCAAAGGATATTTCTAATGTCGTCACTGATGCTGCTTCTGGTGTGGTTGATATTTTTCATGGTATTGATAAAGCTGTTGCCGATACTTGGAACAATTTCTGGAAAGACGGTAAAGCTGATGGTATTGGCTCTAATTTGTCTAGGAAATAACCGTCAGGATTGACACCCTCCCAATTGTATGTTTTCATGCCTCCAAATCTTGGAGGCTTTTTTATGGTTCGTTCTTATTACCCTTCTGAATGTCACGCTGATTATTTTGACTTTGAGCGTATCGAGGCTCTTAAACCTGCTATTGAGGCTTGTGGCATTTCTACTCTTTCTCAATCCCCAATGCTTGGCTTCCATAAGCAGATGGATAACCGCATCAAGCTCTTGGAAGAGATTCTGTCTTTTCGTATGCAGGGCGTTGAGTTCGATAATGGTGATATGTATGTTGACGGCCATAAGGCTGCTTCTGACGTTCGTGATGAGTTTGTATCTGTTACTGAGAAGTTAATGGATGAATTGGCACAATGCTACAATGTGCTCCCCCAACTTGATATTAATAACACTATAGACCACCGCCCCGAAGGGGACGAAAAATGGTTTTTAGAGAACGAGAAGACGGTTACGCAGTTTTGCCGCAAGCTGGCTGCTGAACGCCCTCTTAAGGATATTCGCGATGAGTATAATTACCCCAAAAAGAAAGGTATTAAGGATGAGTGTTCAAGATTGCTGGAGGCCTCCACTATGAAATCGCGTAGAGGCTTTGCTATTCAGCGTTTGATGAATGCAATGCGACAGGCTCATGCTGATGGTTGGTTTATCGTTTTTGACACTCTCACGTTGGCTGACGACCGATTAGAGGCGTTTTATGATAATCCCAATGCTTTGCGTGACTATTTTCGTGATATTGGTCGTATGGTTCTTGCTGCCGAGGGTCGCAAGGCTAATGATTCACACGCCGACTGCTATCAGTATTTTTGTGTGCCTGAGTATGGTACAGCTAATGGCCGTCTTCATTTCCATGCGGTGCACTTTATGCGGACACTTCCTACAGGTAGCGTTGACCCTAATTTTGGTCGTCGGGTACGCAATCGCCGCCAGTTAAATAGCTTGCAAAATACGTGGCCTTATGGTTACAGTATGCCCATCGCAGTTCGCTACACGCAGGACGCTTTTTCACGTTCTGGTTGGTTGTGGCCTGTTGATGCTAAAGGTGAGCCGCTTAAAGCTACCAGTTATATGGCTGTTGGTTTCTATGTGGCTAAATACGTTAACAAAAAGTCAGATATGGACCTTGCTGCTAAAGGTCTAGGAGCTAAAGAATGGAACAACTCACTAAAAACCAAGCTGTCGCTACTTCCCAAGAAGCTGTTCAGAATCAGAATGAGCCGCAACTTCGGGATGAAAATGCTCACAATGACAAATCTGTCCACGGAGTGCTTAATCCAACTTACCAAGCTGGGTTACGACGCGACGCCGTTCAACCAGATATTGAAGCAGAACGCAAAAAGAGAGATGAGATTGAGGCTGGGAAAAGTTACTGTAGCCGACGTTTTGGCGGCGCAACCTGTGACGACAAATCTGCTCAAATTTATGCGCGCTTCGATAAAAATGATTGGCGTATCCAACCTGCAGAGTTTTATCGCTTCCATGACGCAGAAGTTAACACTTTCGGATATTTCTGATGAGTCGAAAAATTATCTTGATAAAGCAGGAATTACTACTGCTTGTTTACGAATTAAATCGAAGTGGACTGCTGGCGGAAAATGAGAAAATTCGACCTATCCTTGCGCAGCTCGAGAAGCTCTTACTTTGCGACCTTTCGCCATCAACTAACGATTCTGTCAAAAACTGACGCGTTGGATGAGGAGAAGTGGCTTAATATGCTTGGCACGTTCGTCAAGGACTGGTTTAGATATGAGTCACATTTTGTTCATGGTAGAGATTCTCTTGTTGACATTTTAAAAGAGCGTGGATTACTATCTGAGTCCGATGCTGTTCAACCACTAATAGGTAAGAAATCATGAGTCAAGTTACTGAACAATCCGTACGTTTCCAGACCGCTTTGGCCTCTATTAAGCTCATTCAGGCTTCTGCCGTTTTGGATTTAACCGAAGATGATTTCGATTTTCTGACGAGTAACAAAGTTTGGATTGCTACTGACCGCTCTCGTGCTCGTCGCTGCGTTGAGGCTTGCGTTTATGGTACGCTGGACTTTGTAGGATACCCTCGCTTTCCTGCTCCTGTTGAGTTTATTGCTGCCGTCATTGCTTATTATGTTCATCCCGTCAACATTCAAACGGCCTGTCTCATCATGGAAGGCGCTGAATTTACGGAAAACATTATTAATGGCGTCGAGCGTCCGGTTAAAGCCGCTGAATTGTTCGCGTTTACCTTGCGTGTACGCGCAGGAAACACTGACGTTCTTACTGACGCAGAAGAAAACGTGCGTCAAAAATTACGTGCAGAAGGAGTGATGTAATGTCTAAAGGTAAAAAACGTTCTGGCGCTCGCCCTGGTCGTCCGCAGCCGTTGCGAGGTACTAAAGGCAAGCGTAAAGGCGCTCGTCTTTGGTATGTAGGTGGTCAACAATTTTAATTGCAGGGGCTTCGGCCCCTTACTTGAGGATAAATTATGTCTAATATTCAAACTGGCGCCGAGCGTATGCCGCATGACCTTTCCCATCTTGGCTTCCTTGCTGGTCAGATTGGTCGTCTTATTACCATTTCAACTACTCCGGTTATCGCTGGCGACTCCTTCGAGATGGACGCCGTTGGCGCTCTCCGTCTTTCTCCATTGCGTCGTGGCCTTGCTATTGACTCTACTGTAGACATTTTTACTTTTTATGTCCCTCATCGTCACGTTTATGGTGAACAGTGGATTAAGTTCATGAAGGATGGTGTTAATGCCACTCCTCTCCCGACTGTTAACACTACTGGTTATATTGACCATGCCGCTTTTCTTGGCACGATTAACCCTGATACCAATAAAATCCCTAAGCATTTGTTTCAGGGTTATTTGAATATCTATAACAACTATTTTAAAGCGCCGTGGATGCCTGACCGTACCGAGGCTAACCCTAATGAGCTTAATCAAGATGATGCTCGTTATGGTTTCCGTTGCTGCCATCTCAAAAACATTTGGACTGCTCCGCTTCCTCCTGAGACTGAGCTTTCTCGCCAAATGACGACTTCTACCACATCTATTGACATTATGGGTCTGCAAGCTGCTTATGCTAATTTGCATACTGACCAAGAACGTGATTACTTCATGCAGCGTTACCATGATGTTATTTCTTCATTTGGAGGTAAAACCTCTTATGACGCTGACAACCGTCCTTTACTTGTCATGCGCTCTAATCTCTGGGCATCTGGCTATGATGTTGATGGAACTGACCAAACGTCGTTAGGCCAGTTTTCTGGTCGTGTTCAACAGACCTATAAACATTCTGTGCCGCGTTTCTTTGTTCCTGAGCATGGCACTATGTTTACTCTTGCGCTTGTTCGTTTTCCGCCTACTGCGACTAAAGAGATTCAGTACCTTAACGCTAAAGGTGCTTTGACTTATACCGATATTGCTGGCGACCCTGTTTTGTATGGCAACTTGCCGCCGCGTGAAATTTCTATGAAGGATGTTTTCCGTTCTGGTGATTCGTCTAAGAAGTTTAAGATTGCTGAGGGTCAGTGGTATCGTTATGCGCCTTCGTATGTTTCTCCTGCTTATCACCTTCTTGAAGGCTTCCCATTCATTCAGGAACCGCCTTCTGGTGATTTGCAAGAACGCGTACTTATTCGCCACCATGATTATGACCAGTGTTTCCAGTCCGTTCAGTTGTTGCAGTGGAATAGTCAGGTTAAATTTAATGTGACCGTTTATCGCAATCTGCCGACCACTCGCGATTCAATCATGACTTCGTGATAAAAGATTGAGTGTGAGGTTATAACGCCGAAGCGGTAAAAATTTTAATTTTTGCCGCTGAGGGGTTGACCAAGCGAAGCGCGGTAGGTTTTCTGCTTAGGAGTTTAATCATGTTTCAGACTTTTATTTCTCGCCATAATTCAAACTTTTTTTCTGATAAGCTGGTTCTCACTTCTGTTACTCCAGCTTCTTCGGCACCTGTTTTACAGACACCTAAAGCTACATCGTCAACGTTATATTTTGATAGTTTGACGGTTAATGCTGGTAATGGTGGTTTTCTTCATTGCATTCAGATGGATACATCTGTCAACGCCGCTAATCAGGTTGTTTCTGTTGGTGCTGATATTGCTTTTGATGCCGACCCTAAATTTTTTGCCTGTTTGGTTCGCTTTGAGTCTTCTTCGGTTCCGACTACCCTCCCGACTGCCTATGATGTTTATCCTTTGGATGGTCGCCATGATGGTGGTTATTATACCGTCAAGGACTGTGTGACTATTGACGTCCTTCCCCGTACGCCGGGCAATAATGTTTATGTTGGTTTCATGGTTTGGTCTAACTTTACCGCTACTAAATGCCGCGGATTGGTTTCGCTGAATCAGGTTATTAAAGAGATTATTTGTCTCCAGCCACTTAAGTGAGGTGATTTATGTTTGGTGCTATTGCTGGCGGTATTGCTTCTGCTCTTGCTGGTGGCGCCATGTCTAAATTGTTTGGAGGCGGTCAAAAAGCCGCCTCCGGTGGCATTCAAGGTGATGTGCTTGCTACCGATAACAATACTGTAGGCATGGGTGATGCTGGTATTAAATCTGCCATTCAAGGCTCTAATGTTCCTAACCCTGATGAGGCCGTCCCTAGTTTTGTTTCTGGTGCTATGGCTAAAGCTGGTAAAGGACTTCTTGAAGGTACGTTGCAGGCTGGCACTTCTGCCGTTTCTGATAAGTTGCTTGATTTGGTTGGACTTGGTGGCAAGTCTGCCGCTGATAAAGGAAAGGATACTCGTGATTATCTTGCTGCTGCATTTCCTGAGCTTAATGCTTGGGAGCGTGCTGGTGCTGATGCTTCCTCTGCTGGTATGGTTGACGCCGGATTTGAGAATCAAAAAGAGCTTACTAAAATGCAACTGGACAATCAGAAAGAGATTGCCGAGATGCAAAATGAGACTCAAAAAGAGATTGCTGGCATTCAGTCGGCGACTTCACGCCAGAATACGAAAGACCAGGTATATGCACAAAATGAGATGCTTGCTTATCAACAGAAGGAGTCTACTGCTCGCGTTGCGTCTATTATGGAAAACACCAATCTTTCCAAGCAACAGCAGGTTTCCGAGATTATGCGCCAAATGCTTACTCAAGCTCAAACGGCTGGTCAGTATTTTACCAATGACCAAATCAAAGAAATGACTCGCAAGGTTAGTGCTGAGGTTGACTTAGTTCATCAGCAAACGCAGAATCAGCGGTATGGCTCTTCTCATATTGGCGCTACTGCAAAGGATATTTCTAATGTCGTCACTGATGCTGCTTCTGGTGTGGTTGATATTTTTCATGGTATTGATAAAGCTGTTGCCGATACTTGGAACAATTTCTGGAAAGACGGTAAAGCTGATGGTATTGGCTCTAATTTGTCTAGGAAATAACCGTCAGGATTGACACCCTCCCAATTGTATGTTTTCATGCCTCCAAATCTTGGAGGCTTTTTTATGGTTCGTTCTTATTACCCTTCTGAATGTCACGCTGATTATTTTGACTTTGAGCGTATCGAGGCTCTTAAACCTGCTATTGAGGCTTGTGGCATTTCTACTCTTTCTCAATCCCCAATGCTTGGCTTCCATAAGCAGATGGATAACCGCATCAAGCTCTTGGAAGAGATTCTGTCTTTTCGTATGCAGGGCGTTGAGTTCGATAATGGTGATATGTATGTTGACGGCCATAAGGCTGCTTCTGACGTTCGTGATGAGTTTGTATCTGTTACTGAGAAGTTAATGGATGAATTGGCACAATGCTACAATGTGCTCCCCCAACTTGATATTAATAACACTATAGACCACCGCCCCGAAGGGGACGAAAAATGGTTTTTAGAGAACGAGAAGACGGTTACGCAGTTTTGCCGCAAGCTGGCTGCTGAACGCCCTCTTAAGGATATTCGCGATGAGTATAATTACCCCAAAAAGAAAGGTATTAAGGATGAGTGTTCAAGATTGCTGGAGGCCTCCACTATGAAATCGCGTAGAGGCTTTGCTATTCAGCGTTTGATGAATGCAATGCGACAGGCTCATGCTGATGGTTGGTTTATCGTTTTTGACACTCTCACGTTGGCTGACGACCGATTAGAGGCGTTTTATGATAATCCCAATGCTTTGCGTGACTATTTTCGTGATATTGGTCGTATGGTTCTTGCTGCCGAGGGTCGCAAGGCTAATGATTCACACGCCGACTGCTATCAGTATTTTTGTGTGCCTGAGTATGGTACAGCTAATGGCCGTCTTCATTTCCATGCGGTGCACTTTATGCGGACACTTCCTACAGGTAGCGTTGACCCTAATTTTGGTCGTCGGGTACGCAATCGCCGCCAGTTAAATAGCTTGCAAAATACGTGGCCTTATGGTTACAGTATGCCCATCGCAGTTCGCTACACGCAGGACGCTTTTTCACGTTCTGGTTGGTTGTGGCCTGTTGATGCTAAAGGTGAGCCGCTTAAAGCTACCAGTTATATGGCTGTTGGTTTCTATGTGGCTAAATACGTTAACAAAAAGTCAGATATGGACCTTGCTGCTAAAGGTCTAGGAGCTAAAGAATGGAACAACTCACTAAAAACCAAGCTGTCGCTACTTCCCAAGAAGCTGTTCAGAATCAGAATGAGCCGCAACTTCGGGATGAAAATGCTCACAATGACAAATCTGTCCACGGAGTGCTTAATCCAACTTACCAAGCTGGGTTACGACGCGACGCCGTTCAACCAGATATTGAAGCAGAACGCAAAAAGAGAGATGAGATTGAGGCTGGGAAAAGTTACTGTAGCCGACGTTTTGGCGGCGCAACCTGTGACGACAAATCTGCTCAAATTTATGCGCGCTTCGATAAAAATGATTGGCGTATCCAACCTGCAGAGTTTTATCGCTTCCATGACGCAGAAGTTAACACTTTCGGATATTTCTGATGAGTCGAAAAATTATCTTGATAAAGCAGGAATTACTACTGCTTGTTTACGAATTAAATCGAAGTGGACTGCTGGCGGAAAATGAGAAAATTCGACCTATCCTTGCGCAGCTCGAGAAGCTCTTACTTTGCGACCTTTCGCCATCAACTAACGATTCTGTCAAAAACTGACGCGTTGGATGAGGAGAAGTGGCTTAATATGCTTGGCACGTTCGTCAAGGACTGGTTTAGATATGAGTCACATTTTGTTCATGGTAGAGATTCTCTTGTTGACATTTTAAAAGAGCGTGGATTACTATCTGAGTCCGATGCTGTTCAACCACTAATAGGTAAGAAATCATGAGTCAAGTTACTGAACAATCCGTACGTTTCCAGACCGCTTTGGCCTCTATTAAGCTCATTCAGGCTTCTGCCGTTTTGGATTTAACCGAAGATGATTTCGATTTTCTGACGAGTAACAAAGTTTGGATTGCTACTGACCGCTCTCGTGCTCGTCGCTGCGTTGAGGCTTGCGTTTATGGTACGCTGGACTTTGTAGGATACCCTCGCTTTCCTGCTCCTGTTGAGTTTATTGCTGCCGTCATTGCTTATTATGTTCATCCCGTCAACATTCAAACGGCCTGTCTCATCATGGAAGGCGCTGAATTTACGGAAAACATTATTAATGGCGTCGAGCGTCCGGTTAAAGCCGCTGAATTGTTCGCGTTTACCTTGCGTGTACGCGCAGGAAACACTGACGTTCTTACTGACGCAGAAGAAAACGTGCGTCAAAAATTACGTGCAGAAGGAGTGATGTAATGTCTAAAGGTAAAAAACGTTCTGGCGCTCGCCCTGGTCGTCCGCAGCCGTTGCGAGGTACTAAAGGCAAGCGTAAAGGCGCTCGTCTTTGGTATGTAGGTGGTCAACAATTTTAATTGCAGGGGCTTCGGCCCCTTACTTGAGGATAAATTATGTCTAATATTCAAACTGGCGCCGAGCGTATGCCGCATGACCTTTCCCATCTTGGCTTCCTTGCTGGTCAGATTGGTCGTCTTATTACCATTTCAACTACTCCGGTTATCGCTGGCGACTCCTTCGAGATGGACGCCGTTGGCGCTCTCCGTCTTTCTCCATTGCGTCGTGGCCTTGCTATTGACTCTACTGTAGACATTTTTACTTTTTATGTCCCTCATCGTCACGTTTATGGTGAACAGTGGATTAAGTTCATGAAGGATGGTGTTAATGCCACTCCTCTCCCGACTGTTAACACTACTGGTTATATTGACCATGCCGCTTTTCTTGGCACGATTAACCCTGATACCAATAAAATCCCTAAGCATTTGTTTCAGGGTTATTTGAATATCTATAACAACTATTTTAAAGCGCCGTGGATGCCTGACCGTACCGAGGCTAACCCTAATGAGCTTAATCAAGATGATGCTCGTTATGGTTTCCGTTGCTGCCATCTCAAAAACATTTGGACTGCTCCGCTTCCTCCTGAGACTGAGCTTTCTCGCCAAATGACGACTTCTACCACATCTATTGACATTATGGGTCTGCAAGCTGCTTATGCTAATTTGCATACTGACCAAGAACGTGATTACTTCATGCAGCGTTACCATGATGTTATTTCTTCATTTGGAGGTAAAACCTCTTATGACGCTGACAACCGTCCTTTACTTGTCATGCGCTCTAATCTCTGGGCATCTGGCTATGATGTTGATGGAACTGACCAAACGTCGTTAGGCCAGTTTTCTGGTCGTGTTCAACAGACCTATAAACATTCTGTGCCGCGTTTCTTTGTTCCTGAGCATGGCACTATGTTTACTCTTGCGCTTGTTCGTTTTCCGCCTACTGCGACTAAAGAGATTCAGTACCTTAACGCTAAAGGTGCTTTGACTTATACCGATATTGCTGGCGACCCTGTTTTGTATGGCAACTTGCCGCCGCGTGAAATTTCTATGAAGGATGTTTTCCGTTCTGGTGATTCGTCTAAGAAGTTTAAGATTGCTGAGGGTCAGTGGTATCGTTATGCGCCTTCGTATGTTTCTCCTGCTTATCACCTTCTTGAAGGCTTCCCATTCATTCAGGAACCGCCTTCTGGTGATTTGCAAGAACGCGTACTTATTCGCCACCATGATTATGACCAGTGTTTCCAGTCCGTTCAGTTGTTGCAGTGGAATAGTCAGGTTAAATTTAATGTGACCGTTTATCGCAATCTGCCGACCACTCGCGATTCAATCATGACTTCGTGATAAAAGATTGAGTGTGAGGTTATAACGCCGAAGCGGTAAAAATTTTAATTTTTGCCGCTGAGGGGTTGACCAAGCGAAGCGCGGTAGGTTTTCTGCTTAGGAGTTTAATCATGTTTCAGACTTTTATTTCTCGCCATAATTCAAACTTTTTTTCTGATAAGCTGGTTCTCACTTCTGTTACTCCAGCTTCTTCGGCACCTGTTTTACAGACACCTAAAGCTACATCGTCAACGTTATATTTTGATAGTTTGACGGTTAATGCTGGTAATGGTGGTTTTCTTCATTGCATTCAGATGGATACATCTGTCAACGCCGCTAATCAGGTTGTTTCTGTTGGTGCTGATATTGCTTTTGATGCCGACCCTAAATTTTTTGCCTGTTTGGTTCGCTTTGAGTCTTCTTCGGTTCCGACTACCCTCCCGACTGCCTATGATGTTTATCCTTTGGATGGTCGCCATGATGGTGGTTATTATACCGTCAAGGACTGTGTGACTATTGACGTCCTTCCCCGTACGCCGGGCAATAATGTTTATGTTGGTTTCATGGTTTGGTCTAACTTTACCGCTACTAAATGCCGCGGATTGGTTTCGCTGAATCAGGTTATTAAAGAGATTATTTGTCTCCAGCCACTTAAGTGAGGTGATTTATGTTTGGTGCTATTGCTGGCGGTATTGCTTCTGCTCTTGCTGGTGGCGCCATGTCTAAATTGTTTGGAGGCGGTCAAAAAGCCGCCTCCGGTGGCATTCAAGGTGATGTGCTTGCTACCGATAACAATACTGTAGGCATGGGTGATGCTGGTATTAAATCTGCCATTCAAGGCTCTAATGTTCCTAACCCTGATGAGGCCGTCCCTAGTTTTGTTTCTGGTGCTATGGCTAAAGCTGGTAAAGGACTTCTTGAAGGTACGTTGCAGGCTGGCACTTCTGCCGTTTCTGATAAGTTGCTTGATTTGGTTGGACTTGGTGGCAAGTCTGCCGCTGATAAAGGAAAGGATACTCGTGATTATCTTGCTGCTGCATTTCCTGAGCTTAATGCTTGGGAGCGTGCTGGTGCTGATGCTTCCTCTGCTGGTATGGTTGACGCCGGATTTGAGAATCAAAAAGAGCTTACTAAAATGCAACTGGACAATCAGAAAGAGATTGCCGAGATGCAAAATGAGACTCAAAAAGAGATTGCTGGCATTCAGTCGGCGACTTCACGCCAGAATACGAAAGACCAGGTATATGCACAAAATGAGATGCTTGCTTATCAACAGAAGGAGTCTACTGCTCGCGTTGCGTCTATTATGGAAAACACCAATCTTTCCAAGCAACAGCAGGTTTCCGAGATTATGCGCCAAATGCTTACTCAAGCTCAAACGGCTGGTCAGTATTTTACCAATGACCAAATCAAAGAAATGACTCGCAAGGTTAGTGCTGAGGTTGACTTAGTTCATCAGCAAACGCAGAATCAGCGGTATGGCTCTTCTCATATTGGCGCTACTGCAAAGGATATTTCTAATGTCGTCACTGATGCTGCTTCTGGTGTGGTTGATATTTTTCATGGTATTGATAAAGCTGTTGCCGATACTTGGAACAATTTCTGGAAAGACGGTAAAGCTGATGGTATTGGCTCTAATTTGTCTAGGAAATAACCGTCAGGATTGACACCCTCCCAATTGTATGTTTTCATGCCTCCAAATCTTGGAGGCTTTTTTATGGTTCGTTCTTATTACCCTTCTGAATGTCACGCTGATTATTTTGACTTTGAGCGTATCGAGGCTCTTAAACCTGCTATTGAGGCTTGTGGCATTTCTACTCTTTCTCAATCCCCAATGCTTGGCTTCCATAAGCAGATGGATAACCGCATCAAGCTCTTGGAAGAGATTCTGTCTTTTCGTATGCAGGGCGTTGAGTTCGATAATGGTGATATGTATGTTGACGGCCATAAGGCTGCTTCTGACGTTCGTGATGAGTTTGTATCTGTTACTGAGAAGTTAATGGATGAATTGGCACAATGCTACAATGTGCTCCCCCAACTTGATATTAATAACACTATAGACCACCGCCCCGAAGGGGACGAAAAATGGTTTTTAGAGAACGAGAAGACGGTTACGCAGTTTTGCCGCAAGCTGGCTGCTGAACGCCCTCTTAAGGATATTCGCGATGAGTATAATTACCCCAAAAAGAAAGGTATTAAGGATGAGTGTTCAAGATTGCTGGAGGCCTCCACTATGAAATCGCGTAGAGGCTTTGCTATTCAGCGTTTGATGAATGCAATGCGACAGGCTCATGCTGATGGTTGGTTTATCGTTTTTGACACTCTCACGTTGGCTGACGACCGATTAGAGGCGTTTTATGATAATCCCAATGCTTTGCGTGACTATTTTCGTGATATTGGTCGTATGGTTCTTGCTGCCGAGGGTCGCAAGGCTAATGATTCACACGCCGACTGCTATCAGTATTTTTGTGTGCCTGAGTATGGTACAGCTAATGGCCGTCTTCATTTCCATGCGGTGCACTTTATGCGGACACTTCCTACAGGTAGCGTTGACCCTAATTTTGGTCGTCGGGTACGCAATCGCCGCCAGTTAAATAGCTTGCAAAATACGTGGCCTTATGGTTACAGTATGCCCATCGCAGTTCGCTACACGCAGGACGCTTTTTCACGTTCTGGTTGGTTGTGGCCTGTTGATGCTAAAGGTGAGCCGCTTAAAGCTACCAGTTATATGGCTGTTGGTTTCTATGTGGCTAAATACGTTAACAAAAAGTCAGATATGGACCTTGCTGCTAAAGGTCTAGGAGCTAAAGAATGGAACAACTCACTAAAAACCAAGCTGTCGCTACTTCCCAAGAAGCTGTTCAGAATCAGAATGAGCCGCAACTTCGGGATGAAAATGCTCACAATGACAAATCTGTCCACGGAGTGCTTAATCCAACTTACCAAGCTGGGTTACGACGCGACGCCGTTCAACCAGATATTGAAGCAGAACGCAAAAAGAGAGATGAGATTGAGGCTGGGAAAAGTTACTGTAGCCGACGTTTTGGCGGCGCAACCTGTGACGACAAATCTGCTCAAATTTATGCGCGCTTCGATAAAAATGATTGGCGTATCCAACCTGCAGAGTTTTATCGCTTCCATGACGCAGAAGTTAACACTTTCGGATATTTCTGATGAGTCGAAAAATTATCTTGATAAAGCAGGAATTACTACTGCTTGTTTACGAATTAAATCGAAGTGGACTGCTGGCGGAAAATGAGAAAATTCGACCTATCCTTGCGCAGCTCGAGAAGCTCTTACTTTGCGACCTTTCGCCATCAACTAACGATTCTGTCAAAAACTGACGCGTTGGATGAGGAGAAGTGGCTTAATATGCTTGGCACGTTCGTCAAGGACTGGTTTAGATATGAGTCACATTTTGTTCATGGTAGAGATTCTCTTGTTGACATTTTAAAAGAGCGTGGATTACTATCTGAGTCCGATGCTGTTCAACCACTAATAGGTAAGAAATCATGAGTCAAGTTACTGAACAATCCGTACGTTTCCAGACCGCTTTGGCCTCTATTAAGCTCATTCAGGCTTCTGCCGTTTTGGATTTAACCGAAGATGATTTCGATTTTCTGACGAGTAACAAAGTTTGGATTGCTACTGACCGCTCTCGTGCTCGTCGCTGCGTTGAGGCTTGCGTTTATGGTACGCTGGACTTTGTAGGATACCCTCGCTTTCCTGCTCCTGTTGAGTTTATTGCTGCCGTCATTGCTTATTATGTTCATCCCGTCAACATTCAAACGGCCTGTCTCATCATGGAAGGCGCTGAATTTACGGAAAACATTATTAATGGCGTCGAGCGTCCGGTTAAAGCCGCTGAATTGTTCGCGTTTACCTTGCGTGTACGCGCAGGAAACACTGACGTTCTTACTGACGCAGAAGAAAACGTGCGTCAAAAATTACGTGCAGAAGGAGTGATGTAATGTCTAAAGGTAAAAAACGTTCTGGCGCTCGCCCTGGTCGTCCGCAGCCGTTGCGAGGTACTAAAGGCAAGCGTAAAGGCGCTCGTCTTTGGTATGTAGGTGGTCAACAATTTTAATTGCAGGGGCTTCGGCCCCTTACTTGAGGATAAATTATGTCTAATATTCAAACTGGCGCCGAGCGTATGCCGCATGACCTTTCCCATCTTGGCTTCCTTGCTGGTCAGATTGGTCGTCTTATTACCATTTCAACTACTCCGGTTATCGCTGGCGACTCCTTCGAGATGGACGCCGTTGGCGCTCTCCGTCTTTCTCCATTGCGTCGTGGCCTTGCTATTGACTCTACTGTAGACATTTTTACTTTTTATGTCCCTCATCGTCACGTTTATGGTGAACAGTGGATTAAGTTCATGAAGGATGGTGTTAATGCCACTCCTCTCCCGACTGTTAACACTACTGGTTATATTGACCATGCCGCTTTTCTTGGCACGATTAACCCTGATACCAATAAAATCCCTAAGCATTTGTTTCAGGGTTATTTGAATATCTATAACAACTATTTTAAAGCGCCGTGGATGCCTGACCGTACCGAGGCTAACCCTAATGAGCTTAATCAAGATGATGCTCGTTATGGTTTCCGTTGCTGCCATCTCAAAAACATTTGGACTGCTCCGCTTCCTCCTGAGACTGAGCTTTCTCGCCAAATGACGACTTCTACCACATCTATTGACATTATGGGTCTGCAAGCTGCTTATGCTAATTTGCATACTGACCAAGAACGTGATTACTTCATGCAGCGTTACCATGATGTTATTTCTTCATTTGGAGGTAAAACCTCTTATGACGCTGACAACCGTCCTTTACTTGTCATGCGCTCTAATCTCTGGGCATCTGGCTATGATGTTGATGGAACTGACCAAACGTCGTTAGGCCAGTTTTCTGGTCGTGTTCAACAGACCTATAAACATTCTGTGCCGCGTTTCTTTGTTCCTGAGCATGGCACTATGTTTACTCTTGCGCTTGTTCGTTTTCCGCCTACTGCGACTAAAGAGATTCAGTACCTTAACGCTAAAGGTGCTTTGACTTATACCGATATTGCTGGCGACCCTGTTTTGTATGGCAACTTGCCGCCGCGTGAAATTTCTATGAAGGATGTTTTCCGTTCTGGTGATTCGTCTAAGAAGTTTAAGATTGCTGAGGGTCAGTGGTATCGTTATGCGCCTTCGTATGTTTCTCCTGCTTATCACCTTCTTGAAGGCTTCCCATTCATTCAGGAACCGCCTTCTGGTGATTTGCAAGAACGCGTACTTATTCGCCACCATGATTATGACCAGTGTTTCCAGTCCGTTCAGTTGTTGCAGTGGAATAGTCAGGTTAAATTTAATGTGACCGTTTATCGCAATCTGCCGACCACTCGCGATTCAATCATGACTTCGTGATAAAAGATTGAGTGTGAGGTTATAACGCCGAAGCGGTAAAAATTTTAATTTTTGCCGCTGAGGGGTTGACCAAGCGAAGCGCGGTAGGTTTTCTGCTTAGGAGTTTAATCATGTTTCAGACTTTTATTTCTCGCCATAATTCAAACTTTTTTTCTGATAAGCTGGTTCTCACTTCTGTTACTCCAGCTTCTTCGGCACCTGTTTTACAGACACCTAAAGCTACATCGTCAACGTTATATTTTGATAGTTTGACGGTTAATGCTGGTAATGGTGGTTTTCTTCATTGCATTCAGATGGATACATCTGTCAACGCCGCTAATCAGGTTGTTTCTGTTGGTGCTGATATTGCTTTTGATGCCGACCCTAAATTTTTTGCCTGTTTGGTTCGCTTTGAGTCTTCTTCGGTTCCGACTACCCTCCCGACTGCCTATGATGTTTATCCTTTGGATGGTCGCCATGATGGTGGTTATTATACCGTCAAGGACTGTGTGACTATTGACGTCCTTCCCCGTACGCCGGGCAATAATGTTTATGTTGGTTTCATGGTTTGGTCTAACTTTACCGCTACTAAATGCCGCGGATTGGTTTCGCTGAATCAGGTTATTAAAGAGATTATTTGTCTCCAGCCACTTAAGTGAGGTGATTTATGTTTGGTGCTATTGCTGGCGGTATTGCTTCTGCTCTTGCTGGTGGCGCCATGTCTAAATTGTTTGGAGGCGGTCAAAAAGCCGCCTCCGGTGGCATTCAAGGTGATGTGCTTGCTACCGATAACAATACTGTAGGCATGGGTGATGCTGGTATTAAATCTGCCATTCAAGGCTCTAATGTTCCTAACCCTGATGAGGCCGTCCCTAGTTTTGTTTCTGGTGCTATGGCTAAAGCTGGTAAAGGACTTCTTGAAGGTACGTTGCAGGCTGGCACTTCTGCCGTTTCTGATAAGTTGCTTGATTTGGTTGGACTTGGTGGCAAGTCTGCCGCTGATAAAGGAAAGGATACTCGTGATTATCTTGCTGCTGCATTTCCTGAGCTTAATGCTTGGGAGCGTGCTGGTGCTGATGCTTCCTCTGCTGGTATGGTTGACGCCGGATTTGAGAATCAAAAAGAGCTTACTAAAATGCAACTGGACAATCAGAAAGAGATTGCCGAGATGCAAAATGAGACTCAAAAAGAGATTGCTGGCATTCAGTCGGCGACTTCACGCCAGAATACGAAAGACCAGGTATATGCACAAAATGAGATGCTTGCTTATCAACAGAAGGAGTCTACTGCTCGCGTTGCGTCTATTATGGAAAACACCAATCTTTCCAAGCAACAGCAGGTTTCCGAGATTATGCGCCAAATGCTTACTCAAGCTCAAACGGCTGGTCAGTATTTTACCAATGACCAAATCAAAGAAATGACTCGCAAGGTTAGTGCTGAGGTTGACTTAGTTCATCAGCAAACGCAGAATCAGCGGTATGGCTCTTCTCATATTGGCGCTACTGCAAAGGATATTTCTAATGTCGTCACTGATGCTGCTTCTGGTGTGGTTGATATTTTTCATGGTATTGATAAAGCTGTTGCCGATACTTGGAACAATTTCTGGAAAGACGGTAAAGCTGATGGTATTGGCTCTAATTTGTCTAGGAAATAACCGTCAGGATTGACACCCTCCCAATTGTATGTTTTCATGCCTCCAAATCTTGGAGGCTTTTTTATGGTTCGTTCTTATTACCCTTCTGAATGTCACGCTGATTATTTTGACTTTGAGCGTATCGAGGCTCTTAAACCTGCTATTGAGGCTTGTGGCATTTCTACTCTTTCTCAATCCCCAATGCTTGGCTTCCATAAGCAGATGGATAACCGCATCAAGCTCTTGGAAGAGATTCTGTCTTTTCGTATGCAGGGCGTTGAGTTCGATAATGGTGATATGTATGTTGACGGCCATAAGGCTGCTTCTGACGTTCGTGATGAGTTTGTATCTGTTACTGAGAAGTTAATGGATGAATTGGCACAATGCTACAATGTGCTCCCCCAACTTGATATTAATAACACTATAGACCACCGCCCCGAAGGGGACGAAAAATGGTTTTTAGAGAACGAGAAGACGGTTACGCAGTTTTGCCGCAAGCTGGCTGCTGAACGCCCTCTTAAGGATATTCGCGATGAGTATAATTACCCCAAAAAGAAAGGTATTAAGGATGAGTGTTCAAGATTGCTGGAGGCCTCCACTATGAAATCGCGTAGAGGCTTTGCTATTCAGCGTTTGATGAATGCAATGCGACAGGCTCATGCTGATGGTTGGTTTATCGTTTTTGACACTCTCACGTTGGCTGACGACCGATTAGAGGCGTTTTATGATAATCCCAATGCTTTGCGTGACTATTTTCGTGATATTGGTCGTATGGTTCTTGCTGCCGAGGGTCGCAAGGCTAATGATTCACACGCCGACTGCTATCAGTATTTTTGTGTGCCTGAGTATGGTACAGCTAATGGCCGTCTTCATTTCCATGCGGTGCACTTTATGCGGACACTTCCTACAGGTAGCGTTGACCCTAATTTTGGTCGTCGGGTACGCAATCGCCGCCAGTTAAATAGCTTGCAAAATACGTGGCCTTATGGTTACAGTATGCCCATCGCAGTTCGCTACACGCAGGACGCTTTTTCACGTTCTGGTTGGTTGTGGCCTGTTGATGCTAAAGGTGAGCCGCTTAAAGCTACCAGTTATATGGCTGTTGGTTTCTATGTGGCTAAATACGTTAACAAAAAGTCAGATATGGACCTTGCTGCTAAAGGTCTAGGAGCTAAAGAATGGAACAACTCACTAAAAACCAAGCTGTCGCTACTTCCCAAGAAGCTGTTCAGAATCAGAATGAGCCGCAACTTCGGGATGAAAATGCTCACAATGACAAATCTGTCCACGGAGTGCTTAATCCAACTTACCAAGCTGGGTTACGACGCGACGCCGTTCAACCAGATATTGAAGCAGAACGCAAAAAGAGAGATGAGATTGAGGCTGGGAAAAGTTACTGTAGCCGACGTTTTGGCGGCGCAACCTGTGACGACAAATCTGCTCAAATTTATGCGCGCTTCGATAAAAATGATTGGCGTATCCAACCTGCAGAGTTTTATCGCTTCCATGACGCAGAAGTTAACACTTTCGGATATTTCTGATGAGTCGAAAAATTATCTTGATAAAGCAGGAATTACTACTGCTTGTTTACGAATTAAATCGAAGTGGACTGCTGGCGGAAAATGAGAAAATTCGACCTATCCTTGCGCAGCTCGAGAAGCTCTTACTTTGCGACCTTTCGCCATCAACTAACGATTCTGTCAAAAACTGACGCGTTGGATGAGGAGAAGTGGCTTAATATGCTTGGCACGTTCGTCAAGGACTGGTTTAGATATGAGTCACATTTTGTTCATGGTAGAGATTCTCTTGTTGACATTTTAAAAGAGCGTGGATTACTATCTGAGTCCGATGCTGTTCAACCACTAATAGGTAAGAAATCATGAGTCAAGTTACTGAACAATCCGTACGTTTCCAGACCGCTTTGGCCTCTATTAAGCTCATTCAGGCTTCTGCCGTTTTGGATTTAACCGAAGATGATTTCGATTTTCTGACGAGTAACAAAGTTTGGATTGCTACTGACCGCTCTCGTGCTCGTCGCTGCGTTGAGGCTTGCGTTTATGGTACGCTGGACTTTGTAGGATACCCTCGCTTTCCTGCTCCTGTTGAGTTTATTGCTGCCGTCATTGCTTATTATGTTCATCCCGTCAACATTCAAACGGCCTGTCTCATCATGGAAGGCGCTGAATTTACGGAAAACATTATTAATGGCGTCGAGCGTCCGGTTAAAGCCGCTGAATTGTTCGCGTTTACCTTGCGTGTACGCGCAGGAAACACTGACGTTCTTACTGACGCAGAAGAAAACGTGCGTCAAAAATTACGTGCAGAAGGAGTGATGTAATGTCTAAAGGTAAAAAACGTTCTGGCGCTCGCCCTGGTCGTCCGCAGCCGTTGCGAGGTACTAAAGGCAAGCGTAAAGGCGCTCGTCTTTGGTATGTAGGTGGTCAACAATTTTAATTGCAGGGGCTTCGGCCCCTTACTTGAGGATAAATTATGTCTAATATTCAAACTGGCGCCGAGCGTATGCCGCATGACCTTTCCCATCTTGGCTTCCTTGCTGGTCAGATTGGTCGTCTTATTACCATTTCAACTACTCCGGTTATCGCTGGCGACTCCTTCGAGATGGACGCCGTTGGCGCTCTCCGTCTTTCTCCATTGCGTCGTGGCCTTGCTATTGACTCTACTGTAGACATTTTTACTTTTTATGTCCCTCATCGTCACGTTTATGGTGAACAGTGGATTAAGTTCATGAAGGATGGTGTTAATGCCACTCCTCTCCCGACTGTTAACACTACTGGTTATATTGACCATGCCGCTTTTCTTGGCACGATTAACCCTGATACCAATAAAATCCCTAAGCATTTGTTTCAGGGTTATTTGAATATCTATAACAACTATTTTAAAGCGCCGTGGATGCCTGACCGTACCGAGGCTAACCCTAATGAGCTTAATCAAGATGATGCTCGTTATGGTTTCCGTTGCTGCCATCTCAAAAACATTTGGACTGCTCCGCTTCCTCCTGAGACTGAGCTTTCTCGCCAAATGACGACTTCTACCACATCTATTGACATTATGGGTCTGCAAGCTGCTTATGCTAATTTGCATACTGACCAAGAACGTGATTACTTCATGCAGCGTTACCATGATGTTATTTCTTCATTTGGAGGTAAAACCTCTTATGACGCTGACAACCGTCCTTTACTTGTCATGCGCTCTAATCTCTGGGCATCTGGCTATGATGTTGATGGAACTGACCAAACGTCGTTAGGCCAGTTTTCTGGTCGTGTTCAACAGACCTATAAACATTCTGTGCCGCGTTTCTTTGTTCCTGAGCATGGCACTATGTTTACTCTTGCGCTTGTTCGTTTTCCGCCTACTGCGACTAAAGAGATTCAGTACCTTAACGCTAAAGGTGCTTTGACTTATACCGATATTGCTGGCGACCCTGTTTTGTATGGCAACTTGCCGCCGCGTGAAATTTCTATGAAGGATGTTTTCCGTTCTGGTGATTCGTCTAAGAAGTTTAAGATTGCTGAGGGTCAGTGGTATCGTTATGCGCCTTCGTATGTTTCTCCTGCTTATCACCTTCTTGAAGGCTTCCCATTCATTCAGGAACCGCCTTCTGGTGATTTGCAAGAACGCGTACTTATTCGCCACCATGATTATGACCAGTGTTTCCAGTCCGTTCAGTTGTTGCAGTGGAATAGTCAGGTTAAATTTAATGTGACCGTTTATCGCAATCTGCCGACCACTCGCGATTCAATCATGACTTCGTGATAAAAGATTGAGTGTGAGGTTATAACGCCGAAGCGGTAAAAATTTTAATTTTTGCCGCTGAGGGGTTGACCAAGCGAAGCGCGGTAGGTTTTCTGCTTAGGAGTTTAATCATGTTTCAGACTTTTATTTCTCGCCATAATTCAAACTTTTTTTCTGATAAGCTGGTTCTCACTTCTGTTACTCCAGCTTCTTCGGCACCTGTTTTACAGACACCTAAAGCTACATCGTCAACGTTATATTTTGATAGTTTGACGGTTAATGCTGGTAATGGTGGTTTTCTTCATTGCATTCAGATGGATACATCTGTCAACGCCGCTAATCAGGTTGTTTCTGTTGGTGCTGATATTGCTTTTGATGCCGACCCTAAATTTTTTGCCTGTTTGGTTCGCTTTGAGTCTTCTTCGGTTCCGACTACCCTCCCGACTGCCTATGATGTTTATCCTTTGGATGGTCGCCATGATGGTGGTTATTATACCGTCAAGGACTGTGTGACTATTGACGTCCTTCCCCGTACGCCGGGCAATAATGTTTATGTTGGTTTCATGGTTTGGTCTAACTTTACCGCTACTAAATGCCGCGGATTGGTTTCGCTGAATCAGGTTATTAAAGAGATTATTTGTCTCCAGCCACTTAAGTGAGGTGATTTATGTTTGGTGCTATTGCTGGCGGTATTGCTTCTGCTCTTGCTGGTGGCGCCATGTCTAAATTGTTTGGAGGCGGTCAAAAAGCCGCCTCCGGTGGCATTCAAGGTGATGTGCTTGCTACCGATAACAATACTGTAGGCATGGGTGATGCTGGTATTAAATCTGCCATTCAAGGCTCTAATGTTCCTAACCCTGATGAGGCCGTCCCTAGTTTTGTTTCTGGTGCTATGGCTAAAGCTGGTAAAGGACTTCTTGAAGGTACGTTGCAGGCTGGCACTTCTGCCGTTTCTGATAAGTTGCTTGATTTGGTTGGACTTGGTGGCAAGTCTGCCGCTGATAAAGGAAAGGATACTCGTGATTATCTTGCTGCTGCATTTCCTGAGCTTAATGCTTGGGAGCGTGCTGGTGCTGATGCTTCCTCTGCTGGTATGGTTGACGCCGGATTTGAGAATCAAAAAGAGCTTACTAAAATGCAACTGGACAATCAGAAAGAGATTGCCGAGATGCAAAATGAGACTCAAAAAGAGATTGCTGGCATTCAGTCGGCGACTTCACGCCAGAATACGAAAGACCAGGTATATGCACAAAATGAGATGCTTGCTTATCAACAGAAGGAGTCTACTGCTCGCGTTGCGTCTATTATGGAAAACACCAATCTTTCCAAGCAACAGCAGGTTTCCGAGATTATGCGCCAAATGCTTACTCAAGCTCAAACGGCTGGTCAGTATTTTACCAATGACCAAATCAAAGAAATGACTCGCAAGGTTAGTGCTGAGGTTGACTTAGTTCATCAGCAAACGCAGAATCAGCGGTATGGCTCTTCTCATATTGGCGCTACTGCAAAGGATATTTCTAATGTCGTCACTGATGCTGCTTCTGGTGTGGTTGATATTTTTCATGGTATTGATAAAGCTGTTGCCGATACTTGGAACAATTTCTGGAAAGACGGTAAAGCTGATGGTATTGGCTCTAATTTGTCTAGGAAATAACCGTCAGGATTGACACCCTCCCAATTGTATGTTTTCATGCCTCCAAATCTTGGAGGCTTTTTTATGGTTCGTTCTTATTACCCTTCTGAATGTCACGCTGATTATTTTGACTTTGAGCGTATCGAGGCTCTTAAACCTGCTATTGAGGCTTGTGGCATTTCTACTCTTTCTCAATCCCCAATGCTTGGCTTCCATAAGCAGATGGATAACCGCATCAAGCTCTTGGAAGAGATTCTGTCTTTTCGTATGCAGGGCGTTGAGTTCGATAATGGTGATATGTATGTTGACGGCCATAAGGCTGCTTCTGACGTTCGTGATGAGTTTGTATCTGTTACTGAGAAGTTAATGGATGAATTGGCACAATGCTACAATGTGCTCCCCCAACTTGATATTAATAACACTATAGACCACCGCCCCGAAGGGGACGAAAAATGGTTTTTAGAGAACGAGAAGACGGTTACGCAGTTTTGCCGCAAGCTGGCTGCTGAACGCCCTCTTAAGGATATTCGCGATGAGTATAATTACCCCAAAAAGAAAGGTATTAAGGATGAGTGTTCAAGATTGCTGGAGGCCTCCACTATGAAATCGCGTAGAGGCTTTGCTATTCAGCGTTTGATGAATGCAATGCGACAGGCTCATGCTGATGGTTGGTTTATCGTTTTTGACACTCTCACGTTGGCTGACGACCGATTAGAGGCGTTTTATGATAATCCCAATGCTTTGCGTGACTATTTTCGTGATATTGGTCGTATGGTTCTTGCTGCCGAGGGTCGCAAGGCTAATGATTCACACGCCGACTGCTATCAGTATTTTTGTGTGCCTGAGTATGGTACAGCTAATGGCCGTCTTCATTTCCATGCGGTGCACTTTATGCGGACACTTCCTACAGGTAGCGTTGACCCTAATTTTGGTCGTCGGGTACGCAATCGCCGCCAGTTAAATAGCTTGCAAAATACGTGGCCTTATGGTTACAGTATGCCCATCGCAGTTCGCTACACGCAGGACGCTTTTTCACGTTCTGGTTGGTTGTGGCCTGTTGATGCTAAAGGTGAGCCGCTTAAAGCTACCAGTTATATGGCTGTTGGTTTCTATGTGGCTAAATACGTTAACAAAAAGTCAGATATGGACCTTGCTGCTAAAGGTCTAGGAGCTAAAGAATGGAACAACTCACTAAAAACCAAGCTGTCGCTACTTCCCAAGAAGCTGTTCAGAATCAGAATGAGCCGCAACTTCGGGATGAAAATGCTCACAATGACAAATCTGTCCACGGAGTGCTTAATCCAACTTACCAAGCTGGGTTACGACGCGACGCCGTTCAACCAGATATTGAAGCAGAACGCAAAAAGAGAGATGAGATTGAGGCTGGGAAAAGTTACTGTAGCCGACGTTTTGGCGGCGCAACCTGTGACGACAAATCTGCTCAAATTTATGCGCGCTTCGATAAAAATGATTGGCGTATCCAACCTGCAGAGTTTTATCGCTTCCATGACGCAGAAGTTAACACTTTCGGATATTTCTGATGAGTCGAAAAATTATCTTGATAAAGCAGGAATTACTACTGCTTGTTTACGAATTAAATCGAAGTGGACTGCTGGCGGAAAATGAGAAAATTCGACCTATCCTTGCGCAGCTCGAGAAGCTCTTACTTTGCGACCTTTCGCCATCAACTAACGATTCTGTCAAAAACTGACGCGTTGGATGAGGAGAAGTGGCTTAATATGCTTGGCACGTTCGTCAAGGACTGGTTTAGATATGAGTCACATTTTGTTCATGGTAGAGATTCTCTTGTTGACATTTTAAAAGAGCGTGGATTACTATCTGAGTCCGATGCTGTTCAACCACTAATAGGTAAGAAATCATGAGTCAAGTTACTGAACAATCCGTACGTTTCCAGACCGCTTTGGCCTCTATTAAGCTCATTCAGGCTTCTGCCGTTTTGGATTTAACCGAAGATGATTTCGATTTTCTGACGAGTAACAAAGTTTGGATTGCTACTGACCGCTCTCGTGCTCGTCGCTGCGTTGAGGCTTGCGTTTATGGTACGCTGGACTTTGTAGGATACCCTCGCTTTCCTGCTCCTGTTGAGTTTATTGCTGCCGTCATTGCTTATTATGTTCATCCCGTCAACATTCAAACGGCCTGTCTCATCATGGAAGGCGCTGAATTTACGGAAAACATTATTAATGGCGTCGAGCGTCCGGTTAAAGCCGCTGAATTGTTCGCGTTTACCTTGCGTGTACGCGCAGGAAACACTGACGTTCTTACTGACGCAGAAGAAAACGTGCGTCAAAAATTACGTGCAGAAGGAGTGATGTAATGTCTAAAGGTAAAAAACGTTCTGGCGCTCGCCCTGGTCGTCCGCAGCCGTTGCGAGGTACTAAAGGCAAGCGTAAAGGCGCTCGTCTTTGGTATGTAGGTGGTCAACAATTTTAATTGCAGGGGCTTCGGCCCCTTACTTGAGGATAAATTATGTCTAATATTCAAACTGGCGCCGAGCGTATGCCGCATGACCTTTCCCATCTTGGCTTCCTTGCTGGTCAGATTGGTCGTCTTATTACCATTTCAACTACTCCGGTTATCGCTGGCGACTCCTTCGAGATGGACGCCGTTGGCGCTCTCCGTCTTTCTCCATTGCGTCGTGGCCTTGCTATTGACTCTACTGTAGACATTTTTACTTTTTATGTCCCTCATCGTCACGTTTATGGTGAACAGTGGATTAAGTTCATGAAGGATGGTGTTAATGCCACTCCTCTCCCGACTGTTAACACTACTGGTTATATTGACCATGCCGCTTTTCTTGGCACGATTAACCCTGATACCAATAAAATCCCTAAGCATTTGTTTCAGGGTTATTTGAATATCTATAACAACTATTTTAAAGCGCCGTGGATGCCTGACCGTACCGAGGCTAACCCTAATGAGCTTAATCAAGATGATGCTCGTTATGGTTTCCGTTGCTGCCATCTCAAAAACATTTGGACTGCTCCGCTTCCTCCTGAGACTGAGCTTTCTCGCCAAATGACGACTTCTACCACATCTATTGACATTATGGGTCTGCAAGCTGCTTATGCTAATTTGCATACTGACCAAGAACGTGATTACTTCATGCAGCGTTACCATGATGTTATTTCTTCATTTGGAGGTAAAACCTCTTATGACGCTGACAACCGTCCTTTACTTGTCATGCGCTCTAATCTCTGGGCATCTGGCTATGATGTTGATGGAACTGACCAAACGTCGTTAGGCCAGTTTTCTGGTCGTGTTCAACAGACCTATAAACATTCTGTGCCGCGTTTCTTTGTTCCTGAGCATGGCACTATGTTTACTCTTGCGCTTGTTCGTTTTCCGCCTACTGCGACTAAAGAGATTCAGTACCTTAACGCTAAAGGTGCTTTGACTTATACCGATATTGCTGGCGACCCTGTTTTGTATGGCAACTTGCCGCCGCGTGAAATTTCTATGAAGGATGTTTTCCGTTCTGGTGATTCGTCTAAGAAGTTTAAGATTGCTGAGGGTCAGTGGTATCGTTATGCGCCTTCGTATGTTTCTCCTGCTTATCACCTTCTTGAAGGCTTCCCATTCATTCAGGAACCGCCTTCTGGTGATTTGCAAGAACGCGTACTTATTCGCCACCATGATTATGACCAGTGTTTCCAGTCCGTTCAGTTGTTGCAGTGGAATAGTCAGGTTAAATTTAATGTGACCGTTTATCGCAATCTGCCGACCACTCGCGATTCAATCATGACTTCGTGATAAAAGATTGAGTGTGAGGTTATAACGCCGAAGCGGTAAAAATTTTAATTTTTGCCGCTGAGGGGTTGACCAAGCGAAGCGCGGTAGGTTTTCTGCTTAGGAGTTTAATCATGTTTCAGACTTTTATTTCTCGCCATAATTCAAACTTTTTTTCTGATAAGCTGGTTCTCACTTCTGTTACTCCAGCTTCTTCGGCACCTGTTTTACAGACACCTAAAGCTACATCGTCAACGTTATATTTTGATAGTTTGACGGTTAATGCTGGTAATGGTGGTTTTCTTCATTGCATTCAGATGGATACATCTGTCAACGCCGCTAATCAGGTTGTTTCTGTTGGTGCTGATATTGCTTTTGATGCCGACCCTAAATTTTTTGCCTGTTTGGTTCGCTTTGAGTCTTCTTCGGTTCCGACTACCCTCCCGACTGCCTATGATGTTTATCCTTTGGATGGTCGCCATGATGGTGGTTATTATACCGTCAAGGACTGTGTGACTATTGACGTCCTTCCCCGTACGCCGGGCAATAATGTTTATGTTGGTTTCATGGTTTGGTCTAACTTTACCGCTACTAAATGCCGCGGATTGGTTTCGCTGAATCAGGTTATTAAAGAGATTATTTGTCTCCAGCCACTTAAGTGAGGTGATTTATGTTTGGTGCTATTGCTGGCGGTATTGCTTCTGCTCTTGCTGGTGGCGCCATGTCTAAATTGTTTGGAGGCGGTCAAAAAGCCGCCTCCGGTGGCATTCAAGGTGATGTGCTTGCTACCGATAACAATACTGTAGGCATGGGTGATGCTGGTATTAAATCTGCCATTCAAGGCTCTAATGTTCCTAACCCTGATGAGGCCGTCCCTAGTTTTGTTTCTGGTGCTATGGCTAAAGCTGGTAAAGGACTTCTTGAAGGTACGTTGCAGGCTGGCACTTCTGCCGTTTCTGATAAGTTGCTTGATTTGGTTGGACTTGGTGGCAAGTCTGCCGCTGATAAAGGAAAGGATACTCGTGATTATCTTGCTGCTGCATTTCCTGAGCTTAATGCTTGGGAGCGTGCTGGTGCTGATGCTTCCTCTGCTGGTATGGTTGACGCCGGATTTGAGAATCAAAAAGAGCTTACTAAAATGCAACTGGACAATCAGAAAGAGATTGCCGAGATGCAAAATGAGACTCAAAAAGAGATTGCTGGCATTCAGTCGGCGACTTCACGCCAGAATACGAAAGACCAGGTATATGCACAAAATGAGATGCTTGCTTATCAACAGAAGGAGTCTACTGCTCGCGTTGCGTCTATTATGGAAAACACCAATCTTTCCAAGCAACAGCAGGTTTCCGAGATTATGCGCCAAATGCTTACTCAAGCTCAAACGGCTGGTCAGTATTTTACCAATGACCAAATCAAAGAAATGACTCGCAAGGTTAGTGCTGAGGTTGACTTAGTTCATCAGCAAACGCAGAATCAGCGGTATGGCTCTTCTCATATTGGCGCTACTGCAAAGGATATTTCTAATGTCGTCACTGATGCTGCTTCTGGTGTGGTTGATATTTTTCATGGTATTGATAAAGCTGTTGCCGATACTTGGAACAATTTCTGGAAAGACGGTAAAGCTGATGGTATTGGCTCTAATTTGTCTAGGAAATAACCGTCAGGATTGACACCCTCCCAATTGTATGTTTTCATGCCTCCAAATCTTGGAGGCTTTTTTATGGTTCGTTCTTATTACCCTTCTGAATGTCACGCTGATTATTTTGACTTTGAGCGTATCGAGGCTCTTAAACCTGCTATTGAGGCTTGTGGCATTTCTACTCTTTCTCAATCCCCAATGCTTGGCTTCCATAAGCAGATGGATAACCGCATCAAGCTCTTGGAAGAGATTCTGTCTTTTCGTATGCAGGGCGTTGAGTTCGATAATGGTGATATGTATGTTGACGGCCATAAGGCTGCTTCTGACGTTCGTGATGAGTTTGTATCTGTTACTGAGAAGTTAATGGATGAATTGGCACAATGCTACAATGTGCTCCCCCAACTTGATATTAATAACACTATAGACCACCGCCCCGAAGGGGACGAAAAATGGTTTTTAGAGAACGAGAAGACGGTTACGCAGTTTTGCCGCAAGCTGGCTGCTGAACGCCCTCTTAAGGATATTCGCGATGAGTATAATTACCCCAAAAAGAAAGGTATTAAGGATGAGTGTTCAAGATTGCTGGAGGCCTCCACTATGAAATCGCGTAGAGGCTTTGCTATTCAGCGTTTGATGAATGCAATGCGACAGGCTCATGCTGATGGTTGGTTTATCGTTTTTGACACTCTCACGTTGGCTGACGACCGATTAGAGGCGTTTTATGATAATCCCAATGCTTTGCGTGACTATTTTCGTGATATTGGTCGTATGGTTCTTGCTGCCGAGGGTCGCAAGGCTAATGATTCACACGCCGACTGCTATCAGTATTTTTGTGTGCCTGAGTATGGTACAGCTAATGGCCGTCTTCATTTCCATGCGGTGCACTTTATGCGGACACTTCCTACAGGTAGCGTTGACCCTAATTTTGGTCGTCGGGTACGCAATCGCCGCCAGTTAAATAGCTTGCAAAATACGTGGCCTTATGGTTACAGTATGCCCATCGCAGTTCGCTACACGCAGGACGCTTTTTCACGTTCTGGTTGGTTGTGGCCTGTTGATGCTAAAGGTGAGCCGCTTAAAGCTACCAGTTATATGGCTGTTGGTTTCTATGTGGCTAAATACGTTAACAAAAAGTCAGATATGGACCTTGCTGCTAAAGGTCTAGGAGCTAAAGAATGGAACAACTCACTAAAAACCAAGCTGTCGCTACTTCCCAAGAAGCTGTTCAGAATCAGAATGAGCCGCAACTTCGGGATGAAAATGCTCACAATGACAAATCTGTCCACGGAGTGCTTAATCCAACTTACCAAGCTGGGTTACGACGCGACGCCGTTCAACCAGATATTGAAGCAGAACGCAAAAAGAGAGATGAGATTGAGGCTGGGAAAAGTTACTGTAGCCGACGTTTTGGCGGCGCAACCTGTGACGACAAATCTGCTCAAATTTATGCGCGCTTCGATAAAAATGATTGGCGTATCCAACCTGCAGAGTTTTATCGCTTCCATGACGCAGAAGTTAACACTTTCGGATATTTCTGATGAGTCGAAAAATTATCTTGATAAAGCAGGAATTACTACTGCTTGTTTACGAATTAAATCGAAGTGGACTGCTGGCGGAAAATGAGAAAATTCGACCTATCCTTGCGCAGCTCGAGAAGCTCTTACTTTGCGACCTTTCGCCATCAACTAACGATTCTGTCAAAAACTGACGCGTTGGATGAGGAGAAGTGGCTTAATATGCTTGGCACGTTCGTCAAGGACTGGTTTAGATATGAGTCACATTTTGTTCATGGTAGAGATTCTCTTGTTGACATTTTAAAAGAGCGTGGATTACTATCTGAGTCCGATGCTGTTCAACCACTAATAGGTAAGAAATCATGAGTCAAGTTACTGAACAATCCGTACGTTTCCAGACCGCTTTGGCCTCTATTAAGCTCATTCAGGCTTCTGCCGTTTTGGATTTAACCGAAGATGATTTCGATTTTCTGACGAGTAACAAAGTTTGGATTGCTACTGACCGCTCTCGTGCTCGTCGCTGCGTTGAGGCTTGCGTTTATGGTACGCTGGACTTTGTAGGATACCCTCGCTTTCCTGCTCCTGTTGAGTTTATTGCTGCCGTCATTGCTTATTATGTTCATCCCGTCAACATTCAAACGGCCTGTCTCATCATGGAAGGCGCTGAATTTACGGAAAACATTATTAATGGCGTCGAGCGTCCGGTTAAAGCCGCTGAATTGTTCGCGTTTACCTTGCGTGTACGCGCAGGAAACACTGACGTTCTTACTGACGCAGAAGAAAACGTGCGTCAAAAATTACGTGCAGAAGGAGTGATGTAATGTCTAAAGGTAAAAAACGTTCTGGCGCTCGCCCTGGTCGTCCGCAGCCGTTGCGAGGTACTAAAGGCAAGCGTAAAGGCGCTCGTCTTTGGTATGTAGGTGGTCAACAATTTTAATTGCAGGGGCTTCGGCCCCTTACTTGAGGATAAATTATGTCTAATATTCAAACTGGCGCCGAGCGTATGCCGCATGACCTTTCCCATCTTGGCTTCCTTGCTGGTCAGATTGGTCGTCTTATTACCATTTCAACTACTCCGGTTATCGCTGGCGACTCCTTCGAGATGGACGCCGTTGGCGCTCTCCGTCTTTCTCCATTGCGTCGTGGCCTTGCTATTGACTCTACTGTAGACATTTTTACTTTTTATGTCCCTCATCGTCACGTTTATGGTGAACAGTGGATTAAGTTCATGAAGGATGGTGTTAATGCCACTCCTCTCCCGACTGTTAACACTACTGGTTATATTGACCATGCCGCTTTTCTTGGCACGATTAACCCTGATACCAATAAAATCCCTAAGCATTTGTTTCAGGGTTATTTGAATATCTATAACAACTATTTTAAAGCGCCGTGGATGCCTGACCGTACCGAGGCTAACCCTAATGAGCTTAATCAAGATGATGCTCGTTATGGTTTCCGTTGCTGCCATCTCAAAAACATTTGGACTGCTCCGCTTCCTCCTGAGACTGAGCTTTCTCGCCAAATGACGACTTCTACCACATCTATTGACATTATGGGTCTGCAAGCTGCTTATGCTAATTTGCATACTGACCAAGAACGTGATTACTTCATGCAGCGTTACCATGATGTTATTTCTTCATTTGGAGGTAAAACCTCTTATGACGCTGACAACCGTCCTTTACTTGTCATGCGCTCTAATCTCTGGGCATCTGGCTATGATGTTGATGGAACTGACCAAACGTCGTTAGGCCAGTTTTCTGGTCGTGTTCAACAGACCTATAAACATTCTGTGCCGCGTTTCTTTGTTCCTGAGCATGGCACTATGTTTACTCTTGCGCTTGTTCGTTTTCCGCCTACTGCGACTAAAGAGATTCAGTACCTTAACGCTAAAGGTGCTTTGACTTATACCGATATTGCTGGCGACCCTGTTTTGTATGGCAACTTGCCGCCGCGTGAAATTTCTATGAAGGATGTTTTCCGTTCTGGTGATTCGTCTAAGAAGTTTAAGATTGCTGAGGGTCAGTGGTATCGTTATGCGCCTTCGTATGTTTCTCCTGCTTATCACCTTCTTGAAGGCTTCCCATTCATTCAGGAACCGCCTTCTGGTGATTTGCAAGAACGCGTACTTATTCGCCACCATGATTATGACCAGTGTTTCCAGTCCGTTCAGTTGTTGCAGTGGAATAGTCAGGTTAAATTTAATGTGACCGTTTATCGCAATCTGCCGACCACTCGCGATTCAATCATGACTTCGTGATAAAAGATTGAGTGTGAGGTTATAACGCCGAAGCGGTAAAAATTTTAATTTTTGCCGCTGAGGGGTTGACCAAGCGAAGCGCGGTAGGTTTTCTGCTTAGGAGTTTAATCATGTTTCAGACTTTTATTTCTCGCCATAATTCAAACTTTTTTTCTGATAAGCTGGTTCTCACTTCTGTTACTCCAGCTTCTTCGGCACCTGTTTTACAGACACCTAAAGCTACATCGTCAACGTTATATTTTGATAGTTTGACGGTTAATGCTGGTAATGGTGGTTTTCTTCATTGCATTCAGATGGATACATCTGTCAACGCCGCTAATCAGGTTGTTTCTGTTGGTGCTGATATTGCTTTTGATGCCGACCCTAAATTTTTTGCCTGTTTGGTTCGCTTTGAGTCTTCTTCGGTTCCGACTACCCTCCCGACTGCCTATGATGTTTATCCTTTGGATGGTCGCCATGATGGTGGTTATTATACCGTCAAGGACTGTGTGACTATTGACGTCCTTCCCCGTACGCCGGGCAATAATGTTTATGTTGGTTTCATGGTTTGGTCTAACTTTACCGCTACTAAATGCCGCGGATTGGTTTCGCTGAATCAGGTTATTAAAGAGATTATTTGTCTCCAGCCACTTAAGTGAGGTGATTTATGTTTGGTGCTATTGCTGGCGGTATTGCTTCTGCTCTTGCTGGTGGCGCCATGTCTAAATTGTTTGGAGGCGGTCAAAAAGCCGCCTCCGGTGGCATTCAAGGTGATGTGCTTGCTACCGATAACAATACTGTAGGCATGGGTGATGCTGGTATTAAATCTGCCATTCAAGGCTCTAATGTTCCTAACCCTGATGAGGCCGTCCCTAGTTTTGTTTCTGGTGCTATGGCTAAAGCTGGTAAAGGACTTCTTGAAGGTACGTTGCAGGCTGGCACTTCTGCCGTTTCTGATAAGTTGCTTGATTTGGTTGGACTTGGTGGCAAGTCTGCCGCTGATAAAGGAAAGGATACTCGTGATTATCTTGCTGCTGCATTTCCTGAGCTTAATGCTTGGGAGCGTGCTGGTGCTGATGCTTCCTCTGCTGGTATGGTTGACGCCGGATTTGAGAATCAAAAAGAGCTTACTAAAATGCAACTGGACAATCAGAAAGAGATTGCCGAGATGCAAAATGAGACTCAAAAAGAGATTGCTGGCATTCAGTCGGCGACTTCACGCCAGAATACGAAAGACCAGGTATATGCACAAAATGAGATGCTTGCTTATCAACAGAAGGAGTCTACTGCTCGCGTTGCGTCTATTATGGAAAACACCAATCTTTCCAAGCAACAGCAGGTTTCCGAGATTATGCGCCAAATGCTTACTCAAGCTCAAACGGCTGGTCAGTATTTTACCAATGACCAAATCAAAGAAATGACTCGCAAGGTTAGTGCTGAGGTTGACTTAGTTCATCAGCAAACGCAGAATCAGCGGTATGGCTCTTCTCATATTGGCGCTACTGCAAAGGATATTTCTAATGTCGTCACTGATGCTGCTTCTGGTGTGGTTGATATTTTTCATGGTATTGATAAAGCTGTTGCCGATACTTGGAACAATTTCTGGAAAGACGGTAAAGCTGATGGTATTGGCTCTAATTTGTCTAGGAAATAACCGTCAGGATTGACACCCTCCCAATTGTATGTTTTCATGCCTCCAAATCTTGGAGGCTTTTTTATGGTTCGTTCTTATTACCCTTCTGAATGTCACGCTGATTATTTTGACTTTGAGCGTATCGAGGCTCTTAAACCTGCTATTGAGGCTTGTGGCATTTCTACTCTTTCTCAATCCCCAATGCTTGGCTTCCATAAGCAGATGGATAACCGCATCAAGCTCTTGGAAGAGATTCTGTCTTTTCGTATGCAGGGCGTTGAGTTCGATAATGGTGATATGTATGTTGACGGCCATAAGGCTGCTTCTGACGTTCGTGATGAGTTTGTATCTGTTACTGAGAAGTTAATGGATGAATTGGCACAATGCTACAATGTGCTCCCCCAACTTGATATTAATAACACTATAGACCACCGCCCCGAAGGGGACGAAAAATGGTTTTTAGAGAACGAGAAGACGGTTACGCAGTTTTGCCGCAAGCTGGCTGCTGAACGCCCTCTTAAGGATATTCGCGATGAGTATAATTACCCCAAAAAGAAAGGTATTAAGGATGAGTGTTCAAGATTGCTGGAGGCCTCCACTATGAAATCGCGTAGAGGCTTTGCTATTCAGCGTTTGATGAATGCAATGCGACAGGCTCATGCTGATGGTTGGTTTATCGTTTTTGACACTCTCACGTTGGCTGACGACCGATTAGAGGCGTTTTATGATAATCCCAATGCTTTGCGTGACTATTTTCGTGATATTGGTCGTATGGTTCTTGCTGCCGAGGGTCGCAAGGCTAATGATTCACACGCCGACTGCTATCAGTATTTTTGTGTGCCTGAGTATGGTACAGCTAATGGCCGTCTTCATTTCCATGCGGTGCACTTTATGCGGACACTTCCTACAGGTAGCGTTGACCCTAATTTTGGTCGTCGGGTACGCAATCGCCGCCAGTTAAATAGCTTGCAAAATACGTGGCCTTATGGTTACAGTATGCCCATCGCAGTTCGCTACACGCAGGACGCTTTTTCACGTTCTGGTTGGTTGTGGCCTGTTGATGCTAAAGGTGAGCCGCTTAAAGCTACCAGTTATATGGCTGTTGGTTTCTATGTGGCTAAATACGTTAACAAAAAGTCAGATATGGACCTTGCTGCTAAAGGTCTAGGAGCTAAAGAATGGAACAACTCACTAAAAACCAAGCTGTCGCTACTTCCCAAGAAGCTGTTCAGAATCAGAATGAGCCGCAACTTCGGGATGAAAATGCTCACAATGACAAATCTGTCCACGGAGTGCTTAATCCAACTTACCAAGCTGGGTTACGACGCGACGCCGTTCAACCAGATATTGAAGCAGAACGCAAAAAGAGAGATGAGATTGAGGCTGGGAAAAGTTACTGTAGCCGACGTTTTGGCGGCGCAACCTGTGACGACAAATCTGCTCAAATTTATGCGCGCTTCGATAAAAATGATTGGCGTATCCAACCTGCAGAGTTTTATCGCTTCCATGACGCAGAAGTTAACACTTTCGGATATTTCTGATGAGTCGAAAAATTATCTTGATAAAGCAGGAATTACTACTGCTTGTTTACGAATTAAATCGAAGTGGACTGCTGGCGGAAAATGAGAAAATTCGACCTATCCTTGCGCAGCTCGAGAAGCTCTTACTTTGCGACCTTTCGCCATCAACTAACGATTCTGTCAAAAACTGACGCGTTGGATGAGGAGAAGTGGCTTAATATGCTTGGCACGTTCGTCAAGGACTGGTTTAGATATGAGTCACATTTTGTTCATGGTAGAGATTCTCTTGTTGACATTTTAAAAGAGCGTGGATTACTATCTGAGTCCGATGCTGTTCAACCACTAATAGGTAAGAAATCATGAGTCAAGTTACTGAACAATCCGTACGTTTCCAGACCGCTTTGGCCTCTATTAAGCTCATTCAGGCTTCTGCCGTTTTGGATTTAACCGAAGATGATTTCGATTTTCTGACGAGTAACAAAGTTTGGATTGCTACTGACCGCTCTCGTGCTCGTCGCTGCGTTGAGGCTTGCGTTTATGGTACGCTGGACTTTGTAGGATACCCTCGCTTTCCTGCTCCTGTTGAGTTTATTGCTGCCGTCATTGCTTATTATGTTCATCCCGTCAACATTCAAACGGCCTGTCTCATCATGGAAGGCGCTGAATTTACGGAAAACATTATTAATGGCGTCGAGCGTCCGGTTAAAGCCGCTGAATTGTTCGCGTTTACCTTGCGTGTACGCGCAGGAAACACTGACGTTCTTACTGACGCAGAAGAAAACGTGCGTCAAAAATTACGTGCAGAAGGAGTGATGTAATGTCTAAAGGTAAAAAACGTTCTGGCGCTCGCCCTGGTCGTCCGCAGCCGTTGCGAGGTACTAAAGGCAAGCGTAAAGGCGCTCGTCTTTGGTATGTAGGTGGTCAACAATTTTAATTGCAGGGGCTTCGGCCCCTTACTTGAGGATAAATTATGTCTAATATTCAAACTGGCGCCGAGCGTATGCCGCATGACCTTTCCCATCTTGGCTTCCTTGCTGGTCAGATTGGTCGTCTTATTACCATTTCAACTACTCCGGTTATCGCTGGCGACTCCTTCGAGATGGACGCCGTTGGCGCTCTCCGTCTTTCTCCATTGCGTCGTGGCCTTGCTATTGACTCTACTGTAGACATTTTTACTTTTTATGTCCCTCATCGTCACGTTTATGGTGAACAGTGGATTAAGTTCATGAAGGATGGTGTTAATGCCACTCCTCTCCCGACTGTTAACACTACTGGTTATATTGACCATGCCGCTTTTCTTGGCACGATTAACCCTGATACCAATAAAATCCCTAAGCATTTGTTTCAGGGTTATTTGAATATCTATAACAACTATTTTAAAGCGCCGTGGATGCCTGACCGTACCGAGGCTAACCCTAATGAGCTTAATCAAGATGATGCTCGTTATGGTTTCCGTTGCTGCCATCTCAAAAACATTTGGACTGCTCCGCTTCCTCCTGAGACTGAGCTTTCTCGCCAAATGACGACTTCTACCACATCTATTGACATTATGGGTCTGCAAGCTGCTTATGCTAATTTGCATACTGACCAAGAACGTGATTACTTCATGCAGCGTTACCATGATGTTATTTCTTCATTTGGAGGTAAAACCTCTTATGACGCTGACAACCGTCCTTTACTTGTCATGCGCTCTAATCTCTGGGCATCTGGCTATGATGTTGATGGAACTGACCAAACGTCGTTAGGCCAGTTTTCTGGTCGTGTTCAACAGACCTATAAACATTCTGTGCCGCGTTTCTTTGTTCCTGAGCATGGCACTATGTTTACTCTTGCGCTTGTTCGTTTTCCGCCTACTGCGACTAAAGAGATTCAGTACCTTAACGCTAAAGGTGCTTTGACTTATACCGATATTGCTGGCGACCCTGTTTTGTATGGCAACTTGCCGCCGCGTGAAATTTCTATGAAGGATGTTTTCCGTTCTGGTGATTCGTCTAAGAAGTTTAAGATTGCTGAGGGTCAGTGGTATCGTTATGCGCCTTCGTATGTTTCTCCTGCTTATCACCTTCTTGAAGGCTTCCCATTCATTCAGGAACCGCCTTCTGGTGATTTGCAAGAACGCGTACTTATTCGCCACCATGATTATGACCAGTGTTTCCAGTCCGTTCAGTTGTTGCAGTGGAATAGTCAGGTTAAATTTAATGTGACCGTTTATCGCAATCTGCCGACCACTCGCGATTCAATCATGACTTCGTGATAAAAGATTGAGTGTGAGGTTATAACGCCGAAGCGGTAAAAATTTTAATTTTTGCCGCTGAGGGGTTGACCAAGCGAAGCGCGGTAGGTTTTCTGCTTAGGAGTTTAATCATGTTTCAGACTTTTATTTCTCGCCATAATTCAAACTTTTTTTCTGATAAGCTGGTTCTCACTTCTGTTACTCCAGCTTCTTCGGCACCTGTTTTACAGACACCTAAAGCTACATCGTCAACGTTATATTTTGATAGTTTGACGGTTAATGCTGGTAATGGTGGTTTTCTTCATTGCATTCAGATGGATACATCTGTCAACGCCGCTAATCAGGTTGTTTCTGTTGGTGCTGATATTGCTTTTGATGCCGACCCTAAATTTTTTGCCTGTTTGGTTCGCTTTGAGTCTTCTTCGGTTCCGACTACCCTCCCGACTGCCTATGATGTTTATCCTTTGGATGGTCGCCATGATGGTGGTTATTATACCGTCAAGGACTGTGTGACTATTGACGTCCTTCCCCGTACGCCGGGCAATAATGTTTATGTTGGTTTCATGGTTTGGTCTAACTTTACCGCTACTAAATGCCGCGGATTGGTTTCGCTGAATCAGGTTATTAAAGAGATTATTTGTCTCCAGCCACTTAAGTGAGGTGATTTATGTTTGGTGCTATTGCTGGCGGTATTGCTTCTGCTCTTGCTGGTGGCGCCATGTCTAAATTGTTTGGAGGCGGTCAAAAAGCCGCCTCCGGTGGCATTCAAGGTGATGTGCTTGCTACCGATAACAATACTGTAGGCATGGGTGATGCTGGTATTAAATCTGCCATTCAAGGCTCTAATGTTCCTAACCCTGATGAGGCCGTCCCTAGTTTTGTTTCTGGTGCTATGGCTAAAGCTGGTAAAGGACTTCTTGAAGGTACGTTGCAGGCTGGCACTTCTGCCGTTTCTGATAAGTTGCTTGATTTGGTTGGACTTGGTGGCAAGTCTGCCGCTGATAAAGGAAAGGATACTCGTGATTATCTTGCTGCTGCATTTCCTGAGCTTAATGCTTGGGAGCGTGCTGGTGCTGATGCTTCCTCTGCTGGTATGGTTGACGCCGGATTTGAGAATCAAAAAGAGCTTACTAAAATGCAACTGGACAATCAGAAAGAGATTGCCGAGATGCAAAATGAGACTCAAAAAGAGATTGCTGGCATTCAGTCGGCGACTTCACGCCAGAATACGAAAGACCAGGTATATGCACAAAATGAGATGCTTGCTTATCAACAGAAGGAGTCTACTGCTCGCGTTGCGTCTATTATGGAAAACACCAATCTTTCCAAGCAACAGCAGGTTTCCGAGATTATGCGCCAAATGCTTACTCAAGCTCAAACGGCTGGTCAGTATTTTACCAATGACCAAATCAAAGAAATGACTCGCAAGGTTAGTGCTGAGGTTGACTTAGTTCATCAGCAAACGCAGAATCAGCGGTATGGCTCTTCTCATATTGGCGCTACTGCAAAGGATATTTCTAATGTCGTCACTGATGCTGCTTCTGGTGTGGTTGATATTTTTCATGGTATTGATAAAGCTGTTGCCGATACTTGGAACAATTTCTGGAAAGACGGTAAAGCTGATGGTATTGGCTCTAATTTGTCTAGGAAATAACCGTCAGGATTGACACCCTCCCAATTGTATGTTTTCATGCCTCCAAATCTTGGAGGCTTTTTTATGGTTCGTTCTTATTACCCTTCTGAATGTCACGCTGATTATTTTGACTTTGAGCGTATCGAGGCTCTTAAACCTGCTATTGAGGCTTGTGGCATTTCTACTCTTTCTCAATCCCCAATGCTTGGCTTCCATAAGCAGATGGATAACCGCATCAAGCTCTTGGAAGAGATTCTGTCTTTTCGTATGCAGGGCGTTGAGTTCGATAATGGTGATATGTATGTTGACGGCCATAAGGCTGCTTCTGACGTTCGTGATGAGTTTGTATCTGTTACTGAGAAGTTAATGGATGAATTGGCACAATGCTACAATGTGCTCCCCCAACTTGATATTAATAACACTATAGACCACCGCCCCGAAGGGGACGAAAAATGGTTTTTAGAGAACGAGAAGACGGTTACGCAGTTTTGCCGCAAGCTGGCTGCTGAACGCCCTCTTAAGGATATTCGCGATGAGTATAATTACCCCAAAAAGAAAGGTATTAAGGATGAGTGTTCAAGATTGCTGGAGGCCTCCACTATGAAATCGCGTAGAGGCTTTGCTATTCAGCGTTTGATGAATGCAATGCGACAGGCTCATGCTGATGGTTGGTTTATCGTTTTTGACACTCTCACGTTGGCTGACGACCGATTAGAGGCGTTTTATGATAATCCCAATGCTTTGCGTGACTATTTTCGTGATATTGGTCGTATGGTTCTTGCTGCCGAGGGTCGCAAGGCTAATGATTCACACGCCGACTGCTATCAGTATTTTTGTGTGCCTGAGTATGGTACAGCTAATGGCCGTCTTCATTTCCATGCGGTGCACTTTATGCGGACACTTCCTACAGGTAGCGTTGACCCTAATTTTGGTCGTCGGGTACGCAATCGCCGCCAGTTAAATAGCTTGCAAAATACGTGGCCTTATGGTTACAGTATGCCCATCGCAGTTCGCTACACGCAGGACGCTTTTTCACGTTCTGGTTGGTTGTGGCCTGTTGATGCTAAAGGTGAGCCGCTTAAAGCTACCAGTTATATGGCTGTTGGTTTCTATGTGGCTAAATACGTTAACAAAAAGTCAGATATGGACCTTGCTGCTAAAGGTCTAGGAGCTAAAGAATGGAACAACTCACTAAAAACCAAGCTGTCGCTACTTCCCAAGAAGCTGTTCAGAATCAGAATGAGCCGCAACTTCGGGATGAAAATGCTCACAATGACAAATCTGTCCACGGAGTGCTTAATCCAACTTACCAAGCTGGGTTACGACGCGACGCCGTTCAACCAGATATTGAAGCAGAACGCAAAAAGAGAGATGAGATTGAGGCTGGGAAAAGTTACTGTAGCCGACGTTTTGGCGGCGCAACCTGTGACGACAAATCTGCTCAAATTTATGCGCGCTTCGATAAAAATGATTGGCGTATCCAACCTGCAGAGTTTTATCGCTTCCATGACGCAGAAGTTAACACTTTCGGATATTTCTGATGAGTCGAAAAATTATCTTGATAAAGCAGGAATTACTACTGCTTGTTTACGAATTAAATCGAAGTGGACTGCTGGCGGAAAATGAGAAAATTCGACCTATCCTTGCGCAGCTCGAGAAGCTCTTACTTTGCGACCTTTCGCCATCAACTAACGATTCTGTCAAAAACTGACGCGTTGGATGAGGAGAAGTGGCTTAATATGCTTGGCACGTTCGTCAAGGACTGGTTTAGATATGAGTCACATTTTGTTCATGGTAGAGATTCTCTTGTTGACATTTTAAAAGAGCGTGGATTACTATCTGAGTCCGATGCTGTTCAACCACTAATAGGTAAGAAATCATGAGTCAAGTTACTGAACAATCCGTACGTTTCCAGACCGCTTTGGCCTCTATTAAGCTCATTCAGGCTTCTGCCGTTTTGGATTTAACCGAAGATGATTTCGATTTTCTGACGAGTAACAAAGTTTGGATTGCTACTGACCGCTCTCGTGCTCGTCGCTGCGTTGAGGCTTGCGTTTATGGTACGCTGGACTTTGTAGGATACCCTCGCTTTCCTGCTCCTGTTGAGTTTATTGCTGCCGTCATTGCTTATTATGTTCATCCCGTCAACATTCAAACGGCCTGTCTCATCATGGAAGGCGCTGAATTTACGGAAAACATTATTAATGGCGTCGAGCGTCCGGTTAAAGCCGCTGAATTGTTCGCGTTTACCTTGCGTGTACGCGCAGGAAACACTGACGTTCTTACTGACGCAGAAGAAAACGTGCGTCAAAAATTACGTGCAGAAGGAGTGATGTAATGTCTAAAGGTAAAAAACGTTCTGGCGCTCGCCCTGGTCGTCCGCAGCCGTTGCGAGGTACTAAAGGCAAGCGTAAAGGCGCTCGTCTTTGGTATGTAGGTGGTCAACAATTTTAATTGCAGGGGCTTCGGCCCCTTACTTGAGGATAAATTATGTCTAATATTCAAACTGGCGCCGAGCGTATGCCGCATGACCTTTCCCATCTTGGCTTCCTTGCTGGTCAGATTGGTCGTCTTATTACCATTTCAACTACTCCGGTTATCGCTGGCGACTCCTTCGAGATGGACGCCGTTGGCGCTCTCCGTCTTTCTCCATTGCGTCGTGGCCTTGCTATTGACTCTACTGTAGACATTTTTACTTTTTATGTCCCTCATCGTCACGTTTATGGTGAACAGTGGATTAAGTTCATGAAGGATGGTGTTAATGCCACTCCTCTCCCGACTGTTAACACTACTGGTTATATTGACCATGCCGCTTTTCTTGGCACGATTAACCCTGATACCAATAAAATCCCTAAGCATTTGTTTCAGGGTTATTTGAATATCTATAACAACTATTTTAAAGCGCCGTGGATGCCTGACCGTACCGAGGCTAACCCTAATGAGCTTAATCAAGATGATGCTCGTTATGGTTTCCGTTGCTGCCATCTCAAAAACATTTGGACTGCTCCGCTTCCTCCTGAGACTGAGCTTTCTCGCCAAATGACGACTTCTACCACATCTATTGACATTATGGGTCTGCAAGCTGCTTATGCTAATTTGCATACTGACCAAGAACGTGATTACTTCATGCAGCGTTACCATGATGTTATTTCTTCATTTGGAGGTAAAACCTCTTATGACGCTGACAACCGTCCTTTACTTGTCATGCGCTCTAATCTCTGGGCATCTGGCTATGATGTTGATGGAACTGACCAAACGTCGTTAGGCCAGTTTTCTGGTCGTGTTCAACAGACCTATAAACATTCTGTGCCGCGTTTCTTTGTTCCTGAGCATGGCACTATGTTTACTCTTGCGCTTGTTCGTTTTCCGCCTACTGCGACTAAAGAGATTCAGTACCTTAACGCTAAAGGTGCTTTGACTTATACCGATATTGCTGGCGACCCTGTTTTGTATGGCAACTTGCCGCCGCGTGAAATTTCTATGAAGGATGTTTTCCGTTCTGGTGATTCGTCTAAGAAGTTTAAGATTGCTGAGGGTCAGTGGTATCGTTATGCGCCTTCGTATGTTTCTCCTGCTTATCACCTTCTTGAAGGCTTCCCATTCATTCAGGAACCGCCTTCTGGTGATTTGCAAGAACGCGTACTTATTCGCCACCATGATTATGACCAGTGTTTCCAGTCCGTTCAGTTGTTGCAGTGGAATAGTCAGGTTAAATTTAATGTGACCGTTTATCGCAATCTGCCGACCACTCGCGATTCAATCATGACTTCGTGATAAAAGATTGAGTGTGAGGTTATAACGCCGAAGCGGTAAAAATTTTAATTTTTGCCGCTGAGGGGTTGACCAAGCGAAGCGCGGTAGGTTTTCTGCTTAGGAGTTTAATCATGTTTCAGACTTTTATTTCTCGCCATAATTCAAACTTTTTTTCTGATAAGCTGGTTCTCACTTCTGTTACTCCAGCTTCTTCGGCACCTGTTTTACAGACACCTAAAGCTACATCGTCAACGTTATATTTTGATAGTTTGACGGTTAATGCTGGTAATGGTGGTTTTCTTCATTGCATTCAGATGGATACATCTGTCAACGCCGCTAATCAGGTTGTTTCTGTTGGTGCTGATATTGCTTTTGATGCCGACCCTAAATTTTTTGCCTGTTTGGTTCGCTTTGAGTCTTCTTCGGTTCCGACTACCCTCCCGACTGCCTATGATGTTTATCCTTTGGATGGTCGCCATGATGGTGGTTATTATACCGTCAAGGACTGTGTGACTATTGACGTCCTTCCCCGTACGCCGGGCAATAATGTTTATGTTGGTTTCATGGTTTGGTCTAACTTTACCGCTACTAAATGCCGCGGATTGGTTTCGCTGAATCAGGTTATTAAAGAGATTATTTGTCTCCAGCCACTTAAGTGAGGTGATTTATGTTTGGTGCTATTGCTGGCGGTATTGCTTCTGCTCTTGCTGGTGGCGCCATGTCTAAATTGTTTGGAGGCGGTCAAAAAGCCGCCTCCGGTGGCATTCAAGGTGATGTGCTTGCTACCGATAACAATACTGTAGGCATGGGTGATGCTGGTATTAAATCTGCCATTCAAGGCTCTAATGTTCCTAACCCTGATGAGGCCGTCCCTAGTTTTGTTTCTGGTGCTATGGCTAAAGCTGGTAAAGGACTTCTTGAAGGTACGTTGCAGGCTGGCACTTCTGCCGTTTCTGATAAGTTGCTTGATTTGGTTGGACTTGGTGGCAAGTCTGCCGCTGATAAAGGAAAGGATACTCGTGATTATCTTGCTGCTGCATTTCCTGAGCTTAATGCTTGGGAGCGTGCTGGTGCTGATGCTTCCTCTGCTGGTATGGTTGACGCCGGATTTGAGAATCAAAAAGAGCTTACTAAAATGCAACTGGACAATCAGAAAGAGATTGCCGAGATGCAAAATGAGACTCAAAAAGAGATTGCTGGCATTCAGTCGGCGACTTCACGCCAGAATACGAAAGACCAGGTATATGCACAAAATGAGATGCTTGCTTATCAACAGAAGGAGTCTACTGCTCGCGTTGCGTCTATTATGGAAAACACCAATCTTTCCAAGCAACAGCAGGTTTCCGAGATTATGCGCCAAATGCTTACTCAAGCTCAAACGGCTGGTCAGTATTTTACCAATGACCAAATCAAAGAAATGACTCGCAAGGTTAGTGCTGAGGTTGACTTAGTTCATCAGCAAACGCAGAATCAGCGGTATGGCTCTTCTCATATTGGCGCTACTGCAAAGGATATTTCTAATGTCGTCACTGATGCTGCTTCTGGTGTGGTTGATATTTTTCATGGTATTGATAAAGCTGTTGCCGATACTTGGAACAATTTCTGGAAAGACGGTAAAGCTGATGGTATTGGCTCTAATTTGTCTAGGAAATAACCGTCAGGATTGACACCCTCCCAATTGTATGTTTTCATGCCTCCAAGATCTTGGAGGCTTTTTTATGGTTCGTTCTTATTACCCTTCTGAATGTCACGCTGATTATTTTGACTTTGAGCGTATCGAGGCTCTTAAACCTGCTATTGAGGCTTGTGGCATTTCTACTCTTTCTCAATCCCCAATGCTTGGCTTCCATAAGCAGATGGATAACCGCATCAAGCTCTTGGAAGAGATTCTGTCTTTTCGTATGCAGGGCGTTGAGTTCGATAATGGTGATATGTATGTTGACGGCCATAAGGCTGCTTCTGACGTTCGTGATGAGTTTGTATCTGTTACTGAGAAGTTAATGGATGAATTGGCACAATGCTACAATGTGCTCCCCCAACTTGATATTAATAACACTATAGACCACCGCCCCGAAGGGGACGAAAAATGGTTTTTAGAGAACGAGAAGACGGTTACGCAGTTTTGCCGCAAGCTGGCTGCTGAACGCCCTCTTAAGGATATTCGCGATGAGTATAATTACCCCAAAAAGAAAGGTATTAAGGATGAGTGTTCAAGATTGCTGGAGGCCTCCACTATGAAATCGCGTAGAGGCTTTGCTATTCAGCGTTTGATGAATGCAATGCGACAGGCTCATGCTGATGGTTGGTTTATCGTTTTTGACACTCTCACGTTGGCTGACGACCGATTAGAGGCGTTTTATGATAATCCCAATGCTTTGCGTGACTATTTTCGTGATATTGGTCGTATGGTTCTTGCTGCCGAGGGTCGCAAGGCTAATGATTCACACGCCGACTGCTATCAGTATTTTTGTGTGCCTGAGTATGGTACAGCTAATGGCCGTCTTCATTTCCATGCGGTGCACTTTATGCGGACACTTCCTACAGGTAGCGTTGACCCTAATTTTGGTCGTCGGGTACGCAATCGCCGCCAGTTAAATAGCTTGCAAAATACGTGGCCTTATGGTTACAGTATGCCCATCGCAGTTCGCTACACGCAGGACGCTTTTTCACGTTCTGGTTGGTTGTGGCCTGTTGATGCTAAAGGTGAGCCGCTTAAAGCTACCAGTTATATGGCTGTTGGTTTCTATGTGGCTAAATACGTTAACAAAAAGTCAGATATGGACCTTGCTGCTAAAGGTCTAGGAGCTAAAGAATGGAACAACTCACTAAAAACCAAGCTGTCGCTACTTCCCAAGAAGCTGTTCAGAATCAGAATGAGCCGCAACTTCGGGATGAAAATGCTCACAATGACAAATCTGTCCACGGAGTGCTTAATCCAACTTACCAAGCTGGGTTACGACGCGACGCCGTTCAACCAGATATTGAAGCAGAACGCAAAAAGAGAGATGAGATTGAGGCTGGGAAAAGTTACTGTAGCCGACGTTTTGGCGGCGCAACCTGTGACGACAAATCTGCTCAAATTTATGCGCGCTTCGATAAAAATGATTGGCGTATCCAACCTGCAGAGTTTTATCGCTTCCATGACGCAGAAGTTAACACTTTCGGATATTTCTGATGAGTCGAAAAATTATCTTGATAAAGCAGGAATTACTACTGCTTGTTTACGAATTAAATCGAAGTGGACTGCTGGCGGAAAATGAGAAAATTCGACCTATCCTTGCGCAGCTCGAGAAGCTCTTACTTTGCGACCTTTCGCCATCAACTAACGATTCTGTCAAAAACTGACGCGTTGGATGAGGAGAAGTGGCTTAATATGCTTGGCACGTTCGTCAAGGACTGGTTTAGATATGAGTCACATTTTGTTCATGGTAGAGATTCTCTTGTTGACATTTTAAAAGAGCGTGGATTACTATCTGAGTCCGATGCTGTTCAACCACTAATAGGTAAGAAATCATGAGTCAAGTTACTGAACAATCCGTACGTTTCCAGACCGCTTTGGCCTCTATTAAGCTCATTCAGGCTTCTGCCGTTTTGGATTTAACCGAAGATGATTTCGATTTTCTGACGAGTAACAAAGTTTGGATTGCTACTGACCGCTCTCGTGCTCGTCGCTGCGTTGAGGCTTGCGTTTATGGTACGCTGGACTTTGTAGGATACCCTCGCTTTCCTGCTCCTGTTGAGTTTATTGCTGCCGTCATTGCTTATTATGTTCATCCCGTCAACATTCAAACGGCCTGTCTCATCATGGAAGGCGCTGAATTTACGGAAAACATTATTAATGGCGTCGAGCGTCCGGTTAAAGCCGCTGAATTGTTCGCGTTTACCTTGCGTGTACGCGCAGGAAACACTGACGTTCTTACTGACGCAGAAGAAAACGTGCGTCAAAAATTACGTGCAGAAGGAGTGATGTAATGTCTAAAGGTAAAAAACGTTCTGGCGCTCGCCCTGGTCGTCCGCAGCCGTTGCGAGGTACTAAAGGCAAGCGTAAAGGCGCTCGTCTTTGGTATGTAGGTGGTCAACAATTTTAATTGCAGGGGCTTCGGCCCCTTACTTGAGGATAAATTATGTCTAATATTCAAACTGGCGCCGAGCGTATGCCGCATGACCTTTCCCATCTTGGCTTCCTTGCTGGTCAGATTGGTCGTCTTATTACCATTTCAACTACTCCGGTTATCGCTGGCGACTCCTTCGAGATGGACGCCGTTGGCGCTCTCCGTCTTTCTCCATTGCGTCGTGGCCTTGCTATTGACTCTACTGTAGACATTTTTACTTTTTATGTCCCTCATCGTCACGTTTATGGTGAACAGTGGATTAAGTTCATGAAGGATGGTGTTAATGCCACTCCTCTCCCGACTGTTAACACTACTGGTTATATTGACCATGCCGCTTTTCTTGGCACGATTAACCCTGATACCAATAAAATCCCTAAGCATTTGTTTCAGGGTTATTTGAATATCTATAACAACTATTTTAAAGCGCCGTGGATGCCTGACCGTACCGAGGCTAACCCTAATGAGCTTAATCAAGATGATGCTCGTTATGGTTTCCGTTGCTGCCATCTCAAAAACATTTGGACTGCTCCGCTTCCTCCTGAGACTGAGCTTTCTCGCCAAATGACGACTTCTACCACATCTATTGACATTATGGGTCTGCAAGCTGCTTATGCTAATTTGCATACTGACCAAGAACGTGATTACTTCATGCAGCGTTACCATGATGTTATTTCTTCATTTGGAGGTAAAACCTCTTATGACGCTGACAACCGTCCTTTACTTGTCATGCGCTCTAATCTCTGGGCATCTGGCTATGATGTTGATGGAACTGACCAAACGTCGTTAGGCCAGTTTTCTGGTCGTGTTCAACAGACCTATAAACATTCTGTGCCGCGTTTCTTTGTTCCTGAGCATGGCACTATGTTTACTCTTGCGCTTGTTCGTTTTCCGCCTACTGCGACTAAAGAGATTCAGTACCTTAACGCTAAAGGTGCTTTGACTTATACCGATATTGCTGGCGACCCTGTTTTGTATGGCAACTTGCCGCCGCGTGAAATTTCTATGAAGGATGTTTTCCGTTCTGGTGATTCGTCTAAGAAGTTTAAGATTGCTGAGGGTCAGTGGTATCGTTATGCGCCTTCGTATGTTTCTCCTGCTTATCACCTTCTTGAAGGCTTCCCATTCATTCAGGAACCGCCTTCTGGTGATTTGCAAGAACGCGTACTTATTCGCCACCATGATTATGACCAGTGTTTCCAGTCCGTTCAGTTGTTGCAGTGGAATAGTCAGGTTAAATTTAATGTGACCGTTTATCGCAATCTGCCGACCACTCGCGATTCAATCATGACTTCGTGATAAAAGATTGAGTGTGAGGTTATAACGCCGAAGCGGTAAAAATTTTAATTTTTGCCGCTGAGGGGTTGACCAAGCGAAGCGCGGTAGGTTTTCTGCTTAGGAGTTTAATCATGTTTCAGACTTTTATTTCTCGCCATAATTCAAACTTTTTTTCTGATAAGCTGGTTCTCACTTCTGTTACTCCAGCTTCTTCGGCACCTGTTTTACAGACACCTAAAGCTACATCGTCAACGTTATATTTTGATAGTTTGACGGTTAATGCTGGTAATGGTGGTTTTCTTCATTGCATTCAGATGGATACATCTGTCAACGCCGCTAATCAGGTTGTTTCTGTTGGTGCTGATATTGCTTTTGATGCCGACCCTAAATTTTTTGCCTGTTTGGTTCGCTTTGAGTCTTCTTCGGTTCCGACTACCCTCCCGACTGCCTATGATGTTTATCCTTTGGATGGTCGCCATGATGGTGGTTATTATACCGTCAAGGACTGTGTGACTATTGACGTCCTTCCCCGTACGCCGGGCAATAATGTTTATGTTGGTTTCATGGTTTGGTCTAACTTTACCGCTACTAAATGCCGCGGATTGGTTTCGCTGAATCAGGTTATTAAAGAGATTATTTGTCTCCAGCCACTTAAGTGAGGTGATTTATGTTTGGTGCTATTGCTGGCGGTATTGCTTCTGCTCTTGCTGGTGGCGCCATGTCTAAATTGTTTGGAGGCGGTCAAAAAGCCGCCTCCGGTGGCATTCAAGGTGATGTGCTTGCTACCGATAACAATACTGTAGGCATGGGTGATGCTGGTATTAAATCTGCCATTCAAGGCTCTAATGTTCCTAACCCTGATGAGGCCGTCCCTAGTTTTGTTTCTGGTGCTATGGCTAAAGCTGGTAAAGGACTTCTTGAAGGTACGTTGCAGGCTGGCACTTCTGCCGTTTCTGATAAGTTGCTTGATTTGGTTGGACTTGGTGGCAAGTCTGCCGCTGATAAAGGAAAGGATACTCGTGATTATCTTGCTGCTGCATTTCCTGAGCTTAATGCTTGGGAGCGTGCTGGTGCTGATGCTTCCTCTGCTGGTATGGTTGACGCCGGATTTGAGAATCAAAAAGAGCTTACTAAAATGCAACTGGACAATCAGAAAGAGATTGCCGAGATGCAAAATGAGACTCAAAAAGAGATTGCTGGCATTCAGTCGGCGACTTCACGCCAGAATACGAAAGACCAGGTATATGCACAAAATGAGATGCTTGCTTATCAACAGAAGGAGTCTACTGCTCGCGTTGCGTCTATTATGGAAAACACCAATCTTTCCAAGCAACAGCAGGTTTCCGAGATTATGCGCCAAATGCTTACTCAAGCTCAAACGGCTGGTCAGTATTTTACCAATGACCAAATCAAAGAAATGACTCGCAAGGTTAGTGCTGAGGTTGACTTAGTTCATCAGCAAACGCAGAATCAGCGGTATGGCTCTTCTCATATTGGCGCTACTGCAAAGGATATTTCTAATGTCGTCACTGATGCTGCTTCTGGTGTGGTTGATATTTTTCATGGTATTGATAAAGCTGTTGCCGATACTTGGAACAATTTCTGGAAAGACGGTAAAGCTGATGGTATTGGCTCTAATTTGTCTAGGAAATAACCGTCAGGATTGACACCCTCCCAATTGTATGTTTTCATGCCTCCAAATCTTGGAGGCTTTTTTATGGTTCGTTCTTATTACCCTTCTGAATGTCACGCTGATTATTTTGACTTTGAGCGTATCGAGGCTCTTAAACCTGCTATTGAGGCTTGTGGCATTTCTACTCTTTCTCAATCCCCAATGCTTGGCTTCCATAAGCAGATGGATAACCGCATCAAGCTCTTGGAAGAGATTCTGTCTTTTCGTATGCAGGGCGTTGAGTTCGATAATGGTGATATGTATGTTGACGGCCATAAGGCTGCTTCTGACGTTCGTGATGAGTTTGTATCTGTTACTGAGAAGTTAATGGATGAATTGGCACAATGCTACAATGTGCTCCCCCAACTTGATATTAATAACACTATAGACCACCGCCCCGAAGGGGACGAAAAATGGTTTTTAGAGAACGAGAAGACGGTTACGCAGTTTTGCCGCAAGCTGGCTGCTGAACGCCCTCTTAAGGATATTCGCGATGAGTATAATTACCCCAAAAAGAAAGGTATTAAGGATGAGTGTTCAAGATTGCTGGAGGCCTCCACTATGAAATCGCGTAGAGGCTTTGCTATTCAGCGTTTGATGAATGCAATGCGACAGGCTCATGCTGATGGTTGGTTTATCGTTTTTGACACTCTCACGTTGGCTGACGACCGATTAGAGGCGTTTTATGATAATCCCAATGCTTTGCGTGACTATTTTCGTGATATTGGTCGTATGGTTCTTGCTGCCGAGGGTCGCAAGGCTAATGATTCACACGCCGACTGCTATCAGTATTTTTGTGTGCCTGAGTATGGTACAGCTAATGGCCGTCTTCATTTCCATGCGGTGCACTTTATGCGGACACTTCCTACAGGTAGCGTTGACCCTAATTTTGGTCGTCGGGTACGCAATCGCCGCCAGTTAAATAGCTTGCAAAATACGTGGCCTTATGGTTACAGTATGCCCATCGCAGTTCGCTACACGCAGGACGCTTTTTCACGTTCTGGTTGGTTGTGGCCTGTTGATGCTAAAGGTGAGCCGCTTAAAGCTACCAGTTATATGGCTGTTGGTTTCTATGTGGCTAAATACGTTAACAAAAAGTCAGATATGGACCTTGCTGCTAAAGGTCTAGGAGCTAAAGAATGGAACAACTCACTAAAAACCAAGCTGTCGCTACTTCCCAAGAAGCTGTTCAGAATCAGAATGAGCCGCAACTTCGGGATGAAAATGCTCACAATGACAAATCTGTCCACGGAGTGCTTAATCCAACTTACCAAGCTGGGTTACGACGCGACGCCGTTCAACCAGATATTGAAGCAGAACGCAAAAAGAGAGATGAGATTGAGGCTGGGAAAAGTTACTGTAGCCGACGTTTTGGCGGCGCAACCTGTGACGACAAATCTGCTCAAATTTATGCGCGCTTCGATAAAAATGATTGGCGTATCCAACCTGCAGAGTTTTATCGCTTCCATGACGCAGAAGTTAACACTTTCGGATATTTCTGATGAGTCGAAAAATTATCTTGATAAAGCAGGAATTACTACTGCTTGTTTACGAATTAAATCGAAGTGGACTGCTGGCGGAAAATGAGAAAATTCGACCTATCCTTGCGCAGCTCGAGAAGCTCTTACTTTGCGACCTTTCGCCATCAACTAACGATTCTGTCAAAAACTGACGCGTTGGATGAGGAGAAGTGGCTTAATATGCTTGGCACGTTCGTCAAGGACTGGTTTAGATATGAGTCACATTTTGTTCATGGTAGAGATTCTCTTGTTGACATTTTAAAAGAGCGTGGATTACTATCTGAGTCCGATGCTGTTCAACCACTAATAGGTAAGAAATCATGAGTCAAGTTACTGAACAATCCGTACGTTTCCAGACCGCTTTGGCCTCTATTAAGCTCATTCAGGCTTCTGCCGTTTTGGATTTAACCGAAGATGATTTCGATTTTCTGACGAGTAACAAAGTTTGGATTGCTACTGACCGCTCTCGTGCTCGTCGCTGCGTTGAGGCTTGCGTTTATGGTACGCTGGACTTTGTAGGATACCCTCGCTTTCCTGCTCCTGTTGAGTTTATTGCTGCCGTCATTGCTTATTATGTTCATCCCGTCAACATTCAAACGGCCTGTCTCATCATGGAAGGCGCTGAATTTACGGAAAACATTATTAATGGCGTCGAGCGTCCGGTTAAAGCCGCTGAATTGTTCGCGTTTACCTTGCGTGTACGCGCAGGAAACACTGACGTTCTTACTGACGCAGAAGAAAACGTGCGTCAAAAATTACGTGCAGAAGGAGTGATGTAATGTCTAAAGGTAAAAAACGTTCTGGCGCTCGCCCTGGTCGTCCGCAGCCGTTGCGAGGTACTAAAGGCAAGCGTAAAGGCGCTCGTCTTTGGTATGTAGGTGGTCAACAATTTTAATTGCAGGGGCTTCGGCCCCTTACTTGAGGATAAATTATGTCTAATATTCAAACTGGCGCCGAGCGTATGCCGCATGACCTTTCCCATCTTGGCTTCCTTGCTGGTCAGATTGGTCGTCTTATTACCATTTCAACTACTCCGGTTATCGCTGGCGACTCCTTCGAGATGGACGCCGTTGGCGCTCTCCGTCTTTCTCCATTGCGTCGTGGCCTTGCTATTGACTCTACTGTAGACATTTTTACTTTTTATGTCCCTCATCGTCACGTTTATGGTGAACAGTGGATTAAGTTCATGAAGGATGGTGTTAATGCCACTCCTCTCCCGACTGTTAACACTACTGGTTATATTGACCATGCCGCTTTTCTTGGCACGATTAACCCTGATACCAATAAAATCCCTAAGCATTTGTTTCAGGGTTATTTGAATATCTATAACAACTATTTTAAAGCGCCGTGGATGCCTGACCGTACCGAGGCTAACCCTAATGAGCTTAATCAAGATGATGCTCGTTATGGTTTCCGTTGCTGCCATCTCAAAAACATTTGGACTGCTCCGCTTCCTCCTGAGACTGAGCTTTCTCGCCAAATGACGACTTCTACCACATCTATTGACATTATGGGTCTGCAAGCTGCTTATGCTAATTTGCATACTGACCAAGAACGTGATTACTTCATGCAGCGTTACCATGATGTTATTTCTTCATTTGGAGGTAAAACCTCTTATGACGCTGACAACCGTCCTTTACTTGTCATGCGCTCTAATCTCTGGGCATCTGGCTATGATGTTGATGGAACTGACCAAACGTCGTTAGGCCAGTTTTCTGGTCGTGTTCAACAGACCTATAAACATTCTGTGCCGCGTTTCTTTGTTCCTGAGCATGGCACTATGTTTACTCTTGCGCTTGTTCGTTTTCCGCCTACTGCGACTAAAGAGATTCAGTACCTTAACGCTAAAGGTGCTTTGACTTATACCGATATTGCTGGCGACCCTGTTTTGTATGGCAACTTGCCGCCGCGTGAAATTTCTATGAAGGATGTTTTCCGTTCTGGTGATTCGTCTAAGAAGTTTAAGATTGCTGAGGGTCAGTGGTATCGTTATGCGCCTTCGTATGTTTCTCCTGCTTATCACCTTCTTGAAGGCTTCCCATTCATTCAGGAACCGCCTTCTGGTGATTTGCAAGAACGCGTACTTATTCGCCACCATGATTATGACCAGTGTTTCCAGTCCGTTCAGTTGTTGCAGTGGAATAGTCAGGTTAAATTTAATGTGACCGTTTATCGCAATCTGCCGACCACTCGCGATTCAATCATGACTTCGTGATAAAAGATTGAGTGTGAGGTTATAACGCCGAAGCGGTAAAAATTTTAATTTTTGCCGCTGAGGGGTTGACCAAGCGAAGCGCGGTAGGTTTTCTGCTTAGGAGTTTAATCATGTTTCAGACTTTTATTTCTCGCCATAATTCAAACTTTTTTTCTGATAAGCTGGTTCTCACTTCTGTTACTCCAGCTTCTTCGGCACCTGTTTTACAGACACCTAAAGCTACATCGTCAACGTTATATTTTGATAGTTTGACGGTTAATGCTGGTAATGGTGGTTTTCTTCATTGCATTCAGATGGATACATCTGTCAACGCCGCTAATCAGGTTGTTTCTGTTGGTGCTGATATTGCTTTTGATGCCGACCCTAAATTTTTTGCCTGTTTGGTTCGCTTTGAGTCTTCTTCGGTTCCGACTACCCTCCCGACTGCCTATGATGTTTATCCTTTGGATGGTCGCCATGATGGTGGTTATTATACCGTCAAGGACTGTGTGACTATTGACGTCCTTCCCCGTACGCCGGGCAATAATGTTTATGTTGGTTTCATGGTTTGGTCTAACTTTACCGCTACTAAATGCCGCGGATTGGTTTCGCTGAATCAGGTTATTAAAGAGATTATTTGTCTCCAGCCACTTAAGTGAGGTGATTTATGTTTGGTGCTATTGCTGGCGGTATTGCTTCTGCTCTTGCTGGTGGCGCCATGTCTAAATTGTTTGGAGGCGGTCAAAAAGCCGCCTCCGGTGGCATTCAAGGTGATGTGCTTGCTACCGATAACAATACTGTAGGCATGGGTGATGCTGGTATTAAATCTGCCATTCAAGGCTCTAATGTTCCTAACCCTGATGAGGCCGTCCCTAGTTTTGTTTCTGGTGCTATGGCTAAAGCTGGTAAAGGACTTCTTGAAGGTACGTTGCAGGCTGGCACTTCTGCCGTTTCTGATAAGTTGCTTGATTTGGTTGGACTTGGTGGCAAGTCTGCCGCTGATAAAGGAAAGGATACTCGTGATTATCTTGCTGCTGCATTTCCTGAGCTTAATGCTTGGGAGCGTGCTGGTGCTGATGCTTCCTCTGCTGGTATGGTTGACGCCGGATTTGAGAATCAAAAAGAGCTTACTAAAATGCAACTGGACAATCAGAAAGAGATTGCCGAGATGCAAAATGAGACTCAAAAAGAGATTGCTGGCATTCAGTCGGCGACTTCACGCCAGAATACGAAAGACCAGGTATATGCACAAAATGAGATGCTTGCTTATCAACAGAAGGAGTCTACTGCTCGCGTTGCGTCTATTATGGAAAACACCAATCTTTCCAAGCAACAGCAGGTTTCCGAGATTATGCGCCAAATGCTTACTCAAGCTCAAACGGCTGGTCAGTATTTTACCAATGACCAAATCAAAGAAATGACTCGCAAGGTTAGTGCTGAGGTTGACTTAGTTCATCAGCAAACGCAGAATCAGCGGTATGGCTCTTCTCATATTGGCGCTACTGCAAAGGATATTTCTAATGTCGTCACTGATGCTGCTTCTGGTGTGGTTGATATTTTTCATGGTATTGATAAAGCTGTTGCCGATACTTGGAACAATTTCTGGAAAGACGGTAAAGCTGATGGTATTGGCTCTAATTTGTCTAGGAAATAACCGTCAGGATTGACACCCTCCCAATTGTATGTTTTCATGCCTCCAAATCTTGGAGGCTTTTTTATGGTTCGTTCTTATTACCCTTCTGAATGTCACGCTGATTATTTTGACTTTGAGCGTATCGAGGCTCTTAAACCTGCTATTGAGGCTTGTGGCATTTCTACTCTTTCTCAATCCCCAATGCTTGGCTTCCATAAGCAGATGGATAACCGCATCAAGCTCTTGGAAGAGATTCTGTCTTTTCGTATGCAGGGCGTTGAGTTCGATAATGGTGATATGTATGTTGACGGCCATAAGGCTGCTTCTGACGTTCGTGATGAGTTTGTATCTGTTACTGAGAAGTTAATGGATGAATTGGCACAATGCTACAATGTGCTCCCCCAACTTGATATTAATAACACTATAGACCACCGCCCCGAAGGGGACGAAAAATGGTTTTTAGAGAACGAGAAGACGGTTACGCAGTTTTGCCGCAAGCTGGCTGCTGAACGCCCTCTTAAGGATATTCGCGATGAGTATAATTACCCCAAAAAGAAAGGTATTAAGGATGAGTGTTCAAGATTGCTGGAGGCCTCCACTATGAAATCGCGTAGAGGCTTTGCTATTCAGCGTTTGATGAATGCAATGCGACAGGCTCATGCTGATGGTTGGTTTATCGTTTTTGACACTCTCACGTTGGCTGACGACCGATTAGAGGCGTTTTATGATAATCCCAATGCTTTGCGTGACTATTTTCGTGATATTGGTCGTATGGTTCTTGCTGCCGAGGGTCGCAAGGCTAATGATTCACACGCCGACTGCTATCAGTATTTTTGTGTGCCTGAGTATGGTACAGCTAATGGCCGTCTTCATTTCCATGCGGTGCACTTTATGCGGACACTTCCTACAGGTAGCGTTGACCCTAATTTTGGTCGTCGGGTACGCAATCGCCGCCAGTTAAATAGCTTGCAAAATACGTGGCCTTATGGTTACAGTATGCCCATCGCAGTTCGCTACACGCAGGACGCTTTTTCACGTTCTGGTTGGTTGTGGCCTGTTGATGCTAAAGGTGAGCCGCTTAAAGCTACCAGTTATATGGCTGTTGGTTTCTATGTGGCTAAATACGTTAACAAAAAGTCAGATATGGACCTTGCTGCTAAAGGTCTAGGAGCTAAAGAATGGAACAACTCACTAAAAACCAAGCTGTCGCTACTTCCCAAGAAGCTGTTCAGAATCAGAATGAGCCGCAACTTCGGGATGAAAATGCTCACAATGACAAATCTGTCCACGGAGTGCTTAATCCAACTTACCAAGCTGGGTTACGACGCGACGCCGTTCAACCAGATATTGAAGCAGAACGCAAAAAGAGAGATGAGATTGAGGCTGGGAAAAGTTACTGTAGCCGACGTTTTGGCGGCGCAACCTGTGACGACAAATCTGCTCAAATTTATGCGCGCTTCGATAAAAATGATTGGCGTATCCAACCTGCAGAGTTTTATCGCTTCCATGACGCAGAAGTTAACACTTTCGGATATTTCTGATGAGTCGAAAAATTATCTTGATAAAGCAGGAATTACTACTGCTTGTTTACGAATTAAATCGAAGTGGACTGCTGGCGGAAAATGAGAAAATTCGACCTATCCTTGCGCAGCTCGAGAAGCTCTTACTTTGCGACCTTTCGCCATCAACTAACGATTCTGTCAAAAACTGACGCGTTGGATGAGGAGAAGTGGCTTAATATGCTTGGCACGTTCGTCAAGGACTGGTTTAGATATGAGTCACATTTTGTTCATGGTAGAGATTCTCTTGTTGACATTTTAAAAGAGCGTGGATTACTATCTGAGTCCGATGCTGTTCAACCACTAATAGGTAAGAAATCATGAGTCAAGTTACTGAACAATCCGTACGTTTCCAGACCGCTTTGGCCTCTATTAAGCTCATTCAGGCTTCTGCCGTTTTGGATTTAACCGAAGATGATTTCGATTTTCTGACGAGTAACAAAGTTTGGATTGCTACTGACCGCTCTCGTGCTCGTCGCTGCGTTGAGGCTTGCGTTTATGGTACGCTGGACTTTGTAGGATACCCTCGCTTTCCTGCTCCTGTTGAGTTTATTGCTGCCGTCATTGCTTATTATGTTCATCCCGTCAACATTCAAACGGCCTGTCTCATCATGGAAGGCGCTGAATTTACGGAAAACATTATTAATGGCGTCGAGCGTCCGGTTAAAGCCGCTGAATTGTTCGCGTTTACCTTGCGTGTACGCGCAGGAAACACTGACGTTCTTACTGACGCAGAAGAAAACGTGCGTCAAAAATTACGTGCAGAAGGAGTGATGTAATGTCTAAAGGTAAAAAACGTTCTGGCGCTCGCCCTGGTCGTCCGCAGCCGTTGCGAGGTACTAAAGGCAAGCGTAAAGGCGCTCGTCTTTGGTATGTAGGTGGTCAACAATTTTAATTGCAGGGGCTTCGGCCCCTTACTTGAGGATAAATTATGTCTAATATTCAAACTGGCGCCGAGCGTATGCCGCATGACCTTTCCCATCTTGGCTTCCTTGCTGGTCAGATTGGTCGTCTTATTACCATTTCAACTACTCCGGTTATCGCTGGCGACTCCTTCGAGATGGACGCCGTTGGCGCTCTCCGTCTTTCTCCATTGCGTCGTGGCCTTGCTATTGACTCTACTGTAGACATTTTTACTTTTTATGTCCCTCATCGTCACGTTTATGGTGAACAGTGGATTAAGTTCATGAAGGATGGTGTTAATGCCACTCCTCTCCCGACTGTTAACACTACTGGTTATATTGACCATGCCGCTTTTCTTGGCACGATTAACCCTGATACCAATAAAATCCCTAAGCATTTGTTTCAGGGTTATTTGAATATCTATAACAACTATTTTAAAGCGCCGTGGATGCCTGACCGTACCGAGGCTAACCCTAATGAGCTTAATCAAGATGATGCTCGTTATGGTTTCCGTTGCTGCCATCTCAAAAACATTTGGACTGCTCCGCTTCCTCCTGAGACTGAGCTTTCTCGCCAAATGACGACTTCTACCACATCTATTGACATTATGGGTCTGCAAGCTGCTTATGCTAATTTGCATACTGACCAAGAACGTGATTACTTCATGCAGCGTTACCATGATGTTATTTCTTCATTTGGAGGTAAAACCTCTTATGACGCTGACAACCGTCCTTTACTTGTCATGCGCTCTAATCTCTGGGCATCTGGCTATGATGTTGATGGAACTGACCAAACGTCGTTAGGCCAGTTTTCTGGTCGTGTTCAACAGACCTATAAACATTCTGTGCCGCGTTTCTTTGTTCCTGAGCATGGCACTATGTTTACTCTTGCGCTTGTTCGTTTTCCGCCTACTGCGACTAAAGAGATTCAGTACCTTAACGCTAAAGGTGCTTTGACTTATACCGATATTGCTGGCGACCCTGTTTTGTATGGCAACTTGCCGCCGCGTGAAATTTCTATGAAGGATGTTTTCCGTTCTGGTGATTCGTCTAAGAAGTTTAAGATTGCTGAGGGTCAGTGGTATCGTTATGCGCCTTCGTATGTTTCTCCTGCTTATCACCTTCTTGAAGGCTTCCCATTCATTCAGGAACCGCCTTCTGGTGATTTGCAAGAACGCGTACTTATTCGCCACCATGATTATGACCAGTGTTTCCAGTCCGTTCAGTTGTTGCAGTGGAATAGTCAGGTTAAATTTAATGTGACCGTTTATCGCAATCTGCCGACCACTCGCGATTCAATCATGACTTCGTGATAAAAGATTGAGTGTGAGGTTATAACGCCGAAGCGGTAAAAATTTTAATTTTTGCCGCTGAGGGGTTGACCAAGCGAAGCGCGGTAGGTTTTCTGCTTAGGAGTTTAATCATGTTTCAGACTTTTATTTCTCGCCATAATTCAAACTTTTTTTCTGATAAGCTGGTTCTCACTTCTGTTACTCCAGCTTCTTCGGCACCTGTTTTACAGACACCTAAAGCTACATCGTCAACGTTATATTTTGATAGTTTGACGGTTAATGCTGGTAATGGTGGTTTTCTTCATTGCATTCAGATGGATACATCTGTCAACGCCGCTAATCAGGTTGTTTCTGTTGGTGCTGATATTGCTTTTGATGCCGACCCTAAATTTTTTGCCTGTTTGGTTCGCTTTGAGTCTTCTTCGGTTCCGACTACCCTCCCGACTGCCTATGATGTTTATCCTTTGGATGGTCGCCATGATGGTGGTTATTATACCGTCAAGGACTGTGTGACTATTGACGTCCTTCCCCGTACGCCGGGCAATAATGTTTATGTTGGTTTCATGGTTTGGTCTAACTTTACCGCTACTAAATGCCGCGGATTGGTTTCGCTGAATCAGGTTATTAAAGAGATTATTTGTCTCCAGCCACTTAAGTGAGGTGATTTATGTTTGGTGCTATTGCTGGCGGTATTGCTTCTGCTCTTGCTGGTGGCGCCATGTCTAAATTGTTTGGAGGCGGTCAAAAAGCCGCCTCCGGTGGCATTCAAGGTGATGTGCTTGCTACCGATAACAATACTGTAGGCATGGGTGATGCTGGTATTAAATCTGCCATTCAAGGCTCTAATGTTCCTAACCCTGATGAGGCCGTCCCTAGTTTTGTTTCTGGTGCTATGGCTAAAGCTGGTAAAGGACTTCTTGAAGGTACGTTGCAGGCTGGCACTTCTGCCGTTTCTGATAAGTTGCTTGATTTGGTTGGACTTGGTGGCAAGTCTGCCGCTGATAAAGGAAAGGATACTCGTGATTATCTTGCTGCTGCATTTCCTGAGCTTAATGCTTGGGAGCGTGCTGGTGCTGATGCTTCCTCTGCTGGTATGGTTGACGCCGGATTTGAGAATCAAAAAGAGCTTACTAAAATGCAACTGGACAATCAGAAAGAGATTGCCGAGATGCAAAATGAGACTCAAAAAGAGATTGCTGGCATTCAGTCGGCGACTTCACGCCAGAATACGAAAGACCAGGTATATGCACAAAATGAGATGCTTGCTTATCAACAGAAGGAGTCTACTGCTCGCGTTGCGTCTATTATGGAAAACACCAATCTTTCCAAGCAACAGCAGGTTTCCGAGATTATGCGCCAAATGCTTACTCAAGCTCAAACGGCTGGTCAGTATTTTACCAATGACCAAATCAAAGAAATGACTCGCAAGGTTAGTGCTGAGGTTGACTTAGTTCATCAGCAAACGCAGAATCAGCGGTATGGCTCTTCTCATATTGGCGCTACTGCAAAGGATATTTCTAATGTCGTCACTGATGCTGCTTCTGGTGTGGTTGATATTTTTCATGGTATTGATAAAGCTGTTGCCGATACTTGGAACAATTTCTGGAAAGACGGTAAAGCTGATGGTATTGGCTCTAATTTGTCTAGGAAATAACCGTCAGGATTGACACCCTCCCAATTGTATGTTTTCATGCCTCCAAATCTTGGAGGCTTTTTTATGGTTCGTTCTTATTACCCTTCTGAATGTCACGCTGATTATTTTGACTTTGAGCGTATCGAGGCTCTTAAACCTGCTATTGAGGCTTGTGGCATTTCTACTCTTTCTCAATCCCCAATGCTTGGCTTCCATAAGCAGATGGATAACCGCATCAAGCTCTTGGAAGAGATTCTGTCTTTTCGTATGCAGGGCGTTGAGTTCGATAATGGTGATATGTATGTTGACGGCCATAAGGCTGCTTCTGACGTTCGTGATGAGTTTGTATCTGTTACTGAGAAGTTAATGGATGAATTGGCACAATGCTACAATGTGCTCCCCCAACTTGATATTAATAACACTATAGACCACCGCCCCGAAGGGGACGAAAAATGGTTTTTAGAGAACGAGAAGACGGTTACGCAGTTTTGCCGCAAGCTGGCTGCTGAACGCCCTCTTAAGGATATTCGCGATGAGTATAATTACCCCAAAAAGAAAGGTATTAAGGATGAGTGTTCAAGATTGCTGGAGGCCTCCACTATGAAATCGCGTAGAGGCTTTGCTATTCAGCGTTTGATGAATGCAATGCGACAGGCTCATGCTGATGGTTGGTTTATCGTTTTTGACACTCTCACGTTGGCTGACGACCGATTAGAGGCGTTTTATGATAATCCCAATGCTTTGCGTGACTATTTTCGTGATATTGGTCGTATGGTTCTTGCTGCCGAGGGTCGCAAGGCTAATGATTCACACGCCGACTGCTATCAGTATTTTTGTGTGCCTGAGTATGGTACAGCTAATGGCCGTCTTCATTTCCATGCGGTGCACTTTATGCGGACACTTCCTACAGGTAGCGTTGACCCTAATTTTGGTCGTCGGGTACGCAATCGCCGCCAGTTAAATAGCTTGCAAAATACGTGGCCTTATGGTTACAGTATGCCCATCGCAGTTCGCTACACGCAGGACGCTTTTTCACGTTCTGGTTGGTTGTGGCCTGTTGATGCTAAAGGTGAGCCGCTTAAAGCTACCAGTTATATGGCTGTTGGTTTCTATGTGGCTAAATACGTTAACAAAAAGTCAGATATGGACCTTGCTGCTAAAGGTCTAGGAGCTAAAGAATGGAACAACTCACTAAAAACCAAGCTGTCGCTACTTCCCAAGAAGCTGTTCAGAATCAGAATGAGCCGCAACTTCGGGATGAAAATGCTCACAATGACAAATCTGTCCACGGAGTGCTTAATCCAACTTACCAAGCTGGGTTACGACGCGACGCCGTTCAACCAGATATTGAAGCAGAACGCAAAAAGAGAGATGAGATTGAGGCTGGGAAAAGTTACTGTAGCCGACGTTTTGGCGGCGCAACCTGTGACGACAAATCTGCTCAAATTTATGCGCGCTTCGATAAAAATGATTGGCGTATCCAACCTGCAGAGTTTTATCGCTTCCATGACGCAGAAGTTAACACTTTCGGATATTTCTGATGAGTCGAAAAATTATCTTGATAAAGCAGGAATTACTACTGCTTGTTTACGAATTAAATCGAAGTGGACTGCTGGCGGAAAATGAGAAAATTCGACCTATCCTTGCGCAGCTCGAGAAGCTCTTACTTTGCGACCTTTCGCCATCAACTAACGATTCTGTCAAAAACTGACGCGTTGGATGAGGAGAAGTGGCTTAATATGCTTGGCACGTTCGTCAAGGACTGGTTTAGATATGAGTCACATTTTGTTCATGGTAGAGATTCTCTTGTTGACATTTTAAAAGAGCGTGGATTACTATCTGAGTCCGATGCTGTTCAACCACTAATAGGTAAGAAATCATGAGTCAAGTTACTGAACAATCCGTACGTTTCCAGACCGCTTTGGCCTCTATTAAGCTCATTCAGGCTTCTGCCGTTTTGGATTTAACCGAAGATGATTTCGATTTTCTGACGAGTAACAAAGTTTGGATTGCTACTGACCGCTCTCGTGCTCGTCGCTGCGTTGAGGCTTGCGTTTATGGTACGCTGGACTTTGTAGGATACCCTCGCTTTCCTGCTCCTGTTGAGTTTATTGCTGCCGTCATTGCTTATTATGTTCATCCCGTCAACATTCAAACGGCCTGTCTCATCATGGAAGGCGCTGAATTTACGGAAAACATTATTAATGGCGTCGAGCGTCCGGTTAAAGCCGCTGAATTGTTCGCGTTTACCTTGCGTGTACGCGCAGGAAACACTGACGTTCTTACTGACGCAGAAGAAAACGTGCGTCAAAAATTACGTGCAGAAGGAGTGATGTAATGTCTAAAGGTAAAAAACGTTCTGGCGCTCGCCCTGGTCGTCCGCAGCCGTTGCGAGGTACTAAAGGCAAGCGTAAAGGCGCTCGTCTTTGGTATGTAGGTGGTCAACAATTTTAATTGCAGGGGCTTCGGCCCCTTACTTGAGGATAAATTATGTCTAATATTCAAACTGGCGCCGAGCGTATGCCGCATGACCTTTCCCATCTTGGCTTCCTTGCTGGTCAGATTGGTCGTCTTATTACCATTTCAACTACTCCGGTTATCGCTGGCGACTCCTTCGAGATGGACGCCGTTGGCGCTCTCCGTCTTTCTCCATTGCGTCGTGGCCTTGCTATTGACTCTACTGTAGACATTTTTACTTTTTATGTCCCTCATCGTCACGTTTATGGTGAACAGTGGATTAAGTTCATGAAGGATGGTGTTAATGCCACTCCTCTCCCGACTGTTAACACTACTGGTTATATTGACCATGCCGCTTTTCTTGGCACGATTAACCCTGATACCAATAAAATCCCTAAGCATTTGTTTCAGGGTTATTTGAATATCTATAACAACTATTTTAAAGCGCCGTGGATGCCTGACCGTACCGAGGCTAACCCTAATGAGCTTAATCAAGATGATGCTCGTTATGGTTTCCGTTGCTGCCATCTCAAAAACATTTGGACTGCTCCGCTTCCTCCTGAGACTGAGCTTTCTCGCCAAATGACGACTTCTACCACATCTATTGACATTATGGGTCTGCAAGCTGCTTATGCTAATTTGCATACTGACCAAGAACGTGATTACTTCATGCAGCGTTACCATGATGTTATTTCTTCATTTGGAGGTAAAACCTCTTATGACGCTGACAACCGTCCTTTACTTGTCATGCGCTCTAATCTCTGGGCATCTGGCTATGATGTTGATGGAACTGACCAAACGTCGTTAGGCCAGTTTTCTGGTCGTGTTCAACAGACCTATAAACATTCTGTGCCGCGTTTCTTTGTTCCTGAGCATGGCACTATGTTTACTCTTGCGCTTGTTCGTTTTCCGCCTACTGCGACTAAAGAGATTCAGTACCTTAACGCTAAAGGTGCTTTGACTTATACCGATATTGCTGGCGACCCTGTTTTGTATGGCAACTTGCCGCCGCGTGAAATTTCTATGAAGGATGTTTTCCGTTCTGGTGATTCGTCTAAGAAGTTTAAGATTGCTGAGGGTCAGTGGTATCGTTATGCGCCTTCGTATGTTTCTCCTGCTTATCACCTTCTTGAAGGCTTCCCATTCATTCAGGAACCGCCTTCTGGTGATTTGCAAGAACGCGTACTTATTCGCCACCATGATTATGACCAGTGTTTCCAGTCCGTTCAGTTGTTGCAGTGGAATAGTCAGGTTAAATTTAATGTGACCGTTTATCGCAATCTGCCGACCACTCGCGATTCAATCATGACTTCGTGATAAAAGATTGAGTGTGAGGTTATAACGCCGAAGCGGTAAAAATTTTAATTTTTGCCGCTGAGGGGTTGACCAAGCGAAGCGCGGTAGGTTTTCTGCTTAGGAGTTTAATCATGTTTCAGACTTTTATTTCTCGCCATAATTCAAACTTTTTTTCTGATAAGCTGGTTCTCACTTCTGTTACTCCAGCTTCTTCGGCACCTGTTTTACAGACACCTAAAGCTACATCGTCAACGTTATATTTTGATAGTTTGACGGTTAATGCTGGTAATGGTGGTTTTCTTCATTGCATTCAGATGGATACATCTGTCAACGCCGCTAATCAGGTTGTTTCTGTTGGTGCTGATATTGCTTTTGATGCCGACCCTAAATTTTTTGCCTGTTTGGTTCGCTTTGAGTCTTCTTCGGTTCCGACTACCCTCCCGACTGCCTATGATGTTTATCCTTTGGATGGTCGCCATGATGGTGGTTATTATACCGTCAAGGACTGTGTGACTATTGACGTCCTTCCCCGTACGCCGGGCAATAATGTTTATGTTGGTTTCATGGTTTGGTCTAACTTTACCGCTACTAAATGCCGCGGATTGGTTTCGCTGAATCAGGTTATTAAAGAGATTATTTGTCTCCAGCCACTTAAGTGAGGTGATTTATGTTTGGTGCTATTGCTGGCGGTATTGCTTCTGCTCTTGCTGGTGGCGCCATGTCTAAATTGTTTGGAGGCGGTCAAAAAGCCGCCTCCGGTGGCATTCAAGGTGATGTGCTTGCTACCGATAACAATACTGTAGGCATGGGTGATGCTGGTATTAAATCTGCCATTCAAGGCTCTAATGTTCCTAACCCTGATGAGGCCGTCCCTAGTTTTGTTTCTGGTGCTATGGCTAAAGCTGGTAAAGGACTTCTTGAAGGTACGTTGCAGGCTGGCACTTCTGCCGTTTCTGATAAGTTGCTTGATTTGGTTGGACTTGGTGGCAAGTCTGCCGCTGATAAAGGAAAGGATACTCGTGATTATCTTGCTGCTGCATTTCCTGAGCTTAATGCTTGGGAGCGTGCTGGTGCTGATGCTTCCTCTGCTGGTATGGTTGACGCCGGATTTGAGAATCAAAAAGAGCTTACTAAAATGCAACTGGACAATCAGAAAGAGATTGCCGAGATGCAAAATGAGACTCAAAAAGAGATTGCTGGCATTCAGTCGGCGACTTCACGCCAGAATACGAAAGACCAGGTATATGCACAAAATGAGATGCTTGCTTATCAACAGAAGGAGTCTACTGCTCGCGTTGCGTCTATTATGGAAAACACCAATCTTTCCAAGCAACAGCAGGTTTCCGAGATTATGCGCCAAATGCTTACTCAAGCTCAAACGGCTGGTCAGTATTTTACCAATGACCAAATCAAAGAAATGACTCGCAAGGTTAGTGCTGAGGTTGACTTAGTTCATCAGCAAACGCAGAATCAGCGGTATGGCTCTTCTCATATTGGCGCTACTGCAAAGGATATTTCTAATGTCGTCACTGATGCTGCTTCTGGTGTGGTTGATATTTTTCATGGTATTGATAAAGCTGTTGCCGATACTTGGAACAATTTCTGGAAAGACGGTAAAGCTGATGGTATTGGCTCTAATTTGTCTAGGAAATAACCGTCAGGATTGACACCCTCCCAATTGTATGTTTTCATGCCTCCAAATCTTGGAGGCTTTTTTATGGTTCGTTCTTATTACCCTTCTGAATGTCACGCTGATTATTTTGACTTTGAGCGTATCGAGGCTCTTAAACCTGCTATTGAGGCTTGTGGCATTTCTACTCTTTCTCAATCCCCAATGCTTGGCTTCCATAAGCAGATGGATAACCGCATCAAGCTCTTGGAAGAGATTCTGTCTTTTCGTATGCAGGGCGTTGAGTTCGATAATGGTGATATGTATGTTGACGGCCATAAGGCTGCTTCTGACGTTCGTGATGAGTTTGTATCTGTTACTGAGAAGTTAATGGATGAATTGGCACAATGCTACAATGTGCTCCCCCAACTTGATATTAATAACACTATAGACCACCGCCCCGAAGGGGACGAAAAATGGTTTTTAGAGAACGAGAAGACGGTTACGCAGTTTTGCCGCAAGCTGGCTGCTGAACGCCCTCTTAAGGATATTCGCGATGAGTATAATTACCCCAAAAAGAAAGGTATTAAGGATGAGTGTTCAAGATTGCTGGAGGCCTCCACTATGAAATCGCGTAGAGGCTTTGCTATTCAGCGTTTGATGAATGCAATGCGACAGGCTCATGCTGATGGTTGGTTTATCGTTTTTGACACTCTCACGTTGGCTGACGACCGATTAGAGGCGTTTTATGATAATCCCAATGCTTTGCGTGACTATTTTCGTGATATTGGTCGTATGGTTCTTGCTGCCGAGGGTCGCAAGGCTAATGATTCACACGCCGACTGCTATCAGTATTTTTGTGTGCCTGAGTATGGTACAGCTAATGGCCGTCTTCATTTCCATGCGGTGCACTTTATGCGGACACTTCCTACAGGTAGCGTTGACCCTAATTTTGGTCGTCGGGTACGCAATCGCCGCCAGTTAAATAGCTTGCAAAATACGTGGCCTTATGGTTACAGTATGCCCATCGCAGTTCGCTACACGCAGGACGCTTTTTCACGTTCTGGTTGGTTGTGGCCTGTTGATGCTAAAGGTGAGCCGCTTAAAGCTACCAGTTATATGGCTGTTGGTTTCTATGTGGCTAAATACGTTAACAAAAAGTCAGATATGGACCTTGCTGCTAAAGGTCTAGGAGCTAAAGAATGGAACAACTCACTAAAAACCAAGCTGTCGCTACTTCCCAAGAAGCTGTTCAGAATCAGAATGAGCCGCAACTTCGGGATGAAAATGCTCACAATGACAAATCTGTCCACGGAGTGCTTAATCCAACTTACCAAGCTGGGTTACGACGCGACGCCGTTCAACCAGATATTGAAGCAGAACGCAAAAAGAGAGATGAGATTGAGGCTGGGAAAAGTTACTGTAGCCGACGTTTTGGCGGCGCAACCTGTGACGACAAATCTGCTCAAATTTATGCGCGCTTCGATAAAAATGATTGGCGTATCCAACCTGCAGAGTTTTATCGCTTCCATGACGCAGAAGTTAACACTTTCGGATATTTCTGATGAGTCGAAAAATTATCTTGATAAAGCAGGAATTACTACTGCTTGTTTACGAATTAAATCGAAGTGGACTGCTGGCGGAAAATGAGAAAATTCGACCTATCCTTGCGCAGCTCGAGAAGCTCTTACTTTGCGACCTTTCGCCATCAACTAACGATTCTGTCAAAAACTGACGCGTTGGATGAGGAGAAGTGGCTTAATATGCTTGGCACGTTCGTCAAGGACTGGTTTAGATATGAGTCACATTTTGTTCATGGTAGAGATTCTCTTGTTGACATTTTAAAAGAGCGTGGATTACTATCTGAGTCCGATGCTGTTCAACCACTAATAGGTAAGAAATCATGAGTCAAGTTACTGAACAATCCGTACGTTTCCAGACCGCTTTGGCCTCTATTAAGCTCATTCAGGCTTCTGCCGTTTTGGATTTAACCGAAGATGATTTCGATTTTCTGACGAGTAACAAAGTTTGGATTGCTACTGACCGCTCTCGTGCTCGTCGCTGCGTTGAGGCTTGCGTTTATGGTACGCTGGACTTTGTAGGATACCCTCGCTTTCCTGCTCCTGTTGAGTTTATTGCTGCCGTCATTGCTTATTATGTTCATCCCGTCAACATTCAAACGGCCTGTCTCATCATGGAAGGCGCTGAATTTACGGAAAACATTATTAATGGCGTCGAGCGTCCGGTTAAAGCCGCTGAATTGTTCGCGTTTACCTTGCGTGTACGCGCAGGAAACACTGACGTTCTTACTGACGCAGAAGAAAACGTGCGTCAAAAATTACGTGCAGAAGGAGTGATGTAATGTCTAAAGGTAAAAAACGTTCTGGCGCTCGCCCTGGTCGTCCGCAGCCGTTGCGAGGTACTAAAGGCAAGCGTAAAGGCGCTCGTCTTTGGTATGTAGGTGGTCAACAATTTTAATTGCAGGGGCTTCGGCCCCTTACTTGAGGATAAATTATGTCTAATATTCAAACTGGCGCCGAGCGTATGCCGCATGACCTTTCCCATCTTGGCTTCCTTGCTGGTCAGATTGGTCGTCTTATTACCATTTCAACTACTCCGGTTATCGCTGGCGACTCCTTCGAGATGGACGCCGTTGGCGCTCTCCGTCTTTCTCCATTGCGTCGTGGCCTTGCTATTGACTCTACTGTAGACATTTTTACTTTTTATGTCCCTCATCGTCACGTTTATGGTGAACAGTGGATTAAGTTCATGAAGGATGGTGTTAATGCCACTCCTCTCCCGACTGTTAACACTACTGGTTATATTGACCATGCCGCTTTTCTTGGCACGATTAACCCTGATACCAATAAAATCCCTAAGCATTTGTTTCAGGGTTATTTGAATATCTATAACAACTATTTTAAAGCGCCGTGGATGCCTGACCGTACCGAGGCTAACCCTAATGAGCTTAATCAAGATGATGCTCGTTATGGTTTCCGTTGCTGCCATCTCAAAAACATTTGGACTGCTCCGCTTCCTCCTGAGACTGAGCTTTCTCGCCAAATGACGACTTCTACCACATCTATTGACATTATGGGTCTGCAAGCTGCTTATGCTAATTTGCATACTGACCAAGAACGTGATTACTTCATGCAGCGTTACCATGATGTTATTTCTTCATTTGGAGGTAAAACCTCTTATGACGCTGACAACCGTCCTTTACTTGTCATGCGCTCTAATCTCTGGGCATCTGGCTATGATGTTGATGGAACTGACCAAACGTCGTTAGGCCAGTTTTCTGGTCGTGTTCAACAGACCTATAAACATTCTGTGCCGCGTTTCTTTGTTCCTGAGCATGGCACTATGTTTACTCTTGCGCTTGTTCGTTTTCCGCCTACTGCGACTAAAGAGATTCAGTACCTTAACGCTAAAGGTGCTTTGACTTATACCGATATTGCTGGCGACCCTGTTTTGTATGGCAACTTGCCGCCGCGTGAAATTTCTATGAAGGATGTTTTCCGTTCTGGTGATTCGTCTAAGAAGTTTAAGATTGCTGAGGGTCAGTGGTATCGTTATGCGCCTTCGTATGTTTCTCCTGCTTATCACCTTCTTGAAGGCTTCCCATTCATTCAGGAACCGCCTTCTGGTGATTTGCAAGAACGCGTACTTATTCGCCACCATGATTATGACCAGTGTTTCCAGTCCGTTCAGTTGTTGCAGTGGAATAGTCAGGTTAAATTTAATGTGACCGTTTATCGCAATCTGCCGACCACTCGCGATTCAATCATGACTTCGTGATAAAAGATTGAGTGTGAGGTTATAACGCCGAAGCGGTAAAAATTTTAATTTTTGCCGCTGAGGGGTTGACCAAGCGAAGCGCGGTAGGTTTTCTGCTTAGGAGTTTAATCATGTTTCAGACTTTTATTTCTCGCCATAATTCAAACTTTTTTTCTGATAAGCTGGTTCTCACTTCTGTTACTCCAGCTTCTTCGGCACCTGTTTTACAGACACCTAAAGCTACATCGTCAACGTTATATTTTGATAGTTTGACGGTTAATGCTGGTAATGGTGGTTTTCTTCATTGCATTCAGATGGATACATCTGTCAACGCCGCTAATCAGGTTGTTTCTGTTGGTGCTGATATTGCTTTTGATGCCGACCCTAAATTTTTTGCCTGTTTGGTTCGCTTTGAGTCTTCTTCGGTTCCGACTACCCTCCCGACTGCCTATGATGTTTATCCTTTGGATGGTCGCCATGATGGTGGTTATTATACCGTCAAGGACTGTGTGACTATTGACGTCCTTCCCCGTACGCCGGGCAATAATGTTTATGTTGGTTTCATGGTTTGGTCTAACTTTACCGCTACTAAATGCCGCGGATTGGTTTCGCTGAATCAGGTTATTAAAGAGATTATTTGTCTCCAGCCACTTAAGTGAGGTGATTTATGTTTGGTGCTATTGCTGGCGGTATTGCTTCTGCTCTTGCTGGTGGCGCCATGTCTAAATTGTTTGGAGGCGGTCAAAAAGCCGCCTCCGGTGGCATTCAAGGTGATGTGCTTGCTACCGATAACAATACTGTAGGCATGGGTGATGCTGGTATTAAATCTGCCATTCAAGGCTCTAATGTTCCTAACCCTGATGAGGCCGTCCCTAGTTTTGTTTCTGGTGCTATGGCTAAAGCTGGTAAAGGACTTCTTGAAGGTACGTTGCAGGCTGGCACTTCTGCCGTTTCTGATAAGTTGCTTGATTTGGTTGGACTTGGTGGCAAGTCTGCCGCTGATAAAGGAAAGGATACTCGTGATTATCTTGCTGCTGCATTTCCTGAGCTTAATGCTTGGGAGCGTGCTGGTGCTGATGCTTCCTCTGCTGGTATGGTTGACGCCGGATTTGAGAATCAAAAAGAGCTTACTAAAATGCAACTGGACAATCAGAAAGAGATTGCCGAGATGCAAAATGAGACTCAAAAAGAGATTGCTGGCATTCAGTCGGCGACTTCACGCCAGAATACGAAAGACCAGGTATATGCACAAAATGAGATGCTTGCTTATCAACAGAAGGAGTCTACTGCTCGCGTTGCGTCTATTATGGAAAACACCAATCTTTCCAAGCAACAGCAGGTTTCCGAGATTATGCGCCAAATGCTTACTCAAGCTCAAACGGCTGGTCAGTATTTTACCAATGACCAAATCAAAGAAATGACTCGCAAGGTTAGTGCTGAGGTTGACTTAGTTCATCAGCAAACGCAGAATCAGCGGTATGGCTCTTCTCATATTGGCGCTACTGCAAAGGATATTTCTAATGTCGTCACTGATGCTGCTTCTGGTGTGGTTGATATTTTTCATGGTATTGATAAAGCTGTTGCCGATACTTGGAACAATTTCTGGAAAGACGGTAAAGCTGATGGTATTGGCTCTAATTTGTCTAGGAAATAACCGTCAGGATTGACACCCTCCCAATTGTATGTTTTCATGCCTCCAAATCTTGGAGGCTTTTTTATGGTTCGTTCTTATTACCCTTCTGAATGTCACGCTGATTATTTTGACTTTGAGCGTATCGAGGCTCTTAAACCTGCTATTGAGGCTTGTGGCATTTCTACTCTTTCTCAATCCCCAATGCTTGGCTTCCATAAGCAGATGGATAACCGCATCAAGCTCTTGGAAGAGATTCTGTCTTTTCGTATGCAGGGCGTTGAGTTCGATAATGGTGATATGTATGTTGACGGCCATAAGGCTGCTTCTGACGTTCGTGATGAGTTTGTATCTGTTACTGAGAAGTTAATGGATGAATTGGCACAATGCTACAATGTGCTCCCCCAACTTGATATTAATAACACTATAGACCACCGCCCCGAAGGGGACGAAAAATGGTTTTTAGAGAACGAGAAGACGGTTACGCAGTTTTGCCGCAAGCTGGCTGCTGAACGCCCTCTTAAGGATATTCGCGATGAGTATAATTACCCCAAAAAGAAAGGTATTAAGGATGAGTGTTCAAGATTGCTGGAGGCCTCCACTATGAAATCGCGTAGAGGCTTTGCTATTCAGCGTTTGATGAATGCAATGCGACAGGCTCATGCTGATGGTTGGTTTATCGTTTTTGACACTCTCACGTTGGCTGACGACCGATTAGAGGCGTTTTATGATAATCCCAATGCTTTGCGTGACTATTTTCGTGATATTGGTCGTATGGTTCTTGCTGCCGAGGGTCGCAAGGCTAATGATTCACACGCCGACTGCTATCAGTATTTTTGTGTGCCTGAGTATGGTACAGCTAATGGCCGTCTTCATTTCCATGCGGTGCACTTTATGCGGACACTTCCTACAGGTAGCGTTGACCCTAATTTTGGTCGTCGGGTACGCAATCGCCGCCAGTTAAATAGCTTGCAAAATACGTGGCCTTATGGTTACAGTATGCCCATCGCAGTTCGCTACACGCAGGACGCTTTTTCACGTTCTGGTTGGTTGTGGCCTGTTGATGCTAAAGGTGAGCCGCTTAAAGCTACCAGTTATATGGCTGTTGGTTTCTATGTGGCTAAATACGTTAACAAAAAGTCAGATATGGACCTTGCTGCTAAAGGTCTAGGAGCTAAAGAATGGAACAACTCACTAAAAACCAAGCTGTCGCTACTTCCCAAGAAGCTGTTCAGAATCAGAATGAGCCGCAACTTCGGGATGAAAATGCTCACAATGACAAATCTGTCCACGGAGTGCTTAATCCAACTTACCAAGCTGGGTTACGACGCGACGCCGTTCAACCAGATATTGAAGCAGAACGCAAAAAGAGAGATGAGATTGAGGCTGGGAAAAGTTACTGTAGCCGACGTTTTGGCGGCGCAACCTGTGACGACAAATCTGCTCAAATTTATGCGCGCTTCGATAAAAATGATTGGCGTATCCAACCTGCAGAGTTTTATCGCTTCCATGACGCAGAAGTTAACACTTTCGGATATTTCTGATGAGTCGAAAAATTATCTTGATAAAGCAGGAATTACTACTGCTTGTTTACGAATTAAATCGAAGTGGACTGCTGGCGGAAAATGAGAAAATTCGACCTATCCTTGCGCAGCTCGAGAAGCTCTTACTTTGCGACCTTTCGCCATCAACTAACGATTCTGTCAAAAACTGACGCGTTGGATGAGGAGAAGTGGCTTAATATGCTTGGCACGTTCGTCAAGGACTGGTTTAGATATGAGTCACATTTTGTTCATGGTAGAGATTCTCTTGTTGACATTTTAAAAGAGCGTGGATTACTATCTGAGTCCGATGCTGTTCAACCACTAATAGGTAAGAAATCATGAGTCAAGTTACTGAACAATCCGTACGTTTCCAGACCGCTTTGGCCTCTATTAAGCTCATTCAGGCTTCTGCCGTTTTGGATTTAACCGAAGATGATTTCGATTTTCTGACGAGTAACAAAGTTTGGATTGCTACTGACCGCTCTCGTGCTCGTCGCTGCGTTGAGGCTTGCGTTTATGGTACGCTGGACTTTGTAGGATACCCTCGCTTTCCTGCTCCTGTTGAGTTTATTGCTGCCGTCATTGCTTATTATGTTCATCCCGTCAACATTCAAACGGCCTGTCTCATCATGGAAGGCGCTGAATTTACGGAAAACATTATTAATGGCGTCGAGCGTCCGGTTAAAGCCGCTGAATTGTTCGCGTTTACCTTGCGTGTACGCGCAGGAAACACTGACGTTCTTACTGACGCAGAAGAAAACGTGCGTCAAAAATTACGTGCAGAAGGAGTGATGTAATGTCTAAAGGTAAAAAACGTTCTGGCGCTCGCCCTGGTCGTCCGCAGCCGTTGCGAGGTACTAAAGGCAAGCGTAAAGGCGCTCGTCTTTGGTATGTAGGTGGTCAACAATTTTAATTGCAGGGGCTTCGGCCCCTTACTTGAGGATAAATTATGTCTAATATTCAAACTGGCGCCGAGCGTATGCCGCATGACCTTTCCCATCTTGGCTTCCTTGCTGGTCAGATTGGTCGTCTTATTACCATTTCAACTACTCCGGTTATCGCTGGCGACTCCTTCGAGATGGACGCCGTTGGCGCTCTCCGTCTTTCTCCATTGCGTCGTGGCCTTGCTATTGACTCTACTGTAGACATTTTTACTTTTTATGTCCCTCATCGTCACGTTTATGGTGAACAGTGGATTAAGTTCATGAAGGATGGTGTTAATGCCACTCCTCTCCCGACTGTTAACACTACTGGTTATATTGACCATGCCGCTTTTCTTGGCACGATTAACCCTGATACCAATAAAATCCCTAAGCATTTGTTTCAGGGTTATTTGAATATCTATAACAACTATTTTAAAGCGCCGTGGATGCCTGACCGTACCGAGGCTAACCCTAATGAGCTTAATCAAGATGATGCTCGTTATGGTTTCCGTTGCTGCCATCTCAAAAACATTTGGACTGCTCCGCTTCCTCCTGAGACTGAGCTTTCTCGCCAAATGACGACTTCTACCACATCTATTGACATTATGGGTCTGCAAGCTGCTTATGCTAATTTGCATACTGACCAAGAACGTGATTACTTCATGCAGCGTTACCATGATGTTATTTCTTCATTTGGAGGTAAAACCTCTTATGACGCTGACAACCGTCCTTTACTTGTCATGCGCTCTAATCTCTGGGCATCTGGCTATGATGTTGATGGAACTGACCAAACGTCGTTAGGCCAGTTTTCTGGTCGTGTTCAACAGACCTATAAACATTCTGTGCCGCGTTTCTTTGTTCCTGAGCATGGCACTATGTTTACTCTTGCGCTTGTTCGTTTTCCGCCTACTGCGACTAAAGAGATTCAGTACCTTAACGCTAAAGGTGCTTTGACTTATACCGATATTGCTGGCGACCCTGTTTTGTATGGCAACTTGCCGCCGCGTGAAATTTCTATGAAGGATGTTTTCCGTTCTGGTGATTCGTCTAAGAAGTTTAAGATTGCTGAGGGTCAGTGGTATCGTTATGCGCCTTCGTATGTTTCTCCTGCTTATCACCTTCTTGAAGGCTTCCCATTCATTCAGGAACCGCCTTCTGGTGATTTGCAAGAACGCGTACTTATTCGCCACCATGATTATGACCAGTGTTTCCAGTCCGTTCAGTTGTTGCAGTGGAATAGTCAGGTTAAATTTAATGTGACCGTTTATCGCAATCTGCCGACCACTCGCGATTCAATCATGACTTCGTGATAAAAGATTGAGTGTGAGGTTATAACGCCGAAGCGGTAAAAATTTTAATTTTTGCCGCTGAGGGGTTGACCAAGCGAAGCGCGGTAGGTTTTCTGCTTAGGAGTTTAATCATGTTTCAGACTTTTATTTCTCGCCATAATTCAAACTTTTTTTCTGATAAGCTGGTTCTCACTTCTGTTACTCCAGCTTCTTCGGCACCTGTTTTACAGACACCTAAAGCTACATCGTCAACGTTATATTTTGATAGTTTGACGGTTAATGCTGGTAATGGTGGTTTTCTTCATTGCATTCAGATGGATACATCTGTCAACGCCGCTAATCAGGTTGTTTCTGTTGGTGCTGATATTGCTTTTGATGCCGACCCTAAATTTTTTGCCTGTTTGGTTCGCTTTGAGTCTTCTTCGGTTCCGACTACCCTCCCGACTGCCTATGATGTTTATCCTTTGGATGGTCGCCATGATGGTGGTTATTATACCGTCAAGGACTGTGTGACTATTGACGTCCTTCCCCGTACGCCGGGCAATAATGTTTATGTTGGTTTCATGGTTTGGTCTAACTTTACCGCTACTAAATGCCGCGGATTGGTTTCGCTGAATCAGGTTATTAAAGAGATTATTTGTCTCCAGCCACTTAAGTGAGGTGATTTATGTTTGGTGCTATTGCTGGCGGTATTGCTTCTGCTCTTGCTGGTGGCGCCATGTCTAAATTGTTTGGAGGCGGTCAAAAAGCCGCCTCCGGTGGCATTCAAGGTGATGTGCTTGCTACCGATAACAATACTGTAGGCATGGGTGATGCTGGTATTAAATCTGCCATTCAAGGCTCTAATGTTCCTAACCCTGATGAGGCCGTCCCTAGTTTTGTTTCTGGTGCTATGGCTAAAGCTGGTAAAGGACTTCTTGAAGGTACGTTGCAGGCTGGCACTTCTGCCGTTTCTGATAAGTTGCTTGATTTGGTTGGACTTGGTGGCAAGTCTGCCGCTGATAAAGGAAAGGATACTCGTGATTATCTTGCTGCTGCATTTCCTGAGCTTAATGCTTGGGAGCGTGCTGGTGCTGATGCTTCCTCTGCTGGTATGGTTGACGCCGGATTTGAGAATCAAAAAGAGCTTACTAAAATGCAACTGGACAATCAGAAAGAGATTGCCGAGATGCAAAATGAGACTCAAAAAGAGATTGCTGGCATTCAGTCGGCGACTTCACGCCAGAATACGAAAGACCAGGTATATGCACAAAATGAGATGCTTGCTTATCAACAGAAGGAGTCTACTGCTCGCGTTGCGTCTATTATGGAAAACACCAATCTTTCCAAGCAACAGCAGGTTTCCGAGATTATGCGCCAAATGCTTACTCAAGCTCAAACGGCTGGTCAGTATTTTACCAATGACCAAATCAAAGAAATGACTCGCAAGGTTAGTGCTGAGGTTGACTTAGTTCATCAGCAAACGCAGAATCAGCGGTATGGCTCTTCTCATATTGGCGCTACTGCAAAGGATATTTCTAATGTCGTCACTGATGCTGCTTCTGGTGTGGTTGATATTTTTCATGGTATTGATAAAGCTGTTGCCGATACTTGGAACAATTTCTGGAAAGACGGTAAAGCTGATGGTATTGGCTCTAATTTGTCTAGGAAATAACCGTCAGGATTGACACCCTCCCAATTGTATGTTTTCATGCCTCCAAATCTTGGAGGCTTTTTTATGGTTCGTTCTTATTACCCTTCTGAATGTCACGCTGATTATTTTGACTTTGAGCGTATCGAGGCTCTTAAACCTGCTATTGAGGCTTGTGGCATTTCTACTCTTTCTCAATCCCCAATGCTTGGCTTCCATAAGCAGATGGATAACCGCATCAAGCTCTTGGAAGAGATTCTGTCTTTTCGTATGCAGGGCGTTGAGTTCGATAATGGTGATATGTATGTTGACGGCCATAAGGCTGCTTCTGACGTTCGTGATGAGTTTGTATCTGTTACTGAGAAGTTAATGGATGAATTGGCACAATGCTACAATGTGCTCCCCCAACTTGATATTAATAACACTATAGACCACCGCCCCGAAGGGGACGAAAAATGGTTTTTAGAGAACGAGAAGACGGTTACGCAGTTTTGCCGCAAGCTGGCTGCTGAACGCCCTCTTAAGGATATTCGCGATGAGTATAATTACCCCAAAAAGAAAGGTATTAAGGATGAGTGTTCAAGATTGCTGGAGGCCTCCACTATGAAATCGCGTAGAGGCTTTGCTATTCAGCGTTTGATGAATGCAATGCGACAGGCTCATGCTGATGGTTGGTTTATCGTTTTTGACACTCTCACGTTGGCTGACGACCGATTAGAGGCGTTTTATGATAATCCCAATGCTTTGCGTGACTATTTTCGTGATATTGGTCGTATGGTTCTTGCTGCCGAGGGTCGCAAGGCTAATGATTCACACGCCGACTGCTATCAGTATTTTTGTGTGCCTGAGTATGGTACAGCTAATGGCCGTCTTCATTTCCATGCGGTGCACTTTATGCGGACACTTCCTACAGGTAGCGTTGACCCTAATTTTGGTCGTCGGGTACGCAATCGCCGCCAGTTAAATAGCTTGCAAAATACGTGGCCTTATGGTTACAGTATGCCCATCGCAGTTCGCTACACGCAGGACGCTTTTTCACGTTCTGGTTGGTTGTGGCCTGTTGATGCTAAAGGTGAGCCGCTTAAAGCTACCAGTTATATGGCTGTTGGTTTCTATGTGGCTAAATACGTTAACAAAAAGTCAGATATGGACCTTGCTGCTAAAGGTCTAGGAGCTAAAGAATGGAACAACTCACTAAAAACCAAGCTGTCGCTACTTCCCAAGAAGCTGTTCAGAATCAGAATGAGCCGCAACTTCGGGATGAAAATGCTCACAATGACAAATCTGTCCACGGAGTGCTTAATCCAACTTACCAAGCTGGGTTACGACGCGACGCCGTTCAACCAGATATTGAAGCAGAACGCAAAAAGAGAGATGAGATTGAGGCTGGGAAAAGTTACTGTAGCCGACGTTTTGGCGGCGCAACCTGTGACGACAAATCTGCTCAAATTTATGCGCGCTTCGATAAAAATGATTGGCGTATCCAACCTGCAGAGTTTTATCGCTTCCATGACGCAGAAGTTAACACTTTCGGATATTTCTGATGAGTCGAAAAATTATCTTGATAAAGCAGGAATTACTACTGCTTGTTTACGAATTAAATCGAAGTGGACTGCTGGCGGAAAATGAGAAAATTCGACCTATCCTTGCGCAGCTCGAGAAGCTCTTACTTTGCGACCTTTCGCCATCAACTAACGATTCTGTCAAAAACTGACGCGTTGGATGAGGAGAAGTGGCTTAATATGCTTGGCACGTTCGTCAAGGACTGGTTTAGATATGAGTCACATTTTGTTCATGGTAGAGATTCTCTTGTTGACATTTTAAAAGAGCGTGGATTACTATCTGAGTCCGATGCTGTTCAACCACTAATAGGTAAGAAATCATGAGTCAAGTTACTGAACAATCCGTACGTTTCCAGACCGCTTTGGCCTCTATTAAGCTCATTCAGGCTTCTGCCGTTTTGGATTTAACCGAAGATGATTTCGATTTTCTGACGAGTAACAAAGTTTGGATTGCTACTGACCGCTCTCGTGCTCGTCGCTGCGTTGAGGCTTGCGTTTATGGTACGCTGGACTTTGTAGGATACCCTCGCTTTCCTGCTCCTGTTGAGTTTATTGCTGCCGTCATTGCTTATTATGTTCATCCCGTCAACATTCAAACGGCCTGTCTCATCATGGAAGGCGCTGAATTTACGGAAAACATTATTAATGGCGTCGAGCGTCCGGTTAAAGCCGCTGAATTGTTCGCGTTTACCTTGCGTGTACGCGCAGGAAACACTGACGTTCTTACTGACGCAGAAGAAAACGTGCGTCAAAAATTACGTGCAGAAGGAGTGATGTAATGTCTAAAGGTAAAAAACGTTCTGGCGCTCGCCCTGGTCGTCCGCAGCCGTTGCGAGGTACTAAAGGCAAGCGTAAAGGCGCTCGTCTTTGGTATGTAGGTGGTCAACAATTTTAATTGCAGGGGCTTCGGCCCCTTACTTGAGGATAAATTATGTCTAATATTCAAACTGGCGCCGAGCGTATGCCGCATGACCTTTCCCATCTTGGCTTCCTTGCTGGTCAGATTGGTCGTCTTATTACCATTTCAACTACTCCGGTTATCGCTGGCGACTCCTTCGAGATGGACGCCGTTGGCGCTCTCCGTCTTTCTCCATTGCGTCGTGGCCTTGCTATTGACTCTACTGTAGACATTTTTACTTTTTATGTCCCTCATCGTCACGTTTATGGTGAACAGTGGATTAAGTTCATGAAGGATGGTGTTAATGCCACTCCTCTCCCGACTGTTAACACTACTGGTTATATTGACCATGCCGCTTTTCTTGGCACGATTAACCCTGATACCAATAAAATCCCTAAGCATTTGTTTCAGGGTTATTTGAATATCTATAACAACTATTTTAAAGCGCCGTGGATGCCTGACCGTACCGAGGCTAACCCTAATGAGCTTAATCAAGATGATGCTCGTTATGGTTTCCGTTGCTGCCATCTCAAAAACATTTGGACTGCTCCGCTTCCTCCTGAGACTGAGCTTTCTCGCCAAATGACGACTTCTACCACATCTATTGACATTATGGGTCTGCAAGCTGCTTATGCTAATTTGCATACTGACCAAGAACGTGATTACTTCATGCAGCGTTACCATGATGTTATTTCTTCATTTGGAGGTAAAACCTCTTATGACGCTGACAACCGTCCTTTACTTGTCATGCGCTCTAATCTCTGGGCATCTGGCTATGATGTTGATGGAACTGACCAAACGTCGTTAGGCCAGTTTTCTGGTCGTGTTCAACAGACCTATAAACATTCTGTGCCGCGTTTCTTTGTTCCTGAGCATGGCACTATGTTTACTCTTGCGCTTGTTCGTTTTCCGCCTACTGCGACTAAAGAGATTCAGTACCTTAACGCTAAAGGTGCTTTGACTTATACCGATATTGCTGGCGACCCTGTTTTGTATGGCAACTTGCCGCCGCGTGAAATTTCTATGAAGGATGTTTTCCGTTCTGGTGATTCGTCTAAGAAGTTTAAGATTGCTGAGGGTCAGTGGTATCGTTATGCGCCTTCGTATGTTTCTCCTGCTTATCACCTTCTTGAAGGCTTCCCATTCATTCAGGAACCGCCTTCTGGTGATTTGCAAGAACGCGTACTTATTCGCCACCATGATTATGACCAGTGTTTCCAGTCCGTTCAGTTGTTGCAGTGGAATAGTCAGGTTAAATTTAATGTGACCGTTTATCGCAATCTGCCGACCACTCGCGATTCAATCATGACTTCGTGATAAAAGATTGAGTGTGAGGTTATAACGCCGAAGCGGTAAAAATTTTAATTTTTGCCGCTGAGGGGTTGACCAAGCGAAGCGCGGTAGGTTTTCTGCTTAGGAGTTTAATCATGTTTCAGACTTTTATTTCTCGCCATAATTCAAACTTTTTTTCTGATAAGCTGGTTCTCACTTCTGTTACTCCAGCTTCTTCGGCACCTGTTTTACAGACACCTAAAGCTACATCGTCAACGTTATATTTTGATAGTTTGACGGTTAATGCTGGTAATGGTGGTTTTCTTCATTGCATTCAGATGGATACATCTGTCAACGCCGCTAATCAGGTTGTTTCTGTTGGTGCTGATATTGCTTTTGATGCCGACCCTAAATTTTTTGCCTGTTTGGTTCGCTTTGAGTCTTCTTCGGTTCCGACTACCCTCCCGACTGCCTATGATGTTTATCCTTTGGATGGTCGCCATGATGGTGGTTATTATACCGTCAAGGACTGTGTGACTATTGACGTCCTTCCCCGTACGCCGGGCAATAATGTTTATGTTGGTTTCATGGTTTGGTCTAACTTTACCGCTACTAAATGCCGCGGATTGGTTTCGCTGAATCAGGTTATTAAAGAGATTATTTGTCTCCAGCCACTTAAGTGAGGTGATTTATGTTTGGTGCTATTGCTGGCGGTATTGCTTCTGCTCTTGCTGGTGGCGCCATGTCTAAATTGTTTGGAGGCGGTCAAAAAGCCGCCTCCGGTGGCATTCAAGGTGATGTGCTTGCTACCGATAACAATACTGTAGGCATGGGTGATGCTGGTATTAAATCTGCCATTCAAGGCTCTAATGTTCCTAACCCTGATGAGGCCGTCCCTAGTTTTGTTTCTGGTGCTATGGCTAAAGCTGGTAAAGGACTTCTTGAAGGTACGTTGCAGGCTGGCACTTCTGCCGTTTCTGATAAGTTGCTTGATTTGGTTGGACTTGGTGGCAAGTCTGCCGCTGATAAAGGAAAGGATACTCGTGATTATCTTGCTGCTGCATTTCCTGAGCTTAATGCTTGGGAGCGTGCTGGTGCTGATGCTTCCTCTGCTGGTATGGTTGACGCCGGATTTGAGAATCAAAAAGAGCTTACTAAAATGCAACTGGACAATCAGAAAGAGATTGCCGAGATGCAAAATGAGACTCAAAAAGAGATTGCTGGCATTCAGTCGGCGACTTCACGCCAGAATACGAAAGACCAGGTATATGCACAAAATGAGATGCTTGCTTATCAACAGAAGGAGTCTACTGCTCGCGTTGCGTCTATTATGGAAAACACCAATCTTTCCAAGCAACAGCAGGTTTCCGAGATTATGCGCCAAATGCTTACTCAAGCTCAAACGGCTGGTCAGTATTTTACCAATGACCAAATCAAAGAAATGACTCGCAAGGTTAGTGCTGAGGTTGACTTAGTTCATCAGCAAACGCAGAATCAGCGGTATGGCTCTTCTCATATTGGCGCTACTGCAAAGGATATTTCTAATGTCGTCACTGATGCTGCTTCTGGTGTGGTTGATATTTTTCATGGTATTGATAAAGCTGTTGCCGATACTTGGAACAATTTCTGGAAAGACGGTAAAGCTGATGGTATTGGCTCTAATTTGTCTAGGAAATAACCGTCAGGATTGACACCCTCCCAATTGTATGTTTTCATGCCTCCAAATCTTGGAGGCTTTTTTATGGTTCGTTCTTATTACCCTTCTGAATGTCACGCTGATTATTTTGACTTTGAGCGTATCGAGGCTCTTAAACCTGCTATTGAGGCTTGTGGCATTTCTACTCTTTCTCAATCCCCAATGCTTGGCTTCCATAAGCAGATGGATAACCGCATCAAGCTCTTGGAAGAGATTCTGTCTTTTCGTATGCAGGGCGTTGAGTTCGATAATGGTGATATGTATGTTGACGGCCATAAGGCTGCTTCTGACGTTCGTGATGAGTTTGTATCTGTTACTGAGAAGTTAATGGATGAATTGGCACAATGCTACAATGTGCTCCCCCAACTTGATATTAATAACACTATAGACCACCGCCCCGAAGGGGACGAAAAATGGTTTTTAGAGAACGAGAAGACGGTTACGCAGTTTTGCCGCAAGCTGGCTGCTGAACGCCCTCTTAAGGATATTCGCGATGAGTATAATTACCCCAAAAAGAAAGGTATTAAGGATGAGTGTTCAAGATTGCTGGAGGCCTCCACTATGAAATCGCGTAGAGGCTTTGCTATTCAGCGTTTGATGAATGCAATGCGACAGGCTCATGCTGATGGTTGGTTTATCGTTTTTGACACTCTCACGTTGGCTGACGACCGATTAGAGGCGTTTTATGATAATCCCAATGCTTTGCGTGACTATTTTCGTGATATTGGTCGTATGGTTCTTGCTGCCGAGGGTCGCAAGGCTAATGATTCACACGCCGACTGCTATCAGTATTTTTGTGTGCCTGAGTATGGTACAGCTAATGGCCGTCTTCATTTCCATGCGGTGCACTTTATGCGGACACTTCCTACAGGTAGCGTTGACCCTAATTTTGGTCGTCGGGTACGCAATCGCCGCCAGTTAAATAGCTTGCAAAATACGTGGCCTTATGGTTACAGTATGCCCATCGCAGTTCGCTACACGCAGGACGCTTTTTCACGTTCTGGTTGGTTGTGGCCTGTTGATGCTAAAGGTGAGCCGCTTAAAGCTACCAGTTATATGGCTGTTGGTTTCTATGTGGCTAAATACGTTAACAAAAAGTCAGATATGGACCTTGCTGCTAAAGGTCTAGGAGCTAAAGAATGGAACAACTCACTAAAAACCAAGCTGTCGCTACTTCCCAAGAAGCTGTTCAGAATCAGAATGAGCCGCAACTTCGGGATGAAAATGCTCACAATGACAAATCTGTCCACGGAGTGCTTAATCCAACTTACCAAGCTGGGTTACGACGCGACGCCGTTCAACCAGATATTGAAGCAGAACGCAAAAAGAGAGATGAGATTGAGGCTGGGAAAAGTTACTGTAGCCGACGTTTTGGCGGCGCAACCTGTGACGACAAATCTGCTCAAATTTATGCGCGCTTCGATAAAAATGATTGGCGTATCCAACCTGCAGAGTTTTATCGCTTCCATGACGCAGAAGTTAACACTTTCGGATATTTCTGATGAGTCGAAAAATTATCTTGATAAAGCAGGAATTACTACTGCTTGTTTACGAATTAAATCGAAGTGGACTGCTGGCGGAAAATGAGAAAATTCGACCTATCCTTGCGCAGCTCGAGAAGCTCTTACTTTGCGACCTTTCGCCATCAACTAACGATTCTGTCAAAAACTGACGCGTTGGATGAGGAGAAGTGGCTTAATATGCTTGGCACGTTCGTCAAGGACTGGTTTAGATATGAGTCACATTTTGTTCATGGTAGAGATTCTCTTGTTGACATTTTAAAAGAGCGTGGATTACTATCTGAGTCCGATGCTGTTCAACCACTAATAGGTAAGAAATCATGAGTCAAGTTACTGAACAATCCGTACGTTTCCAGACCGCTTTGGCCTCTATTAAGCTCATTCAGGCTTCTGCCGTTTTGGATTTAACCGAAGATGATTTCGATTTTCTGACGAGTAACAAAGTTTGGATTGCTACTGACCGCTCTCGTGCTCGTCGCTGCGTTGAGGCTTGCGTTTATGGTACGCTGGACTTTGTAGGATACCCTCGCTTTCCTGCTCCTGTTGAGTTTATTGCTGCCGTCATTGCTTATTATGTTCATCCCGTCAACATTCAAACGGCCTGTCTCATCATGGAAGGCGCTGAATTTACGGAAAACATTATTAATGGCGTCGAGCGTCCGGTTAAAGCCGCTGAATTGTTCGCGTTTACCTTGCGTGTACGCGCAGGAAACACTGACGTTCTTACTGACGCAGAAGAAAACGTGCGTCAAAAATTACGTGCAGAAGGAGTGATGTAATGTCTAAAGGTAAAAAACGTTCTGGCGCTCGCCCTGGTCGTCCGCAGCCGTTGCGAGGTACTAAAGGCAAGCGTAAAGGCGCTCGTCTTTGGTATGTAGGTGGTCAACAATTTTAATTGCAGGGGCTTCGGCCCCTTACTTGAGGATAAATTATGTCTAATATTCAAACTGGCGCCGAGCGTATGCCGCATGACCTTTCCCATCTTGGCTTCCTTGCTGGTCAGATTGGTCGTCTTATTACCATTTCAACTACTCCGGTTATCGCTGGCGACTCCTTCGAGATGGACGCCGTTGGCGCTCTCCGTCTTTCTCCATTGCGTCGTGGCCTTGCTATTGACTCTACTGTAGACATTTTTACTTTTTATGTCCCTCATCGTCACGTTTATGGTGAACAGTGGATTAAGTTCATGAAGGATGGTGTTAATGCCACTCCTCTCCCGACTGTTAACACTACTGGTTATATTGACCATGCCGCTTTTCTTGGCACGATTAACCCTGATACCAATAAAATCCCTAAGCATTTGTTTCAGGGTTATTTGAATATCTATAACAACTATTTTAAAGCGCCGTGGATGCCTGACCGTACCGAGGCTAACCCTAATGAGCTTAATCAAGATGATGCTCGTTATGGTTTCCGTTGCTGCCATCTCAAAAACATTTGGACTGCTCCGCTTCCTCCTGAGACTGAGCTTTCTCGCCAAATGACGACTTCTACCACATCTATTGACATTATGGGTCTGCAAGCTGCTTATGCTAATTTGCATACTGACCAAGAACGTGATTACTTCATGCAGCGTTACCATGATGTTATTTCTTCATTTGGAGGTAAAACCTCTTATGACGCTGACAACCGTCCTTTACTTGTCATGCGCTCTAATCTCTGGGCATCTGGCTATGATGTTGATGGAACTGACCAAACGTCGTTAGGCCAGTTTTCTGGTCGTGTTCAACAGACCTATAAACATTCTGTGCCGCGTTTCTTTGTTCCTGAGCATGGCACTATGTTTACTCTTGCGCTTGTTCGTTTTCCGCCTACTGCGACTAAAGAGATTCAGTACCTTAACGCTAAAGGTGCTTTGACTTATACCGATATTGCTGGCGACCCTGTTTTGTATGGCAACTTGCCGCCGCGTGAAATTTCTATGAAGGATGTTTTCCGTTCTGGTGATTCGTCTAAGAAGTTTAAGATTGCTGAGGGTCAGTGGTATCGTTATGCGCCTTCGTATGTTTCTCCTGCTTATCACCTTCTTGAAGGCTTCCCATTCATTCAGGAACCGCCTTCTGGTGATTTGCAAGAACGCGTACTTATTCGCCACCATGATTATGACCAGTGTTTCCAGTCCGTTCAGTTGTTGCAGTGGAATAGTCAGGTTAAATTTAATGTGACCGTTTATCGCAATCTGCCGACCACTCGCGATTCAATCATGACTTCGTGATAAAAGATTGAGTGTGAGGTTATAACGCCGAAGCGGTAAAAATTTTAATTTTTGCCGCTGAGGGGTTGACCAAGCGAAGCGCGGTAGGTTTTCTGCTTAGGAGTTTAATCATGTTTCAGACTTTTATTTCTCGCCATAATTCAAACTTTTTTTCTGATAAGCTGGTTCTCACTTCTGTTACTCCAGCTTCTTCGGCACCTGTTTTACAGACACCTAAAGCTACATCGTCAACGTTATATTTTGATAGTTTGACGGTTAATGCTGGTAATGGTGGTTTTCTTCATTGCATTCAGATGGATACATCTGTCAACGCCGCTAATCAGGTTGTTTCTGTTGGTGCTGATATTGCTTTTGATGCCGACCCTAAATTTTTTGCCTGTTTGGTTCGCTTTGAGTCTTCTTCGGTTCCGACTACCCTCCCGACTGCCTATGATGTTTATCCTTTGGATGGTCGCCATGATGGTGGTTATTATACCGTCAAGGACTGTGTGACTATTGACGTCCTTCCCCGTACGCCGGGCAATAATGTTTATGTTGGTTTCATGGTTTGGTCTAACTTTACCGCTACTAAATGCCGCGGATTGGTTTCGCTGAATCAGGTTATTAAAGAGATTATTTGTCTCCAGCCACTTAAGTGAGGTGATTTATGTTTGGTGCTATTGCTGGCGGTATTGCTTCTGCTCTTGCTGGTGGCGCCATGTCTAAATTGTTTGGAGGCGGTCAAAAAGCCGCCTCCGGTGGCATTCAAGGTGATGTGCTTGCTACCGATAACAATACTGTAGGCATGGGTGATGCTGGTATTAAATCTGCCATTCAAGGCTCTAATGTTCCTAACCCTGATGAGGCCGTCCCTAGTTTTGTTTCTGGTGCTATGGCTAAAGCTGGTAAAGGACTTCTTGAAGGTACGTTGCAGGCTGGCACTTCTGCCGTTTCTGATAAGTTGCTTGATTTGGTTGGACTTGGTGGCAAGTCTGCCGCTGATAAAGGAAAGGATACTCGTGATTATCTTGCTGCTGCATTTCCTGAGCTTAATGCTTGGGAGCGTGCTGGTGCTGATGCTTCCTCTGCTGGTATGGTTGACGCCGGATTTGAGAATCAAAAAGAGCTTACTAAAATGCAACTGGACAATCAGAAAGAGATTGCCGAGATGCAAAATGAGACTCAAAAAGAGATTGCTGGCATTCAGTCGGCGACTTCACGCCAGAATACGAAAGACCAGGTATATGCACAAAATGAGATGCTTGCTTATCAACAGAAGGAGTCTACTGCTCGCGTTGCGTCTATTATGGAAAACACCAATCTTTCCAAGCAACAGCAGGTTTCCGAGATTATGCGCCAAATGCTTACTCAAGCTCAAACGGCTGGTCAGTATTTTACCAATGACCAAATCAAAGAAATGACTCGCAAGGTTAGTGCTGAGGTTGACTTAGTTCATCAGCAAACGCAGAATCAGCGGTATGGCTCTTCTCATATTGGCGCTACTGCAAAGGATATTTCTAATGTCGTCACTGATGCTGCTTCTGGTGTGGTTGATATTTTTCATGGTATTGATAAAGCTGTTGCCGATACTTGGAACAATTTCTGGAAAGACGGTAAAGCTGATGGTATTGGCTCTAATTTGTCTAGGAAATAACCGTCAGGATTGACACCCTCCCAATTGTATGTTTTCATGCCTCCAAATCTTGGAGGCTTTTTTATGGTTCGTTCTTATTACCCTTCTGAATGTCACGCTGATTATTTTGACTTTGAGCGTATCGAGGCTCTTAAACCTGCTATTGAGGCTTGTGGCATTTCTACTCTTTCTCAATCCCCAATGCTTGGCTTCCATAAGCAGATGGATAACCGCATCAAGCTCTTGGAAGAGATTCTGTCTTTTCGTATGCAGGGCGTTGAGTTCGATAATGGTGATATGTATGTTGACGGCCATAAGGCTGCTTCTGACGTTCGTGATGAGTTTGTATCTGTTACTGAGAAGTTAATGGATGAATTGGCACAATGCTACAATGTGCTCCCCCAACTTGATATTAATAACACTATAGACCACCGCCCCGAAGGGGACGAAAAATGGTTTTTAGAGAACGAGAAGACGGTTACGCAGTTTTGCCGCAAGCTGGCTGCTGAACGCCCTCTTAAGGATATTCGCGATGAGTATAATTACCCCAAAAAGAAAGGTATTAAGGATGAGTGTTCAAGATTGCTGGAGGCCTCCACTATGAAATCGCGTAGAGGCTTTGCTATTCAGCGTTTGATGAATGCAATGCGACAGGCTCATGCTGATGGTTGGTTTATCGTTTTTGACACTCTCACGTTGGCTGACGACCGATTAGAGGCGTTTTATGATAATCCCAATGCTTTGCGTGACTATTTTCGTGATATTGGTCGTATGGTTCTTGCTGCCGAGGGTCGCAAGGCTAATGATTCACACGCCGACTGCTATCAGTATTTTTGTGTGCCTGAGTATGGTACAGCTAATGGCCGTCTTCATTTCCATGCGGTGCACTTTATGCGGACACTTCCTACAGGTAGCGTTGACCCTAATTTTGGTCGTCGGGTACGCAATCGCCGCCAGTTAAATAGCTTGCAAAATACGTGGCCTTATGGTTACAGTATGCCCATCGCAGTTCGCTACACGCAGGACGCTTTTTCACGTTCTGGTTGGTTGTGGCCTGTTGATGCTAAAGGTGAGCCGCTTAAAGCTACCAGTTATATGGCTGTTGGTTTCTATGTGGCTAAATACGTTAACAAAAAGTCAGATATGGACCTTGCTGCTAAAGGTCTAGGAGCTAAAGAATGGAACAACTCACTAAAAACCAAGCTGTCGCTACTTCCCAAGAAGCTGTTCAGAATCAGAATGAGCCGCAACTTCGGGATGAAAATGCTCACAATGACAAATCTGTCCACGGAGTGCTTAATCCAACTTACCAAGCTGGGTTACGACGCGACGCCGTTCAACCAGATATTGAAGCAGAACGCAAAAAGAGAGATGAGATTGAGGCTGGGAAAAGTTACTGTAGCCGACGTTTTGGCGGCGCAACCTGTGACGACAAATCTGCTCAAATTTATGCGCGCTTCGATAAAAATGATTGGCGTATCCAACCTGCAGAGTTTTATCGCTTCCATGACGCAGAAGTTAACACTTTCGGATATTTCTGATGAGTCGAAAAATTATCTTGATAAAGCAGGAATTACTACTGCTTGTTTACGAATTAAATCGAAGTGGACTGCTGGCGGAAAATGAGAAAATTCGACCTATCCTTGCGCAGCTCGAGAAGCTCTTACTTTGCGACCTTTCGCCATCAACTAACGATTCTGTCAAAAACTGACGCGTTGGATGAGGAGAAGTGGCTTAATATGCTTGGCACGTTCGTCAAGGACTGGTTTAGATATGAGTCACATTTTGTTCATGGTAGAGATTCTCTTGTTGACATTTTAAAAGAGCGTGGATTACTATCTGAGTCCGATGCTGTTCAACCACTAATAGGTAAGAAATCATGAGTCAAGTTACTGAACAATCCGTACGTTTCCAGACCGCTTTGGCCTCTATTAAGCTCATTCAGGCTTCTGCCGTTTTGGATTTAACCGAAGATGATTTCGATTTTCTGACGAGTAACAAAGTTTGGATTGCTACTGACCGCTCTCGTGCTCGTCGCTGCGTTGAGGCTTGCGTTTATGGTACGCTGGACTTTGTAGGATACCCTCGCTTTCCTGCTCCTGTTGAGTTTATTGCTGCCGTCATTGCTTATTATGTTCATCCCGTCAACATTCAAACGGCCTGTCTCATCATGGAAGGCGCTGAATTTACGGAAAACATTATTAATGGCGTCGAGCGTCCGGTTAAAGCCGCTGAATTGTTCGCGTTTACCTTGCGTGTACGCGCAGGAAACACTGACGTTCTTACTGACGCAGAAGAAAACGTGCGTCAAAAATTACGTGCAGAAGGAGTGATGTAATGTCTAAAGGTAAAAAACGTTCTGGCGCTCGCCCTGGTCGTCCGCAGCCGTTGCGAGGTACTAAAGGCAAGCGTAAAGGCGCTCGTCTTTGGTATGTAGGTGGTCAACAATTTTAATTGCAGGGGCTTCGGCCCCTTACTTGAGGATAAATTATGTCTAATATTCAAACTGGCGCCGAGCGTATGCCGCATGACCTTTCCCATCTTGGCTTCCTTGCTGGTCAGATTGGTCGTCTTATTACCATTTCAACTACTCCGGTTATCGCTGGCGACTCCTTCGAGATGGACGCCGTTGGCGCTCTCCGTCTTTCTCCATTGCGTCGTGGCCTTGCTATTGACTCTACTGTAGACATTTTTACTTTTTATGTCCCTCATCGTCACGTTTATGGTGAACAGTGGATTAAGTTCATGAAGGATGGTGTTAATGCCACTCCTCTCCCGACTGTTAACACTACTGGTTATATTGACCATGCCGCTTTTCTTGGCACGATTAACCCTGATACCAATAAAATCCCTAAGCATTTGTTTCAGGGTTATTTGAATATCTATAACAACTATTTTAAAGCGCCGTGGATGCCTGACCGTACCGAGGCTAACCCTAATGAGCTTAATCAAGATGATGCTCGTTATGGTTTCCGTTGCTGCCATCTCAAAAACATTTGGACTGCTCCGCTTCCTCCTGAGACTGAGCTTTCTCGCCAAATGACGACTTCTACCACATCTATTGACATTATGGGTCTGCAAGCTGCTTATGCTAATTTGCATACTGACCAAGAACGTGATTACTTCATGCAGCGTTACCATGATGTTATTTCTTCATTTGGAGGTAAAACCTCTTATGACGCTGACAACCGTCCTTTACTTGTCATGCGCTCTAATCTCTGGGCATCTGGCTATGATGTTGATGGAACTGACCAAACGTCGTTAGGCCAGTTTTCTGGTCGTGTTCAACAGACCTATAAACATTCTGTGCCGCGTTTCTTTGTTCCTGAGCATGGCACTATGTTTACTCTTGCGCTTGTTCGTTTTCCGCCTACTGCGACTAAAGAGATTCAGTACCTTAACGCTAAAGGTGCTTTGACTTATACCGATATTGCTGGCGACCCTGTTTTGTATGGCAACTTGCCGCCGCGTGAAATTTCTATGAAGGATGTTTTCCGTTCTGGTGATTCGTCTAAGAAGTTTAAGATTGCTGAGGGTCAGTGGTATCGTTATGCGCCTTCGTATGTTTCTCCTGCTTATCACCTTCTTGAAGGCTTCCCATTCATTCAGGAACCGCCTTCTGGTGATTTGCAAGAACGCGTACTTATTCGCCACCATGATTATGACCAGTGTTTCCAGTCCGTTCAGTTGTTGCAGTGGAATAGTCAGGTTAAATTTAATGTGACCGTTTATCGCAATCTGCCGACCACTCGCGATTCAATCATGACTTCGTGATAAAAGATTGAGTGTGAGGTTATAACGCCGAAGCGGTAAAAATTTTAATTTTTGCCGCTGAGGGGTTGACCAAGCGAAGCGCGGTAGGTTTTCTGCTTAGGAGTTTAATCATGTTTCAGACTTTTATTTCTCGCCATAATTCAAACTTTTTTTCTGATAAGCTGGTTCTCACTTCTGTTACTCCAGCTTCTTCGGCACCTGTTTTACAGACACCTAAAGCTACATCGTCAACGTTATATTTTGATAGTTTGACGGTTAATGCTGGTAATGGTGGTTTTCTTCATTGCATTCAGATGGATACATCTGTCAACGCCGCTAATCAGGTTGTTTCTGTTGGTGCTGATATTGCTTTTGATGCCGACCCTAAATTTTTTGCCTGTTTGGTTCGCTTTGAGTCTTCTTCGGTTCCGACTACCCTCCCGACTGCCTATGATGTTTATCCTTTGGATGGTCGCCATGATGGTGGTTATTATACCGTCAAGGACTGTGTGACTATTGACGTCCTTCCCCGTACGCCGGGCAATAATGTTTATGTTGGTTTCATGGTTTGGTCTAACTTTACCGCTACTAAATGCCGCGGATTGGTTTCGCTGAATCAGGTTATTAAAGAGATTATTTGTCTCCAGCCACTTAAGTGAGGTGATTTATGTTTGGTGCTATTGCTGGCGGTATTGCTTCTGCTCTTGCTGGTGGCGCCATGTCTAAATTGTTTGGAGGCGGTCAAAAAGCCGCCTCCGGTGGCATTCAAGGTGATGTGCTTGCTACCGATAACAATACTGTAGGCATGGGTGATGCTGGTATTAAATCTGCCATTCAAGGCTCTAATGTTCCTAACCCTGATGAGGCCGTCCCTAGTTTTGTTTCTGGTGCTATGGCTAAAGCTGGTAAAGGACTTCTTGAAGGTACGTTGCAGGCTGGCACTTCTGCCGTTTCTGATAAGTTGCTTGATTTGGTTGGACTTGGTGGCAAGTCTGCCGCTGATAAAGGAAAGGATACTCGTGATTATCTTGCTGCTGCATTTCCTGAGCTTAATGCTTGGGAGCGTGCTGGTGCTGATGCTTCCTCTGCTGGTATGGTTGACGCCGGATTTGAGAATCAAAAAGAGCTTACTAAAATGCAACTGGACAATCAGAAAGAGATTGCCGAGATGCAAAATGAGACTCAAAAAGAGATTGCTGGCATTCAGTCGGCGACTTCACGCCAGAATACGAAAGACCAGGTATATGCACAAAATGAGATGCTTGCTTATCAACAGAAGGAGTCTACTGCTCGCGTTGCGTCTATTATGGAAAACACCAATCTTTCCAAGCAACAGCAGGTTTCCGAGATTATGCGCCAAATGCTTACTCAAGCTCAAACGGCTGGTCAGTATTTTACCAATGACCAAATCAAAGAAATGACTCGCAAGGTTAGTGCTGAGGTTGACTTAGTTCATCAGCAAACGCAGAATCAGCGGTATGGCTCTTCTCATATTGGCGCTACTGCAAAGGATATTTCTAATGTCGTCACTGATGCTGCTTCTGGTGTGGTTGATATTTTTCATGGTATTGATAAAGCTGTTGCCGATACTTGGAACAATTTCTGGAAAGACGGTAAAGCTGATGGTATTGGCTCTAATTTGTCTAGGAAATAACCGTCAGGATTGACACCCTCCCAATTGTATGTTTTCATGCCTCCAAATCTTGGAGGCTTTTTTATGGTTCGTTCTTATTACCCTTCTGAATGTCACGCTGATTATTTTGACTTTGAGCGTATCGAGGCTCTTAAACCTGCTATTGAGGCTTGTGGCATTTCTACTCTTTCTCAATCCCCAATGCTTGGCTTCCATAAGCAGATGGATAACCGCATCAAGCTCTTGGAAGAGATTCTGTCTTTTCGTATGCAGGGCGTTGAGTTCGATAATGGTGATATGTATGTTGACGGCCATAAGGCTGCTTCTGACGTTCGTGATGAGTTTGTATCTGTTACTGAGAAGTTAATGGATGAATTGGCACAATGCTACAATGTGCTCCCCCAACTTGATATTAATAACACTATAGACCACCGCCCCGAAGGGGACGAAAAATGGTTTTTAGAGAACGAGAAGACGGTTACGCAGTTTTGCCGCAAGCTGGCTGCTGAACGCCCTCTTAAGGATATTCGCGATGAGTATAATTACCCCAAAAAGAAAGGTATTAAGGATGAGTGTTCAAGATTGCTGGAGGCCTCCACTATGAAATCGCGTAGAGGCTTTGCTATTCAGCGTTTGATGAATGCAATGCGACAGGCTCATGCTGATGGTTGGTTTATCGTTTTTGACACTCTCACGTTGGCTGACGACCGATTAGAGGCGTTTTATGATAATCCCAATGCTTTGCGTGACTATTTTCGTGATATTGGTCGTATGGTTCTTGCTGCCGAGGGTCGCAAGGCTAATGATTCACACGCCGACTGCTATCAGTATTTTTGTGTGCCTGAGTATGGTACAGCTAATGGCCGTCTTCATTTCCATGCGGTGCACTTTATGCGGACACTTCCTACAGGTAGCGTTGACCCTAATTTTGGTCGTCGGGTACGCAATCGCCGCCAGTTAAATAGCTTGCAAAATACGTGGCCTTATGGTTACAGTATGCCCATCGCAGTTCGCTACACGCAGGACGCTTTTTCACGTTCTGGTTGGTTGTGGCCTGTTGATGCTAAAGGTGAGCCGCTTAAAGCTACCAGTTATATGGCTGTTGGTTTCTATGTGGCTAAATACGTTAACAAAAAGTCAGATATGGACCTTGCTGCTAAAGGTCTAGGAGCTAAAGAATGGAACAACTCACTAAAAACCAAGCTGTCGCTACTTCCCAAGAAGCTGTTCAGAATCAGAATGAGCCGCAACTTCGGGATGAAAATGCTCACAATGACAAATCTGTCCACGGAGTGCTTAATCCAACTTACCAAGCTGGGTTACGACGCGACGCCGTTCAACCAGATATTGAAGCAGAACGCAAAAAGAGAGATGAGATTGAGGCTGGGAAAAGTTACTGTAGCCGACGTTTTGGCGGCGCAACCTGTGACGACAAATCTGCTCAAATTTATGCGCGCTTCGATAAAAATGATTGGCGTATCCAACCTGCAGAGTTTTATCGCTTCCATGACGCAGAAGTTAACACTTTCGGATATTTCTGATGAGTCGAAAAATTATCTTGATAAAGCAGGAATTACTACTGCTTGTTTACGAATTAAATCGAAGTGGACTGCTGGCGGAAAATGAGAAAATTCGACCTATCCTTGCGCAGCTCGAGAAGCTCTTACTTTGCGACCTTTCGCCATCAACTAACGATTCTGTCAAAAACTGACGCGTTGGATGAGGAGAAGTGGCTTAATATGCTTGGCACGTTCGTCAAGGACTGGTTTAGATATGAGTCACATTTTGTTCATGGTAGAGATTCTCTTGTTGACATTTTAAAAGAGCGTGGATTACTATCTGAGTCCGATGCTGTTCAACCACTAATAGGTAAGAAATCATGAGTCAAGTTACTGAACAATCCGTACGTTTCCAGACCGCTTTGGCCTCTATTAAGCTCATTCAGGCTTCTGCCGTTTTGGATTTAACCGAAGATGATTTCGATTTTCTGACGAGTAACAAAGTTTGGATTGCTACTGACCGCTCTCGTGCTCGTCGCTGCGTTGAGGCTTGCGTTTATGGTACGCTGGACTTTGTAGGATACCCTCGCTTTCCTGCTCCTGTTGAGTTTATTGCTGCCGTCATTGCTTATTATGTTCATCCCGTCAACATTCAAACGGCCTGTCTCATCATGGAAGGCGCTGAATTTACGGAAAACATTATTAATGGCGTCGAGCGTCCGGTTAAAGCCGCTGAATTGTTCGCGTTTACCTTGCGTGTACGCGCAGGAAACACTGACGTTCTTACTGACGCAGAAGAAAACGTGCGTCAAAAATTACGTGCAGAAGGAGTGATGTAATGTCTAAAGGTAAAAAACGTTCTGGCGCTCGCCCTGGTCGTCCGCAGCCGTTGCGAGGTACTAAAGGCAAGCGTAAAGGCGCTCGTCTTTGGTATGTAGGTGGTCAACAATTTTAATTGCAGGGGCTTCGGCCCCTTACTTGAGGATAAATTATGTCTAATATTCAAACTGGCGCCGAGCGTATGCCGCATGACCTTTCCCATCTTGGCTTCCTTGCTGGTCAGATTGGTCGTCTTATTACCATTTCAACTACTCCGGTTATCGCTGGCGACTCCTTCGAGATGGACGCCGTTGGCGCTCTCCGTCTTTCTCCATTGCGTCGTGGCCTTGCTATTGACTCTACTGTAGACATTTTTACTTTTTATGTCCCTCATCGTCACGTTTATGGTGAACAGTGGATTAAGTTCATGAAGGATGGTGTTAATGCCACTCCTCTCCCGACTGTTAACACTACTGGTTATATTGACCATGCCGCTTTTCTTGGCACGATTAACCCTGATACCAATAAAATCCCTAAGCATTTGTTTCAGGGTTATTTGAATATCTATAACAACTATTTTAAAGCGCCGTGGATGCCTGACCGTACCGAGGCTAACCCTAATGAGCTTAATCAAGATGATGCTCGTTATGGTTTCCGTTGCTGCCATCTCAAAAACATTTGGACTGCTCCGCTTCCTCCTGAGACTGAGCTTTCTCGCCAAATGACGACTTCTACCACATCTATTGACATTATGGGTCTGCAAGCTGCTTATGCTAATTTGCATACTGACCAAGAACGTGATTACTTCATGCAGCGTTACCATGATGTTATTTCTTCATTTGGAGGTAAAACCTCTTATGACGCTGACAACCGTCCTTTACTTGTCATGCGCTCTAATCTCTGGGCATCTGGCTATGATGTTGATGGAACTGACCAAACGTCGTTAGGCCAGTTTTCTGGTCGTGTTCAACAGACCTATAAACATTCTGTGCCGCGTTTCTTTGTTCCTGAGCATGGCACTATGTTTACTCTTGCGCTTGTTCGTTTTCCGCCTACTGCGACTAAAGAGATTCAGTACCTTAACGCTAAAGGTGCTTTGACTTATACCGATATTGCTGGCGACCCTGTTTTGTATGGCAACTTGCCGCCGCGTGAAATTTCTATGAAGGATGTTTTCCGTTCTGGTGATTCGTCTAAGAAGTTTAAGATTGCTGAGGGTCAGTGGTATCGTTATGCGCCTTCGTATGTTTCTCCTGCTTATCACCTTCTTGAAGGCTTCCCATTCATTCAGGAACCGCCTTCTGGTGATTTGCAAGAACGCGTACTTATTCGCCACCATGATTATGACCAGTGTTTCCAGTCCGTTCAGTTGTTGCAGTGGAATAGTCAGGTTAAATTTAATGTGACCGTTTATCGCAATCTGCCGACCACTCGCGATTCAATCATGACTTCGTGATAAAAGATTGAGTGTGAGGTTATAACGCCGAAGCGGTAAAAATTTTAATTTTTGCCGCTGAGGGGTTGACCAAGCGAAGCGCGGTAGGTTTTCTGCTTAGGAGTTTAATCATGTTTCAGACTTTTATTTCTCGCCATAATTCAAACTTTTTTTCTGATAAGCTGGTTCTCACTTCTGTTACTCCAGCTTCTTCGGCACCTGTTTTACAGACACCTAAAGCTACATCGTCAACGTTATATTTTGATAGTTTGACGGTTAATGCTGGTAATGGTGGTTTTCTTCATTGCATTCAGATGGATACATCTGTCAACGCCGCTAATCAGGTTGTTTCTGTTGGTGCTGATATTGCTTTTGATGCCGACCCTAAATTTTTTGCCTGTTTGGTTCGCTTTGAGTCTTCTTCGGTTCCGACTACCCTCCCGACTGCCTATGATGTTTATCCTTTGGATGGTCGCCATGATGGTGGTTATTATACCGTCAAGGACTGTGTGACTATTGACGTCCTTCCCCGTACGCCGGGCAATAATGTTTATGTTGGTTTCATGGTTTGGTCTAACTTTACCGCTACTAAATGCCGCGGATTGGTTTCGCTGAATCAGGTTATTAAAGAGATTATTTGTCTCCAGCCACTTAAGTGAGGTGATTTATGTTTGGTGCTATTGCTGGCGGTATTGCTTCTGCTCTTGCTGGTGGCGCCATGTCTAAATTGTTTGGAGGCGGTCAAAAAGCCGCCTCCGGTGGCATTCAAGGTGATGTGCTTGCTACCGATAACAATACTGTAGGCATGGGTGATGCTGGTATTAAATCTGCCATTCAAGGCTCTAATGTTCCTAACCCTGATGAGGCCGTCCCTAGTTTTGTTTCTGGTGCTATGGCTAAAGCTGGTAAAGGACTTCTTGAAGGTACGTTGCAGGCTGGCACTTCTGCCGTTTCTGATAAGTTGCTTGATTTGGTTGGACTTGGTGGCAAGTCTGCCGCTGATAAAGGAAAGGATACTCGTGATTATCTTGCTGCTGCATTTCCTGAGCTTAATGCTTGGGAGCGTGCTGGTGCTGATGCTTCCTCTGCTGGTATGGTTGACGCCGGATTTGAGAATCAAAAAGAGCTTACTAAAATGCAACTGGACAATCAGAAAGAGATTGCCGAGATGCAAAATGAGACTCAAAAAGAGATTGCTGGCATTCAGTCGGCGACTTCACGCCAGAATACGAAAGACCAGGTATATGCACAAAATGAGATGCTTGCTTATCAACAGAAGGAGTCTACTGCTCGCGTTGCGTCTATTATGGAAAACACCAATCTTTCCAAGCAACAGCAGGTTTCCGAGATTATGCGCCAAATGCTTACTCAAGCTCAAACGGCTGGTCAGTATTTTACCAATGACCAAATCAAAGAAATGACTCGCAAGGTTAGTGCTGAGGTTGACTTAGTTCATCAGCAAACGCAGAATCAGCGGTATGGCTCTTCTCATATTGGCGCTACTGCAAAGGATATTTCTAATGTCGTCACTGATGCTGCTTCTGGTGTGGTTGATATTTTTCATGGTATTGATAAAGCTGTTGCCGATACTTGGAACAATTTCTGGAAAGACGGTAAAGCTGATGGTATTGGCTCTAATTTGTCTAGGAAATAACCGTCAGGATTGACACCCTCCCAATTGTATGTTTTCATGCCTCCAAATCTTGGAGGCTTTTTTATGGTTCGTTCTTATTACCCTTCTGAATGTCACGCTGATTATTTTGACTTTGAGCGTATCGAGGCTCTTAAACCTGCTATTGAGGCTTGTGGCATTTCTACTCTTTCTCAATCCCCAATGCTTGGCTTCCATAAGCAGATGGATAACCGCATCAAGCTCTTGGAAGAGATTCTGTCTTTTCGTATGCAGGGCGTTGAGTTCGATAATGGTGATATGTATGTTGACGGCCATAAGGCTGCTTCTGACGTTCGTGATGAGTTTGTATCTGTTACTGAGAAGTTAATGGATGAATTGGCACAATGCTACAATGTGCTCCCCCAACTTGATATTAATAACACTATAGACCACCGCCCCGAAGGGGACGAAAAATGGTTTTTAGAGAACGAGAAGACGGTTACGCAGTTTTGCCGCAAGCTGGCTGCTGAACGCCCTCTTAAGGATATTCGCGATGAGTATAATTACCCCAAAAAGAAAGGTATTAAGGATGAGTGTTCAAGATTGCTGGAGGCCTCCACTATGAAATCGCGTAGAGGCTTTGCTATTCAGCGTTTGATGAATGCAATGCGACAGGCTCATGCTGATGGTTGGTTTATCGTTTTTGACACTCTCACGTTGGCTGACGACCGATTAGAGGCGTTTTATGATAATCCCAATGCTTTGCGTGACTATTTTCGTGATATTGGTCGTATGGTTCTTGCTGCCGAGGGTCGCAAGGCTAATGATTCACACGCCGACTGCTATCAGTATTTTTGTGTGCCTGAGTATGGTACAGCTAATGGCCGTCTTCATTTCCATGCGGTGCACTTTATGCGGACACTTCCTACAGGTAGCGTTGACCCTAATTTTGGTCGTCGGGTACGCAATCGCCGCCAGTTAAATAGCTTGCAAAATACGTGGCCTTATGGTTACAGTATGCCCATCGCAGTTCGCTACACGCAGGACGCTTTTTCACGTTCTGGTTGGTTGTGGCCTGTTGATGCTAAAGGTGAGCCGCTTAAAGCTACCAGTTATATGGCTGTTGGTTTCTATGTGGCTAAATACGTTAACAAAAAGTCAGATATGGACCTTGCTGCTAAAGGTCTAGGAGCTAAAGAATGGAACAACTCACTAAAAACCAAGCTGTCGCTACTTCCCAAGAAGCTGTTCAGAATCAGAATGAGCCGCAACTTCGGGATGAAAATGCTCACAATGACAAATCTGTCCACGGAGTGCTTAATCCAACTTACCAAGCTGGGTTACGACGCGACGCCGTTCAACCAGATATTGAAGCAGAACGCAAAAAGAGAGATGAGATTGAGGCTGGGAAAAGTTACTGTAGCCGACGTTTTGGCGGCGCAACCTGTGACGACAAATCTGCTCAAATTTATGCGCGCTTCGATAAAAATGATTGGCGTATCCAACCTGCAGAGTTTTATCGCTTCCATGACGCAGAAGTTAACACTTTCGGATATTTCTGATGAGTCGAAAAATTATCTTGATAAAGCAGGAATTACTACTGCTTGTTTACGAATTAAATCGAAGTGGACTGCTGGCGGAAAATGAGAAAATTCGACCTATCCTTGCGCAGCTCGAGAAGCTCTTACTTTGCGACCTTTCGCCATCAACTAACGATTCTGTCAAAAACTGACGCGTTGGATGAGGAGAAGTGGCTTAATATGCTTGGCACGTTCGTCAAGGACTGGTTTAGATATGAGTCACATTTTGTTCATGGTAGAGATTCTCTTGTTGACATTTTAAAAGAGCGTGGATTACTATCTGAGTCCGATGCTGTTCAACCACTAATAGGTAAGAAATCATGAGTCAAGTTACTGAACAATCCGTACGTTTCCAGACCGCTTTGGCCTCTATTAAGCTCATTCAGGCTTCTGCCGTTTTGGATTTAACCGAAGATGATTTCGATTTTCTGACGAGTAACAAAGTTTGGATTGCTACTGACCGCTCTCGTGCTCGTCGCTGCGTTGAGGCTTGCGTTTATGGTACGCTGGACTTTGTAGGATACCCTCGCTTTCCTGCTCCTGTTGAGTTTATTGCTGCCGTCATTGCTTATTATGTTCATCCCGTCAACATTCAAACGGCCTGTCTCATCATGGAAGGCGCTGAATTTACGGAAAACATTATTAATGGCGTCGAGCGTCCGGTTAAAGCCGCTGAATTGTTCGCGTTTACCTTGCGTGTACGCGCAGGAAACACTGACGTTCTTACTGACGCAGAAGAAAACGTGCGTCAAAAATTACGTGCAGAAGGAGTGATGTAATGTCTAAAGGTAAAAAACGTTCTGGCGCTCGCCCTGGTCGTCCGCAGCCGTTGCGAGGTACTAAAGGCAAGCGTAAAGGCGCTCGTCTTTGGTATGTAGGTGGTCAACAATTTTAATTGCAGGGGCTTCGGCCCCTTACTTGAGGATAAATTATGTCTAATATTCAAACTGGCGCCGAGCGTATGCCGCATGACCTTTCCCATCTTGGCTTCCTTGCTGGTCAGATTGGTCGTCTTATTACCATTTCAACTACTCCGGTTATCGCTGGCGACTCCTTCGAGATGGACGCCGTTGGCGCTCTCCGTCTTTCTCCATTGCGTCGTGGCCTTGCTATTGACTCTACTGTAGACATTTTTACTTTTTATGTCCCTCATCGTCACGTTTATGGTGAACAGTGGATTAAGTTCATGAAGGATGGTGTTAATGCCACTCCTCTCCCGACTGTTAACACTACTGGTTATATTGACCATGCCGCTTTTCTTGGCACGATTAACCCTGATACCAATAAAATCCCTAAGCATTTGTTTCAGGGTTATTTGAATATCTATAACAACTATTTTAAAGCGCCGTGGATGCCTGACCGTACCGAGGCTAACCCTAATGAGCTTAATCAAGATGATGCTCGTTATGGTTTCCGTTGCTGCCATCTCAAAAACATTTGGACTGCTCCGCTTCCTCCTGAGACTGAGCTTTCTCGCCAAATGACGACTTCTACCACATCTATTGACATTATGGGTCTGCAAGCTGCTTATGCTAATTTGCATACTGACCAAGAACGTGATTACTTCATGCAGCGTTACCATGATGTTATTTCTTCATTTGGAGGTAAAACCTCTTATGACGCTGACAACCGTCCTTTACTTGTCATGCGCTCTAATCTCTGGGCATCTGGCTATGATGTTGATGGAACTGACCAAACGTCGTTAGGCCAGTTTTCTGGTCGTGTTCAACAGACCTATAAACATTCTGTGCCGCGTTTCTTTGTTCCTGAGCATGGCACTATGTTTACTCTTGCGCTTGTTCGTTTTCCGCCTACTGCGACTAAAGAGATTCAGTACCTTAACGCTAAAGGTGCTTTGACTTATACCGATATTGCTGGCGACCCTGTTTTGTATGGCAACTTGCCGCCGCGTGAAATTTCTATGAAGGATGTTTTCCGTTCTGGTGATTCGTCTAAGAAGTTTAAGATTGCTGAGGGTCAGTGGTATCGTTATGCGCCTTCGTATGTTTCTCCTGCTTATCACCTTCTTGAAGGCTTCCCATTCATTCAGGAACCGCCTTCTGGTGATTTGCAAGAACGCGTACTTATTCGCCACCATGATTATGACCAGTGTTTCCAGTCCGTTCAGTTGTTGCAGTGGAATAGTCAGGTTAAATTTAATGTGACCGTTTATCGCAATCTGCCGACCACTCGCGATTCAATCATGACTTCGTGATAAAAGATTGAGTGTGAGGTTATAACGCCGAAGCGGTAAAAATTTTAATTTTTGCCGCTGAGGGGTTGACCAAGCGAAGCGCGGTAGGTTTTCTGCTTAGGAGTTTAATCATGTTTCAGACTTTTATTTCTCGCCATAATTCAAACTTTTTTTCTGATAAGCTGGTTCTCACTTCTGTTACTCCAGCTTCTTCGGCACCTGTTTTACAGACACCTAAAGCTACATCGTCAACGTTATATTTTGATAGTTTGACGGTTAATGCTGGTAATGGTGGTTTTCTTCATTGCATTCAGATGGATACATCTGTCAACGCCGCTAATCAGGTTGTTTCTGTTGGTGCTGATATTGCTTTTGATGCCGACCCTAAATTTTTTGCCTGTTTGGTTCGCTTTGAGTCTTCTTCGGTTCCGACTACCCTCCCGACTGCCTATGATGTTTATCCTTTGGATGGTCGCCATGATGGTGGTTATTATACCGTCAAGGACTGTGTGACTATTGACGTCCTTCCCCGTACGCCGGGCAATAATGTTTATGTTGGTTTCATGGTTTGGTCTAACTTTACCGCTACTAAATGCCGCGGATTGGTTTCGCTGAATCAGGTTATTAAAGAGATTATTTGTCTCCAGCCACTTAAGTGAGGTGATTTATGTTTGGTGCTATTGCTGGCGGTATTGCTTCTGCTCTTGCTGGTGGCGCCATGTCTAAATTGTTTGGAGGCGGTCAAAAAGCCGCCTCCGGTGGCATTCAAGGTGATGTGCTTGCTACCGATAACAATACTGTAGGCATGGGTGATGCTGGTATTAAATCTGCCATTCAAGGCTCTAATGTTCCTAACCCTGATGAGGCCGTCCCTAGTTTTGTTTCTGGTGCTATGGCTAAAGCTGGTAAAGGACTTCTTGAAGGTACGTTGCAGGCTGGCACTTCTGCCGTTTCTGATAAGTTGCTTGATTTGGTTGGACTTGGTGGCAAGTCTGCCGCTGATAAAGGAAAGGATACTCGTGATTATCTTGCTGCTGCATTTCCTGAGCTTAATGCTTGGGAGCGTGCTGGTGCTGATGCTTCCTCTGCTGGTATGGTTGACGCCGGATTTGAGAATCAAAAAGAGCTTACTAAAATGCAACTGGACAATCAGAAAGAGATTGCCGAGATGCAAAATGAGACTCAAAAAGAGATTGCTGGCATTCAGTCGGCGACTTCACGCCAGAATACGAAAGACCAGGTATATGCACAAAATGAGATGCTTGCTTATCAACAGAAGGAGTCTACTGCTCGCGTTGCGTCTATTATGGAAAACACCAATCTTTCCAAGCAACAGCAGGTTTCCGAGATTATGCGCCAAATGCTTACTCAAGCTCAAACGGCTGGTCAGTATTTTACCAATGACCAAATCAAAGAAATGACTCGCAAGGTTAGTGCTGAGGTTGACTTAGTTCATCAGCAAACGCAGAATCAGCGGTATGGCTCTTCTCATATTGGCGCTACTGCAAAGGATATTTCTAATGTCGTCACTGATGCTGCTTCTGGTGTGGTTGATATTTTTCATGGTATTGATAAAGCTGTTGCCGATACTTGGAACAATTTCTGGAAAGACGGTAAAGCTGATGGTATTGGCTCTAATTTGTCTAGGAAATAACCGTCAGGATTGACACCCTCCCAATTGTATGTTTTCATGCCTCCAAATCTTGGAGGCTTTTTTATGGTTCGTTCTTATTACCCTTCTGAATGTCACGCTGATTATTTTGACTTTGAGCGTATCGAGGCTCTTAAACCTGCTATTGAGGCTTGTGGCATTTCTACTCTTTCTCAATCCCCAATGCTTGGCTTCCATAAGCAGATGGATAACCGCATCAAGCTCTTGGAAGAGATTCTGTCTTTTCGTATGCAGGGCGTTGAGTTCGATAATGGTGATATGTATGTTGACGGCCATAAGGCTGCTTCTGACGTTCGTGATGAGTTTGTATCTGTTACTGAGAAGTTAATGGATGAATTGGCACAATGCTACAATGTGCTCCCCCAACTTGATATTAATAACACTATAGACCACCGCCCCGAAGGGGACGAAAAATGGTTTTTAGAGAACGAGAAGACGGTTACGCAGTTTTGCCGCAAGCTGGCTGCTGAACGCCCTCTTAAGGATATTCGCGATGAGTATAATTACCCCAAAAAGAAAGGTATTAAGGATGAGTGTTCAAGATTGCTGGAGGCCTCCACTATGAAATCGCGTAGAGGCTTTGCTATTCAGCGTTTGATGAATGCAATGCGACAGGCTCATGCTGATGGTTGGTTTATCGTTTTTGACACTCTCACGTTGGCTGACGACCGATTAGAGGCGTTTTATGATAATCCCAATGCTTTGCGTGACTATTTTCGTGATATTGGTCGTATGGTTCTTGCTGCCGAGGGTCGCAAGGCTAATGATTCACACGCCGACTGCTATCAGTATTTTTGTGTGCCTGAGTATGGTACAGCTAATGGCCGTCTTCATTTCCATGCGGTGCACTTTATGCGGACACTTCCTACAGGTAGCGTTGACCCTAATTTTGGTCGTCGGGTACGCAATCGCCGCCAGTTAAATAGCTTGCAAAATACGTGGCCTTATGGTTACAGTATGCCCATCGCAGTTCGCTACACGCAGGACGCTTTTTCACGTTCTGGTTGGTTGTGGCCTGTTGATGCTAAAGGTGAGCCGCTTAAAGCTACCAGTTATATGGCTGTTGGTTTCTATGTGGCTAAATACGTTAACAAAAAGTCAGATATGGACCTTGCTGCTAAAGGTCTAGGAGCTAAAGAATGGAACAACTCACTAAAAACCAAGCTGTCGCTACTTCCCAAGAAGCTGTTCAGAATCAGAATGAGCCGCAACTTCGGGATGAAAATGCTCACAATGACAAATCTGTCCACGGAGTGCTTAATCCAACTTACCAAGCTGGGTTACGACGCGACGCCGTTCAACCAGATATTGAAGCAGAACGCAAAAAGAGAGATGAGATTGAGGCTGGGAAAAGTTACTGTAGCCGACGTTTTGGCGGCGCAACCTGTGACGACAAATCTGCTCAAATTTATGCGCGCTTCGATAAAAATGATTGGCGTATCCAACCTGCAGAGTTTTATCGCTTCCATGACGCAGAAGTTAACACTTTCGGATATTTCTGATGAGTCGAAAAATTATCTTGATAAAGCAGGAATTACTACTGCTTGTTTACGAATTAAATCGAAGTGGACTGCTGGCGGAAAATGAGAAAATTCGACCTATCCTTGCGCAGCTCGAGAAGCTCTTACTTTGCGACCTTTCGCCATCAACTAACGATTCTGTCAAAAACTGACGCGTTGGATGAGGAGAAGTGGCTTAATATGCTTGGCACGTTCGTCAAGGACTGGTTTAGATATGAGTCACATTTTGTTCATGGTAGAGATTCTCTTGTTGACATTTTAAAAGAGCGTGGATTACTATCTGAGTCCGATGCTGTTCAACCACTAATAGGTAAGAAATCATGAGTCAAGTTACTGAACAATCCGTACGTTTCCAGACCGCTTTGGCCTCTATTAAGCTCATTCAGGCTTCTGCCGTTTTGGATTTAACCGAAGATGATTTCGATTTTCTGACGAGTAACAAAGTTTGGATTGCTACTGACCGCTCTCGTGCTCGTCGCTGCGTTGAGGCTTGCGTTTATGGTACGCTGGACTTTGTAGGATACCCTCGCTTTCCTGCTCCTGTTGAGTTTATTGCTGCCGTCATTGCTTATTATGTTCATCCCGTCAACATTCAAACGGCCTGTCTCATCATGGAAGGCGCTGAATTTACGGAAAACATTATTAATGGCGTCGAGCGTCCGGTTAAAGCCGCTGAATTGTTCGCGTTTACCTTGCGTGTACGCGCAGGAAACACTGACGTTCTTACTGACGCAGAAGAAAACGTGCGTCAAAAATTACGTGCAGAAGGAGTGATGTAATGTCTAAAGGTAAAAAACGTTCTGGCGCTCGCCCTGGTCGTCCGCAGCCGTTGCGAGGTACTAAAGGCAAGCGTAAAGGCGCTCGTCTTTGGTATGTAGGTGGTCAACAATTTTAATTGCAGGGGCTTCGGCCCCTTACTTGAGGATAAATTATGTCTAATATTCAAACTGGCGCCGAGCGTATGCCGCATGACCTTTCCCATCTTGGCTTCCTTGCTGGTCAGATTGGTCGTCTTATTACCATTTCAACTACTCCGGTTATCGCTGGCGACTCCTTCGAGATGGACGCCGTTGGCGCTCTCCGTCTTTCTCCATTGCGTCGTGGCCTTGCTATTGACTCTACTGTAGACATTTTTACTTTTTATGTCCCTCATCGTCACGTTTATGGTGAACAGTGGATTAAGTTCATGAAGGATGGTGTTAATGCCACTCCTCTCCCGACTGTTAACACTACTGGTTATATTGACCATGCCGCTTTTCTTGGCACGATTAACCCTGATACCAATAAAATCCCTAAGCATTTGTTTCAGGGTTATTTGAATATCTATAACAACTATTTTAAAGCGCCGTGGATGCCTGACCGTACCGAGGCTAACCCTAATGAGCTTAATCAAGATGATGCTCGTTATGGTTTCCGTTGCTGCCATCTCAAAAACATTTGGACTGCTCCGCTTCCTCCTGAGACTGAGCTTTCTCGCCAAATGACGACTTCTACCACATCTATTGACATTATGGGTCTGCAAGCTGCTTATGCTAATTTGCATACTGACCAAGAACGTGATTACTTCATGCAGCGTTACCATGATGTTATTTCTTCATTTGGAGGTAAAACCTCTTATGACGCTGACAACCGTCCTTTACTTGTCATGCGCTCTAATCTCTGGGCATCTGGCTATGATGTTGATGGAACTGACCAAACGTCGTTAGGCCAGTTTTCTGGTCGTGTTCAACAGACCTATAAACATTCTGTGCCGCGTTTCTTTGTTCCTGAGCATGGCACTATGTTTACTCTTGCGCTTGTTCGTTTTCCGCCTACTGCGACTAAAGAGATTCAGTACCTTAACGCTAAAGGTGCTTTGACTTATACCGATATTGCTGGCGACCCTGTTTTGTATGGCAACTTGCCGCCGCGTGAAATTTCTATGAAGGATGTTTTCCGTTCTGGTGATTCGTCTAAGAAGTTTAAGATTGCTGAGGGTCAGTGGTATCGTTATGCGCCTTCGTATGTTTCTCCTGCTTATCACCTTCTTGAAGGCTTCCCATTCATTCAGGAACCGCCTTCTGGTGATTTGCAAGAACGCGTACTTATTCGCCACCATGATTATGACCAGTGTTTCCAGTCCGTTCAGTTGTTGCAGTGGAATAGTCAGGTTAAATTTAATGTGACCGTTTATCGCAATCTGCCGACCACTCGCGATTCAATCATGACTTCGTGATAAAAGATTGAGTGTGAGGTTATAACGCCGAAGCGGTAAAAATTTTAATTTTTGCCGCTGAGGGGTTGACCAAGCGAAGCGCGGTAGGTTTTCTGCTTAGGAGTTTAATCATGTTTCAGACTTTTATTTCTCGCCATAATTCAAACTTTTTTTCTGATAAGCTGGTTCTCACTTCTGTTACTCCAGCTTCTTCGGCACCTGTTTTACAGACACCTAAAGCTACATCGTCAACGTTATATTTTGATAGTTTGACGGTTAATGCTGGTAATGGTGGTTTTCTTCATTGCATTCAGATGGATACATCTGTCAACGCCGCTAATCAGGTTGTTTCTGTTGGTGCTGATATTGCTTTTGATGCCGACCCTAAATTTTTTGCCTGTTTGGTTCGCTTTGAGTCTTCTTCGGTTCCGACTACCCTCCCGACTGCCTATGATGTTTATCCTTTGGATGGTCGCCATGATGGTGGTTATTATACCGTCAAGGACTGTGTGACTATTGACGTCCTTCCCCGTACGCCGGGCAATAATGTTTATGTTGGTTTCATGGTTTGGTCTAACTTTACCGCTACTAAATGCCGCGGATTGGTTTCGCTGAATCAGGTTATTAAAGAGATTATTTGTCTCCAGCCACTTAAGTGAGGTGATTTATGTTTGGTGCTATTGCTGGCGGTATTGCTTCTGCTCTTGCTGGTGGCGCCATGTCTAAATTGTTTGGAGGCGGTCAAAAAGCCGCCTCCGGTGGCATTCAAGGTGATGTGCTTGCTACCGATAACAATACTGTAGGCATGGGTGATGCTGGTATTAAATCTGCCATTCAAGGCTCTAATGTTCCTAACCCTGATGAGGCCGTCCCTAGTTTTGTTTCTGGTGCTATGGCTAAAGCTGGTAAAGGACTTCTTGAAGGTACGTTGCAGGCTGGCACTTCTGCCGTTTCTGATAAGTTGCTTGATTTGGTTGGACTTGGTGGCAAGTCTGCCGCTGATAAAGGAAAGGATACTCGTGATTATCTTGCTGCTGCATTTCCTGAGCTTAATGCTTGGGAGCGTGCTGGTGCTGATGCTTCCTCTGCTGGTATGGTTGACGCCGGATTTGAGAATCAAAAAGAGCTTACTAAAATGCAACTGGACAATCAGAAAGAGATTGCCGAGATGCAAAATGAGACTCAAAAAGAGATTGCTGGCATTCAGTCGGCGACTTCACGCCAGAATACGAAAGACCAGGTATATGCACAAAATGAGATGCTTGCTTATCAACAGAAGGAGTCTACTGCTCGCGTTGCGTCTATTATGGAAAACACCAATCTTTCCAAGCAACAGCAGGTTTCCGAGATTATGCGCCAAATGCTTACTCAAGCTCAAACGGCTGGTCAGTATTTTACCAATGACCAAATCAAAGAAATGACTCGCAAGGTTAGTGCTGAGGTTGACTTAGTTCATCAGCAAACGCAGAATCAGCGGTATGGCTCTTCTCATATTGGCGCTACTGCAAAGGATATTTCTAATGTCGTCACTGATGCTGCTTCTGGTGTGGTTGATATTTTTCATGGTATTGATAAAGCTGTTGCCGATACTTGGAACAATTTCTGGAAAGACGGTAAAGCTGATGGTATTGGCTCTAATTTGTCTAGGAAATAACCGTCAGGATTGACACCCTCCCAATTGTATGTTTTCATGCCTCCAAATCTTGGAGGCTTTTTTATGGTTCGTTCTTATTACCCTTCTGAATGTCACGCTGATTATTTTGACTTTGAGCGTATCGAGGCTCTTAAACCTGCTATTGAGGCTTGTGGCATTTCTACTCTTTCTCAATCCCCAATGCTTGGCTTCCATAAGCAGATGGATAACCGCATCAAGCTCTTGGAAGAGATTCTGTCTTTTCGTATGCAGGGCGTTGAGTTCGATAATGGTGATATGTATGTTGACGGCCATAAGGCTGCTTCTGACGTTCGTGATGAGTTTGTATCTGTTACTGAGAAGTTAATGGATGAATTGGCACAATGCTACAATGTGCTCCCCCAACTTGATATTAATAACACTATAGACCACCGCCCCGAAGGGGACGAAAAATGGTTTTTAGAGAACGAGAAGACGGTTACGCAGTTTTGCCGCAAGCTGGCTGCTGAACGCCCTCTTAAGGATATTCGCGATGAGTATAATTACCCCAAAAAGAAAGGTATTAAGGATGAGTGTTCAAGATTGCTGGAGGCCTCCACTATGAAATCGCGTAGAGGCTTTGCTATTCAGCGTTTGATGAATGCAATGCGACAGGCTCATGCTGATGGTTGGTTTATCGTTTTTGACACTCTCACGTTGGCTGACGACCGATTAGAGGCGTTTTATGATAATCCCAATGCTTTGCGTGACTATTTTCGTGATATTGGTCGTATGGTTCTTGCTGCCGAGGGTCGCAAGGCTAATGATTCACACGCCGACTGCTATCAGTATTTTTGTGTGCCTGAGTATGGTACAGCTAATGGCCGTCTTCATTTCCATGCGGTGCACTTTATGCGGACACTTCCTACAGGTAGCGTTGACCCTAATTTTGGTCGTCGGGTACGCAATCGCCGCCAGTTAAATAGCTTGCAAAATACGTGGCCTTATGGTTACAGTATGCCCATCGCAGTTCGCTACACGCAGGACGCTTTTTCACGTTCTGGTTGGTTGTGGCCTGTTGATGCTAAAGGTGAGCCGCTTAAAGCTACCAGTTATATGGCTGTTGGTTTCTATGTGGCTAAATACGTTAACAAAAAGTCAGATATGGACCTTGCTGCTAAAGGTCTAGGAGCTAAAGAATGGAACAACTCACTAAAAACCAAGCTGTCGCTACTTCCCAAGAAGCTGTTCAGAATCAGAATGAGCCGCAACTTCGGGATGAAAATGCTCACAATGACAAATCTGTCCACGGAGTGCTTAATCCAACTTACCAAGCTGGGTTACGACGCGACGCCGTTCAACCAGATATTGAAGCAGAACGCAAAAAGAGAGATGAGATTGAGGCTGGGAAAAGTTACTGTAGCCGACGTTTTGGCGGCGCAACCTGTGACGACAAATCTGCTCAAATTTATGCGCGCTTCGATAAAAATGATTGGCGTATCCAACCTGCAGAGTTTTATCGCTTCCATGACGCAGAAGTTAACACTTTCGGATATTTCTGATGAGTCGAAAAATTATCTTGATAAAGCAGGAATTACTACTGCTTGTTTACGAATTAAATCGAAGTGGACTGCTGGCGGAAAATGAGAAAATTCGACCTATCCTTGCGCAGCTCGAGAAGCTCTTACTTTGCGACCTTTCGCCATCAACTAACGATTCTGTCAAAAACTGACGCGTTGGATGAGGAGAAGTGGCTTAATATGCTTGGCACGTTCGTCAAGGACTGGTTTAGATATGAGTCACATTTTGTTCATGGTAGAGATTCTCTTGTTGACATTTTAAAAGAGCGTGGATTACTATCTGAGTCCGATGCTGTTCAACCACTAATAGGTAAGAAATCATGAGTCAAGTTACTGAACAATCCGTACGTTTCCAGACCGCTTTGGCCTCTATTAAGCTCATTCAGGCTTCTGCCGTTTTGGATTTAACCGAAGATGATTTCGATTTTCTGACGAGTAACAAAGTTTGGATTGCTACTGACCGCTCTCGTGCTCGTCGCTGCGTTGAGGCTTGCGTTTATGGTACGCTGGACTTTGTAGGATACCCTCGCTTTCCTGCTCCTGTTGAGTTTATTGCTGCCGTCATTGCTTATTATGTTCATCCCGTCAACATTCAAACGGCCTGTCTCATCATGGAAGGCGCTGAATTTACGGAAAACATTATTAATGGCGTCGAGCGTCCGGTTAAAGCCGCTGAATTGTTCGCGTTTACCTTGCGTGTACGCGCAGGAAACACTGACGTTCTTACTGACGCAGAAGAAAACGTGCGTCAAAAATTACGTGCAGAAGGAGTGATGTAATGTCTAAAGGTAAAAAACGTTCTGGCGCTCGCCCTGGTCGTCCGCAGCCGTTGCGAGGTACTAAAGGCAAGCGTAAAGGCGCTCGTCTTTGGTATGTAGGTGGTCAACAATTTTAATTGCAGGGGCTTCGGCCCCTTACTTGAGGATAAATTATGTCTAATATTCAAACTGGCGCCGAGCGTATGCCGCATGACCTTTCCCATCTTGGCTTCCTTGCTGGTCAGATTGGTCGTCTTATTACCATTTCAACTACTCCGGTTATCGCTGGCGACTCCTTCGAGATGGACGCCGTTGGCGCTCTCCGTCTTTCTCCATTGCGTCGTGGCCTTGCTATTGACTCTACTGTAGACATTTTTACTTTTTATGTCCCTCATCGTCACGTTTATGGTGAACAGTGGATTAAGTTCATGAAGGATGGTGTTAATGCCACTCCTCTCCCGACTGTTAACACTACTGGTTATATTGACCATGCCGCTTTTCTTGGCACGATTAACCCTGATACCAATAAAATCCCTAAGCATTTGTTTCAGGGTTATTTGAATATCTATAACAACTATTTTAAAGCGCCGTGGATGCCTGACCGTACCGAGGCTAACCCTAATGAGCTTAATCAAGATGATGCTCGTTATGGTTTCCGTTGCTGCCATCTCAAAAACATTTGGACTGCTCCGCTTCCTCCTGAGACTGAGCTTTCTCGCCAAATGACGACTTCTACCACATCTATTGACATTATGGGTCTGCAAGCTGCTTATGCTAATTTGCATACTGACCAAGAACGTGATTACTTCATGCAGCGTTACCATGATGTTATTTCTTCATTTGGAGGTAAAACCTCTTATGACGCTGACAACCGTCCTTTACTTGTCATGCGCTCTAATCTCTGGGCATCTGGCTATGATGTTGATGGAACTGACCAAACGTCGTTAGGCCAGTTTTCTGGTCGTGTTCAACAGACCTATAAACATTCTGTGCCGCGTTTCTTTGTTCCTGAGCATGGCACTATGTTTACTCTTGCGCTTGTTCGTTTTCCGCCTACTGCGACTAAAGAGATTCAGTACCTTAACGCTAAAGGTGCTTTGACTTATACCGATATTGCTGGCGACCCTGTTTTGTATGGCAACTTGCCGCCGCGTGAAATTTCTATGAAGGATGTTTTCCGTTCTGGTGATTCGTCTAAGAAGTTTAAGATTGCTGAGGGTCAGTGGTATCGTTATGCGCCTTCGTATGTTTCTCCTGCTTATCACCTTCTTGAAGGCTTCCCATTCATTCAGGAACCGCCTTCTGGTGATTTGCAAGAACGCGTACTTATTCGCCACCATGATTATGACCAGTGTTTCCAGTCCGTTCAGTTGTTGCAGTGGAATAGTCAGGTTAAATTTAATGTGACCGTTTATCGCAATCTGCCGACCACTCGCGATTCAATCATGACTTCGTGATAAAAGATTGAGTGTGAGGTTATAACGCCGAAGCGGTAAAAATTTTAATTTTTGCCGCTGAGGGGTTGACCAAGCGAAGCGCGGTAGGTTTTCTGCTTAGGAGTTTAATCATGTTTCAGACTTTTATTTCTCGCCATAATTCAAACTTTTTTTCTGATAAGCTGGTTCTCACTTCTGTTACTCCAGCTTCTTCGGCACCTGTTTTACAGACACCTAAAGCTACATCGTCAACGTTATATTTTGATAGTTTGACGGTTAATGCTGGTAATGGTGGTTTTCTTCATTGCATTCAGATGGATACATCTGTCAACGCCGCTAATCAGGTTGTTTCTGTTGGTGCTGATATTGCTTTTGATGCCGACCCTAAATTTTTTGCCTGTTTGGTTCGCTTTGAGTCTTCTTCGGTTCCGACTACCCTCCCGACTGCCTATGATGTTTATCCTTTGGATGGTCGCCATGATGGTGGTTATTATACCGTCAAGGACTGTGTGACTATTGACGTCCTTCCCCGTACGCCGGGCAATAATGTTTATGTTGGTTTCATGGTTTGGTCTAACTTTACCGCTACTAAATGCCGCGGATTGGTTTCGCTGAATCAGGTTATTAAAGAGATTATTTGTCTCCAGCCACTTAAGTGAGGTGATTTATGTTTGGTGCTATTGCTGGCGGTATTGCTTCTGCTCTTGCTGGTGGCGCCATGTCTAAATTGTTTGGAGGCGGTCAAAAAGCCGCCTCCGGTGGCATTCAAGGTGATGTGCTTGCTACCGATAACAATACTGTAGGCATGGGTGATGCTGGTATTAAATCTGCCATTCAAGGCTCTAATGTTCCTAACCCTGATGAGGCCGTCCCTAGTTTTGTTTCTGGTGCTATGGCTAAAGCTGGTAAAGGACTTCTTGAAGGTACGTTGCAGGCTGGCACTTCTGCCGTTTCTGATAAGTTGCTTGATTTGGTTGGACTTGGTGGCAAGTCTGCCGCTGATAAAGGAAAGGATACTCGTGATTATCTTGCTGCTGCATTTCCTGAGCTTAATGCTTGGGAGCGTGCTGGTGCTGATGCTTCCTCTGCTGGTATGGTTGACGCCGGATTTGAGAATCAAAAAGAGCTTACTAAAATGCAACTGGACAATCAGAAAGAGATTGCCGAGATGCAAAATGAGACTCAAAAAGAGATTGCTGGCATTCAGTCGGCGACTTCACGCCAGAATACGAAAGACCAGGTATATGCACAAAATGAGATGCTTGCTTATCAACAGAAGGAGTCTACTGCTCGCGTTGCGTCTATTATGGAAAACACCAATCTTTCCAAGCAACAGCAGGTTTCCGAGATTATGCGCCAAATGCTTACTCAAGCTCAAACGGCTGGTCAGTATTTTACCAATGACCAAATCAAAGAAATGACTCGCAAGGTTAGTGCTGAGGTTGACTTAGTTCATCAGCAAACGCAGAATCAGCGGTATGGCTCTTCTCATATTGGCGCTACTGCAAAGGATATTTCTAATGTCGTCACTGATGCTGCTTCTGGTGTGGTTGATATTTTTCATGGTATTGATAAAGCTGTTGCCGATACTTGGAACAATTTCTGGAAAGACGGTAAAGCTGATGGTATTGGCTCTAATTTGTCTAGGAAATAACCGTCAGGATTGACACCCTCCCAATTGTATGTTTTCATGCCTCCAAATCTTGGAGGCTTTTTTATGGTTCGTTCTTATTACCCTTCTGAATGTCACGCTGATTATTTTGACTTTGAGCGTATCGAGGCTCTTAAACCTGCTATTGAGGCTTGTGGCATTTCTACTCTTTCTCAATCCCCAATGCTTGGCTTCCATAAGCAGATGGATAACCGCATCAAGCTCTTGGAAGAGATTCTGTCTTTTCGTATGCAGGGCGTTGAGTTCGATAATGGTGATATGTATGTTGACGGCCATAAGGCTGCTTCTGACGTTCGTGATGAGTTTGTATCTGTTACTGAGAAGTTAATGGATGAATTGGCACAATGCTACAATGTGCTCCCCCAACTTGATATTAATAACACTATAGACCACCGCCCCGAAGGGGACGAAAAATGGTTTTTAGAGAACGAGAAGACGGTTACGCAGTTTTGCCGCAAGCTGGCTGCTGAACGCCCTCTTAAGGATATTCGCGATGAGTATAATTACCCCAAAAAGAAAGGTATTAAGGATGAGTGTTCAAGATTGCTGGAGGCCTCCACTATGAAATCGCGTAGAGGCTTTGCTATTCAGCGTTTGATGAATGCAATGCGACAGGCTCATGCTGATGGTTGGTTTATCGTTTTTGACACTCTCACGTTGGCTGACGACCGATTAGAGGCGTTTTATGATAATCCCAATGCTTTGCGTGACTATTTTCGTGATATTGGTCGTATGGTTCTTGCTGCCGAGGGTCGCAAGGCTAATGATTCACACGCCGACTGCTATCAGTATTTTTGTGTGCCTGAGTATGGTACAGCTAATGGCCGTCTTCATTTCCATGCGGTGCACTTTATGCGGACACTTCCTACAGGTAGCGTTGACCCTAATTTTGGTCGTCGGGTACGCAATCGCCGCCAGTTAAATAGCTTGCAAAATACGTGGCCTTATGGTTACAGTATGCCCATCGCAGTTCGCTACACGCAGGACGCTTTTTCACGTTCTGGTTGGTTGTGGCCTGTTGATGCTAAAGGTGAGCCGCTTAAAGCTACCAGTTATATGGCTGTTGGTTTCTATGTGGCTAAATACGTTAACAAAAAGTCAGATATGGACCTTGCTGCTAAAGGTCTAGGAGCTAAAGAATGGAACAACTCACTAAAAACCAAGCTGTCGCTACTTCCCAAGAAGCTGTTCAGAATCAGAATGAGCCGCAACTTCGGGATGAAAATGCTCACAATGACAAATCTGTCCACGGAGTGCTTAATCCAACTTACCAAGCTGGGTTACGACGCGACGCCGTTCAACCAGATATTGAAGCAGAACGCAAAAAGAGAGATGAGATTGAGGCTGGGAAAAGTTACTGTAGCCGACGTTTTGGCGGCGCAACCTGTGACGACAAATCTGCTCAAATTTATGCGCGCTTCGATAAAAATGATTGGCGTATCCAACCTGCAGAGTTTTATCGCTTCCATGACGCAGAAGTTAACACTTTCGGATATTTCTGATGAGTCGAAAAATTATCTTGATAAAGCAGGAATTACTACTGCTTGTTTACGAATTAAATCGAAGTGGACTGCTGGCGGAAAATGAGAAAATTCGACCTATCCTTGCGCAGCTCGAGAAGCTCTTACTTTGCGACCTTTCGCCATCAACTAACGATTCTGTCAAAAACTGACGCGTTGGATGAGGAGAAGTGGCTTAATATGCTTGGCACGTTCGTCAAGGACTGGTTTAGATATGAGTCACATTTTGTTCATGGTAGAGATTCTCTTGTTGACATTTTAAAAGAGCGTGGATTACTATCTGAGTCCGATGCTGTTCAACCACTAATAGGTAAGAAATCATGAGTCAAGTTACTGAACAATCCGTACGTTTCCAGACCGCTTTGGCCTCTATTAAGCTCATTCAGGCTTCTGCCGTTTTGGATTTAACCGAAGATGATTTCGATTTTCTGACGAGTAACAAAGTTTGGATTGCTACTGACCGCTCTCGTGCTCGTCGCTGCGTTGAGGCTTGCGTTTATGGTACGCTGGACTTTGTAGGATACCCTCGCTTTCCTGCTCCTGTTGAGTTTATTGCTGCCGTCATTGCTTATTATGTTCATCCCGTCAACATTCAAACGGCCTGTCTCATCATGGAAGGCGCTGAATTTACGGAAAACATTATTAATGGCGTCGAGCGTCCGGTTAAAGCCGCTGAATTGTTCGCGTTTACCTTGCGTGTACGCGCAGGAAACACTGACGTTCTTACTGACGCAGAAGAAAACGTGCGTCAAAAATTACGTGCAGAAGGAGTGATGTAATGTCTAAAGGTAAAAAACGTTCTGGCGCTCGCCCTGGTCGTCCGCAGCCGTTGCGAGGTACTAAAGGCAAGCGTAAAGGCGCTCGTCTTTGGTATGTAGGTGGTCAACAATTTTAATTGCAGGGGCTTCGGCCCCTTACTTGAGGATAAATTATGTCTAATATTCAAACTGGCGCCGAGCGTATGCCGCATGACCTTTCCCATCTTGGCTTCCTTGCTGGTCAGATTGGTCGTCTTATTACCATTTCAACTACTCCGGTTATCGCTGGCGACTCCTTCGAGATGGACGCCGTTGGCGCTCTCCGTCTTTCTCCATTGCGTCGTGGCCTTGCTATTGACTCTACTGTAGACATTTTTACTTTTTATGTCCCTCATCGTCACGTTTATGGTGAACAGTGGATTAAGTTCATGAAGGATGGTGTTAATGCCACTCCTCTCCCGACTGTTAACACTACTGGTTATATTGACCATGCCGCTTTTCTTGGCACGATTAACCCTGATACCAATAAAATCCCTAAGCATTTGTTTCAGGGTTATTTGAATATCTATAACAACTATTTTAAAGCGCCGTGGATGCCTGACCGTACCGAGGCTAACCCTAATGAGCTTAATCAAGATGATGCTCGTTATGGTTTCCGTTGCTGCCATCTCAAAAACATTTGGACTGCTCCGCTTCCTCCTGAGACTGAGCTTTCTCGCCAAATGACGACTTCTACCACATCTATTGACATTATGGGTCTGCAAGCTGCTTATGCTAATTTGCATACTGACCAAGAACGTGATTACTTCATGCAGCGTTACCATGATGTTATTTCTTCATTTGGAGGTAAAACCTCTTATGACGCTGACAACCGTCCTTTACTTGTCATGCGCTCTAATCTCTGGGCATCTGGCTATGATGTTGATGGAACTGACCAAACGTCGTTAGGCCAGTTTTCTGGTCGTGTTCAACAGACCTATAAACATTCTGTGCCGCGTTTCTTTGTTCCTGAGCATGGCACTATGTTTACTCTTGCGCTTGTTCGTTTTCCGCCTACTGCGACTAAAGAGATTCAGTACCTTAACGCTAAAGGTGCTTTGACTTATACCGATATTGCTGGCGACCCTGTTTTGTATGGCAACTTGCCGCCGCGTGAAATTTCTATGAAGGATGTTTTCCGTTCTGGTGATTCGTCTAAGAAGTTTAAGATTGCTGAGGGTCAGTGGTATCGTTATGCGCCTTCGTATGTTTCTCCTGCTTATCACCTTCTTGAAGGCTTCCCATTCATTCAGGAACCGCCTTCTGGTGATTTGCAAGAACGCGTACTTATTCGCCACCATGATTATGACCAGTGTTTCCAGTCCGTTCAGTTGTTGCAGTGGAATAGTCAGGTTAAATTTAATGTGACCGTTTATCGCAATCTGCCGACCACTCGCGATTCAATCATGACTTCGTGATAAAAGATTGAGTGTGAGGTTATAACGCCGAAGCGGTAAAAATTTTAATTTTTGCCGCTGAGGGGTTGACCAAGCGAAGCGCGGTAGGTTTTCTGCTTAGGAGTTTAATCATGTTTCAGACTTTTATTTCTCGCCATAATTCAAACTTTTTTTCTGATAAGCTGGTTCTCACTTCTGTTACTCCAGCTTCTTCGGCACCTGTTTTACAGACACCTAAAGCTACATCGTCAACGTTATATTTTGATAGTTTGACGGTTAATGCTGGTAATGGTGGTTTTCTTCATTGCATTCAGATGGATACATCTGTCAACGCCGCTAATCAGGTTGTTTCTGTTGGTGCTGATATTGCTTTTGATGCCGACCCTAAATTTTTTGCCTGTTTGGTTCGCTTTGAGTCTTCTTCGGTTCCGACTACCCTCCCGACTGCCTATGATGTTTATCCTTTGGATGGTCGCCATGATGGTGGTTATTATACCGTCAAGGACTGTGTGACTATTGACGTCCTTCCCCGTACGCCGGGCAATAATGTTTATGTTGGTTTCATGGTTTGGTCTAACTTTACCGCTACTAAATGCCGCGGATTGGTTTCGCTGAATCAGGTTATTAAAGAGATTATTTGTCTCCAGCCACTTAAGTGAGGTGATTTATGTTTGGTGCTATTGCTGGCGGTATTGCTTCTGCTCTTGCTGGTGGCGCCATGTCTAAATTGTTTGGAGGCGGTCAAAAAGCCGCCTCCGGTGGCATTCAAGGTGATGTGCTTGCTACCGATAACAATACTGTAGGCATGGGTGATGCTGGTATTAAATCTGCCATTCAAGGCTCTAATGTTCCTAACCCTGATGAGGCCGTCCCTAGTTTTGTTTCTGGTGCTATGGCTAAAGCTGGTAAAGGACTTCTTGAAGGTACGTTGCAGGCTGGCACTTCTGCCGTTTCTGATAAGTTGCTTGATTTGGTTGGACTTGGTGGCAAGTCTGCCGCTGATAAAGGAAAGGATACTCGTGATTATCTTGCTGCTGCATTTCCTGAGCTTAATGCTTGGGAGCGTGCTGGTGCTGATGCTTCCTCTGCTGGTATGGTTGACGCCGGATTTGAGAATCAAAAAGAGCTTACTAAAATGCAACTGGACAATCAGAAAGAGATTGCCGAGATGCAAAATGAGACTCAAAAAGAGATTGCTGGCATTCAGTCGGCGACTTCACGCCAGAATACGAAAGACCAGGTATATGCACAAAATGAGATGCTTGCTTATCAACAGAAGGAGTCTACTGCTCGCGTTGCGTCTATTATGGAAAACACCAATCTTTCCAAGCAACAGCAGGTTTCCGAGATTATGCGCCAAATGCTTACTCAAGCTCAAACGGCTGGTCAGTATTTTACCAATGACCAAATCAAAGAAATGACTCGCAAGGTTAGTGCTGAGGTTGACTTAGTTCATCAGCAAACGCAGAATCAGCGGTATGGCTCTTCTCATATTGGCGCTACTGCAAAGGATATTTCTAATGTCGTCACTGATGCTGCTTCTGGTGTGGTTGATATTTTTCATGGTATTGATAAAGCTGTTGCCGATACTTGGAACAATTTCTGGAAAGACGGTAAAGCTGATGGTATTGGCTCTAATTTGTCTAGGAAATAACCGTCAGGATTGACACCCTCCCAATTGTATGTTTTCATGCCTCCAAATCTTGGAGGCTTTTTTATGGTTCGTTCTTATTACCCTTCTGAATGTCACGCTGATTATTTTGACTTTGAGCGTATCGAGGCTCTTAAACCTGCTATTGAGGCTTGTGGCATTTCTACTCTTTCTCAATCCCCAATGCTTGGCTTCCATAAGCAGATGGATAACCGCATCAAGCTCTTGGAAGAGATTCTGTCTTTTCGTATGCAGGGCGTTGAGTTCGATAATGGTGATATGTATGTTGACGGCCATAAGGCTGCTTCTGACGTTCGTGATGAGTTTGTATCTGTTACTGAGAAGTTAATGGATGAATTGGCACAATGCTACAATGTGCTCCCCCAACTTGATATTAATAACACTATAGACCACCGCCCCGAAGGGGACGAAAAATGGTTTTTAGAGAACGAGAAGACGGTTACGCAGTTTTGCCGCAAGCTGGCTGCTGAACGCCCTCTTAAGGATATTCGCGATGAGTATAATTACCCCAAAAAGAAAGGTATTAAGGATGAGTGTTCAAGATTGCTGGAGGCCTCCACTATGAAATCGCGTAGAGGCTTTGCTATTCAGCGTTTGATGAATGCAATGCGACAGGCTCATGCTGATGGTTGGTTTATCGTTTTTGACACTCTCACGTTGGCTGACGACCGATTAGAGGCGTTTTATGATAATCCCAATGCTTTGCGTGACTATTTTCGTGATATTGGTCGTATGGTTCTTGCTGCCGAGGGTCGCAAGGCTAATGATTCACACGCCGACTGCTATCAGTATTTTTGTGTGCCTGAGTATGGTACAGCTAATGGCCGTCTTCATTTCCATGCGGTGCACTTTATGCGGACACTTCCTACAGGTAGCGTTGACCCTAATTTTGGTCGTCGGGTACGCAATCGCCGCCAGTTAAATAGCTTGCAAAATACGTGGCCTTATGGTTACAGTATGCCCATCGCAGTTCGCTACACGCAGGACGCTTTTTCACGTTCTGGTTGGTTGTGGCCTGTTGATGCTAAAGGTGAGCCGCTTAAAGCTACCAGTTATATGGCTGTTGGTTTCTATGTGGCTAAATACGTTAACAAAAAGTCAGATATGGACCTTGCTGCTAAAGGTCTAGGAGCTAAAGAATGGAACAACTCACTAAAAACCAAGCTGTCGCTACTTCCCAAGAAGCTGTTCAGAATCAGAATGAGCCGCAACTTCGGGATGAAAATGCTCACAATGACAAATCTGTCCACGGAGTGCTTAATCCAACTTACCAAGCTGGGTTACGACGCGACGCCGTTCAACCAGATATTGAAGCAGAACGCAAAAAGAGAGATGAGATTGAGGCTGGGAAAAGTTACTGTAGCCGACGTTTTGGCGGCGCAACCTGTGACGACAAATCTGCTCAAATTTATGCGCGCTTCGATAAAAATGATTGGCGTATCCAACCTGCAGAGTTTTATCGCTTCCATGACGCAGAAGTTAACACTTTCGGATATTTCTGATGAGTCGAAAAATTATCTTGATAAAGCAGGAATTACTACTGCTTGTTTACGAATTAAATCGAAGTGGACTGCTGGCGGAAAATGAGAAAATTCGACCTATCCTTGCGCAGCTCGAGAAGCTCTTACTTTGCGACCTTTCGCCATCAACTAACGATTCTGTCAAAAACTGACGCGTTGGATGAGGAGAAGTGGCTTAATATGCTTGGCACGTTCGTCAAGGACTGGTTTAGATATGAGTCACATTTTGTTCATGGTAGAGATTCTCTTGTTGACATTTTAAAAGAGCGTGGATTACTATCTGAGTCCGATGCTGTTCAACCACTAATAGGTAAGAAATCATGAGTCAAGTTACTGAACAATCCGTACGTTTCCAGACCGCTTTGGCCTCTATTAAGCTCATTCAGGCTTCTGCCGTTTTGGATTTAACCGAAGATGATTTCGATTTTCTGACGAGTAACAAAGTTTGGATTGCTACTGACCGCTCTCGTGCTCGTCGCTGCGTTGAGGCTTGCGTTTATGGTACGCTGGACTTTGTAGGATACCCTCGCTTTCCTGCTCCTGTTGAGTTTATTGCTGCCGTCATTGCTTATTATGTTCATCCCGTCAACATTCAAACGGCCTGTCTCATCATGGAAGGCGCTGAATTTACGGAAAACATTATTAATGGCGTCGAGCGTCCGGTTAAAGCCGCTGAATTGTTCGCGTTTACCTTGCGTGTACGCGCAGGAAACACTGACGTTCTTACTGACGCAGAAGAAAACGTGCGTCAAAAATTACGTGCAGAAGGAGTGATGTAATGTCTAAAGGTAAAAAACGTTCTGGCGCTCGCCCTGGTCGTCCGCAGCCGTTGCGAGGTACTAAAGGCAAGCGTAAAGGCGCTCGTCTTTGGTATGTAGGTGGTCAACAATTTTAATTGCAGGGGCTTCGGCCCCTTACTTGAGGATAAATTATGTCTAATATTCAAACTGGCGCCGAGCGTATGCCGCATGACCTTTCCCATCTTGGCTTCCTTGCTGGTCAGATTGGTCGTCTTATTACCATTTCAACTACTCCGGTTATCGCTGGCGACTCCTTCGAGATGGACGCCGTTGGCGCTCTCCGTCTTTCTCCATTGCGTCGTGGCCTTGCTATTGACTCTACTGTAGACATTTTTACTTTTTATGTCCCTCATCGTCACGTTTATGGTGAACAGTGGATTAAGTTCATGAAGGATGGTGTTAATGCCACTCCTCTCCCGACTGTTAACACTACTGGTTATATTGACCATGCCGCTTTTCTTGGCACGATTAACCCTGATACCAATAAAATCCCTAAGCATTTGTTTCAGGGTTATTTGAATATCTATAACAACTATTTTAAAGCGCCGTGGATGCCTGACCGTACCGAGGCTAACCCTAATGAGCTTAATCAAGATGATGCTCGTTATGGTTTCCGTTGCTGCCATCTCAAAAACATTTGGACTGCTCCGCTTCCTCCTGAGACTGAGCTTTCTCGCCAAATGACGACTTCTACCACATCTATTGACATTATGGGTCTGCAAGCTGCTTATGCTAATTTGCATACTGACCAAGAACGTGATTACTTCATGCAGCGTTACCATGATGTTATTTCTTCATTTGGAGGTAAAACCTCTTATGACGCTGACAACCGTCCTTTACTTGTCATGCGCTCTAATCTCTGGGCATCTGGCTATGATGTTGATGGAACTGACCAAACGTCGTTAGGCCAGTTTTCTGGTCGTGTTCAACAGACCTATAAACATTCTGTGCCGCGTTTCTTTGTTCCTGAGCATGGCACTATGTTTACTCTTGCGCTTGTTCGTTTTCCGCCTACTGCGACTAAAGAGATTCAGTACCTTAACGCTAAAGGTGCTTTGACTTATACCGATATTGCTGGCGACCCTGTTTTGTATGGCAACTTGCCGCCGCGTGAAATTTCTATGAAGGATGTTTTCCGTTCTGGTGATTCGTCTAAGAAGTTTAAGATTGCTGAGGGTCAGTGGTATCGTTATGCGCCTTCGTATGTTTCTCCTGCTTATCACCTTCTTGAAGGCTTCCCATTCATTCAGGAACCGCCTTCTGGTGATTTGCAAGAACGCGTACTTATTCGCCACCATGATTATGACCAGTGTTTCCAGTCCGTTCAGTTGTTGCAGTGGAATAGTCAGGTTAAATTTAATGTGACCGTTTATCGCAATCTGCCGACCACTCGCGATTCAATCATGACTTCGTGATAAAAGATTGAGTGTGAGGTTATAACGCCGAAGCGGTAAAAATTTTAATTTTTGCCGCTGAGGGGTTGACCAAGCGAAGCGCGGTAGGTTTTCTGCTTAGGAGTTTAATCATGTTTCAGACTTTTATTTCTCGCCATAATTCAAACTTTTTTTCTGATAAGCTGGTTCTCACTTCTGTTACTCCAGCTTCTTCGGCACCTGTTTTACAGACACCTAAAGCTACATCGTCAACGTTATATTTTGATAGTTTGACGGTTAATGCTGGTAATGGTGGTTTTCTTCATTGCATTCAGATGGATACATCTGTCAACGCCGCTAATCAGGTTGTTTCTGTTGGTGCTGATATTGCTTTTGATGCCGACCCTAAATTTTTTGCCTGTTTGGTTCGCTTTGAGTCTTCTTCGGTTCCGACTACCCTCCCGACTGCCTATGATGTTTATCCTTTGGATGGTCGCCATGATGGTGGTTATTATACCGTCAAGGACTGTGTGACTATTGACGTCCTTCCCCGTACGCCGGGCAATAATGTTTATGTTGGTTTCATGGTTTGGTCTAACTTTACCGCTACTAAATGCCGCGGATTGGTTTCGCTGAATCAGGTTATTAAAGAGATTATTTGTCTCCAGCCACTTAAGTGAGGTGATTTATGTTTGGTGCTATTGCTGGCGGTATTGCTTCTGCTCTTGCTGGTGGCGCCATGTCTAAATTGTTTGGAGGCGGTCAAAAAGCCGCCTCCGGTGGCATTCAAGGTGATGTGCTTGCTACCGATAACAATACTGTAGGCATGGGTGATGCTGGTATTAAATCTGCCATTCAAGGCTCTAATGTTCCTAACCCTGATGAGGCCGTCCCTAGTTTTGTTTCTGGTGCTATGGCTAAAGCTGGTAAAGGACTTCTTGAAGGTACGTTGCAGGCTGGCACTTCTGCCGTTTCTGATAAGTTGCTTGATTTGGTTGGACTTGGTGGCAAGTCTGCCGCTGATAAAGGAAAGGATACTCGTGATTATCTTGCTGCTGCATTTCCTGAGCTTAATGCTTGGGAGCGTGCTGGTGCTGATGCTTCCTCTGCTGGTATGGTTGACGCCGGATTTGAGAATCAAAAAGAGCTTACTAAAATGCAACTGGACAATCAGAAAGAGATTGCCGAGATGCAAAATGAGACTCAAAAAGAGATTGCTGGCATTCAGTCGGCGACTTCACGCCAGAATACGAAAGACCAGGTATATGCACAAAATGAGATGCTTGCTTATCAACAGAAGGAGTCTACTGCTCGCGTTGCGTCTATTATGGAAAACACCAATCTTTCCAAGCAACAGCAGGTTTCCGAGATTATGCGCCAAATGCTTACTCAAGCTCAAACGGCTGGTCAGTATTTTACCAATGACCAAATCAAAGAAATGACTCGCAAGGTTAGTGCTGAGGTTGACTTAGTTCATCAGCAAACGCAGAATCAGCGGTATGGCTCTTCTCATATTGGCGCTACTGCAAAGGATATTTCTAATGTCGTCACTGATGCTGCTTCTGGTGTGGTTGATATTTTTCATGGTATTGATAAAGCTGTTGCCGATACTTGGAACAATTTCTGGAAAGACGGTAAAGCTGATGGTATTGGCTCTAATTTGTCTAGGAAATAACCGTCAGGATTGACACCCTCCCAATTGTATGTTTTCATGCCTCCAAATCTTGGAGGCTTTTTTATGGTTCGTTCTTATTACCCTTCTGAATGTCACGCTGATTATTTTGACTTTGAGCGTATCGAGGCTCTTAAACCTGCTATTGAGGCTTGTGGCATTTCTACTCTTTCTCAATCCCCAATGCTTGGCTTCCATAAGCAGATGGATAACCGCATCAAGCTCTTGGAAGAGATTCTGTCTTTTCGTATGCAGGGCGTTGAGTTCGATAATGGTGATATGTATGTTGACGGCCATAAGGCTGCTTCTGACGTTCGTGATGAGTTTGTATCTGTTACTGAGAAGTTAATGGATGAATTGGCACAATGCTACAATGTGCTCCCCCAACTTGATATTAATAACACTATAGACCACCGCCCCGAAGGGGACGAAAAATGGTTTTTAGAGAACGAGAAGACGGTTACGCAGTTTTGCCGCAAGCTGGCTGCTGAACGCCCTCTTAAGGATATTCGCGATGAGTATAATTACCCCAAAAAGAAAGGTATTAAGGATGAGTGTTCAAGATTGCTGGAGGCCTCCACTATGAAATCGCGTAGAGGCTTTGCTATTCAGCGTTTGATGAATGCAATGCGACAGGCTCATGCTGATGGTTGGTTTATCGTTTTTGACACTCTCACGTTGGCTGACGACCGATTAGAGGCGTTTTATGATAATCCCAATGCTTTGCGTGACTATTTTCGTGATATTGGTCGTATGGTTCTTGCTGCCGAGGGTCGCAAGGCTAATGATTCACACGCCGACTGCTATCAGTATTTTTGTGTGCCTGAGTATGGTACAGCTAATGGCCGTCTTCATTTCCATGCGGTGCACTTTATGCGGACACTTCCTACAGGTAGCGTTGACCCTAATTTTGGTCGTCGGGTACGCAATCGCCGCCAGTTAAATAGCTTGCAAAATACGTGGCCTTATGGTTACAGTATGCCCATCGCAGTTCGCTACACGCAGGACGCTTTTTCACGTTCTGGTTGGTTGTGGCCTGTTGATGCTAAAGGTGAGCCGCTTAAAGCTACCAGTTATATGGCTGTTGGTTTCTATGTGGCTAAATACGTTAACAAAAAGTCAGATATGGACCTTGCTGCTAAAGGTCTAGGAGCTAAAGAATGGAACAACTCACTAAAAACCAAGCTGTCGCTACTTCCCAAGAAGCTGTTCAGAATCAGAATGAGCCGCAACTTCGGGATGAAAATGCTCACAATGACAAATCTGTCCACGGAGTGCTTAATCCAACTTACCAAGCTGGGTTACGACGCGACGCCGTTCAACCAGATATTGAAGCAGAACGCAAAAAGAGAGATGAGATTGAGGCTGGGAAAAGTTACTGTAGCCGACGTTTTGGCGGCGCAACCTGTGACGACAAATCTGCTCAAATTTATGCGCGCTTCGATAAAAATGATTGGCGTATCCAACCTGCAGAGTTTTATCGCTTCCATGACGCAGAAGTTAACACTTTCGGATATTTCTGATGAGTCGAAAAATTATCTTGATAAAGCAGGAATTACTACTGCTTGTTTACGAATTAAATCGAAGTGGACTGCTGGCGGAAAATGAGAAAATTCGACCTATCCTTGCGCAGCTCGAGAAGCTCTTACTTTGCGACCTTTCGCCATCAACTAACGATTCTGTCAAAAACTGACGCGTTGGATGAGGAGAAGTGGCTTAATATGCTTGGCACGTTCGTCAAGGACTGGTTTAGATATGAGTCACATTTTGTTCATGGTAGAGATTCTCTTGTTGACATTTTAAAAGAGCGTGGATTACTATCTGAGTCCGATGCTGTTCAACCACTAATAGGTAAGAAATCATGAGTCAAGTTACTGAACAATCCGTACGTTTCCAGACCGCTTTGGCCTCTATTAAGCTCATTCAGGCTTCTGCCGTTTTGGATTTAACCGAAGATGATTTCGATTTTCTGACGAGTAACAAAGTTTGGATTGCTACTGACCGCTCTCGTGCTCGTCGCTGCGTTGAGGCTTGCGTTTATGGTACGCTGGACTTTGTAGGATACCCTCGCTTTCCTGCTCCTGTTGAGTTTATTGCTGCCGTCATTGCTTATTATGTTCATCCCGTCAACATTCAAACGGCCTGTCTCATCATGGAAGGCGCTGAATTTACGGAAAACATTATTAATGGCGTCGAGCGTCCGGTTAAAGCCGCTGAATTGTTCGCGTTTACCTTGCGTGTACGCGCAGGAAACACTGACGTTCTTACTGACGCAGAAGAAAACGTGCGTCAAAAATTACGTGCAGAAGGAGTGATGTAATGTCTAAAGGTAAAAAACGTTCTGGCGCTCGCCCTGGTCGTCCGCAGCCGTTGCGAGGTACTAAAGGCAAGCGTAAAGGCGCTCGTCTTTGGTATGTAGGTGGTCAACAATTTTAATTGCAGGGGCTTCGGCCCCTTACTTGAGGATAAATTATGTCTAATATTCAAACTGGCGCCGAGCGTATGCCGCATGACCTTTCCCATCTTGGCTTCCTTGCTGGTCAGATTGGTCGTCTTATTACCATTTCAACTACTCCGGTTATCGCTGGCGACTCCTTCGAGATGGACGCCGTTGGCGCTCTCCGTCTTTCTCCATTGCGTCGTGGCCTTGCTATTGACTCTACTGTAGACATTTTTACTTTTTATGTCCCTCATCGTCACGTTTATGGTGAACAGTGGATTAAGTTCATGAAGGATGGTGTTAATGCCACTCCTCTCCCGACTGTTAACACTACTGGTTATATTGACCATGCCGCTTTTCTTGGCACGATTAACCCTGATACCAATAAAATCCCTAAGCATTTGTTTCAGGGTTATTTGAATATCTATAACAACTATTTTAAAGCGCCGTGGATGCCTGACCGTACCGAGGCTAACCCTAATGAGCTTAATCAAGATGATGCTCGTTATGGTTTCCGTTGCTGCCATCTCAAAAACATTTGGACTGCTCCGCTTCCTCCTGAGACTGAGCTTTCTCGCCAAATGACGACTTCTACCACATCTATTGACATTATGGGTCTGCAAGCTGCTTATGCTAATTTGCATACTGACCAAGAACGTGATTACTTCATGCAGCGTTACCATGATGTTATTTCTTCATTTGGAGGTAAAACCTCTTATGACGCTGACAACCGTCCTTTACTTGTCATGCGCTCTAATCTCTGGGCATCTGGCTATGATGTTGATGGAACTGACCAAACGTCGTTAGGCCAGTTTTCTGGTCGTGTTCAACAGACCTATAAACATTCTGTGCCGCGTTTCTTTGTTCCTGAGCATGGCACTATGTTTACTCTTGCGCTTGTTCGTTTTCCGCCTACTGCGACTAAAGAGATTCAGTACCTTAACGCTAAAGGTGCTTTGACTTATACCGATATTGCTGGCGACCCTGTTTTGTATGGCAACTTGCCGCCGCGTGAAATTTCTATGAAGGATGTTTTCCGTTCTGGTGATTCGTCTAAGAAGTTTAAGATTGCTGAGGGTCAGTGGTATCGTTATGCGCCTTCGTATGTTTCTCCTGCTTATCACCTTCTTGAAGGCTTCCCATTCATTCAGGAACCGCCTTCTGGTGATTTGCAAGAACGCGTACTTATTCGCCACCATGATTATGACCAGTGTTTCCAGTCCGTTCAGTTGTTGCAGTGGAATAGTCAGGTTAAATTTAATGTGACCGTTTATCGCAATCTGCCGACCACTCGCGATTCAATCATGACTTCGTGATAAAAGATTGAGTGTGAGGTTATAACGCCGAAGCGGTAAAAATTTTAATTTTTGCCGCTGAGGGGTTGACCAAGCGAAGCGCGGTAGGTTTTCTGCTTAGGAGTTTAATCATGTTTCAGACTTTTATTTCTCGCCATAATTCAAACTTTTTTTCTGATAAGCTGGTTCTCACTTCTGTTACTCCAGCTTCTTCGGCACCTGTTTTACAGACACCTAAAGCTACATCGTCAACGTTATATTTTGATAGTTTGACGGTTAATGCTGGTAATGGTGGTTTTCTTCATTGCATTCAGATGGATACATCTGTCAACGCCGCTAATCAGGTTGTTTCTGTTGGTGCTGATATTGCTTTTGATGCCGACCCTAAATTTTTTGCCTGTTTGGTTCGCTTTGAGTCTTCTTCGGTTCCGACTACCCTCCCGACTGCCTATGATGTTTATCCTTTGGATGGTCGCCATGATGGTGGTTATTATACCGTCAAGGACTGTGTGACTATTGACGTCCTTCCCCGTACGCCGGGCAATAATGTTTATGTTGGTTTCATGGTTTGGTCTAACTTTACCGCTACTAAATGCCGCGGATTGGTTTCGCTGAATCAGGTTATTAAAGAGATTATTTGTCTCCAGCCACTTAAGTGAGGTGATTTATGTTTGGTGCTATTGCTGGCGGTATTGCTTCTGCTCTTGCTGGTGGCGCCATGTCTAAATTGTTTGGAGGCGGTCAAAAAGCCGCCTCCGGTGGCATTCAAGGTGATGTGCTTGCTACCGATAACAATACTGTAGGCATGGGTGATGCTGGTATTAAATCTGCCATTCAAGGCTCTAATGTTCCTAACCCTGATGAGGCCGTCCCTAGTTTTGTTTCTGGTGCTATGGCTAAAGCTGGTAAAGGACTTCTTGAAGGTACGTTGCAGGCTGGCACTTCTGCCGTTTCTGATAAGTTGCTTGATTTGGTTGGACTTGGTGGCAAGTCTGCCGCTGATAAAGGAAAGGATACTCGTGATTATCTTGCTGCTGCATTTCCTGAGCTTAATGCTTGGGAGCGTGCTGGTGCTGATGCTTCCTCTGCTGGTATGGTTGACGCCGGATTTGAGAATCAAAAAGAGCTTACTAAAATGCAACTGGACAATCAGAAAGAGATTGCCGAGATGCAAAATGAGACTCAAAAAGAGATTGCTGGCATTCAGTCGGCGACTTCACGCCAGAATACGAAAGACCAGGTATATGCACAAAATGAGATGCTTGCTTATCAACAGAAGGAGTCTACTGCTCGCGTTGCGTCTATTATGGAAAACACCAATCTTTCCAAGCAACAGCAGGTTTCCGAGATTATGCGCCAAATGCTTACTCAAGCTCAAACGGCTGGTCAGTATTTTACCAATGACCAAATCAAAGAAATGACTCGCAAGGTTAGTGCTGAGGTTGACTTAGTTCATCAGCAAACGCAGAATCAGCGGTATGGCTCTTCTCATATTGGCGCTACTGCAAAGGATATTTCTAATGTCGTCACTGATGCTGCTTCTGGTGTGGTTGATATTTTTCATGGTATTGATAAAGCTGTTGCCGATACTTGGAACAATTTCTGGAAAGACGGTAAAGCTGATGGTATTGGCTCTAATTTGTCTAGGAAATAACCGTCAGGATTGACACCCTCCCAATTGTATGTTTTCATGCCTCCAAATCTTGGAGGCTTTTTTATGGTTCGTTCTTATTACCCTTCTGAATGTCACGCTGATTATTTTGACTTTGAGCGTATCGAGGCTCTTAAACCTGCTATTGAGGCTTGTGGCATTTCTACTCTTTCTCAATCCCCAATGCTTGGCTTCCATAAGCAGATGGATAACCGCATCAAGCTCTTGGAAGAGATTCTGTCTTTTCGTATGCAGGGCGTTGAGTTCGATAATGGTGATATGTATGTTGACGGCCATAAGGCTGCTTCTGACGTTCGTGATGAGTTTGTATCTGTTACTGAGAAGTTAATGGATGAATTGGCACAATGCTACAATGTGCTCCCCCAACTTGATATTAATAACACTATAGACCACCGCCCCGAAGGGGACGAAAAATGGTTTTTAGAGAACGAGAAGACGGTTACGCAGTTTTGCCGCAAGCTGGCTGCTGAACGCCCTCTTAAGGATATTCGCGATGAGTATAATTACCCCAAAAAGAAAGGTATTAAGGATGAGTGTTCAAGATTGCTGGAGGCCTCCACTATGAAATCGCGTAGAGGCTTTGCTATTCAGCGTTTGATGAATGCAATGCGACAGGCTCATGCTGATGGTTGGTTTATCGTTTTTGACACTCTCACGTTGGCTGACGACCGATTAGAGGCGTTTTATGATAATCCCAATGCTTTGCGTGACTATTTTCGTGATATTGGTCGTATGGTTCTTGCTGCCGAGGGTCGCAAGGCTAATGATTCACACGCCGACTGCTATCAGTATTTTTGTGTGCCTGAGTATGGTACAGCTAATGGCCGTCTTCATTTCCATGCGGTGCACTTTATGCGGACACTTCCTACAGGTAGCGTTGACCCTAATTTTGGTCGTCGGGTACGCAATCGCCGCCAGTTAAATAGCTTGCAAAATACGTGGCCTTATGGTTACAGTATGCCCATCGCAGTTCGCTACACGCAGGACGCTTTTTCACGTTCTGGTTGGTTGTGGCCTGTTGATGCTAAAGGTGAGCCGCTTAAAGCTACCAGTTATATGGCTGTTGGTTTCTATGTGGCTAAATACGTTAACAAAAAGTCAGATATGGACCTTGCTGCTAAAGGTCTAGGAGCTAAAGAATGGAACAACTCACTAAAAACCAAGCTGTCGCTACTTCCCAAGAAGCTGTTCAGAATCAGAATGAGCCGCAACTTCGGGATGAAAATGCTCACAATGACAAATCTGTCCACGGAGTGCTTAATCCAACTTACCAAGCTGGGTTACGACGCGACGCCGTTCAACCAGATATTGAAGCAGAACGCAAAAAGAGAGATGAGATTGAGGCTGGGAAAAGTTACTGTAGCCGACGTTTTGGCGGCGCAACCTGTGACGACAAATCTGCTCAAATTTATGCGCGCTTCGATAAAAATGATTGGCGTATCCAACCTGCAGAGTTTTATCGCTTCCATGACGCAGAAGTTAACACTTTCGGATATTTCTGATGAGTCGAAAAATTATCTTGATAAAGCAGGAATTACTACTGCTTGTTTACGAATTAAATCGAAGTGGACTGCTGGCGGAAAATGAGAAAATTCGACCTATCCTTGCGCAGCTCGAGAAGCTCTTACTTTGCGACCTTTCGCCATCAACTAACGATTCTGTCAAAAACTGACGCGTTGGATGAGGAGAAGTGGCTTAATATGCTTGGCACGTTCGTCAAGGACTGGTTTAGATATGAGTCACATTTTGTTCATGGTAGAGATTCTCTTGTTGACATTTTAAAAGAGCGTGGATTACTATCTGAGTCCGATGCTGTTCAACCACTAATAGGTAAGAAATCATGAGTCAAGTTACTGAACAATCCGTACGTTTCCAGACCGCTTTGGCCTCTATTAAGCTCATTCAGGCTTCTGCCGTTTTGGATTTAACCGAAGATGATTTCGATTTTCTGACGAGTAACAAAGTTTGGATTGCTACTGACCGCTCTCGTGCTCGTCGCTGCGTTGAGGCTTGCGTTTATGGTACGCTGGACTTTGTAGGATACCCTCGCTTTCCTGCTCCTGTTGAGTTTATTGCTGCCGTCATTGCTTATTATGTTCATCCCGTCAACATTCAAACGGCCTGTCTCATCATGGAAGGCGCTGAATTTACGGAAAACATTATTAATGGCGTCGAGCGTCCGGTTAAAGCCGCTGAATTGTTCGCGTTTACCTTGCGTGTACGCGCAGGAAACACTGACGTTCTTACTGACGCAGAAGAAAACGTGCGTCAAAAATTACGTGCAGAAGGAGTGATGTAATGTCTAAAGGTAAAAAACGTTCTGGCGCTCGCCCTGGTCGTCCGCAGCCGTTGCGAGGTACTAAAGGCAAGCGTAAAGGCGCTCGTCTTTGGTATGTAGGTGGTCAACAATTTTAATTGCAGGGGCTTCGGCCCCTTACTTGAGGATAAATTATGTCTAATATTCAAACTGGCGCCGAGCGTATGCCGCATGACCTTTCCCATCTTGGCTTCCTTGCTGGTCAGATTGGTCGTCTTATTACCATTTCAACTACTCCGGTTATCGCTGGCGACTCCTTCGAGATGGACGCCGTTGGCGCTCTCCGTCTTTCTCCATTGCGTCGTGGCCTTGCTATTGACTCTACTGTAGACATTTTTACTTTTTATGTCCCTCATCGTCACGTTTATGGTGAACAGTGGATTAAGTTCATGAAGGATGGTGTTAATGCCACTCCTCTCCCGACTGTTAACACTACTGGTTATATTGACCATGCCGCTTTTCTTGGCACGATTAACCCTGATACCAATAAAATCCCTAAGCATTTGTTTCAGGGTTATTTGAATATCTATAACAACTATTTTAAAGCGCCGTGGATGCCTGACCGTACCGAGGCTAACCCTAATGAGCTTAATCAAGATGATGCTCGTTATGGTTTCCGTTGCTGCCATCTCAAAAACATTTGGACTGCTCCGCTTCCTCCTGAGACTGAGCTTTCTCGCCAAATGACGACTTCTACCACATCTATTGACATTATGGGTCTGCAAGCTGCTTATGCTAATTTGCATACTGACCAAGAACGTGATTACTTCATGCAGCGTTACCATGATGTTATTTCTTCATTTGGAGGTAAAACCTCTTATGACGCTGACAACCGTCCTTTACTTGTCATGCGCTCTAATCTCTGGGCATCTGGCTATGATGTTGATGGAACTGACCAAACGTCGTTAGGCCAGTTTTCTGGTCGTGTTCAACAGACCTATAAACATTCTGTGCCGCGTTTCTTTGTTCCTGAGCATGGCACTATGTTTACTCTTGCGCTTGTTCGTTTTCCGCCTACTGCGACTAAAGAGATTCAGTACCTTAACGCTAAAGGTGCTTTGACTTATACCGATATTGCTGGCGACCCTGTTTTGTATGGCAACTTGCCGCCGCGTGAAATTTCTATGAAGGATGTTTTCCGTTCTGGTGATTCGTCTAAGAAGTTTAAGATTGCTGAGGGTCAGTGGTATCGTTATGCGCCTTCGTATGTTTCTCCTGCTTATCACCTTCTTGAAGGCTTCCCATTCATTCAGGAACCGCCTTCTGGTGATTTGCAAGAACGCGTACTTATTCGCCACCATGATTATGACCAGTGTTTCCAGTCCGTTCAGTTGTTGCAGTGGAATAGTCAGGTTAAATTTAATGTGACCGTTTATCGCAATCTGCCGACCACTCGCGATTCAATCATGACTTCGTGATAAAAGATTGAGTGTGAGGTTATAACGCCGAAGCGGTAAAAATTTTAATTTTTGCCGCTGAGGGGTTGACCAAGCGAAGCGCGGTAGGTTTTCTGCTTAGGAGTTTAATCATGTTTCAGACTTTTATTTCTCGCCATAATTCAAACTTTTTTTCTGATAAGCTGGTTCTCACTTCTGTTACTCCAGCTTCTTCGGCACCTGTTTTACAGACACCTAAAGCTACATCGTCAACGTTATATTTTGATAGTTTGACGGTTAATGCTGGTAATGGTGGTTTTCTTCATTGCATTCAGATGGATACATCTGTCAACGCCGCTAATCAGGTTGTTTCTGTTGGTGCTGATATTGCTTTTGATGCCGACCCTAAATTTTTTGCCTGTTTGGTTCGCTTTGAGTCTTCTTCGGTTCCGACTACCCTCCCGACTGCCTATGATGTTTATCCTTTGGATGGTCGCCATGATGGTGGTTATTATACCGTCAAGGACTGTGTGACTATTGACGTCCTTCCCCGTACGCCGGGCAATAATGTTTATGTTGGTTTCATGGTTTGGTCTAACTTTACCGCTACTAAATGCCGCGGATTGGTTTCGCTGAATCAGGTTATTAAAGAGATTATTTGTCTCCAGCCACTTAAGTGAGGTGATTTATGTTTGGTGCTATTGCTGGCGGTATTGCTTCTGCTCTTGCTGGTGGCGCCATGTCTAAATTGTTTGGAGGCGGTCAAAAAGCCGCCTCCGGTGGCATTCAAGGTGATGTGCTTGCTACCGATAACAATACTGTAGGCATGGGTGATGCTGGTATTAAATCTGCCATTCAAGGCTCTAATGTTCCTAACCCTGATGAGGCCGTCCCTAGTTTTGTTTCTGGTGCTATGGCTAAAGCTGGTAAAGGACTTCTTGAAGGTACGTTGCAGGCTGGCACTTCTGCCGTTTCTGATAAGTTGCTTGATTTGGTTGGACTTGGTGGCAAGTCTGCCGCTGATAAAGGAAAGGATACTCGTGATTATCTTGCTGCTGCATTTCCTGAGCTTAATGCTTGGGAGCGTGCTGGTGCTGATGCTTCCTCTGCTGGTATGGTTGACGCCGGATTTGAGAATCAAAAAGAGCTTACTAAAATGCAACTGGACAATCAGAAAGAGATTGCCGAGATGCAAAATGAGACTCAAAAAGAGATTGCTGGCATTCAGTCGGCGACTTCACGCCAGAATACGAAAGACCAGGTATATGCACAAAATGAGATGCTTGCTTATCAACAGAAGGAGTCTACTGCTCGCGTTGCGTCTATTATGGAAAACACCAATCTTTCCAAGCAACAGCAGGTTTCCGAGATTATGCGCCAAATGCTTACTCAAGCTCAAACGGCTGGTCAGTATTTTACCAATGACCAAATCAAAGAAATGACTCGCAAGGTTAGTGCTGAGGTTGACTTAGTTCATCAGCAAACGCAGAATCAGCGGTATGGCTCTTCTCATATTGGCGCTACTGCAAAGGATATTTCTAATGTCGTCACTGATGCTGCTTCTGGTGTGGTTGATATTTTTCATGGTATTGATAAAGCTGTTGCCGATACTTGGAACAATTTCTGGAAAGACGGTAAAGCTGATGGTATTGGCTCTAATTTGTCTAGGAAATAACCGTCAGGATTGACACCCTCCCAATTGTATGTTTTCATGCCTCCAAATCTTGGAGGCTTTTTTATGGTTCGTTCTTATTACCCTTCTGAATGTCACGCTGATTATTTTGACTTTGAGCGTATCGAGGCTCTTAAACCTGCTATTGAGGCTTGTGGCATTTCTACTCTTTCTCAATCCCCAATGCTTGGCTTCCATAAGCAGATGGATAACCGCATCAAGCTCTTGGAAGAGATTCTGTCTTTTCGTATGCAGGGCGTTGAGTTCGATAATGGTGATATGTATGTTGACGGCCATAAGGCTGCTTCTGACGTTCGTGATGAGTTTGTATCTGTTACTGAGAAGTTAATGGATGAATTGGCACAATGCTACAATGTGCTCCCCCAACTTGATATTAATAACACTATAGACCACCGCCCCGAAGGGGACGAAAAATGGTTTTTAGAGAACGAGAAGACGGTTACGCAGTTTTGCCGCAAGCTGGCTGCTGAACGCCCTCTTAAGGATATTCGCGATGAGTATAATTACCCCAAAAAGAAAGGTATTAAGGATGAGTGTTCAAGATTGCTGGAGGCCTCCACTATGAAATCGCGTAGAGGCTTTGCTATTCAGCGTTTGATGAATGCAATGCGACAGGCTCATGCTGATGGTTGGTTTATCGTTTTTGACACTCTCACGTTGGCTGACGACCGATTAGAGGCGTTTTATGATAATCCCAATGCTTTGCGTGACTATTTTCGTGATATTGGTCGTATGGTTCTTGCTGCCGAGGGTCGCAAGGCTAATGATTCACACGCCGACTGCTATCAGTATTTTTGTGTGCCTGAGTATGGTACAGCTAATGGCCGTCTTCATTTCCATGCGGTGCACTTTATGCGGACACTTCCTACAGGTAGCGTTGACCCTAATTTTGGTCGTCGGGTACGCAATCGCCGCCAGTTAAATAGCTTGCAAAATACGTGGCCTTATGGTTACAGTATGCCCATCGCAGTTCGCTACACGCAGGACGCTTTTTCACGTTCTGGTTGGTTGTGGCCTGTTGATGCTAAAGGTGAGCCGCTTAAAGCTACCAGTTATATGGCTGTTGGTTTCTATGTGGCTAAATACGTTAACAAAAAGTCAGATATGGACCTTGCTGCTAAAGGTCTAGGAGCTAAAGAATGGAACAACTCACTAAAAACCAAGCTGTCGCTACTTCCCAAGAAGCTGTTCAGAATCAGAATGAGCCGCAACTTCGGGATGAAAATGCTCACAATGACAAATCTGTCCACGGAGTGCTTAATCCAACTTACCAAGCTGGGTTACGACGCGACGCCGTTCAACCAGATATTGAAGCAGAACGCAAAAAGAGAGATGAGATTGAGGCTGGGAAAAGTTACTGTAGCCGACGTTTTGGCGGCGCAACCTGTGACGACAAATCTGCTCAAATTTATGCGCGCTTCGATAAAAATGATTGGCGTATCCAACCTGCAGAGTTTTATCGCTTCCATGACGCAGAAGTTAACACTTTCGGATATTTCTGATGAGTCGAAAAATTATCTTGATAAAGCAGGAATTACTACTGCTTGTTTACGAATTAAATCGAAGTGGACTGCTGGCGGAAAATGAGAAAATTCGACCTATCCTTGCGCAGCTCGAGAAGCTCTTACTTTGCGACCTTTCGCCATCAACTAACGATTCTGTCAAAAACTGACGCGTTGGATGAGGAGAAGTGGCTTAATATGCTTGGCACGTTCGTCAAGGACTGGTTTAGATATGAGTCACATTTTGTTCATGGTAGAGATTCTCTTGTTGACATTTTAAAAGAGCGTGGATTACTATCTGAGTCCGATGCTGTTCAACCACTAATAGGTAAGAAATCATGAGTCAAGTTACTGAACAATCCGTACGTTTCCAGACCGCTTTGGCCTCTATTAAGCTCATTCAGGCTTCTGCCGTTTTGGATTTAACCGAAGATGATTTCGATTTTCTGACGAGTAACAAAGTTTGGATTGCTACTGACCGCTCTCGTGCTCGTCGCTGCGTTGAGGCTTGCGTTTATGGTACGCTGGACTTTGTAGGATACCCTCGCTTTCCTGCTCCTGTTGAGTTTATTGCTGCCGTCATTGCTTATTATGTTCATCCCGTCAACATTCAAACGGCCTGTCTCATCATGGAAGGCGCTGAATTTACGGAAAACATTATTAATGGCGTCGAGCGTCCGGTTAAAGCCGCTGAATTGTTCGCGTTTACCTTGCGTGTACGCGCAGGAAACACTGACGTTCTTACTGACGCAGAAGAAAACGTGCGTCAAAAATTACGTGCAGAAGGAGTGATGTAATGTCTAAAGGTAAAAAACGTTCTGGCGCTCGCCCTGGTCGTCCGCAGCCGTTGCGAGGTACTAAAGGCAAGCGTAAAGGCGCTCGTCTTTGGTATGTAGGTGGTCAACAATTTTAATTGCAGGGGCTTCGGCCCCTTACTTGAGGATAAATTATGTCTAATATTCAAACTGGCGCCGAGCGTATGCCGCATGACCTTTCCCATCTTGGCTTCCTTGCTGGTCAGATTGGTCGTCTTATTACCATTTCAACTACTCCGGTTATCGCTGGCGACTCCTTCGAGATGGACGCCGTTGGCGCTCTCCGTCTTTCTCCATTGCGTCGTGGCCTTGCTATTGACTCTACTGTAGACATTTTTACTTTTTATGTCCCTCATCGTCACGTTTATGGTGAACAGTGGATTAAGTTCATGAAGGATGGTGTTAATGCCACTCCTCTCCCGACTGTTAACACTACTGGTTATATTGACCATGCCGCTTTTCTTGGCACGATTAACCCTGATACCAATAAAATCCCTAAGCATTTGTTTCAGGGTTATTTGAATATCTATAACAACTATTTTAAAGCGCCGTGGATGCCTGACCGTACCGAGGCTAACCCTAATGAGCTTAATCAAGATGATGCTCGTTATGGTTTCCGTTGCTGCCATCTCAAAAACATTTGGACTGCTCCGCTTCCTCCTGAGACTGAGCTTTCTCGCCAAATGACGACTTCTACCACATCTATTGACATTATGGGTCTGCAAGCTGCTTATGCTAATTTGCATACTGACCAAGAACGTGATTACTTCATGCAGCGTTACCATGATGTTATTTCTTCATTTGGAGGTAAAACCTCTTATGACGCTGACAACCGTCCTTTACTTGTCATGCGCTCTAATCTCTGGGCATCTGGCTATGATGTTGATGGAACTGACCAAACGTCGTTAGGCCAGTTTTCTGGTCGTGTTCAACAGACCTATAAACATTCTGTGCCGCGTTTCTTTGTTCCTGAGCATGGCACTATGTTTACTCTTGCGCTTGTTCGTTTTCCGCCTACTGCGACTAAAGAGATTCAGTACCTTAACGCTAAAGGTGCTTTGACTTATACCGATATTGCTGGCGACCCTGTTTTGTATGGCAACTTGCCGCCGCGTGAAATTTCTATGAAGGATGTTTTCCGTTCTGGTGATTCGTCTAAGAAGTTTAAGATTGCTGAGGGTCAGTGGTATCGTTATGCGCCTTCGTATGTTTCTCCTGCTTATCACCTTCTTGAAGGCTTCCCATTCATTCAGGAACCGCCTTCTGGTGATTTGCAAGAACGCGTACTTATTCGCCACCATGATTATGACCAGTGTTTCCAGTCCGTTCAGTTGTTGCAGTGGAATAGTCAGGTTAAATTTAATGTGACCGTTTATCGCAATCTGCCGACCACTCGCGATTCAATCATGACTTCGTGATAAAAGATTGAGTGTGAGGTTATAACGCCGAAGCGGTAAAAATTTTAATTTTTGCCGCTGAGGGGTTGACCAAGCGAAGCGCGGTAGGTTTTCTGCTTAGGAGTTTAATCATGTTTCAGACTTTTATTTCTCGCCATAATTCAAACTTTTTTTCTGATAAGCTGGTTCTCACTTCTGTTACTCCAGCTTCTTCGGCACCTGTTTTACAGACACCTAAAGCTACATCGTCAACGTTATATTTTGATAGTTTGACGGTTAATGCTGGTAATGGTGGTTTTCTTCATTGCATTCAGATGGATACATCTGTCAACGCCGCTAATCAGGTTGTTTCTGTTGGTGCTGATATTGCTTTTGATGCCGACCCTAAATTTTTTGCCTGTTTGGTTCGCTTTGAGTCTTCTTCGGTTCCGACTACCCTCCCGACTGCCTATGATGTTTATCCTTTGGATGGTCGCCATGATGGTGGTTATTATACCGTCAAGGACTGTGTGACTATTGACGTCCTTCCCCGTACGCCGGGCAATAATGTTTATGTTGGTTTCATGGTTTGGTCTAACTTTACCGCTACTAAATGCCGCGGATTGGTTTCGCTGAATCAGGTTATTAAAGAGATTATTTGTCTCCAGCCACTTAAGTGAGGTGATTTATGTTTGGTGCTATTGCTGGCGGTATTGCTTCTGCTCTTGCTGGTGGCGCCATGTCTAAATTGTTTGGAGGCGGTCAAAAAGCCGCCTCCGGTGGCATTCAAGGTGATGTGCTTGCTACCGATAACAATACTGTAGGCATGGGTGATGCTGGTATTAAATCTGCCATTCAAGGCTCTAATGTTCCTAACCCTGATGAGGCCGTCCCTAGTTTTGTTTCTGGTGCTATGGCTAAAGCTGGTAAAGGACTTCTTGAAGGTACGTTGCAGGCTGGCACTTCTGCCGTTTCTGATAAGTTGCTTGATTTGGTTGGACTTGGTGGCAAGTCTGCCGCTGATAAAGGAAAGGATACTCGTGATTATCTTGCTGCTGCATTTCCTGAGCTTAATGCTTGGGAGCGTGCTGGTGCTGATGCTTCCTCTGCTGGTATGGTTGACGCCGGATTTGAGAATCAAAAAGAGCTTACTAAAATGCAACTGGACAATCAGAAAGAGATTGCCGAGATGCAAAATGAGACTCAAAAAGAGATTGCTGGCATTCAGTCGGCGACTTCACGCCAGAATACGAAAGACCAGGTATATGCACAAAATGAGATGCTTGCTTATCAACAGAAGGAGTCTACTGCTCGCGTTGCGTCTATTATGGAAAACACCAATCTTTCCAAGCAACAGCAGGTTTCCGAGATTATGCGCCAAATGCTTACTCAAGCTCAAACGGCTGGTCAGTATTTTACCAATGACCAAATCAAAGAAATGACTCGCAAGGTTAGTGCTGAGGTTGACTTAGTTCATCAGCAAACGCAGAATCAGCGGTATGGCTCTTCTCATATTGGCGCTACTGCAAAGGATATTTCTAATGTCGTCACTGATGCTGCTTCTGGTGTGGTTGATATTTTTCATGGTATTGATAAAGCTGTTGCCGATACTTGGAACAATTTCTGGAAAGACGGTAAAGCTGATGGTATTGGCTCTAATTTGTCTAGGAAATAACCGTCAGGATTGACACCCTCCCAATTGTATGTTTTCATGCCTCCAAATCTTGGAGGCTTTTTTATGGTTCGTTCTTATTACCCTTCTGAATGTCACGCTGATTATTTTGACTTTGAGCGTATCGAGGCTCTTAAACCTGCTATTGAGGCTTGTGGCATTTCTACTCTTTCTCAATCCCCAATGCTTGGCTTCCATAAGCAGATGGATAACCGCATCAAGCTCTTGGAAGAGATTCTGTCTTTTCGTATGCAGGGCGTTGAGTTCGATAATGGTGATATGTATGTTGACGGCCATAAGGCTGCTTCTGACGTTCGTGATGAGTTTGTATCTGTTACTGAGAAGTTAATGGATGAATTGGCACAATGCTACAATGTGCTCCCCCAACTTGATATTAATAACACTATAGACCACCGCCCCGAAGGGGACGAAAAATGGTTTTTAGAGAACGAGAAGACGGTTACGCAGTTTTGCCGCAAGCTGGCTGCTGAACGCCCTCTTAAGGATATTCGCGATGAGTATAATTACCCCAAAAAGAAAGGTATTAAGGATGAGTGTTCAAGATTGCTGGAGGCCTCCACTATGAAATCGCGTAGAGGCTTTGCTATTCAGCGTTTGATGAATGCAATGCGACAGGCTCATGCTGATGGTTGGTTTATCGTTTTTGACACTCTCACGTTGGCTGACGACCGATTAGAGGCGTTTTATGATAATCCCAATGCTTTGCGTGACTATTTTCGTGATATTGGTCGTATGGTTCTTGCTGCCGAGGGTCGCAAGGCTAATGATTCACACGCCGACTGCTATCAGTATTTTTGTGTGCCTGAGTATGGTACAGCTAATGGCCGTCTTCATTTCCATGCGGTGCACTTTATGCGGACACTTCCTACAGGTAGCGTTGACCCTAATTTTGGTCGTCGGGTACGCAATCGCCGCCAGTTAAATAGCTTGCAAAATACGTGGCCTTATGGTTACAGTATGCCCATCGCAGTTCGCTACACGCAGGACGCTTTTTCACGTTCTGGTTGGTTGTGGCCTGTTGATGCTAAAGGTGAGCCGCTTAAAGCTACCAGTTATATGGCTGTTGGTTTCTATGTGGCTAAATACGTTAACAAAAAGTCAGATATGGACCTTGCTGCTAAAGGTCTAGGAGCTAAAGAATGGAACAACTCACTAAAAACCAAGCTGTCGCTACTTCCCAAGAAGCTGTTCAGAATCAGAATGAGCCGCAACTTCGGGATGAAAATGCTCACAATGACAAATCTGTCCACGGAGTGCTTAATCCAACTTACCAAGCTGGGTTACGACGCGACGCCGTTCAACCAGATATTGAAGCAGAACGCAAAAAGAGAGATGAGATTGAGGCTGGGAAAAGTTACTGTAGCCGACGTTTTGGCGGCGCAACCTGTGACGACAAATCTGCTCAAATTTATGCGCGCTTCGATAAAAATGATTGGCGTATCCAACCTGCAGAGTTTTATCGCTTCCATGACGCAGAAGTTAACACTTTCGGATATTTCTGATGAGTCGAAAAATTATCTTGATAAAGCAGGAATTACTACTGCTTGTTTACGAATTAAATCGAAGTGGACTGCTGGCGGAAAATGAGAAAATTCGACCTATCCTTGCGCAGCTCGAGAAGCTCTTACTTTGCGACCTTTCGCCATCAACTAACGATTCTGTCAAAAACTGACGCGTTGGATGAGGAGAAGTGGCTTAATATGCTTGGCACGTTCGTCAAGGACTGGTTTAGATATGAGTCACATTTTGTTCATGGTAGAGATTCTCTTGTTGACATTTTAAAAGAGCGTGGATTACTATCTGAGTCCGATGCTGTTCAACCACTAATAGGTAAGAAATCATGAGTCAAGTTACTGAACAATCCGTACGTTTCCAGACCGCTTTGGCCTCTATTAAGCTCATTCAGGCTTCTGCCGTTTTGGATTTAACCGAAGATGATTTCGATTTTCTGACGAGTAACAAAGTTTGGATTGCTACTGACCGCTCTCGTGCTCGTCGCTGCGTTGAGGCTTGCGTTTATGGTACGCTGGACTTTGTAGGATACCCTCGCTTTCCTGCTCCTGTTGAGTTTATTGCTGCCGTCATTGCTTATTATGTTCATCCCGTCAACATTCAAACGGCCTGTCTCATCATGGAAGGCGCTGAATTTACGGAAAACATTATTAATGGCGTCGAGCGTCCGGTTAAAGCCGCTGAATTGTTCGCGTTTACCTTGCGTGTACGCGCAGGAAACACTGACGTTCTTACTGACGCAGAAGAAAACGTGCGTCAAAAATTACGTGCAGAAGGAGTGATGTAATGTCTAAAGGTAAAAAACGTTCTGGCGCTCGCCCTGGTCGTCCGCAGCCGTTGCGAGGTACTAAAGGCAAGCGTAAAGGCGCTCGTCTTTGGTATGTAGGTGGTCAACAATTTTAATTGCAGGGGCTTCGGCCCCTTACTTGAGGATAAATTATGTCTAATATTCAAACTGGCGCCGAGCGTATGCCGCATGACCTTTCCCATCTTGGCTTCCTTGCTGGTCAGATTGGTCGTCTTATTACCATTTCAACTACTCCGGTTATCGCTGGCGACTCCTTCGAGATGGACGCCGTTGGCGCTCTCCGTCTTTCTCCATTGCGTCGTGGCCTTGCTATTGACTCTACTGTAGACATTTTTACTTTTTATGTCCCTCATCGTCACGTTTATGGTGAACAGTGGATTAAGTTCATGAAGGATGGTGTTAATGCCACTCCTCTCCCGACTGTTAACACTACTGGTTATATTGACCATGCCGCTTTTCTTGGCACGATTAACCCTGATACCAATAAAATCCCTAAGCATTTGTTTCAGGGTTATTTGAATATCTATAACAACTATTTTAAAGCGCCGTGGATGCCTGACCGTACCGAGGCTAACCCTAATGAGCTTAATCAAGATGATGCTCGTTATGGTTTCCGTTGCTGCCATCTCAAAAACATTTGGACTGCTCCGCTTCCTCCTGAGACTGAGCTTTCTCGCCAAATGACGACTTCTACCACATCTATTGACATTATGGGTCTGCAAGCTGCTTATGCTAATTTGCATACTGACCAAGAACGTGATTACTTCATGCAGCGTTACCATGATGTTATTTCTTCATTTGGAGGTAAAACCTCTTATGACGCTGACAACCGTCCTTTACTTGTCATGCGCTCTAATCTCTGGGCATCTGGCTATGATGTTGATGGAACTGACCAAACGTCGTTAGGCCAGTTTTCTGGTCGTGTTCAACAGACCTATAAACATTCTGTGCCGCGTTTCTTTGTTCCTGAGCATGGCACTATGTTTACTCTTGCGCTTGTTCGTTTTCCGCCTACTGCGACTAAAGAGATTCAGTACCTTAACGCTAAAGGTGCTTTGACTTATACCGATATTGCTGGCGACCCTGTTTTGTATGGCAACTTGCCGCCGCGTGAAATTTCTATGAAGGATGTTTTCCGTTCTGGTGATTCGTCTAAGAAGTTTAAGATTGCTGAGGGTCAGTGGTATCGTTATGCGCCTTCGTATGTTTCTCCTGCTTATCACCTTCTTGAAGGCTTCCCATTCATTCAGGAACCGCCTTCTGGTGATTTGCAAGAACGCGTACTTATTCGCCACCATGATTATGACCAGTGTTTCCAGTCCGTTCAGTTGTTGCAGTGGAATAGTCAGGTTAAATTTAATGTGACCGTTTATCGCAATCTGCCGACCACTCGCGATTCAATCATGACTTCGTGATAAAAGATTGAGTGTGAGGTTATAACGCCGAAGCGGTAAAAATTTTAATTTTTGCCGCTGAGGGGTTGACCAAGCGAAGCGCGGTAGGTTTTCTGCTTAGGAGTTTAATCATGTTTCAGACTTTTATTTCTCGCCATAATTCAAACTTTTTTTCTGATAAGCTGGTTCTCACTTCTGTTACTCCAGCTTCTTCGGCACCTGTTTTACAGACACCTAAAGCTACATCGTCAACGTTATATTTTGATAGTTTGACGGTTAATGCTGGTAATGGTGGTTTTCTTCATTGCATTCAGATGGATACATCTGTCAACGCCGCTAATCAGGTTGTTTCTGTTGGTGCTGATATTGCTTTTGATGCCGACCCTAAATTTTTTGCCTGTTTGGTTCGCTTTGAGTCTTCTTCGGTTCCGACTACCCTCCCGACTGCCTATGATGTTTATCCTTTGGATGGTCGCCATGATGGTGGTTATTATACCGTCAAGGACTGTGTGACTATTGACGTCCTTCCCCGTACGCCGGGCAATAATGTTTATGTTGGTTTCATGGTTTGGTCTAACTTTACCGCTACTAAATGCCGCGGATTGGTTTCGCTGAATCAGGTTATTAAAGAGATTATTTGTCTCCAGCCACTTAAGTGAGGTGATTTATGTTTGGTGCTATTGCTGGCGGTATTGCTTCTGCTCTTGCTGGTGGCGCCATGTCTAAATTGTTTGGAGGCGGTCAAAAAGCCGCCTCCGGTGGCATTCAAGGTGATGTGCTTGCTACCGATAACAATACTGTAGGCATGGGTGATGCTGGTATTAAATCTGCCATTCAAGGCTCTAATGTTCCTAACCCTGATGAGGCCGTCCCTAGTTTTGTTTCTGGTGCTATGGCTAAAGCTGGTAAAGGACTTCTTGAAGGTACGTTGCAGGCTGGCACTTCTGCCGTTTCTGATAAGTTGCTTGATTTGGTTGGACTTGGTGGCAAGTCTGCCGCTGATAAAGGAAAGGATACTCGTGATTATCTTGCTGCTGCATTTCCTGAGCTTAATGCTTGGGAGCGTGCTGGTGCTGATGCTTCCTCTGCTGGTATGGTTGACGCCGGATTTGAGAATCAAAAAGAGCTTACTAAAATGCAACTGGACAATCAGAAAGAGATTGCCGAGATGCAAAATGAGACTCAAAAAGAGATTGCTGGCATTCAGTCGGCGACTTCACGCCAGAATACGAAAGACCAGGTATATGCACAAAATGAGATGCTTGCTTATCAACAGAAGGAGTCTACTGCTCGCGTTGCGTCTATTATGGAAAACACCAATCTTTCCAAGCAACAGCAGGTTTCCGAGATTATGCGCCAAATGCTTACTCAAGCTCAAACGGCTGGTCAGTATTTTACCAATGACCAAATCAAAGAAATGACTCGCAAGGTTAGTGCTGAGGTTGACTTAGTTCATCAGCAAACGCAGAATCAGCGGTATGGCTCTTCTCATATTGGCGCTACTGCAAAGGATATTTCTAATGTCGTCACTGATGCTGCTTCTGGTGTGGTTGATATTTTTCATGGTATTGATAAAGCTGTTGCCGATACTTGGAACAATTTCTGGAAAGACGGTAAAGCTGATGGTATTGGCTCTAATTTGTCTAGGAAATAACCGTCAGGATTGACACCCTCCCAATTGTATGTTTTCATGCCTCCAAATCTTGGAGGCTTTTTTATGGTTCGTTCTTATTACCCTTCTGAATGTCACGCTGATTATTTTGACTTTGAGCGTATCGAGGCTCTTAAACCTGCTATTGAGGCTTGTGGCATTTCTACTCTTTCTCAATCCCCAATGCTTGGCTTCCATAAGCAGATGGATAACCGCATCAAGCTCTTGGAAGAGATTCTGTCTTTTCGTATGCAGGGCGTTGAGTTCGATAATGGTGATATGTATGTTGACGGCCATAAGGCTGCTTCTGACGTTCGTGATGAGTTTGTATCTGTTACTGAGAAGTTAATGGATGAATTGGCACAATGCTACAATGTGCTCCCCCAACTTGATATTAATAACACTATAGACCACCGCCCCGAAGGGGACGAAAAATGGTTTTTAGAGAACGAGAAGACGGTTACGCAGTTTTGCCGCAAGCTGGCTGCTGAACGCCCTCTTAAGGATATTCGCGATGAGTATAATTACCCCAAAAAGAAAGGTATTAAGGATGAGTGTTCAAGATTGCTGGAGGCCTCCACTATGAAATCGCGTAGAGGCTTTGCTATTCAGCGTTTGATGAATGCAATGCGACAGGCTCATGCTGATGGTTGGTTTATCGTTTTTGACACTCTCACGTTGGCTGACGACCGATTAGAGGCGTTTTATGATAATCCCAATGCTTTGCGTGACTATTTTCGTGATATTGGTCGTATGGTTCTTGCTGCCGAGGGTCGCAAGGCTAATGATTCACACGCCGACTGCTATCAGTATTTTTGTGTGCCTGAGTATGGTACAGCTAATGGCCGTCTTCATTTCCATGCGGTGCACTTTATGCGGACACTTCCTACAGGTAGCGTTGACCCTAATTTTGGTCGTCGGGTACGCAATCGCCGCCAGTTAAATAGCTTGCAAAATACGTGGCCTTATGGTTACAGTATGCCCATCGCAGTTCGCTACACGCAGGACGCTTTTTCACGTTCTGGTTGGTTGTGGCCTGTTGATGCTAAAGGTGAGCCGCTTAAAGCTACCAGTTATATGGCTGTTGGTTTCTATGTGGCTAAATACGTTAACAAAAAGTCAGATATGGACCTTGCTGCTAAAGGTCTAGGAGCTAAAGAATGGAACAACTCACTAAAAACCAAGCTGTCGCTACTTCCCAAGAAGCTGTTCAGAATCAGAATGAGCCGCAACTTCGGGATGAAAATGCTCACAATGACAAATCTGTCCACGGAGTGCTTAATCCAACTTACCAAGCTGGGTTACGACGCGACGCCGTTCAACCAGATATTGAAGCAGAACGCAAAAAGAGAGATGAGATTGAGGCTGGGAAAAGTTACTGTAGCCGACGTTTTGGCGGCGCAACCTGTGACGACAAATCTGCTCAAATTTATGCGCGCTTCGATAAAAATGATTGGCGTATCCAACCTGCAGAGTTTTATCGCTTCCATGACGCAGAAGTTAACACTTTCGGATATTTCTGATGAGTCGAAAAATTATCTTGATAAAGCAGGAATTACTACTGCTTGTTTACGAATTAAATCGAAGTGGACTGCTGGCGGAAAATGAGAAAATTCGACCTATCCTTGCGCAGCTCGAGAAGCTCTTACTTTGCGACCTTTCGCCATCAACTAACGATTCTGTCAAAAACTGACGCGTTGGATGAGGAGAAGTGGCTTAATATGCTTGGCACGTTCGTCAAGGACTGGTTTAGATATGAGTCACATTTTGTTCATGGTAGAGATTCTCTTGTTGACATTTTAAAAGAGCGTGGATTACTATCTGAGTCCGATGCTGTTCAACCACTAATAGGTAAGAAATCATGAGTCAAGTTACTGAACAATCCGTACGTTTCCAGACCGCTTTGGCCTCTATTAAGCTCATTCAGGCTTCTGCCGTTTTGGATTTAACCGAAGATGATTTCGATTTTCTGACGAGTAACAAAGTTTGGATTGCTACTGACCGCTCTCGTGCTCGTCGCTGCGTTGAGGCTTGCGTTTATGGTACGCTGGACTTTGTAGGATACCCTCGCTTTCCTGCTCCTGTTGAGTTTATTGCTGCCGTCATTGCTTATTATGTTCATCCCGTCAACATTCAAACGGCCTGTCTCATCATGGAAGGCGCTGAATTTACGGAAAACATTATTAATGGCGTCGAGCGTCCGGTTAAAGCCGCTGAATTGTTCGCGTTTACCTTGCGTGTACGCGCAGGAAACACTGACGTTCTTACTGACGCAGAAGAAAACGTGCGTCAAAAATTACGTGCAGAAGGAGTGATGTAATGTCTAAAGGTAAAAAACGTTCTGGCGCTCGCCCTGGTCGTCCGCAGCCGTTGCGAGGTACTAAAGGCAAGCGTAAAGGCGCTCGTCTTTGGTATGTAGGTGGTCAACAATTTTAATTGCAGGGGCTTCGGCCCCTTACTTGAGGATAAATTATGTCTAATATTCAAACTGGCGCCGAGCGTATGCCGCATGACCTTTCCCATCTTGGCTTCCTTGCTGGTCAGATTGGTCGTCTTATTACCATTTCAACTACTCCGGTTATCGCTGGCGACTCCTTCGAGATGGACGCCGTTGGCGCTCTCCGTCTTTCTCCATTGCGTCGTGGCCTTGCTATTGACTCTACTGTAGACATTTTTACTTTTTATGTCCCTCATCGTCACGTTTATGGTGAACAGTGGATTAAGTTCATGAAGGATGGTGTTAATGCCACTCCTCTCCCGACTGTTAACACTACTGGTTATATTGACCATGCCGCTTTTCTTGGCACGATTAACCCTGATACCAATAAAATCCCTAAGCATTTGTTTCAGGGTTATTTGAATATCTATAACAACTATTTTAAAGCGCCGTGGATGCCTGACCGTACCGAGGCTAACCCTAATGAGCTTAATCAAGATGATGCTCGTTATGGTTTCCGTTGCTGCCATCTCAAAAACATTTGGACTGCTCCGCTTCCTCCTGAGACTGAGCTTTCTCGCCAAATGACGACTTCTACCACATCTATTGACATTATGGGTCTGCAAGCTGCTTATGCTAATTTGCATACTGACCAAGAACGTGATTACTTCATGCAGCGTTACCATGATGTTATTTCTTCATTTGGAGGTAAAACCTCTTATGACGCTGACAACCGTCCTTTACTTGTCATGCGCTCTAATCTCTGGGCATCTGGCTATGATGTTGATGGAACTGACCAAACGTCGTTAGGCCAGTTTTCTGGTCGTGTTCAACAGACCTATAAACATTCTGTGCCGCGTTTCTTTGTTCCTGAGCATGGCACTATGTTTACTCTTGCGCTTGTTCGTTTTCCGCCTACTGCGACTAAAGAGATTCAGTACCTTAACGCTAAAGGTGCTTTGACTTATACCGATATTGCTGGCGACCCTGTTTTGTATGGCAACTTGCCGCCGCGTGAAATTTCTATGAAGGATGTTTTCCGTTCTGGTGATTCGTCTAAGAAGTTTAAGATTGCTGAGGGTCAGTGGTATCGTTATGCGCCTTCGTATGTTTCTCCTGCTTATCACCTTCTTGAAGGCTTCCCATTCATTCAGGAACCGCCTTCTGGTGATTTGCAAGAACGCGTACTTATTCGCCACCATGATTATGACCAGTGTTTCCAGTCCGTTCAGTTGTTGCAGTGGAATAGTCAGGTTAAATTTAATGTGACCGTTTATCGCAATCTGCCGACCACTCGCGATTCAATCATGACTTCGTGATAAAAGATTGAGTGTGAGGTTATAACGCCGAAGCGGTAAAAATTTTAATTTTTGCCGCTGAGGGGTTGACCAAGCGAAGCGCGGTAGGTTTTCTGCTTAGGAGTTTAATCATGTTTCAGACTTTTATTTCTCGCCATAATTCAAACTTTTTTTCTGATAAGCTGGTTCTCACTTCTGTTACTCCAGCTTCTTCGGCACCTGTTTTACAGACACCTAAAGCTACATCGTCAACGTTATATTTTGATAGTTTGACGGTTAATGCTGGTAATGGTGGTTTTCTTCATTGCATTCAGATGGATACATCTGTCAACGCCGCTAATCAGGTTGTTTCTGTTGGTGCTGATATTGCTTTTGATGCCGACCCTAAATTTTTTGCCTGTTTGGTTCGCTTTGAGTCTTCTTCGGTTCCGACTACCCTCCCGACTGCCTATGATGTTTATCCTTTGGATGGTCGCCATGATGGTGGTTATTATACCGTCAAGGACTGTGTGACTATTGACGTCCTTCCCCGTACGCCGGGCAATAATGTTTATGTTGGTTTCATGGTTTGGTCTAACTTTACCGCTACTAAATGCCGCGGATTGGTTTCGCTGAATCAGGTTATTAAAGAGATTATTTGTCTCCAGCCACTTAAGTGAGGTGATTTATGTTTGGTGCTATTGCTGGCGGTATTGCTTCTGCTCTTGCTGGTGGCGCCATGTCTAAATTGTTTGGAGGCGGTCAAAAAGCCGCCTCCGGTGGCATTCAAGGTGATGTGCTTGCTACCGATAACAATACTGTAGGCATGGGTGATGCTGGTATTAAATCTGCCATTCAAGGCTCTAATGTTCCTAACCCTGATGAGGCCGTCCCTAGTTTTGTTTCTGGTGCTATGGCTAAAGCTGGTAAAGGACTTCTTGAAGGTACGTTGCAGGCTGGCACTTCTGCCGTTTCTGATAAGTTGCTTGATTTGGTTGGACTTGGTGGCAAGTCTGCCGCTGATAAAGGAAAGGATACTCGTGATTATCTTGCTGCTGCATTTCCTGAGCTTAATGCTTGGGAGCGTGCTGGTGCTGATGCTTCCTCTGCTGGTATGGTTGACGCCGGATTTGAGAATCAAAAAGAGCTTACTAAAATGCAACTGGACAATCAGAAAGAGATTGCCGAGATGCAAAATGAGACTCAAAAAGAGATTGCTGGCATTCAGTCGGCGACTTCACGCCAGAATACGAAAGACCAGGTATATGCACAAAATGAGATGCTTGCTTATCAACAGAAGGAGTCTACTGCTCGCGTTGCGTCTATTATGGAAAACACCAATCTTTCCAAGCAACAGCAGGTTTCCGAGATTATGCGCCAAATGCTTACTCAAGCTCAAACGGCTGGTCAGTATTTTACCAATGACCAAATCAAAGAAATGACTCGCAAGGTTAGTGCTGAGGTTGACTTAGTTCATCAGCAAACGCAGAATCAGCGGTATGGCTCTTCTCATATTGGCGCTACTGCAAAGGATATTTCTAATGTCGTCACTGATGCTGCTTCTGGTGTGGTTGATATTTTTCATGGTATTGATAAAGCTGTTGCCGATACTTGGAACAATTTCTGGAAAGACGGTAAAGCTGATGGTATTGGCTCTAATTTGTCTAGGAAATAACCGTCAGGATTGACACCCTCCCAATTGTATGTTTTCATGCCTCCAAATCTTGGAGGCTTTTTTATGGTTCGTTCTTATTACCCTTCTGAATGTCACGCTGATTATTTTGACTTTGAGCGTATCGAGGCTCTTAAACCTGCTATTGAGGCTTGTGGCATTTCTACTCTTTCTCAATCCCCAATGCTTGGCTTCCATAAGCAGATGGATAACCGCATCAAGCTCTTGGAAGAGATTCTGTCTTTTCGTATGCAGGGCGTTGAGTTCGATAATGGTGATATGTATGTTGACGGCCATAAGGCTGCTTCTGACGTTCGTGATGAGTTTGTATCTGTTACTGAGAAGTTAATGGATGAATTGGCACAATGCTACAATGTGCTCCCCCAACTTGATATTAATAACACTATAGACCACCGCCCCGAAGGGGACGAAAAATGGTTTTTAGAGAACGAGAAGACGGTTACGCAGTTTTGCCGCAAGCTGGCTGCTGAACGCCCTCTTAAGGATATTCGCGATGAGTATAATTACCCCAAAAAGAAAGGTATTAAGGATGAGTGTTCAAGATTGCTGGAGGCCTCCACTATGAAATCGCGTAGAGGCTTTGCTATTCAGCGTTTGATGAATGCAATGCGACAGGCTCATGCTGATGGTTGGTTTATCGTTTTTGACACTCTCACGTTGGCTGACGACCGATTAGAGGCGTTTTATGATAATCCCAATGCTTTGCGTGACTATTTTCGTGATATTGGTCGTATGGTTCTTGCTGCCGAGGGTCGCAAGGCTAATGATTCACACGCCGACTGCTATCAGTATTTTTGTGTGCCTGAGTATGGTACAGCTAATGGCCGTCTTCATTTCCATGCGGTGCACTTTATGCGGACACTTCCTACAGGTAGCGTTGACCCTAATTTTGGTCGTCGGGTACGCAATCGCCGCCAGTTAAATAGCTTGCAAAATACGTGGCCTTATGGTTACAGTATGCCCATCGCAGTTCGCTACACGCAGGACGCTTTTTCACGTTCTGGTTGGTTGTGGCCTGTTGATGCTAAAGGTGAGCCGCTTAAAGCTACCAGTTATATGGCTGTTGGTTTCTATGTGGCTAAATACGTTAACAAAAAGTCAGATATGGACCTTGCTGCTAAAGGTCTAGGAGCTAAAGAATGGAACAACTCACTAAAAACCAAGCTGTCGCTACTTCCCAAGAAGCTGTTCAGAATCAGAATGAGCCGCAACTTCGGGATGAAAATGCTCACAATGACAAATCTGTCCACGGAGTGCTTAATCCAACTTACCAAGCTGGGTTACGACGCGACGCCGTTCAACCAGATATTGAAGCAGAACGCAAAAAGAGAGATGAGATTGAGGCTGGGAAAAGTTACTGTAGCCGACGTTTTGGCGGCGCAACCTGTGACGACAAATCTGCTCAAATTTATGCGCGCTTCGATAAAAATGATTGGCGTATCCAACCTGCAGAGTTTTATCGCTTCCATGACGCAGAAGTTAACACTTTCGGATATTTCTGATGAGTCGAAAAATTATCTTGATAAAGCAGGAATTACTACTGCTTGTTTACGAATTAAATCGAAGTGGACTGCTGGCGGAAAATGAGAAAATTCGACCTATCCTTGCGCAGCTCGAGAAGCTCTTACTTTGCGACCTTTCGCCATCAACTAACGATTCTGTCAAAAACTGACGCGTTGGATGAGGAGAAGTGGCTTAATATGCTTGGCACGTTCGTCAAGGACTGGTTTAGATATGAGTCACATTTTGTTCATGGTAGAGATTCTCTTGTTGACATTTTAAAAGAGCGTGGATTACTATCTGAGTCCGATGCTGTTCAACCACTAATAGGTAAGAAATCATGAGTCAAGTTACTGAACAATCCGTACGTTTCCAGACCGCTTTGGCCTCTATTAAGCTCATTCAGGCTTCTGCCGTTTTGGATTTAACCGAAGATGATTTCGATTTTCTGACGAGTAACAAAGTTTGGATTGCTACTGACCGCTCTCGTGCTCGTCGCTGCGTTGAGGCTTGCGTTTATGGTACGCTGGACTTTGTAGGATACCCTCGCTTTCCTGCTCCTGTTGAGTTTATTGCTGCCGTCATTGCTTATTATGTTCATCCCGTCAACATTCAAACGGCCTGTCTCATCATGGAAGGCGCTGAATTTACGGAAAACATTATTAATGGCGTCGAGCGTCCGGTTAAAGCCGCTGAATTGTTCGCGTTTACCTTGCGTGTACGCGCAGGAAACACTGACGTTCTTACTGACGCAGAAGAAAACGTGCGTCAAAAATTACGTGCAGAAGGAGTGATGTAATGTCTAAAGGTAAAAAACGTTCTGGCGCTCGCCCTGGTCGTCCGCAGCCGTTGCGAGGTACTAAAGGCAAGCGTAAAGGCGCTCGTCTTTGGTATGTAGGTGGTCAACAATTTTAATTGCAGGGGCTTCGGCCCCTTACTTGAGGATAAATTATGTCTAATATTCAAACTGGCGCCGAGCGTATGCCGCATGACCTTTCCCATCTTGGCTTCCTTGCTGGTCAGATTGGTCGTCTTATTACCATTTCAACTACTCCGGTTATCGCTGGCGACTCCTTCGAGATGGACGCCGTTGGCGCTCTCCGTCTTTCTCCATTGCGTCGTGGCCTTGCTATTGACTCTACTGTAGACATTTTTACTTTTTATGTCCCTCATCGTCACGTTTATGGTGAACAGTGGATTAAGTTCATGAAGGATGGTGTTAATGCCACTCCTCTCCCGACTGTTAACACTACTGGTTATATTGACCATGCCGCTTTTCTTGGCACGATTAACCCTGATACCAATAAAATCCCTAAGCATTTGTTTCAGGGTTATTTGAATATCTATAACAACTATTTTAAAGCGCCGTGGATGCCTGACCGTACCGAGGCTAACCCTAATGAGCTTAATCAAGATGATGCTCGTTATGGTTTCCGTTGCTGCCATCTCAAAAACATTTGGACTGCTCCGCTTCCTCCTGAGACTGAGCTTTCTCGCCAAATGACGACTTCTACCACATCTATTGACATTATGGGTCTGCAAGCTGCTTATGCTAATTTGCATACTGACCAAGAACGTGATTACTTCATGCAGCGTTACCATGATGTTATTTCTTCATTTGGAGGTAAAACCTCTTATGACGCTGACAACCGTCCTTTACTTGTCATGCGCTCTAATCTCTGGGCATCTGGCTATGATGTTGATGGAACTGACCAAACGTCGTTAGGCCAGTTTTCTGGTCGTGTTCAACAGACCTATAAACATTCTGTGCCGCGTTTCTTTGTTCCTGAGCATGGCACTATGTTTACTCTTGCGCTTGTTCGTTTTCCGCCTACTGCGACTAAAGAGATTCAGTACCTTAACGCTAAAGGTGCTTTGACTTATACCGATATTGCTGGCGACCCTGTTTTGTATGGCAACTTGCCGCCGCGTGAAATTTCTATGAAGGATGTTTTCCGTTCTGGTGATTCGTCTAAGAAGTTTAAGATTGCTGAGGGTCAGTGGTATCGTTATGCGCCTTCGTATGTTTCTCCTGCTTATCACCTTCTTGAAGGCTTCCCATTCATTCAGGAACCGCCTTCTGGTGATTTGCAAGAACGCGTACTTATTCGCCACCATGATTATGACCAGTGTTTCCAGTCCGTTCAGTTGTTGCAGTGGAATAGTCAGGTTAAATTTAATGTGACCGTTTATCGCAATCTGCCGACCACTCGCGATTCAATCATGACTTCGTGATAAAAGATTGAGTGTGAGGTTATAACGCCGAAGCGGTAAAAATTTTAATTTTTGCCGCTGAGGGGTTGACCAAGCGAAGCGCGGTAGGTTTTCTGCTTAGGAGTTTAATCATGTTTCAGACTTTTATTTCTCGCCATAATTCAAACTTTTTTTCTGATAAGCTGGTTCTCACTTCTGTTACTCCAGCTTCTTCGGCACCTGTTTTACAGACACCTAAAGCTACATCGTCAACGTTATATTTTGATAGTTTGACGGTTAATGCTGGTAATGGTGGTTTTCTTCATTGCATTCAGATGGATACATCTGTCAACGCCGCTAATCAGGTTGTTTCTGTTGGTGCTGATATTGCTTTTGATGCCGACCCTAAATTTTTTGCCTGTTTGGTTCGCTTTGAGTCTTCTTCGGTTCCGACTACCCTCCCGACTGCCTATGATGTTTATCCTTTGGATGGTCGCCATGATGGTGGTTATTATACCGTCAAGGACTGTGTGACTATTGACGTCCTTCCCCGTACGCCGGGCAATAATGTTTATGTTGGTTTCATGGTTTGGTCTAACTTTACCGCTACTAAATGCCGCGGATTGGTTTCGCTGAATCAGGTTATTAAAGAGATTATTTGTCTCCAGCCACTTAAGTGAGGTGATTTATGTTTGGTGCTATTGCTGGCGGTATTGCTTCTGCTCTTGCTGGTGGCGCCATGTCTAAATTGTTTGGAGGCGGTCAAAAAGCCGCCTCCGGTGGCATTCAAGGTGATGTGCTTGCTACCGATAACAATACTGTAGGCATGGGTGATGCTGGTATTAAATCTGCCATTCAAGGCTCTAATGTTCCTAACCCTGATGAGGCCGTCCCTAGTTTTGTTTCTGGTGCTATGGCTAAAGCTGGTAAAGGACTTCTTGAAGGTACGTTGCAGGCTGGCACTTCTGCCGTTTCTGATAAGTTGCTTGATTTGGTTGGACTTGGTGGCAAGTCTGCCGCTGATAAAGGAAAGGATACTCGTGATTATCTTGCTGCTGCATTTCCTGAGCTTAATGCTTGGGAGCGTGCTGGTGCTGATGCTTCCTCTGCTGGTATGGTTGACGCCGGATTTGAGAATCAAAAAGAGCTTACTAAAATGCAACTGGACAATCAGAAAGAGATTGCCGAGATGCAAAATGAGACTCAAAAAGAGATTGCTGGCATTCAGTCGGCGACTTCACGCCAGAATACGAAAGACCAGGTATATGCACAAAATGAGATGCTTGCTTATCAACAGAAGGAGTCTACTGCTCGCGTTGCGTCTATTATGGAAAACACCAATCTTTCCAAGCAACAGCAGGTTTCCGAGATTATGCGCCAAATGCTTACTCAAGCTCAAACGGCTGGTCAGTATTTTACCAATGACCAAATCAAAGAAATGACTCGCAAGGTTAGTGCTGAGGTTGACTTAGTTCATCAGCAAACGCAGAATCAGCGGTATGGCTCTTCTCATATTGGCGCTACTGCAAAGGATATTTCTAATGTCGTCACTGATGCTGCTTCTGGTGTGGTTGATATTTTTCATGGTATTGATAAAGCTGTTGCCGATACTTGGAACAATTTCTGGAAAGACGGTAAAGCTGATGGTATTGGCTCTAATTTGTCTAGGAAATAACCGTCAGGATTGACACCCTCCCAATTGTATGTTTTCATGCCTCCAAATCTTGGAGGCTTTTTTATGGTTCGTTCTTATTACCCTTCTGAATGTCACGCTGATTATTTTGACTTTGAGCGTATCGAGGCTCTTAAACCTGCTATTGAGGCTTGTGGCATTTCTACTCTTTCTCAATCCCCAATGCTTGGCTTCCATAAGCAGATGGATAACCGCATCAAGCTCTTGGAAGAGATTCTGTCTTTTCGTATGCAGGGCGTTGAGTTCGATAATGGTGATATGTATGTTGACGGCCATAAGGCTGCTTCTGACGTTCGTGATGAGTTTGTATCTGTTACTGAGAAGTTAATGGATGAATTGGCACAATGCTACAATGTGCTCCCCCAACTTGATATTAATAACACTATAGACCACCGCCCCGAAGGGGACGAAAAATGGTTTTTAGAGAACGAGAAGACGGTTACGCAGTTTTGCCGCAAGCTGGCTGCTGAACGCCCTCTTAAGGATATTCGCGATGAGTATAATTACCCCAAAAAGAAAGGTATTAAGGATGAGTGTTCAAGATTGCTGGAGGCCTCCACTATGAAATCGCGTAGAGGCTTTGCTATTCAGCGTTTGATGAATGCAATGCGACAGGCTCATGCTGATGGTTGGTTTATCGTTTTTGACACTCTCACGTTGGCTGACGACCGATTAGAGGCGTTTTATGATAATCCCAATGCTTTGCGTGACTATTTTCGTGATATTGGTCGTATGGTTCTTGCTGCCGAGGGTCGCAAGGCTAATGATTCACACGCCGACTGCTATCAGTATTTTTGTGTGCCTGAGTATGGTACAGCTAATGGCCGTCTTCATTTCCATGCGGTGCACTTTATGCGGACACTTCCTACAGGTAGCGTTGACCCTAATTTTGGTCGTCGGGTACGCAATCGCCGCCAGTTAAATAGCTTGCAAAATACGTGGCCTTATGGTTACAGTATGCCCATCGCAGTTCGCTACACGCAGGACGCTTTTTCACGTTCTGGTTGGTTGTGGCCTGTTGATGCTAAAGGTGAGCCGCTTAAAGCTACCAGTTATATGGCTGTTGGTTTCTATGTGGCTAAATACGTTAACAAAAAGTCAGATATGGACCTTGCTGCTAAAGGTCTAGGAGCTAAAGAATGGAACAACTCACTAAAAACCAAGCTGTCGCTACTTCCCAAGAAGCTGTTCAGAATCAGAATGAGCCGCAACTTCGGGATGAAAATGCTCACAATGACAAATCTGTCCACGGAGTGCTTAATCCAACTTACCAAGCTGGGTTACGACGCGACGCCGTTCAACCAGATATTGAAGCAGAACGCAAAAAGAGAGATGAGATTGAGGCTGGGAAAAGTTACTGTAGCCGACGTTTTGGCGGCGCAACCTGTGACGACAAATCTGCTCAAATTTATGCGCGCTTCGATAAAAATGATTGGCGTATCCAACCTGCAGAGTTTTATCGCTTCCATGACGCAGAAGTTAACACTTTCGGATATTTCTGATGAGTCGAAAAATTATCTTGATAAAGCAGGAATTACTACTGCTTGTTTACGAATTAAATCGAAGTGGACTGCTGGCGGAAAATGAGAAAATTCGACCTATCCTTGCGCAGCTCGAGAAGCTCTTACTTTGCGACCTTTCGCCATCAACTAACGATTCTGTCAAAAACTGACGCGTTGGATGAGGAGAAGTGGCTTAATATGCTTGGCACGTTCGTCAAGGACTGGTTTAGATATGAGTCACATTTTGTTCATGGTAGAGATTCTCTTGTTGACATTTTAAAAGAGCGTGGATTACTATCTGAGTCCGATGCTGTTCAACCACTAATAGGTAAGAAATCATGAGTCAAGTTACTGAACAATCCGTACGTTTCCAGACCGCTTTGGCCTCTATTAAGCTCATTCAGGCTTCTGCCGTTTTGGATTTAACCGAAGATGATTTCGATTTTCTGACGAGTAACAAAGTTTGGATTGCTACTGACCGCTCTCGTGCTCGTCGCTGCGTTGAGGCTTGCGTTTATGGTACGCTGGACTTTGTAGGATACCCTCGCTTTCCTGCTCCTGTTGAGTTTATTGCTGCCGTCATTGCTTATTATGTTCATCCCGTCAACATTCAAACGGCCTGTCTCATCATGGAAGGCGCTGAATTTACGGAAAACATTATTAATGGCGTCGAGCGTCCGGTTAAAGCCGCTGAATTGTTCGCGTTTACCTTGCGTGTACGCGCAGGAAACACTGACGTTCTTACTGACGCAGAAGAAAACGTGCGTCAAAAATTACGTGCAGAAGGAGTGATGTAATGTCTAAAGGTAAAAAACGTTCTGGCGCTCGCCCTGGTCGTCCGCAGCCGTTGCGAGGTACTAAAGGCAAGCGTAAAGGCGCTCGTCTTTGGTATGTAGGTGGTCAACAATTTTAATTGCAGGGGCTTCGGCCCCTTACTTGAGGATAAATTATGTCTAATATTCAAACTGGCGCCGAGCGTATGCCGCATGACCTTTCCCATCTTGGCTTCCTTGCTGGTCAGATTGGTCGTCTTATTACCATTTCAACTACTCCGGTTATCGCTGGCGACTCCTTCGAGATGGACGCCGTTGGCGCTCTCCGTCTTTCTCCATTGCGTCGTGGCCTTGCTATTGACTCTACTGTAGACATTTTTACTTTTTATGTCCCTCATCGTCACGTTTATGGTGAACAGTGGATTAAGTTCATGAAGGATGGTGTTAATGCCACTCCTCTCCCGACTGTTAACACTACTGGTTATATTGACCATGCCGCTTTTCTTGGCACGATTAACCCTGATACCAATAAAATCCCTAAGCATTTGTTTCAGGGTTATTTGAATATCTATAACAACTATTTTAAAGCGCCGTGGATGCCTGACCGTACCGAGGCTAACCCTAATGAGCTTAATCAAGATGATGCTCGTTATGGTTTCCGTTGCTGCCATCTCAAAAACATTTGGACTGCTCCGCTTCCTCCTGAGACTGAGCTTTCTCGCCAAATGACGACTTCTACCACATCTATTGACATTATGGGTCTGCAAGCTGCTTATGCTAATTTGCATACTGACCAAGAACGTGATTACTTCATGCAGCGTTACCATGATGTTATTTCTTCATTTGGAGGTAAAACCTCTTATGACGCTGACAACCGTCCTTTACTTGTCATGCGCTCTAATCTCTGGGCATCTGGCTATGATGTTGATGGAACTGACCAAACGTCGTTAGGCCAGTTTTCTGGTCGTGTTCAACAGACCTATAAACATTCTGTGCCGCGTTTCTTTGTTCCTGAGCATGGCACTATGTTTACTCTTGCGCTTGTTCGTTTTCCGCCTACTGCGACTAAAGAGATTCAGTACCTTAACGCTAAAGGTGCTTTGACTTATACCGATATTGCTGGCGACCCTGTTTTGTATGGCAACTTGCCGCCGCGTGAAATTTCTATGAAGGATGTTTTCCGTTCTGGTGATTCGTCTAAGAAGTTTAAGATTGCTGAGGGTCAGTGGTATCGTTATGCGCCTTCGTATGTTTCTCCTGCTTATCACCTTCTTGAAGGCTTCCCATTCATTCAGGAACCGCCTTCTGGTGATTTGCAAGAACGCGTACTTATTCGCCACCATGATTATGACCAGTGTTTCCAGTCCGTTCAGTTGTTGCAGTGGAATAGTCAGGTTAAATTTAATGTGACCGTTTATCGCAATCTGCCGACCACTCGCGATTCAATCATGACTTCGTGATAAAAGATTGAGTGTGAGGTTATAACGCCGAAGCGGTAAAAATTTTAATTTTTGCCGCTGAGGGGTTGACCAAGCGAAGCGCGGTAGGTTTTCTGCTTAGGAGTTTAATCATGTTTCAGACTTTTATTTCTCGCCATAATTCAAACTTTTTTTCTGATAAGCTGGTTCTCACTTCTGTTACTCCAGCTTCTTCGGCACCTGTTTTACAGACACCTAAAGCTACATCGTCAACGTTATATTTTGATAGTTTGACGGTTAATGCTGGTAATGGTGGTTTTCTTCATTGCATTCAGATGGATACATCTGTCAACGCCGCTAATCAGGTTGTTTCTGTTGGTGCTGATATTGCTTTTGATGCCGACCCTAAATTTTTTGCCTGTTTGGTTCGCTTTGAGTCTTCTTCGGTTCCGACTACCCTCCCGACTGCCTATGATGTTTATCCTTTGGATGGTCGCCATGATGGTGGTTATTATACCGTCAAGGACTGTGTGACTATTGACGTCCTTCCCCGTACGCCGGGCAATAATGTTTATGTTGGTTTCATGGTTTGGTCTAACTTTACCGCTACTAAATGCCGCGGATTGGTTTCGCTGAATCAGGTTATTAAAGAGATTATTTGTCTCCAGCCACTTAAGTGAGGTGATTTATGTTTGGTGCTATTGCTGGCGGTATTGCTTCTGCTCTTGCTGGTGGCGCCATGTCTAAATTGTTTGGAGGCGGTCAAAAAGCCGCCTCCGGTGGCATTCAAGGTGATGTGCTTGCTACCGATAACAATACTGTAGGCATGGGTGATGCTGGTATTAAATCTGCCATTCAAGGCTCTAATGTTCCTAACCCTGATGAGGCCGTCCCTAGTTTTGTTTCTGGTGCTATGGCTAAAGCTGGTAAAGGACTTCTTGAAGGTACGTTGCAGGCTGGCACTTCTGCCGTTTCTGATAAGTTGCTTGATTTGGTTGGACTTGGTGGCAAGTCTGCCGCTGATAAAGGAAAGGATACTCGTGATTATCTTGCTGCTGCATTTCCTGAGCTTAATGCTTGGGAGCGTGCTGGTGCTGATGCTTCCTCTGCTGGTATGGTTGACGCCGGATTTGAGAATCAAAAAGAGCTTACTAAAATGCAACTGGACAATCAGAAAGAGATTGCCGAGATGCAAAATGAGACTCAAAAAGAGATTGCTGGCATTCAGTCGGCGACTTCACGCCAGAATACGAAAGACCAGGTATATGCACAAAATGAGATGCTTGCTTATCAACAGAAGGAGTCTACTGCTCGCGTTGCGTCTATTATGGAAAACACCAATCTTTCCAAGCAACAGCAGGTTTCCGAGATTATGCGCCAAATGCTTACTCAAGCTCAAACGGCTGGTCAGTATTTTACCAATGACCAAATCAAAGAAATGACTCGCAAGGTTAGTGCTGAGGTTGACTTAGTTCATCAGCAAACGCAGAATCAGCGGTATGGCTCTTCTCATATTGGCGCTACTGCAAAGGATATTTCTAATGTCGTCACTGATGCTGCTTCTGGTGTGGTTGATATTTTTCATGGTATTGATAAAGCTGTTGCCGATACTTGGAACAATTTCTGGAAAGACGGTAAAGCTGATGGTATTGGCTCTAATTTGTCTAGGAAATAACCGTCAGGATTGACACCCTCCCAATTGTATGTTTTCATGCCTCCAAATCTTGGAGGCTTTTTTATGGTTCGTTCTTATTACCCTTCTGAATGTCACGCTGATTATTTTGACTTTGAGCGTATCGAGGCTCTTAAACCTGCTATTGAGGCTTGTGGCATTTCTACTCTTTCTCAATCCCCAATGCTTGGCTTCCATAAGCAGATGGATAACCGCATCAAGCTCTTGGAAGAGATTCTGTCTTTTCGTATGCAGGGCGTTGAGTTCGATAATGGTGATATGTATGTTGACGGCCATAAGGCTGCTTCTGACGTTCGTGATGAGTTTGTATCTGTTACTGAGAAGTTAATGGATGAATTGGCACAATGCTACAATGTGCTCCCCCAACTTGATATTAATAACACTATAGACCACCGCCCCGAAGGGGACGAAAAATGGTTTTTAGAGAACGAGAAGACGGTTACGCAGTTTTGCCGCAAGCTGGCTGCTGAACGCCCTCTTAAGGATATTCGCGATGAGTATAATTACCCCAAAAAGAAAGGTATTAAGGATGAGTGTTCAAGATTGCTGGAGGCCTCCACTATGAAATCGCGTAGAGGCTTTGCTATTCAGCGTTTGATGAATGCAATGCGACAGGCTCATGCTGATGGTTGGTTTATCGTTTTTGACACTCTCACGTTGGCTGACGACCGATTAGAGGCGTTTTATGATAATCCCAATGCTTTGCGTGACTATTTTCGTGATATTGGTCGTATGGTTCTTGCTGCCGAGGGTCGCAAGGCTAATGATTCACACGCCGACTGCTATCAGTATTTTTGTGTGCCTGAGTATGGTACAGCTAATGGCCGTCTTCATTTCCATGCGGTGCACTTTATGCGGACACTTCCTACAGGTAGCGTTGACCCTAATTTTGGTCGTCGGGTACGCAATCGCCGCCAGTTAAATAGCTTGCAAAATACGTGGCCTTATGGTTACAGTATGCCCATCGCAGTTCGCTACACGCAGGACGCTTTTTCACGTTCTGGTTGGTTGTGGCCTGTTGATGCTAAAGGTGAGCCGCTTAAAGCTACCAGTTATATGGCTGTTGGTTTCTATGTGGCTAAATACGTTAACAAAAAGTCAGATATGGACCTTGCTGCTAAAGGTCTAGGAGCTAAAGAATGGAACAACTCACTAAAAACCAAGCTGTCGCTACTTCCCAAGAAGCTGTTCAGAATCAGAATGAGCCGCAACTTCGGGATGAAAATGCTCACAATGACAAATCTGTCCACGGAGTGCTTAATCCAACTTACCAAGCTGGGTTACGACGCGACGCCGTTCAACCAGATATTGAAGCAGAACGCAAAAAGAGAGATGAGATTGAGGCTGGGAAAAGTTACTGTAGCCGACGTTTTGGCGGCGCAACCTGTGACGACAAATCTGCTCAAATTTATGCGCGCTTCGATAAAAATGATTGGCGTATCCAACCTGCAGAGTTTTATCGCTTCCATGACGCAGAAGTTAACACTTTCGGATATTTCTGATGAGTCGAAAAATTATCTTGATAAAGCAGGAATTACTACTGCTTGTTTACGAATTAAATCGAAGTGGACTGCTGGCGGAAAATGAGAAAATTCGACCTATCCTTGCGCAGCTCGAGAAGCTCTTACTTTGCGACCTTTCGCCATCAACTAACGATTCTGTCAAAAACTGACGCGTTGGATGAGGAGAAGTGGCTTAATATGCTTGGCACGTTCGTCAAGGACTGGTTTAGATATGAGTCACATTTTGTTCATGGTAGAGATTCTCTTGTTGACATTTTAAAAGAGCGTGGATTACTATCTGAGTCCGATGCTGTTCAACCACTAATAGGTAAGAAATCATGAGTCAAGTTACTGAACAATCCGTACGTTTCCAGACCGCTTTGGCCTCTATTAAGCTCATTCAGGCTTCTGCCGTTTTGGATTTAACCGAAGATGATTTCGATTTTCTGACGAGTAACAAAGTTTGGATTGCTACTGACCGCTCTCGTGCTCGTCGCTGCGTTGAGGCTTGCGTTTATGGTACGCTGGACTTTGTAGGATACCCTCGCTTTCCTGCTCCTGTTGAGTTTATTGCTGCCGTCATTGCTTATTATGTTCATCCCGTCAACATTCAAACGGCCTGTCTCATCATGGAAGGCGCTGAATTTACGGAAAACATTATTAATGGCGTCGAGCGTCCGGTTAAAGCCGCTGAATTGTTCGCGTTTACCTTGCGTGTACGCGCAGGAAACACTGACGTTCTTACTGACGCAGAAGAAAACGTGCGTCAAAAATTACGTGCAGAAGGAGTGATGTAATGTCTAAAGGTAAAAAACGTTCTGGCGCTCGCCCTGGTCGTCCGCAGCCGTTGCGAGGTACTAAAGGCAAGCGTAAAGGCGCTCGTCTTTGGTATGTAGGTGGTCAACAATTTTAATTGCAGGGGCTTCGGCCCCTTACTTGAGGATAAATTATGTCTAATATTCAAACTGGCGCCGAGCGTATGCCGCATGACCTTTCCCATCTTGGCTTCCTTGCTGGTCAGATTGGTCGTCTTATTACCATTTCAACTACTCCGGTTATCGCTGGCGACTCCTTCGAGATGGACGCCGTTGGCGCTCTCCGTCTTTCTCCATTGCGTCGTGGCCTTGCTATTGACTCTACTGTAGACATTTTTACTTTTTATGTCCCTCATCGTCACGTTTATGGTGAACAGTGGATTAAGTTCATGAAGGATGGTGTTAATGCCACTCCTCTCCCGACTGTTAACACTACTGGTTATATTGACCATGCCGCTTTTCTTGGCACGATTAACCCTGATACCAATAAAATCCCTAAGCATTTGTTTCAGGGTTATTTGAATATCTATAACAACTATTTTAAAGCGCCGTGGATGCCTGACCGTACCGAGGCTAACCCTAATGAGCTTAATCAAGATGATGCTCGTTATGGTTTCCGTTGCTGCCATCTCAAAAACATTTGGACTGCTCCGCTTCCTCCTGAGACTGAGCTTTCTCGCCAAATGACGACTTCTACCACATCTATTGACATTATGGGTCTGCAAGCTGCTTATGCTAATTTGCATACTGACCAAGAACGTGATTACTTCATGCAGCGTTACCATGATGTTATTTCTTCATTTGGAGGTAAAACCTCTTATGACGCTGACAACCGTCCTTTACTTGTCATGCGCTCTAATCTCTGGGCATCTGGCTATGATGTTGATGGAACTGACCAAACGTCGTTAGGCCAGTTTTCTGGTCGTGTTCAACAGACCTATAAACATTCTGTGCCGCGTTTCTTTGTTCCTGAGCATGGCACTATGTTTACTCTTGCGCTTGTTCGTTTTCCGCCTACTGCGACTAAAGAGATTCAGTACCTTAACGCTAAAGGTGCTTTGACTTATACCGATATTGCTGGCGACCCTGTTTTGTATGGCAACTTGCCGCCGCGTGAAATTTCTATGAAGGATGTTTTCCGTTCTGGTGATTCGTCTAAGAAGTTTAAGATTGCTGAGGGTCAGTGGTATCGTTATGCGCCTTCGTATGTTTCTCCTGCTTATCACCTTCTTGAAGGCTTCCCATTCATTCAGGAACCGCCTTCTGGTGATTTGCAAGAACGCGTACTTATTCGCCACCATGATTATGACCAGTGTTTCCAGTCCGTTCAGTTGTTGCAGTGGAATAGTCAGGTTAAATTTAATGTGACCGTTTATCGCAATCTGCCGACCACTCGCGATTCAATCATGACTTCGTGATAAAAGATTGAGTGTGAGGTTATAACGCCGAAGCGGTAAAAATTTTAATTTTTGCCGCTGAGGGGTTGACCAAGCGAAGCGCGGTAGGTTTTCTGCTTAGGAGTTTAATCATGTTTCAGACTTTTATTTCTCGCCATAATTCAAACTTTTTTTCTGATAAGCTGGTTCTCACTTCTGTTACTCCAGCTTCTTCGGCACCTGTTTTACAGACACCTAAAGCTACATCGTCAACGTTATATTTTGATAGTTTGACGGTTAATGCTGGTAATGGTGGTTTTCTTCATTGCATTCAGATGGATACATCTGTCAACGCCGCTAATCAGGTTGTTTCTGTTGGTGCTGATATTGCTTTTGATGCCGACCCTAAATTTTTTGCCTGTTTGGTTCGCTTTGAGTCTTCTTCGGTTCCGACTACCCTCCCGACTGCCTATGATGTTTATCCTTTGGATGGTCGCCATGATGGTGGTTATTATACCGTCAAGGACTGTGTGACTATTGACGTCCTTCCCCGTACGCCGGGCAATAATGTTTATGTTGGTTTCATGGTTTGGTCTAACTTTACCGCTACTAAATGCCGCGGATTGGTTTCGCTGAATCAGGTTATTAAAGAGATTATTTGTCTCCAGCCACTTAAGTGAGGTGATTTATGTTTGGTGCTATTGCTGGCGGTATTGCTTCTGCTCTTGCTGGTGGCGCCATGTCTAAATTGTTTGGAGGCGGTCAAAAAGCCGCCTCCGGTGGCATTCAAGGTGATGTGCTTGCTACCGATAACAATACTGTAGGCATGGGTGATGCTGGTATTAAATCTGCCATTCAAGGCTCTAATGTTCCTAACCCTGATGAGGCCGTCCCTAGTTTTGTTTCTGGTGCTATGGCTAAAGCTGGTAAAGGACTTCTTGAAGGTACGTTGCAGGCTGGCACTTCTGCCGTTTCTGATAAGTTGCTTGATTTGGTTGGACTTGGTGGCAAGTCTGCCGCTGATAAAGGAAAGGATACTCGTGATTATCTTGCTGCTGCATTTCCTGAGCTTAATGCTTGGGAGCGTGCTGGTGCTGATGCTTCCTCTGCTGGTATGGTTGACGCCGGATTTGAGAATCAAAAAGAGCTTACTAAAATGCAACTGGACAATCAGAAAGAGATTGCCGAGATGCAAAATGAGACTCAAAAAGAGATTGCTGGCATTCAGTCGGCGACTTCACGCCAGAATACGAAAGACCAGGTATATGCACAAAATGAGATGCTTGCTTATCAACAGAAGGAGTCTACTGCTCGCGTTGCGTCTATTATGGAAAACACCAATCTTTCCAAGCAACAGCAGGTTTCCGAGATTATGCGCCAAATGCTTACTCAAGCTCAAACGGCTGGTCAGTATTTTACCAATGACCAAATCAAAGAAATGACTCGCAAGGTTAGTGCTGAGGTTGACTTAGTTCATCAGCAAACGCAGAATCAGCGGTATGGCTCTTCTCATATTGGCGCTACTGCAAAGGATATTTCTAATGTCGTCACTGATGCTGCTTCTGGTGTGGTTGATATTTTTCATGGTATTGATAAAGCTGTTGCCGATACTTGGAACAATTTCTGGAAAGACGGTAAAGCTGATGGTATTGGCTCTAATTTGTCTAGGAAATAACCGTCAGGATTGACACCCTCCCAATTGTATGTTTTCATGCCTCCAAATCTTGGAGGCTTTTTTATGGTTCGTTCTTATTACCCTTCTGAATGTCACGCTGATTATTTTGACTTTGAGCGTATCGAGGCTCTTAAACCTGCTATTGAGGCTTGTGGCATTTCTACTCTTTCTCAATCCCCAATGCTTGGCTTCCATAAGCAGATGGATAACCGCATCAAGCTCTTGGAAGAGATTCTGTCTTTTCGTATGCAGGGCGTTGAGTTCGATAATGGTGATATGTATGTTGACGGCCATAAGGCTGCTTCTGACGTTCGTGATGAGTTTGTATCTGTTACTGAGAAGTTAATGGATGAATTGGCACAATGCTACAATGTGCTCCCCCAACTTGATATTAATAACACTATAGACCACCGCCCCGAAGGGGACGAAAAATGGTTTTTAGAGAACGAGAAGACGGTTACGCAGTTTTGCCGCAAGCTGGCTGCTGAACGCCCTCTTAAGGATATTCGCGATGAGTATAATTACCCCAAAAAGAAAGGTATTAAGGATGAGTGTTCAAGATTGCTGGAGGCCTCCACTATGAAATCGCGTAGAGGCTTTGCTATTCAGCGTTTGATGAATGCAATGCGACAGGCTCATGCTGATGGTTGGTTTATCGTTTTTGACACTCTCACGTTGGCTGACGACCGATTAGAGGCGTTTTATGATAATCCCAATGCTTTGCGTGACTATTTTCGTGATATTGGTCGTATGGTTCTTGCTGCCGAGGGTCGCAAGGCTAATGATTCACACGCCGACTGCTATCAGTATTTTTGTGTGCCTGAGTATGGTACAGCTAATGGCCGTCTTCATTTCCATGCGGTGCACTTTATGCGGACACTTCCTACAGGTAGCGTTGACCCTAATTTTGGTCGTCGGGTACGCAATCGCCGCCAGTTAAATAGCTTGCAAAATACGTGGCCTTATGGTTACAGTATGCCCATCGCAGTTCGCTACACGCAGGACGCTTTTTCACGTTCTGGTTGGTTGTGGCCTGTTGATGCTAAAGGTGAGCCGCTTAAAGCTACCAGTTATATGGCTGTTGGTTTCTATGTGGCTAAATACGTTAACAAAAAGTCAGATATGGACCTTGCTGCTAAAGGTCTAGGAGCTAAAGAATGGAACAACTCACTAAAAACCAAGCTGTCGCTACTTCCCAAGAAGCTGTTCAGAATCAGAATGAGCCGCAACTTCGGGATGAAAATGCTCACAATGACAAATCTGTCCACGGAGTGCTTAATCCAACTTACCAAGCTGGGTTACGACGCGACGCCGTTCAACCAGATATTGAAGCAGAACGCAAAAAGAGAGATGAGATTGAGGCTGGGAAAAGTTACTGTAGCCGACGTTTTGGCGGCGCAACCTGTGACGACAAATCTGCTCAAATTTATGCGCGCTTCGATAAAAATGATTGGCGTATCCAACCTGCAGAGTTTTATCGCTTCCATGACGCAGAAGTTAACACTTTCGGATATTTCTGATGAGTCGAAAAATTATCTTGATAAAGCAGGAATTACTACTGCTTGTTTACGAATTAAATCGAAGTGGACTGCTGGCGGAAAATGAGAAAATTCGACCTATCCTTGCGCAGCTCGAGAAGCTCTTACTTTGCGACCTTTCGCCATCAACTAACGATTCTGTCAAAAACTGACGCGTTGGATGAGGAGAAGTGGCTTAATATGCTTGGCACGTTCGTCAAGGACTGGTTTAGATATGAGTCACATTTTGTTCATGGTAGAGATTCTCTTGTTGACATTTTAAAAGAGCGTGGATTACTATCTGAGTCCGATGCTGTTCAACCACTAATAGGTAAGAAATCATGAGTCAAGTTACTGAACAATCCGTACGTTTCCAGACCGCTTTGGCCTCTATTAAGCTCATTCAGGCTTCTGCCGTTTTGGATTTAACCGAAGATGATTTCGATTTTCTGACGAGTAACAAAGTTTGGATTGCTACTGACCGCTCTCGTGCTCGTCGCTGCGTTGAGGCTTGCGTTTATGGTACGCTGGACTTTGTAGGATACCCTCGCTTTCCTGCTCCTGTTGAGTTTATTGCTGCCGTCATTGCTTATTATGTTCATCCCGTCAACATTCAAACGGCCTGTCTCATCATGGAAGGCGCTGAATTTACGGAAAACATTATTAATGGCGTCGAGCGTCCGGTTAAAGCCGCTGAATTGTTCGCGTTTACCTTGCGTGTACGCGCAGGAAACACTGACGTTCTTACTGACGCAGAAGAAAACGTGCGTCAAAAATTACGTGCAGAAGGAGTGATGTAATGTCTAAAGGTAAAAAACGTTCTGGCGCTCGCCCTGGTCGTCCGCAGCCGTTGCGAGGTACTAAAGGCAAGCGTAAAGGCGCTCGTCTTTGGTATGTAGGTGGTCAACAATTTTAATTGCAGGGGCTTCGGCCCCTTACTTGAGGATAAATTATGTCTAATATTCAAACTGGCGCCGAGCGTATGCCGCATGACCTTTCCCATCTTGGCTTCCTTGCTGGTCAGATTGGTCGTCTTATTACCATTTCAACTACTCCGGTTATCGCTGGCGACTCCTTCGAGATGGACGCCGTTGGCGCTCTCCGTCTTTCTCCATTGCGTCGTGGCCTTGCTATTGACTCTACTGTAGACATTTTTACTTTTTATGTCCCTCATCGTCACGTTTATGGTGAACAGTGGATTAAGTTCATGAAGGATGGTGTTAATGCCACTCCTCTCCCGACTGTTAACACTACTGGTTATATTGACCATGCCGCTTTTCTTGGCACGATTAACCCTGATACCAATAAAATCCCTAAGCATTTGTTTCAGGGTTATTTGAATATCTATAACAACTATTTTAAAGCGCCGTGGATGCCTGACCGTACCGAGGCTAACCCTAATGAGCTTAATCAAGATGATGCTCGTTATGGTTTCCGTTGCTGCCATCTCAAAAACATTTGGACTGCTCCGCTTCCTCCTGAGACTGAGCTTTCTCGCCAAATGACGACTTCTACCACATCTATTGACATTATGGGTCTGCAAGCTGCTTATGCTAATTTGCATACTGACCAAGAACGTGATTACTTCATGCAGCGTTACCATGATGTTATTTCTTCATTTGGAGGTAAAACCTCTTATGACGCTGACAACCGTCCTTTACTTGTCATGCGCTCTAATCTCTGGGCATCTGGCTATGATGTTGATGGAACTGACCAAACGTCGTTAGGCCAGTTTTCTGGTCGTGTTCAACAGACCTATAAACATTCTGTGCCGCGTTTCTTTGTTCCTGAGCATGGCACTATGTTTACTCTTGCGCTTGTTCGTTTTCCGCCTACTGCGACTAAAGAGATTCAGTACCTTAACGCTAAAGGTGCTTTGACTTATACCGATATTGCTGGCGACCCTGTTTTGTATGGCAACTTGCCGCCGCGTGAAATTTCTATGAAGGATGTTTTCCGTTCTGGTGATTCGTCTAAGAAGTTTAAGATTGCTGAGGGTCAGTGGTATCGTTATGCGCCTTCGTATGTTTCTCCTGCTTATCACCTTCTTGAAGGCTTCCCATTCATTCAGGAACCGCCTTCTGGTGATTTGCAAGAACGCGTACTTATTCGCCACCATGATTATGACCAGTGTTTCCAGTCCGTTCAGTTGTTGCAGTGGAATAGTCAGGTTAAATTTAATGTGACCGTTTATCGCAATCTGCCGACCACTCGCGATTCAATCATGACTTCGTGATAAAAGATTGAGTGTGAGGTTATAACGCCGAAGCGGTAAAAATTTTAATTTTTGCCGCTGAGGGGTTGACCAAGCGAAGCGCGGTAGGTTTTCTGCTTAGGAGTTTAATCATGTTTCAGACTTTTATTTCTCGCCATAATTCAAACTTTTTTTCTGATAAGCTGGTTCTCACTTCTGTTACTCCAGCTTCTTCGGCACCTGTTTTACAGACACCTAAAGCTACATCGTCAACGTTATATTTTGATAGTTTGACGGTTAATGCTGGTAATGGTGGTTTTCTTCATTGCATTCAGATGGATACATCTGTCAACGCCGCTAATCAGGTTGTTTCTGTTGGTGCTGATATTGCTTTTGATGCCGACCCTAAATTTTTTGCCTGTTTGGTTCGCTTTGAGTCTTCTTCGGTTCCGACTACCCTCCCGACTGCCTATGATGTTTATCCTTTGGATGGTCGCCATGATGGTGGTTATTATACCGTCAAGGACTGTGTGACTATTGACGTCCTTCCCCGTACGCCGGGCAATAATGTTTATGTTGGTTTCATGGTTTGGTCTAACTTTACCGCTACTAAATGCCGCGGATTGGTTTCGCTGAATCAGGTTATTAAAGAGATTATTTGTCTCCAGCCACTTAAGTGAGGTGATTTATGTTTGGTGCTATTGCTGGCGGTATTGCTTCTGCTCTTGCTGGTGGCGCCATGTCTAAATTGTTTGGAGGCGGTCAAAAAGCCGCCTCCGGTGGCATTCAAGGTGATGTGCTTGCTACCGATAACAATACTGTAGGCATGGGTGATGCTGGTATTAAATCTGCCATTCAAGGCTCTAATGTTCCTAACCCTGATGAGGCCGTCCCTAGTTTTGTTTCTGGTGCTATGGCTAAAGCTGGTAAAGGACTTCTTGAAGGTACGTTGCAGGCTGGCACTTCTGCCGTTTCTGATAAGTTGCTTGATTTGGTTGGACTTGGTGGCAAGTCTGCCGCTGATAAAGGAAAGGATACTCGTGATTATCTTGCTGCTGCATTTCCTGAGCTTAATGCTTGGGAGCGTGCTGGTGCTGATGCTTCCTCTGCTGGTATGGTTGACGCCGGATTTGAGAATCAAAAAGAGCTTACTAAAATGCAACTGGACAATCAGAAAGAGATTGCCGAGATGCAAAATGAGACTCAAAAAGAGATTGCTGGCATTCAGTCGGCGACTTCACGCCAGAATACGAAAGACCAGGTATATGCACAAAATGAGATGCTTGCTTATCAACAGAAGGAGTCTACTGCTCGCGTTGCGTCTATTATGGAAAACACCAATCTTTCCAAGCAACAGCAGGTTTCCGAGATTATGCGCCAAATGCTTACTCAAGCTCAAACGGCTGGTCAGTATTTTACCAATGACCAAATCAAAGAAATGACTCGCAAGGTTAGTGCTGAGGTTGACTTAGTTCATCAGCAAACGCAGAATCAGCGGTATGGCTCTTCTCATATTGGCGCTACTGCAAAGGATATTTCTAATGTCGTCACTGATGCTGCTTCTGGTGTGGTTGATATTTTTCATGGTATTGATAAAGCTGTTGCCGATACTTGGAACAATTTCTGGAAAGACGGTAAAGCTGATGGTATTGGCTCTAATTTGTCTAGGAAATAACCGTCAGGATTGACACCCTCCCAATTGTATGTTTTCATGCCTCCAAATCTTGGAGGCTTTTTTATGGTTCGTTCTTATTACCCTTCTGAATGTCACGCTGATTATTTTGACTTTGAGCGTATCGAGGCTCTTAAACCTGCTATTGAGGCTTGTGGCATTTCTACTCTTTCTCAATCCCCAATGCTTGGCTTCCATAAGCAGATGGATAACCGCATCAAGCTCTTGGAAGAGATTCTGTCTTTTCGTATGCAGGGCGTTGAGTTCGATAATGGTGATATGTATGTTGACGGCCATAAGGCTGCTTCTGACGTTCGTGATGAGTTTGTATCTGTTACTGAGAAGTTAATGGATGAATTGGCACAATGCTACAATGTGCTCCCCCAACTTGATATTAATAACACTATAGACCACCGCCCCGAAGGGGACGAAAAATGGTTTTTAGAGAACGAGAAGACGGTTACGCAGTTTTGCCGCAAGCTGGCTGCTGAACGCCCTCTTAAGGATATTCGCGATGAGTATAATTACCCCAAAAAGAAAGGTATTAAGGATGAGTGTTCAAGATTGCTGGAGGCCTCCACTATGAAATCGCGTAGAGGCTTTGCTATTCAGCGTTTGATGAATGCAATGCGACAGGCTCATGCTGATGGTTGGTTTATCGTTTTTGACACTCTCACGTTGGCTGACGACCGATTAGAGGCGTTTTATGATAATCCCAATGCTTTGCGTGACTATTTTCGTGATATTGGTCGTATGGTTCTTGCTGCCGAGGGTCGCAAGGCTAATGATTCACACGCCGACTGCTATCAGTATTTTTGTGTGCCTGAGTATGGTACAGCTAATGGCCGTCTTCATTTCCATGCGGTGCACTTTATGCGGACACTTCCTACAGGTAGCGTTGACCCTAATTTTGGTCGTCGGGTACGCAATCGCCGCCAGTTAAATAGCTTGCAAAATACGTGGCCTTATGGTTACAGTATGCCCATCGCAGTTCGCTACACGCAGGACGCTTTTTCACGTTCTGGTTGGTTGTGGCCTGTTGATGCTAAAGGTGAGCCGCTTAAAGCTACCAGTTATATGGCTGTTGGTTTCTATGTGGCTAAATACGTTAACAAAAAGTCAGATATGGACCTTGCTGCTAAAGGTCTAGGAGCTAAAGAATGGAACAACTCACTAAAAACCAAGCTGTCGCTACTTCCCAAGAAGCTGTTCAGAATCAGAATGAGCCGCAACTTCGGGATGAAAATGCTCACAATGACAAATCTGTCCACGGAGTGCTTAATCCAACTTACCAAGCTGGGTTACGACGCGACGCCGTTCAACCAGATATTGAAGCAGAACGCAAAAAGAGAGATGAGATTGAGGCTGGGAAAAGTTACTGTAGCCGACGTTTTGGCGGCGCAACCTGTGACGACAAATCTGCTCAAATTTATGCGCGCTTCGATAAAAATGATTGGCGTATCCAACCTGCAGAGTTTTATCGCTTCCATGACGCAGAAGTTAACACTTTCGGATATTTCTGATGAGTCGAAAAATTATCTTGATAAAGCAGGAATTACTACTGCTTGTTTACGAATTAAATCGAAGTGGACTGCTGGCGGAAAATGAGAAAATTCGACCTATCCTTGCGCAGCTCGAGAAGCTCTTACTTTGCGACCTTTCGCCATCAACTAACGATTCTGTCAAAAACTGACGCGTTGGATGAGGAGAAGTGGCTTAATATGCTTGGCACGTTCGTCAAGGACTGGTTTAGATATGAGTCACATTTTGTTCATGGTAGAGATTCTCTTGTTGACATTTTAAAAGAGCGTGGATTACTATCTGAGTCCGATGCTGTTCAACCACTAATAGGTAAGAAATCATGAGTCAAGTTACTGAACAATCCGTACGTTTCCAGACCGCTTTGGCCTCTATTAAGCTCATTCAGGCTTCTGCCGTTTTGGATTTAACCGAAGATGATTTCGATTTTCTGACGAGTAACAAAGTTTGGATTGCTACTGACCGCTCTCGTGCTCGTCGCTGCGTTGAGGCTTGCGTTTATGGTACGCTGGACTTTGTAGGATACCCTCGCTTTCCTGCTCCTGTTGAGTTTATTGCTGCCGTCATTGCTTATTATGTTCATCCCGTCAACATTCAAACGGCCTGTCTCATCATGGAAGGCGCTGAATTTACGGAAAACATTATTAATGGCGTCGAGCGTCCGGTTAAAGCCGCTGAATTGTTCGCGTTTACCTTGCGTGTACGCGCAGGAAACACTGACGTTCTTACTGACGCAGAAGAAAACGTGCGTCAAAAATTACGTGCAGAAGGAGTGATGTAATGTCTAAAGGTAAAAAACGTTCTGGCGCTCGCCCTGGTCGTCCGCAGCCGTTGCGAGGTACTAAAGGCAAGCGTAAAGGCGCTCGTCTTTGGTATGTAGGTGGTCAACAATTTTAATTGCAGGGGCTTCGGCCCCTTACTTGAGGATAAATTATGTCTAATATTCAAACTGGCGCCGAGCGTATGCCGCATGACCTTTCCCATCTTGGCTTCCTTGCTGGTCAGATTGGTCGTCTTATTACCATTTCAACTACTCCGGTTATCGCTGGCGACTCCTTCGAGATGGACGCCGTTGGCGCTCTCCGTCTTTCTCCATTGCGTCGTGGCCTTGCTATTGACTCTACTGTAGACATTTTTACTTTTTATGTCCCTCATCGTCACGTTTATGGTGAACAGTGGATTAAGTTCATGAAGGATGGTGTTAATGCCACTCCTCTCCCGACTGTTAACACTACTGGTTATATTGACCATGCCGCTTTTCTTGGCACGATTAACCCTGATACCAATAAAATCCCTAAGCATTTGTTTCAGGGTTATTTGAATATCTATAACAACTATTTTAAAGCGCCGTGGATGCCTGACCGTACCGAGGCTAACCCTAATGAGCTTAATCAAGATGATGCTCGTTATGGTTTCCGTTGCTGCCATCTCAAAAACATTTGGACTGCTCCGCTTCCTCCTGAGACTGAGCTTTCTCGCCAAATGACGACTTCTACCACATCTATTGACATTATGGGTCTGCAAGCTGCTTATGCTAATTTGCATACTGACCAAGAACGTGATTACTTCATGCAGCGTTACCATGATGTTATTTCTTCATTTGGAGGTAAAACCTCTTATGACGCTGACAACCGTCCTTTACTTGTCATGCGCTCTAATCTCTGGGCATCTGGCTATGATGTTGATGGAACTGACCAAACGTCGTTAGGCCAGTTTTCTGGTCGTGTTCAACAGACCTATAAACATTCTGTGCCGCGTTTCTTTGTTCCTGAGCATGGCACTATGTTTACTCTTGCGCTTGTTCGTTTTCCGCCTACTGCGACTAAAGAGATTCAGTACCTTAACGCTAAAGGTGCTTTGACTTATACCGATATTGCTGGCGACCCTGTTTTGTATGGCAACTTGCCGCCGCGTGAAATTTCTATGAAGGATGTTTTCCGTTCTGGTGATTCGTCTAAGAAGTTTAAGATTGCTGAGGGTCAGTGGTATCGTTATGCGCCTTCGTATGTTTCTCCTGCTTATCACCTTCTTGAAGGCTTCCCATTCATTCAGGAACCGCCTTCTGGTGATTTGCAAGAACGCGTACTTATTCGCCACCATGATTATGACCAGTGTTTCCAGTCCGTTCAGTTGTTGCAGTGGAATAGTCAGGTTAAATTTAATGTGACCGTTTATCGCAATCTGCCGACCACTCGCGATTCAATCATGACTTCGTGATAAAAGATTGAGTGTGAGGTTATAACGCCGAAGCGGTAAAAATTTTAATTTTTGCCGCTGAGGGGTTGACCAAGCGAAGCGCGGTAGGTTTTCTGCTTAGGAGTTTAATCATGTTTCAGACTTTTATTTCTCGCCATAATTCAAACTTTTTTTCTGATAAGCTGGTTCTCACTTCTGTTACTCCAGCTTCTTCGGCACCTGTTTTACAGACACCTAAAGCTACATCGTCAACGTTATATTTTGATAGTTTGACGGTTAATGCTGGTAATGGTGGTTTTCTTCATTGCATTCAGATGGATACATCTGTCAACGCCGCTAATCAGGTTGTTTCTGTTGGTGCTGATATTGCTTTTGATGCCGACCCTAAATTTTTTGCCTGTTTGGTTCGCTTTGAGTCTTCTTCGGTTCCGACTACCCTCCCGACTGCCTATGATGTTTATCCTTTGGATGGTCGCCATGATGGTGGTTATTATACCGTCAAGGACTGTGTGACTATTGACGTCCTTCCCCGTACGCCGGGCAATAATGTTTATGTTGGTTTCATGGTTTGGTCTAACTTTACCGCTACTAAATGCCGCGGATTGGTTTCGCTGAATCAGGTTATTAAAGAGATTATTTGTCTCCAGCCACTTAAGTGAGGTGATTTATGTTTGGTGCTATTGCTGGCGGTATTGCTTCTGCTCTTGCTGGTGGCGCCATGTCTAAATTGTTTGGAGGCGGTCAAAAAGCCGCCTCCGGTGGCATTCAAGGTGATGTGCTTGCTACCGATAACAATACTGTAGGCATGGGTGATGCTGGTATTAAATCTGCCATTCAAGGCTCTAATGTTCCTAACCCTGATGAGGCCGTCCCTAGTTTTGTTTCTGGTGCTATGGCTAAAGCTGGTAAAGGACTTCTTGAAGGTACGTTGCAGGCTGGCACTTCTGCCGTTTCTGATAAGTTGCTTGATTTGGTTGGACTTGGTGGCAAGTCTGCCGCTGATAAAGGAAAGGATACTCGTGATTATCTTGCTGCTGCATTTCCTGAGCTTAATGCTTGGGAGCGTGCTGGTGCTGATGCTTCCTCTGCTGGTATGGTTGACGCCGGATTTGAGAATCAAAAAGAGCTTACTAAAATGCAACTGGACAATCAGAAAGAGATTGCCGAGATGCAAAATGAGACTCAAAAAGAGATTGCTGGCATTCAGTCGGCGACTTCACGCCAGAATACGAAAGACCAGGTATATGCACAAAATGAGATGCTTGCTTATCAACAGAAGGAGTCTACTGCTCGCGTTGCGTCTATTATGGAAAACACCAATCTTTCCAAGCAACAGCAGGTTTCCGAGATTATGCGCCAAATGCTTACTCAAGCTCAAACGGCTGGTCAGTATTTTACCAATGACCAAATCAAAGAAATGACTCGCAAGGTTAGTGCTGAGGTTGACTTAGTTCATCAGCAAACGCAGAATCAGCGGTATGGCTCTTCTCATATTGGCGCTACTGCAAAGGATATTTCTAATGTCGTCACTGATGCTGCTTCTGGTGTGGTTGATATTTTTCATGGTATTGATAAAGCTGTTGCCGATACTTGGAACAATTTCTGGAAAGACGGTAAAGCTGATGGTATTGGCTCTAATTTGTCTAGGAAATAACCGTCAGGATTGACACCCTCCCAATTGTATGTTTTCATGCCTCCAAATCTTGGAGGCTTTTTTATGGTTCGTTCTTATTACCCTTCTGAATGTCACGCTGATTATTTTGACTTTGAGCGTATCGAGGCTCTTAAACCTGCTATTGAGGCTTGTGGCATTTCTACTCTTTCTCAATCCCCAATGCTTGGCTTCCATAAGCAGATGGATAACCGCATCAAGCTCTTGGAAGAGATTCTGTCTTTTCGTATGCAGGGCGTTGAGTTCGATAATGGTGATATGTATGTTGACGGCCATAAGGCTGCTTCTGACGTTCGTGATGAGTTTGTATCTGTTACTGAGAAGTTAATGGATGAATTGGCACAATGCTACAATGTGCTCCCCCAACTTGATATTAATAACACTATAGACCACCGCCCCGAAGGGGACGAAAAATGGTTTTTAGAGAACGAGAAGACGGTTACGCAGTTTTGCCGCAAGCTGGCTGCTGAACGCCCTCTTAAGGATATTCGCGATGAGTATAATTACCCCAAAAAGAAAGGTATTAAGGATGAGTGTTCAAGATTGCTGGAGGCCTCCACTATGAAATCGCGTAGAGGCTTTGCTATTCAGCGTTTGATGAATGCAATGCGACAGGCTCATGCTGATGGTTGGTTTATCGTTTTTGACACTCTCACGTTGGCTGACGACCGATTAGAGGCGTTTTATGATAATCCCAATGCTTTGCGTGACTATTTTCGTGATATTGGTCGTATGGTTCTTGCTGCCGAGGGTCGCAAGGCTAATGATTCACACGCCGACTGCTATCAGTATTTTTGTGTGCCTGAGTATGGTACAGCTAATGGCCGTCTTCATTTCCATGCGGTGCACTTTATGCGGACACTTCCTACAGGTAGCGTTGACCCTAATTTTGGTCGTCGGGTACGCAATCGCCGCCAGTTAAATAGCTTGCAAAATACGTGGCCTTATGGTTACAGTATGCCCATCGCAGTTCGCTACACGCAGGACGCTTTTTCACGTTCTGGTTGGTTGTGGCCTGTTGATGCTAAAGGTGAGCCGCTTAAAGCTACCAGTTATATGGCTGTTGGTTTCTATGTGGCTAAATACGTTAACAAAAAGTCAGATATGGACCTTGCTGCTAAAGGTCTAGGAGCTAAAGAATGGAACAACTCACTAAAAACCAAGCTGTCGCTACTTCCCAAGAAGCTGTTCAGAATCAGAATGAGCCGCAACTTCGGGATGAAAATGCTCACAATGACAAATCTGTCCACGGAGTGCTTAATCCAACTTACCAAGCTGGGTTACGACGCGACGCCGTTCAACCAGATATTGAAGCAGAACGCAAAAAGAGAGATGAGATTGAGGCTGGGAAAAGTTACTGTAGCCGACGTTTTGGCGGCGCAACCTGTGACGACAAATCTGCTCAAATTTATGCGCGCTTCGATAAAAATGATTGGCGTATCCAACCTGCAGAGTTTTATCGCTTCCATGACGCAGAAGTTAACACTTTCGGATATTTCTGATGAGTCGAAAAATTATCTTGATAAAGCAGGAATTACTACTGCTTGTTTACGAATTAAATCGAAGTGGACTGCTGGCGGAAAATGAGAAAATTCGACCTATCCTTGCGCAGCTCGAGAAGCTCTTACTTTGCGACCTTTCGCCATCAACTAACGATTCTGTCAAAAACTGACGCGTTGGATGAGGAGAAGTGGCTTAATATGCTTGGCACGTTCGTCAAGGACTGGTTTAGATATGAGTCACATTTTGTTCATGGTAGAGATTCTCTTGTTGACATTTTAAAAGAGCGTGGATTACTATCTGAGTCCGATGCTGTTCAACCACTAATAGGTAAGAAATCATGAGTCAAGTTACTGAACAATCCGTACGTTTCCAGACCGCTTTGGCCTCTATTAAGCTCATTCAGGCTTCTGCCGTTTTGGATTTAACCGAAGATGATTTCGATTTTCTGACGAGTAACAAAGTTTGGATTGCTACTGACCGCTCTCGTGCTCGTCGCTGCGTTGAGGCTTGCGTTTATGGTACGCTGGACTTTGTAGGATACCCTCGCTTTCCTGCTCCTGTTGAGTTTATTGCTGCCGTCATTGCTTATTATGTTCATCCCGTCAACATTCAAACGGCCTGTCTCATCATGGAAGGCGCTGAATTTACGGAAAACATTATTAATGGCGTCGAGCGTCCGGTTAAAGCCGCTGAATTGTTCGCGTTTACCTTGCGTGTACGCGCAGGAAACACTGACGTTCTTACTGACGCAGAAGAAAACGTGCGTCAAAAATTACGTGCAGAAGGAGTGATGTAATGTCTAAAGGTAAAAAACGTTCTGGCGCTCGCCCTGGTCGTCCGCAGCCGTTGCGAGGTACTAAAGGCAAGCGTAAAGGCGCTCGTCTTTGGTATGTAGGTGGTCAACAATTTTAATTGCAGGGGCTTCGGCCCCTTACTTGAGGATAAATTATGTCTAATATTCAAACTGGCGCCGAGCGTATGCCGCATGACCTTTCCCATCTTGGCTTCCTTGCTGGTCAGATTGGTCGTCTTATTACCATTTCAACTACTCCGGTTATCGCTGGCGACTCCTTCGAGATGGACGCCGTTGGCGCTCTCCGTCTTTCTCCATTGCGTCGTGGCCTTGCTATTGACTCTACTGTAGACATTTTTACTTTTTATGTCCCTCATCGTCACGTTTATGGTGAACAGTGGATTAAGTTCATGAAGGATGGTGTTAATGCCACTCCTCTCCCGACTGTTAACACTACTGGTTATATTGACCATGCCGCTTTTCTTGGCACGATTAACCCTGATACCAATAAAATCCCTAAGCATTTGTTTCAGGGTTATTTGAATATCTATAACAACTATTTTAAAGCGCCGTGGATGCCTGACCGTACCGAGGCTAACCCTAATGAGCTTAATCAAGATGATGCTCGTTATGGTTTCCGTTGCTGCCATCTCAAAAACATTTGGACTGCTCCGCTTCCTCCTGAGACTGAGCTTTCTCGCCAAATGACGACTTCTACCACATCTATTGACATTATGGGTCTGCAAGCTGCTTATGCTAATTTGCATACTGACCAAGAACGTGATTACTTCATGCAGCGTTACCATGATGTTATTTCTTCATTTGGAGGTAAAACCTCTTATGACGCTGACAACCGTCCTTTACTTGTCATGCGCTCTAATCTCTGGGCATCTGGCTATGATGTTGATGGAACTGACCAAACGTCGTTAGGCCAGTTTTCTGGTCGTGTTCAACAGACCTATAAACATTCTGTGCCGCGTTTCTTTGTTCCTGAGCATGGCACTATGTTTACTCTTGCGCTTGTTCGTTTTCCGCCTACTGCGACTAAAGAGATTCAGTACCTTAACGCTAAAGGTGCTTTGACTTATACCGATATTGCTGGCGACCCTGTTTTGTATGGCAACTTGCCGCCGCGTGAAATTTCTATGAAGGATGTTTTCCGTTCTGGTGATTCGTCTAAGAAGTTTAAGATTGCTGAGGGTCAGTGGTATCGTTATGCGCCTTCGTATGTTTCTCCTGCTTATCACCTTCTTGAAGGCTTCCCATTCATTCAGGAACCGCCTTCTGGTGATTTGCAAGAACGCGTACTTATTCGCCACCATGATTATGACCAGTGTTTCCAGTCCGTTCAGTTGTTGCAGTGGAATAGTCAGGTTAAATTTAATGTGACCGTTTATCGCAATCTGCCGACCACTCGCGATTCAATCATGACTTCGTGATAAAAGATTGAGTGTGAGGTTATAACGCCGAAGCGGTAAAAATTTTAATTTTTGCCGCTGAGGGGTTGACCAAGCGAAGCGCGGTAGGTTTTCTGCTTAGGAGTTTAATCATGTTTCAGACTTTTATTTCTCGCCATAATTCAAACTTTTTTTCTGATAAGCTGGTTCTCACTTCTGTTACTCCAGCTTCTTCGGCACCTGTTTTACAGACACCTAAAGCTACATCGTCAACGTTATATTTTGATAGTTTGACGGTTAATGCTGGTAATGGTGGTTTTCTTCATTGCATTCAGATGGATACATCTGTCAACGCCGCTAATCAGGTTGTTTCTGTTGGTGCTGATATTGCTTTTGATGCCGACCCTAAATTTTTTGCCTGTTTGGTTCGCTTTGAGTCTTCTTCGGTTCCGACTACCCTCCCGACTGCCTATGATGTTTATCCTTTGGATGGTCGCCATGATGGTGGTTATTATACCGTCAAGGACTGTGTGACTATTGACGTCCTTCCCCGTACGCCGGGCAATAATGTTTATGTTGGTTTCATGGTTTGGTCTAACTTTACCGCTACTAAATGCCGCGGATTGGTTTCGCTGAATCAGGTTATTAAAGAGATTATTTGTCTCCAGCCACTTAAGTGAGGTGATTTATGTTTGGTGCTATTGCTGGCGGTATTGCTTCTGCTCTTGCTGGTGGCGCCATGTCTAAATTGTTTGGAGGCGGTCAAAAAGCCGCCTCCGGTGGCATTCAAGGTGATGTGCTTGCTACCGATAACAATACTGTAGGCATGGGTGATGCTGGTATTAAATCTGCCATTCAAGGCTCTAATGTTCCTAACCCTGATGAGGCCGTCCCTAGTTTTGTTTCTGGTGCTATGGCTAAAGCTGGTAAAGGACTTCTTGAAGGTACGTTGCAGGCTGGCACTTCTGCCGTTTCTGATAAGTTGCTTGATTTGGTTGGACTTGGTGGCAAGTCTGCCGCTGATAAAGGAAAGGATACTCGTGATTATCTTGCTGCTGCATTTCCTGAGCTTAATGCTTGGGAGCGTGCTGGTGCTGATGCTTCCTCTGCTGGTATGGTTGACGCCGGATTTGAGAATCAAAAAGAGCTTACTAAAATGCAACTGGACAATCAGAAAGAGATTGCCGAGATGCAAAATGAGACTCAAAAAGAGATTGCTGGCATTCAGTCGGCGACTTCACGCCAGAATACGAAAGACCAGGTATATGCACAAAATGAGATGCTTGCTTATCAACAGAAGGAGTCTACTGCTCGCGTTGCGTCTATTATGGAAAACACCAATCTTTCCAAGCAACAGCAGGTTTCCGAGATTATGCGCCAAATGCTTACTCAAGCTCAAACGGCTGGTCAGTATTTTACCAATGACCAAATCAAAGAAATGACTCGCAAGGTTAGTGCTGAGGTTGACTTAGTTCATCAGCAAACGCAGAATCAGCGGTATGGCTCTTCTCATATTGGCGCTACTGCAAAGGATATTTCTAATGTCGTCACTGATGCTGCTTCTGGTGTGGTTGATATTTTTCATGGTATTGATAAAGCTGTTGCCGATACTTGGAACAATTTCTGGAAAGACGGTAAAGCTGATGGTATTGGCTCTAATTTGTCTAGGAAATAACCGTCAGGATTGACACCCTCCCAATTGTATGTTTTCATGCCTCCAAATCTTGGAGGCTTTTTTATGGTTCGTTCTTATTACCCTTCTGAATGTCACGCTGATTATTTTGACTTTGAGCGTATCGAGGCTCTTAAACCTGCTATTGAGGCTTGTGGCATTTCTACTCTTTCTCAATCCCCAATGCTTGGCTTCCATAAGCAGATGGATAACCGCATCAAGCTCTTGGAAGAGATTCTGTCTTTTCGTATGCAGGGCGTTGAGTTCGATAATGGTGATATGTATGTTGACGGCCATAAGGCTGCTTCTGACGTTCGTGATGAGTTTGTATCTGTTACTGAGAAGTTAATGGATGAATTGGCACAATGCTACAATGTGCTCCCCCAACTTGATATTAATAACACTATAGACCACCGCCCCGAAGGGGACGAAAAATGGTTTTTAGAGAACGAGAAGACGGTTACGCAGTTTTGCCGCAAGCTGGCTGCTGAACGCCCTCTTAAGGATATTCGCGATGAGTATAATTACCCCAAAAAGAAAGGTATTAAGGATGAGTGTTCAAGATTGCTGGAGGCCTCCACTATGAAATCGCGTAGAGGCTTTGCTATTCAGCGTTTGATGAATGCAATGCGACAGGCTCATGCTGATGGTTGGTTTATCGTTTTTGACACTCTCACGTTGGCTGACGACCGATTAGAGGCGTTTTATGATAATCCCAATGCTTTGCGTGACTATTTTCGTGATATTGGTCGTATGGTTCTTGCTGCCGAGGGTCGCAAGGCTAATGATTCACACGCCGACTGCTATCAGTATTTTTGTGTGCCTGAGTATGGTACAGCTAATGGCCGTCTTCATTTCCATGCGGTGCACTTTATGCGGACACTTCCTACAGGTAGCGTTGACCCTAATTTTGGTCGTCGGGTACGCAATCGCCGCCAGTTAAATAGCTTGCAAAATACGTGGCCTTATGGTTACAGTATGCCCATCGCAGTTCGCTACACGCAGGACGCTTTTTCACGTTCTGGTTGGTTGTGGCCTGTTGATGCTAAAGGTGAGCCGCTTAAAGCTACCAGTTATATGGCTGTTGGTTTCTATGTGGCTAAATACGTTAACAAAAAGTCAGATATGGACCTTGCTGCTAAAGGTCTAGGAGCTAAAGAATGGAACAACTCACTAAAAACCAAGCTGTCGCTACTTCCCAAGAAGCTGTTCAGAATCAGAATGAGCCGCAACTTCGGGATGAAAATGCTCACAATGACAAATCTGTCCACGGAGTGCTTAATCCAACTTACCAAGCTGGGTTACGACGCGACGCCGTTCAACCAGATATTGAAGCAGAACGCAAAAAGAGAGATGAGATTGAGGCTGGGAAAAGTTACTGTAGCCGACGTTTTGGCGGCGCAACCTGTGACGACAAATCTGCTCAAATTTATGCGCGCTTCGATAAAAATGATTGGCGTATCCAACCTGCAGAGTTTTATCGCTTCCATGACGCAGAAGTTAACACTTTCGGATATTTCTGATGAGTCGAAAAATTATCTTGATAAAGCAGGAATTACTACTGCTTGTTTACGAATTAAATCGAAGTGGACTGCTGGCGGAAAATGAGAAAATTCGACCTATCCTTGCGCAGCTCGAGAAGCTCTTACTTTGCGACCTTTCGCCATCAACTAACGATTCTGTCAAAAACTGACGCGTTGGATGAGGAGAAGTGGCTTAATATGCTTGGCACGTTCGTCAAGGACTGGTTTAGATATGAGTCACATTTTGTTCATGGTAGAGATTCTCTTGTTGACATTTTAAAAGAGCGTGGATTACTATCTGAGTCCGATGCTGTTCAACCACTAATAGGTAAGAAATCATGAGTCAAGTTACTGAACAATCCGTACGTTTCCAGACCGCTTTGGCCTCTATTAAGCTCATTCAGGCTTCTGCCGTTTTGGATTTAACCGAAGATGATTTCGATTTTCTGACGAGTAACAAAGTTTGGATTGCTACTGACCGCTCTCGTGCTCGTCGCTGCGTTGAGGCTTGCGTTTATGGTACGCTGGACTTTGTAGGATACCCTCGCTTTCCTGCTCCTGTTGAGTTTATTGCTGCCGTCATTGCTTATTATGTTCATCCCGTCAACATTCAAACGGCCTGTCTCATCATGGAAGGCGCTGAATTTACGGAAAACATTATTAATGGCGTCGAGCGTCCGGTTAAAGCCGCTGAATTGTTCGCGTTTACCTTGCGTGTACGCGCAGGAAACACTGACGTTCTTACTGACGCAGAAGAAAACGTGCGTCAAAAATTACGTGCAGAAGGAGTGATGTAATGTCTAAAGGTAAAAAACGTTCTGGCGCTCGCCCTGGTCGTCCGCAGCCGTTGCGAGGTACTAAAGGCAAGCGTAAAGGCGCTCGTCTTTGGTATGTAGGTGGTCAACAATTTTAATTGCAGGGGCTTCGGCCCCTTACTTGAGGATAAATTATGTCTAATATTCAAACTGGCGCCGAGCGTATGCCGCATGACCTTTCCCATCTTGGCTTCCTTGCTGGTCAGATTGGTCGTCTTATTACCATTTCAACTACTCCGGTTATCGCTGGCGACTCCTTCGAGATGGACGCCGTTGGCGCTCTCCGTCTTTCTCCATTGCGTCGTGGCCTTGCTATTGACTCTACTGTAGACATTTTTACTTTTTATGTCCCTCATCGTCACGTTTATGGTGAACAGTGGATTAAGTTCATGAAGGATGGTGTTAATGCCACTCCTCTCCCGACTGTTAACACTACTGGTTATATTGACCATGCCGCTTTTCTTGGCACGATTAACCCTGATACCAATAAAATCCCTAAGCATTTGTTTCAGGGTTATTTGAATATCTATAACAACTATTTTAAAGCGCCGTGGATGCCTGACCGTACCGAGGCTAACCCTAATGAGCTTAATCAAGATGATGCTCGTTATGGTTTCCGTTGCTGCCATCTCAAAAACATTTGGACTGCTCCGCTTCCTCCTGAGACTGAGCTTTCTCGCCAAATGACGACTTCTACCACATCTATTGACATTATGGGTCTGCAAGCTGCTTATGCTAATTTGCATACTGACCAAGAACGTGATTACTTCATGCAGCGTTACCATGATGTTATTTCTTCATTTGGAGGTAAAACCTCTTATGACGCTGACAACCGTCCTTTACTTGTCATGCGCTCTAATCTCTGGGCATCTGGCTATGATGTTGATGGAACTGACCAAACGTCGTTAGGCCAGTTTTCTGGTCGTGTTCAACAGACCTATAAACATTCTGTGCCGCGTTTCTTTGTTCCTGAGCATGGCACTATGTTTACTCTTGCGCTTGTTCGTTTTCCGCCTACTGCGACTAAAGAGATTCAGTACCTTAACGCTAAAGGTGCTTTGACTTATACCGATATTGCTGGCGACCCTGTTTTGTATGGCAACTTGCCGCCGCGTGAAATTTCTATGAAGGATGTTTTCCGTTCTGGTGATTCGTCTAAGAAGTTTAAGATTGCTGAGGGTCAGTGGTATCGTTATGCGCCTTCGTATGTTTCTCCTGCTTATCACCTTCTTGAAGGCTTCCCATTCATTCAGGAACCGCCTTCTGGTGATTTGCAAGAACGCGTACTTATTCGCCACCATGATTATGACCAGTGTTTCCAGTCCGTTCAGTTGTTGCAGTGGAATAGTCAGGTTAAATTTAATGTGACCGTTTATCGCAATCTGCCGACCACTCGCGATTCAATCATGACTTCGTGATAAAAGATTGAGTGTGAGGTTATAACGCCGAAGCGGTAAAAATTTTAATTTTTGCCGCTGAGGGGTTGACCAAGCGAAGCGCGGTAGGTTTTCTGCTTAGGAGTTTAATCATGTTTCAGACTTTTATTTCTCGCCATAATTCAAACTTTTTTTCTGATAAGCTGGTTCTCACTTCTGTTACTCCAGCTTCTTCGGCACCTGTTTTACAGACACCTAAAGCTACATCGTCAACGTTATATTTTGATAGTTTGACGGTTAATGCTGGTAATGGTGGTTTTCTTCATTGCATTCAGATGGATACATCTGTCAACGCCGCTAATCAGGTTGTTTCTGTTGGTGCTGATATTGCTTTTGATGCCGACCCTAAATTTTTTGCCTGTTTGGTTCGCTTTGAGTCTTCTTCGGTTCCGACTACCCTCCCGACTGCCTATGATGTTTATCCTTTGGATGGTCGCCATGATGGTGGTTATTATACCGTCAAGGACTGTGTGACTATTGACGTCCTTCCCCGTACGCCGGGCAATAATGTTTATGTTGGTTTCATGGTTTGGTCTAACTTTACCGCTACTAAATGCCGCGGATTGGTTTCGCTGAATCAGGTTATTAAAGAGATTATTTGTCTCCAGCCACTTAAGTGAGGTGATTTATGTTTGGTGCTATTGCTGGCGGTATTGCTTCTGCTCTTGCTGGTGGCGCCATGTCTAAATTGTTTGGAGGCGGTCAAAAAGCCGCCTCCGGTGGCATTCAAGGTGATGTGCTTGCTACCGATAACAATACTGTAGGCATGGGTGATGCTGGTATTAAATCTGCCATTCAAGGCTCTAATGTTCCTAACCCTGATGAGGCCGTCCCTAGTTTTGTTTCTGGTGCTATGGCTAAAGCTGGTAAAGGACTTCTTGAAGGTACGTTGCAGGCTGGCACTTCTGCCGTTTCTGATAAGTTGCTTGATTTGGTTGGACTTGGTGGCAAGTCTGCCGCTGATAAAGGAAAGGATACTCGTGATTATCTTGCTGCTGCATTTCCTGAGCTTAATGCTTGGGAGCGTGCTGGTGCTGATGCTTCCTCTGCTGGTATGGTTGACGCCGGATTTGAGAATCAAAAAGAGCTTACTAAAATGCAACTGGACAATCAGAAAGAGATTGCCGAGATGCAAAATGAGACTCAAAAAGAGATTGCTGGCATTCAGTCGGCGACTTCACGCCAGAATACGAAAGACCAGGTATATGCACAAAATGAGATGCTTGCTTATCAACAGAAGGAGTCTACTGCTCGCGTTGCGTCTATTATGGAAAACACCAATCTTTCCAAGCAACAGCAGGTTTCCGAGATTATGCGCCAAATGCTTACTCAAGCTCAAACGGCTGGTCAGTATTTTACCAATGACCAAATCAAAGAAATGACTCGCAAGGTTAGTGCTGAGGTTGACTTAGTTCATCAGCAAACGCAGAATCAGCGGTATGGCTCTTCTCATATTGGCGCTACTGCAAAGGATATTTCTAATGTCGTCACTGATGCTGCTTCTGGTGTGGTTGATATTTTTCATGGTATTGATAAAGCTGTTGCCGATACTTGGAACAATTTCTGGAAAGACGGTAAAGCTGATGGTATTGGCTCTAATTTGTCTAGGAAATAACCGTCAGGATTGACACCCTCCCAATTGTATGTTTTCATGCCTCCAAATCTTGGAGGCTTTTTTATGGTTCGTTCTTATTACCCTTCTGAATGTCACGCTGATTATTTTGACTTTGAGCGTATCGAGGCTCTTAAACCTGCTATTGAGGCTTGTGGCATTTCTACTCTTTCTCAATCCCCAATGCTTGGCTTCCATAAGCAGATGGATAACCGCATCAAGCTCTTGGAAGAGATTCTGTCTTTTCGTATGCAGGGCGTTGAGTTCGATAATGGTGATATGTATGTTGACGGCCATAAGGCTGCTTCTGACGTTCGTGATGAGTTTGTATCTGTTACTGAGAAGTTAATGGATGAATTGGCACAATGCTACAATGTGCTCCCCCAACTTGATATTAATAACACTATAGACCACCGCCCCGAAGGGGACGAAAAATGGTTTTTAGAGAACGAGAAGACGGTTACGCAGTTTTGCCGCAAGCTGGCTGCTGAACGCCCTCTTAAGGATATTCGCGATGAGTATAATTACCCCAAAAAGAAAGGTATTAAGGATGAGTGTTCAAGATTGCTGGAGGCCTCCACTATGAAATCGCGTAGAGGCTTTGCTATTCAGCGTTTGATGAATGCAATGCGACAGGCTCATGCTGATGGTTGGTTTATCGTTTTTGACACTCTCACGTTGGCTGACGACCGATTAGAGGCGTTTTATGATAATCCCAATGCTTTGCGTGACTATTTTCGTGATATTGGTCGTATGGTTCTTGCTGCCGAGGGTCGCAAGGCTAATGATTCACACGCCGACTGCTATCAGTATTTTTGTGTGCCTGAGTATGGTACAGCTAATGGCCGTCTTCATTTCCATGCGGTGCACTTTATGCGGACACTTCCTACAGGTAGCGTTGACCCTAATTTTGGTCGTCGGGTACGCAATCGCCGCCAGTTAAATAGCTTGCAAAATACGTGGCCTTATGGTTACAGTATGCCCATCGCAGTTCGCTACACGCAGGACGCTTTTTCACGTTCTGGTTGGTTGTGGCCTGTTGATGCTAAAGGTGAGCCGCTTAAAGCTACCAGTTATATGGCTGTTGGTTTCTATGTGGCTAAATACGTTAACAAAAAGTCAGATATGGACCTTGCTGCTAAAGGTCTAGGAGCTAAAGAATGGAACAACTCACTAAAAACCAAGCTGTCGCTACTTCCCAAGAAGCTGTTCAGAATCAGAATGAGCCGCAACTTCGGGATGAAAATGCTCACAATGACAAATCTGTCCACGGAGTGCTTAATCCAACTTACCAAGCTGGGTTACGACGCGACGCCGTTCAACCAGATATTGAAGCAGAACGCAAAAAGAGAGATGAGATTGAGGCTGGGAAAAGTTACTGTAGCCGACGTTTTGGCGGCGCAACCTGTGACGACAAATCTGCTCAAATTTATGCGCGCTTCGATAAAAATGATTGGCGTATCCAACCTGCAGAGTTTTATCGCTTCCATGACGCAGAAGTTAACACTTTCGGATATTTCTGATGAGTCGAAAAATTATCTTGATAAAGCAGGAATTACTACTGCTTGTTTACGAATTAAATCGAAGTGGACTGCTGGCGGAAAATGAGAAAATTCGACCTATCCTTGCGCAGCTCGAGAAGCTCTTACTTTGCGACCTTTCGCCATCAACTAACGATTCTGTCAAAAACTGACGCGTTGGATGAGGAGAAGTGGCTTAATATGCTTGGCACGTTCGTCAAGGACTGGTTTAGATATGAGTCACATTTTGTTCATGGTAGAGATTCTCTTGTTGACATTTTAAAAGAGCGTGGATTACTATCTGAGTCCGATGCTGTTCAACCACTAATAGGTAAGAAATCATGAGTCAAGTTACTGAACAATCCGTACGTTTCCAGACCGCTTTGGCCTCTATTAAGCTCATTCAGGCTTCTGCCGTTTTGGATTTAACCGAAGATGATTTCGATTTTCTGACGAGTAACAAAGTTTGGATTGCTACTGACCGCTCTCGTGCTCGTCGCTGCGTTGAGGCTTGCGTTTATGGTACGCTGGACTTTGTAGGATACCCTCGCTTTCCTGCTCCTGTTGAGTTTATTGCTGCCGTCATTGCTTATTATGTTCATCCCGTCAACATTCAAACGGCCTGTCTCATCATGGAAGGCGCTGAATTTACGGAAAACATTATTAATGGCGTCGAGCGTCCGGTTAAAGCCGCTGAATTGTTCGCGTTTACCTTGCGTGTACGCGCAGGAAACACTGACGTTCTTACTGACGCAGAAGAAAACGTGCGTCAAAAATTACGTGCAGAAGGAGTGATGTAATGTCTAAAGGTAAAAAACGTTCTGGCGCTCGCCCTGGTCGTCCGCAGCCGTTGCGAGGTACTAAAGGCAAGCGTAAAGGCGCTCGTCTTTGGTATGTAGGTGGTCAACAATTTTAATTGCAGGGGCTTCGGCCCCTTACTTGAGGATAAATTATGTCTAATATTCAAACTGGCGCCGAGCGTATGCCGCATGACCTTTCCCATCTTGGCTTCCTTGCTGGTCAGATTGGTCGTCTTATTACCATTTCAACTACTCCGGTTATCGCTGGCGACTCCTTCGAGATGGACGCCGTTGGCGCTCTCCGTCTTTCTCCATTGCGTCGTGGCCTTGCTATTGACTCTACTGTAGACATTTTTACTTTTTATGTCCCTCATCGTCACGTTTATGGTGAACAGTGGATTAAGTTCATGAAGGATGGTGTTAATGCCACTCCTCTCCCGACTGTTAACACTACTGGTTATATTGACCATGCCGCTTTTCTTGGCACGATTAACCCTGATACCAATAAAATCCCTAAGCATTTGTTTCAGGGTTATTTGAATATCTATAACAACTATTTTAAAGCGCCGTGGATGCCTGACCGTACCGAGGCTAACCCTAATGAGCTTAATCAAGATGATGCTCGTTATGGTTTCCGTTGCTGCCATCTCAAAAACATTTGGACTGCTCCGCTTCCTCCTGAGACTGAGCTTTCTCGCCAAATGACGACTTCTACCACATCTATTGACATTATGGGTCTGCAAGCTGCTTATGCTAATTTGCATACTGACCAAGAACGTGATTACTTCATGCAGCGTTACCATGATGTTATTTCTTCATTTGGAGGTAAAACCTCTTATGACGCTGACAACCGTCCTTTACTTGTCATGCGCTCTAATCTCTGGGCATCTGGCTATGATGTTGATGGAACTGACCAAACGTCGTTAGGCCAGTTTTCTGGTCGTGTTCAACAGACCTATAAACATTCTGTGCCGCGTTTCTTTGTTCCTGAGCATGGCACTATGTTTACTCTTGCGCTTGTTCGTTTTCCGCCTACTGCGACTAAAGAGATTCAGTACCTTAACGCTAAAGGTGCTTTGACTTATACCGATATTGCTGGCGACCCTGTTTTGTATGGCAACTTGCCGCCGCGTGAAATTTCTATGAAGGATGTTTTCCGTTCTGGTGATTCGTCTAAGAAGTTTAAGATTGCTGAGGGTCAGTGGTATCGTTATGCGCCTTCGTATGTTTCTCCTGCTTATCACCTTCTTGAAGGCTTCCCATTCATTCAGGAACCGCCTTCTGGTGATTTGCAAGAACGCGTACTTATTCGCCACCATGATTATGACCAGTGTTTCCAGTCCGTTCAGTTGTTGCAGTGGAATAGTCAGGTTAAATTTAATGTGACCGTTTATCGCAATCTGCCGACCACTCGCGATTCAATCATGACTTCGTGATAAAAGATTGAGTGTGAGGTTATAACGCCGAAGCGGTAAAAATTTTAATTTTTGCCGCTGAGGGGTTGACCAAGCGAAGCGCGGTAGGTTTTCTGCTTAGGAGTTTAATCATGTTTCAGACTTTTATTTCTCGCCATAATTCAAACTTTTTTTCTGATAAGCTGGTTCTCACTTCTGTTACTCCAGCTTCTTCGGCACCTGTTTTACAGACACCTAAAGCTACATCGTCAACGTTATATTTTGATAGTTTGACGGTTAATGCTGGTAATGGTGGTTTTCTTCATTGCATTCAGATGGATACATCTGTCAACGCCGCTAATCAGGTTGTTTCTGTTGGTGCTGATATTGCTTTTGATGCCGACCCTAAATTTTTTGCCTGTTTGGTTCGCTTTGAGTCTTCTTCGGTTCCGACTACCCTCCCGACTGCCTATGATGTTTATCCTTTGGATGGTCGCCATGATGGTGGTTATTATACCGTCAAGGACTGTGTGACTATTGACGTCCTTCCCCGTACGCCGGGCAATAATGTTTATGTTGGTTTCATGGTTTGGTCTAACTTTACCGCTACTAAATGCCGCGGATTGGTTTCGCTGAATCAGGTTATTAAAGAGATTATTTGTCTCCAGCCACTTAAGTGAGGTGATTTATGTTTGGTGCTATTGCTGGCGGTATTGCTTCTGCTCTTGCTGGTGGCGCCATGTCTAAATTGTTTGGAGGCGGTCAAAAAGCCGCCTCCGGTGGCATTCAAGGTGATGTGCTTGCTACCGATAACAATACTGTAGGCATGGGTGATGCTGGTATTAAATCTGCCATTCAAGGCTCTAATGTTCCTAACCCTGATGAGGCCGTCCCTAGTTTTGTTTCTGGTGCTATGGCTAAAGCTGGTAAAGGACTTCTTGAAGGTACGTTGCAGGCTGGCACTTCTGCCGTTTCTGATAAGTTGCTTGATTTGGTTGGACTTGGTGGCAAGTCTGCCGCTGATAAAGGAAAGGATACTCGTGATTATCTTGCTGCTGCATTTCCTGAGCTTAATGCTTGGGAGCGTGCTGGTGCTGATGCTTCCTCTGCTGGTATGGTTGACGCCGGATTTGAGAATCAAAAAGAGCTTACTAAAATGCAACTGGACAATCAGAAAGAGATTGCCGAGATGCAAAATGAGACTCAAAAAGAGATTGCTGGCATTCAGTCGGCGACTTCACGCCAGAATACGAAAGACCAGGTATATGCACAAAATGAGATGCTTGCTTATCAACAGAAGGAGTCTACTGCTCGCGTTGCGTCTATTATGGAAAACACCAATCTTTCCAAGCAACAGCAGGTTTCCGAGATTATGCGCCAAATGCTTACTCAAGCTCAAACGGCTGGTCAGTATTTTACCAATGACCAAATCAAAGAAATGACTCGCAAGGTTAGTGCTGAGGTTGACTTAGTTCATCAGCAAACGCAGAATCAGCGGTATGGCTCTTCTCATATTGGCGCTACTGCAAAGGATATTTCTAATGTCGTCACTGATGCTGCTTCTGGTGTGGTTGATATTTTTCATGGTATTGATAAAGCTGTTGCCGATACTTGGAACAATTTCTGGAAAGACGGTAAAGCTGATGGTATTGGCTCTAATTTGTCTAGGAAATAACCGTCAGGATTGACACCCTCCCAATTGTATGTTTTCATGCCTCCAAATCTTGGAGGCTTTTTTATGGTTCGTTCTTATTACCCTTCTGAATGTCACGCTGATTATTTTGACTTTGAGCGTATCGAGGCTCTTAAACCTGCTATTGAGGCTTGTGGCATTTCTACTCTTTCTCAATCCCCAATGCTTGGCTTCCATAAGCAGATGGATAACCGCATCAAGCTCTTGGAAGAGATTCTGTCTTTTCGTATGCAGGGCGTTGAGTTCGATAATGGTGATATGTATGTTGACGGCCATAAGGCTGCTTCTGACGTTCGTGATGAGTTTGTATCTGTTACTGAGAAGTTAATGGATGAATTGGCACAATGCTACAATGTGCTCCCCCAACTTGATATTAATAACACTATAGACCACCGCCCCGAAGGGGACGAAAAATGGTTTTTAGAGAACGAGAAGACGGTTACGCAGTTTTGCCGCAAGCTGGCTGCTGAACGCCCTCTTAAGGATATTCGCGATGAGTATAATTACCCCAAAAAGAAAGGTATTAAGGATGAGTGTTCAAGATTGCTGGAGGCCTCCACTATGAAATCGCGTAGAGGCTTTGCTATTCAGCGTTTGATGAATGCAATGCGACAGGCTCATGCTGATGGTTGGTTTATCGTTTTTGACACTCTCACGTTGGCTGACGACCGATTAGAGGCGTTTTATGATAATCCCAATGCTTTGCGTGACTATTTTCGTGATATTGGTCGTATGGTTCTTGCTGCCGAGGGTCGCAAGGCTAATGATTCACACGCCGACTGCTATCAGTATTTTTGTGTGCCTGAGTATGGTACAGCTAATGGCCGTCTTCATTTCCATGCGGTGCACTTTATGCGGACACTTCCTACAGGTAGCGTTGACCCTAATTTTGGTCGTCGGGTACGCAATCGCCGCCAGTTAAATAGCTTGCAAAATACGTGGCCTTATGGTTACAGTATGCCCATCGCAGTTCGCTACACGCAGGACGCTTTTTCACGTTCTGGTTGGTTGTGGCCTGTTGATGCTAAAGGTGAGCCGCTTAAAGCTACCAGTTATATGGCTGTTGGTTTCTATGTGGCTAAATACGTTAACAAAAAGTCAGATATGGACCTTGCTGCTAAAGGTCTAGGAGCTAAAGAATGGAACAACTCACTAAAAACCAAGCTGTCGCTACTTCCCAAGAAGCTGTTCAGAATCAGAATGAGCCGCAACTTCGGGATGAAAATGCTCACAATGACAAATCTGTCCACGGAGTGCTTAATCCAACTTACCAAGCTGGGTTACGACGCGACGCCGTTCAACCAGATATTGAAGCAGAACGCAAAAAGAGAGATGAGATTGAGGCTGGGAAAAGTTACTGTAGCCGACGTTTTGGCGGCGCAACCTGTGACGACAAATCTGCTCAAATTTATGCGCGCTTCGATAAAAATGATTGGCGTATCCAACCTGCAGAGTTTTATCGCTTCCATGACGCAGAAGTTAACACTTTCGGATATTTCTGATGAGTCGAAAAATTATCTTGATAAAGCAGGAATTACTACTGCTTGTTTACGAATTAAATCGAAGTGGACTGCTGGCGGAAAATGAGAAAATTCGACCTATCCTTGCGCAGCTCGAGAAGCTCTTACTTTGCGACCTTTCGCCATCAACTAACGATTCTGTCAAAAACTGACGCGTTGGATGAGGAGAAGTGGCTTAATATGCTTGGCACGTTCGTCAAGGACTGGTTTAGATATGAGTCACATTTTGTTCATGGTAGAGATTCTCTTGTTGACATTTTAAAAGAGCGTGGATTACTATCTGAGTCCGATGCTGTTCAACCACTAATAGGTAAGAAATCATGAGTCAAGTTACTGAACAATCCGTACGTTTCCAGACCGCTTTGGCCTCTATTAAGCTCATTCAGGCTTCTGCCGTTTTGGATTTAACCGAAGATGATTTCGATTTTCTGACGAGTAACAAAGTTTGGATTGCTACTGACCGCTCTCGTGCTCGTCGCTGCGTTGAGGCTTGCGTTTATGGTACGCTGGACTTTGTAGGATACCCTCGCTTTCCTGCTCCTGTTGAGTTTATTGCTGCCGTCATTGCTTATTATGTTCATCCCGTCAACATTCAAACGGCCTGTCTCATCATGGAAGGCGCTGAATTTACGGAAAACATTATTAATGGCGTCGAGCGTCCGGTTAAAGCCGCTGAATTGTTCGCGTTTACCTTGCGTGTACGCGCAGGAAACACTGACGTTCTTACTGACGCAGAAGAAAACGTGCGTCAAAAATTACGTGCAGAAGGAGTGATGTAATGTCTAAAGGTAAAAAACGTTCTGGCGCTCGCCCTGGTCGTCCGCAGCCGTTGCGAGGTACTAAAGGCAAGCGTAAAGGCGCTCGTCTTTGGTATGTAGGTGGTCAACAATTTTAATTGCAGGGGCTTCGGCCCCTTACTTGAGGATAAATTATGTCTAATATTCAAACTGGCGCCGAGCGTATGCCGCATGACCTTTCCCATCTTGGCTTCCTTGCTGGTCAGATTGGTCGTCTTATTACCATTTCAACTACTCCGGTTATCGCTGGCGACTCCTTCGAGATGGACGCCGTTGGCGCTCTCCGTCTTTCTCCATTGCGTCGTGGCCTTGCTATTGACTCTACTGTAGACATTTTTACTTTTTATGTCCCTCATCGTCACGTTTATGGTGAACAGTGGATTAAGTTCATGAAGGATGGTGTTAATGCCACTCCTCTCCCGACTGTTAACACTACTGGTTATATTGACCATGCCGCTTTTCTTGGCACGATTAACCCTGATACCAATAAAATCCCTAAGCATTTGTTTCAGGGTTATTTGAATATCTATAACAACTATTTTAAAGCGCCGTGGATGCCTGACCGTACCGAGGCTAACCCTAATGAGCTTAATCAAGATGATGCTCGTTATGGTTTCCGTTGCTGCCATCTCAAAAACATTTGGACTGCTCCGCTTCCTCCTGAGACTGAGCTTTCTCGCCAAATGACGACTTCTACCACATCTATTGACATTATGGGTCTGCAAGCTGCTTATGCTAATTTGCATACTGACCAAGAACGTGATTACTTCATGCAGCGTTACCATGATGTTATTTCTTCATTTGGAGGTAAAACCTCTTATGACGCTGACAACCGTCCTTTACTTGTCATGCGCTCTAATCTCTGGGCATCTGGCTATGATGTTGATGGAACTGACCAAACGTCGTTAGGCCAGTTTTCTGGTCGTGTTCAACAGACCTATAAACATTCTGTGCCGCGTTTCTTTGTTCCTGAGCATGGCACTATGTTTACTCTTGCGCTTGTTCGTTTTCCGCCTACTGCGACTAAAGAGATTCAGTACCTTAACGCTAAAGGTGCTTTGACTTATACCGATATTGCTGGCGACCCTGTTTTGTATGGCAACTTGCCGCCGCGTGAAATTTCTATGAAGGATGTTTTCCGTTCTGGTGATTCGTCTAAGAAGTTTAAGATTGCTGAGGGTCAGTGGTATCGTTATGCGCCTTCGTATGTTTCTCCTGCTTATCACCTTCTTGAAGGCTTCCCATTCATTCAGGAACCGCCTTCTGGTGATTTGCAAGAACGCGTACTTATTCGCCACCATGATTATGACCAGTGTTTCCAGTCCGTTCAGTTGTTGCAGTGGAATAGTCAGGTTAAATTTAATGTGACCGTTTATCGCAATCTGCCGACCACTCGCGATTCAATCATGACTTCGTGATAAAAGATTGAGTGTGAGGTTATAACGCCGAAGCGGTAAAAATTTTAATTTTTGCCGCTGAGGGGTTGACCAAGCGAAGCGCGGTAGGTTTTCTGCTTAGGAGTTTAATCATGTTTCAGACTTTTATTTCTCGCCATAATTCAAACTTTTTTTCTGATAAGCTGGTTCTCACTTCTGTTACTCCAGCTTCTTCGGCACCTGTTTTACAGACACCTAAAGCTACATCGTCAACGTTATATTTTGATAGTTTGACGGTTAATGCTGGTAATGGTGGTTTTCTTCATTGCATTCAGATGGATACATCTGTCAACGCCGCTAATCAGGTTGTTTCTGTTGGTGCTGATATTGCTTTTGATGCCGACCCTAAATTTTTTGCCTGTTTGGTTCGCTTTGAGTCTTCTTCGGTTCCGACTACCCTCCCGACTGCCTATGATGTTTATCCTTTGGATGGTCGCCATGATGGTGGTTATTATACCGTCAAGGACTGTGTGACTATTGACGTCCTTCCCCGTACGCCGGGCAATAATGTTTATGTTGGTTTCATGGTTTGGTCTAACTTTACCGCTACTAAATGCCGCGGATTGGTTTCGCTGAATCAGGTTATTAAAGAGATTATTTGTCTCCAGCCACTTAAGTGAGGTGATTTATGTTTGGTGCTATTGCTGGCGGTATTGCTTCTGCTCTTGCTGGTGGCGCCATGTCTAAATTGTTTGGAGGCGGTCAAAAAGCCGCCTCCGGTGGCATTCAAGGTGATGTGCTTGCTACCGATAACAATACTGTAGGCATGGGTGATGCTGGTATTAAATCTGCCATTCAAGGCTCTAATGTTCCTAACCCTGATGAGGCCGTCCCTAGTTTTGTTTCTGGTGCTATGGCTAAAGCTGGTAAAGGACTTCTTGAAGGTACGTTGCAGGCTGGCACTTCTGCCGTTTCTGATAAGTTGCTTGATTTGGTTGGACTTGGTGGCAAGTCTGCCGCTGATAAAGGAAAGGATACTCGTGATTATCTTGCTGCTGCATTTCCTGAGCTTAATGCTTGGGAGCGTGCTGGTGCTGATGCTTCCTCTGCTGGTATGGTTGACGCCGGATTTGAGAATCAAAAAGAGCTTACTAAAATGCAACTGGACAATCAGAAAGAGATTGCCGAGATGCAAAATGAGACTCAAAAAGAGATTGCTGGCATTCAGTCGGCGACTTCACGCCAGAATACGAAAGACCAGGTATATGCACAAAATGAGATGCTTGCTTATCAACAGAAGGAGTCTACTGCTCGCGTTGCGTCTATTATGGAAAACACCAATCTTTCCAAGCAACAGCAGGTTTCCGAGATTATGCGCCAAATGCTTACTCAAGCTCAAACGGCTGGTCAGTATTTTACCAATGACCAAATCAAAGAAATGACTCGCAAGGTTAGTGCTGAGGTTGACTTAGTTCATCAGCAAACGCAGAATCAGCGGTATGGCTCTTCTCATATTGGCGCTACTGCAAAGGATATTTCTAATGTCGTCACTGATGCTGCTTCTGGTGTGGTTGATATTTTTCATGGTATTGATAAAGCTGTTGCCGATACTTGGAACAATTTCTGGAAAGACGGTAAAGCTGATGGTATTGGCTCTAATTTGTCTAGGAAATAACCGTCAGGATTGACACCCTCCCAATTGTATGTTTTCATGCCTCCAAATCTTGGAGGCTTTTTTATGGTTCGTTCTTATTACCCTTCTGAATGTCACGCTGATTATTTTGACTTTGAGCGTATCGAGGCTCTTAAACCTGCTATTGAGGCTTGTGGCATTTCTACTCTTTCTCAATCCCCAATGCTTGGCTTCCATAAGCAGATGGATAACCGCATCAAGCTCTTGGAAGAGATTCTGTCTTTTCGTATGCAGGGCGTTGAGTTCGATAATGGTGATATGTATGTTGACGGCCATAAGGCTGCTTCTGACGTTCGTGATGAGTTTGTATCTGTTACTGAGAAGTTAATGGATGAATTGGCACAATGCTACAATGTGCTCCCCCAACTTGATATTAATAACACTATAGACCACCGCCCCGAAGGGGACGAAAAATGGTTTTTAGAGAACGAGAAGACGGTTACGCAGTTTTGCCGCAAGCTGGCTGCTGAACGCCCTCTTAAGGATATTCGCGATGAGTATAATTACCCCAAAAAGAAAGGTATTAAGGATGAGTGTTCAAGATTGCTGGAGGCCTCCACTATGAAATCGCGTAGAGGCTTTGCTATTCAGCGTTTGATGAATGCAATGCGACAGGCTCATGCTGATGGTTGGTTTATCGTTTTTGACACTCTCACGTTGGCTGACGACCGATTAGAGGCGTTTTATGATAATCCCAATGCTTTGCGTGACTATTTTCGTGATATTGGTCGTATGGTTCTTGCTGCCGAGGGTCGCAAGGCTAATGATTCACACGCCGACTGCTATCAGTATTTTTGTGTGCCTGAGTATGGTACAGCTAATGGCCGTCTTCATTTCCATGCGGTGCACTTTATGCGGACACTTCCTACAGGTAGCGTTGACCCTAATTTTGGTCGTCGGGTACGCAATCGCCGCCAGTTAAATAGCTTGCAAAATACGTGGCCTTATGGTTACAGTATGCCCATCGCAGTTCGCTACACGCAGGACGCTTTTTCACGTTCTGGTTGGTTGTGGCCTGTTGATGCTAAAGGTGAGCCGCTTAAAGCTACCAGTTATATGGCTGTTGGTTTCTATGTGGCTAAATACGTTAACAAAAAGTCAGATATGGACCTTGCTGCTAAAGGTCTAGGAGCTAAAGAATGGAACAACTCACTAAAAACCAAGCTGTCGCTACTTCCCAAGAAGCTGTTCAGAATCAGAATGAGCCGCAACTTCGGGATGAAAATGCTCACAATGACAAATCTGTCCACGGAGTGCTTAATCCAACTTACCAAGCTGGGTTACGACGCGACGCCGTTCAACCAGATATTGAAGCAGAACGCAAAAAGAGAGATGAGATTGAGGCTGGGAAAAGTTACTGTAGCCGACGTTTTGGCGGCGCAACCTGTGACGACAAATCTGCTCAAATTTATGCGCGCTTCGATAAAAATGATTGGCGTATCCAACCTGCAGAGTTTTATCGCTTCCATGACGCAGAAGTTAACACTTTCGGATATTTCTGATGAGTCGAAAAATTATCTTGATAAAGCAGGAATTACTACTGCTTGTTTACGAATTAAATCGAAGTGGACTGCTGGCGGAAAATGAGAAAATTCGACCTATCCTTGCGCAGCTCGAGAAGCTCTTACTTTGCGACCTTTCGCCATCAACTAACGATTCTGTCAAAAACTGACGCGTTGGATGAGGAGAAGTGGCTTAATATGCTTGGCACGTTCGTCAAGGACTGGTTTAGATATGAGTCACATTTTGTTCATGGTAGAGATTCTCTTGTTGACATTTTAAAAGAGCGTGGATTACTATCTGAGTCCGATGCTGTTCAACCACTAATAGGTAAGAAATCATGAGTCAAGTTACTGAACAATCCGTACGTTTCCAGACCGCTTTGGCCTCTATTAAGCTCATTCAGGCTTCTGCCGTTTTGGATTTAACCGAAGATGATTTCGATTTTCTGACGAGTAACAAAGTTTGGATTGCTACTGACCGCTCTCGTGCTCGTCGCTGCGTTGAGGCTTGCGTTTATGGTACGCTGGACTTTGTAGGATACCCTCGCTTTCCTGCTCCTGTTGAGTTTATTGCTGCCGTCATTGCTTATTATGTTCATCCCGTCAACATTCAAACGGCCTGTCTCATCATGGAAGGCGCTGAATTTACGGAAAACATTATTAATGGCGTCGAGCGTCCGGTTAAAGCCGCTGAATTGTTCGCGTTTACCTTGCGTGTACGCGCAGGAAACACTGACGTTCTTACTGACGCAGAAGAAAACGTGCGTCAAAAATTACGTGCAGAAGGAGTGATGTAATGTCTAAAGGTAAAAAACGTTCTGGCGCTCGCCCTGGTCGTCCGCAGCCGTTGCGAGGTACTAAAGGCAAGCGTAAAGGCGCTCGTCTTTGGTATGTAGGTGGTCAACAATTTTAATTGCAGGGGCTTCGGCCCCTTACTTGAGGATAAATTATGTCTAATATTCAAACTGGCGCCGAGCGTATGCCGCATGACCTTTCCCATCTTGGCTTCCTTGCTGGTCAGATTGGTCGTCTTATTACCATTTCAACTACTCCGGTTATCGCTGGCGACTCCTTCGAGATGGACGCCGTTGGCGCTCTCCGTCTTTCTCCATTGCGTCGTGGCCTTGCTATTGACTCTACTGTAGACATTTTTACTTTTTATGTCCCTCATCGTCACGTTTATGGTGAACAGTGGATTAAGTTCATGAAGGATGGTGTTAATGCCACTCCTCTCCCGACTGTTAACACTACTGGTTATATTGACCATGCCGCTTTTCTTGGCACGATTAACCCTGATACCAATAAAATCCCTAAGCATTTGTTTCAGGGTTATTTGAATATCTATAACAACTATTTTAAAGCGCCGTGGATGCCTGACCGTACCGAGGCTAACCCTAATGAGCTTAATCAAGATGATGCTCGTTATGGTTTCCGTTGCTGCCATCTCAAAAACATTTGGACTGCTCCGCTTCCTCCTGAGACTGAGCTTTCTCGCCAAATGACGACTTCTACCACATCTATTGACATTATGGGTCTGCAAGCTGCTTATGCTAATTTGCATACTGACCAAGAACGTGATTACTTCATGCAGCGTTACCATGATGTTATTTCTTCATTTGGAGGTAAAACCTCTTATGACGCTGACAACCGTCCTTTACTTGTCATGCGCTCTAATCTCTGGGCATCTGGCTATGATGTTGATGGAACTGACCAAACGTCGTTAGGCCAGTTTTCTGGTCGTGTTCAACAGACCTATAAACATTCTGTGCCGCGTTTCTTTGTTCCTGAGCATGGCACTATGTTTACTCTTGCGCTTGTTCGTTTTCCGCCTACTGCGACTAAAGAGATTCAGTACCTTAACGCTAAAGGTGCTTTGACTTATACCGATATTGCTGGCGACCCTGTTTTGTATGGCAACTTGCCGCCGCGTGAAATTTCTATGAAGGATGTTTTCCGTTCTGGTGATTCGTCTAAGAAGTTTAAGATTGCTGAGGGTCAGTGGTATCGTTATGCGCCTTCGTATGTTTCTCCTGCTTATCACCTTCTTGAAGGCTTCCCATTCATTCAGGAACCGCCTTCTGGTGATTTGCAAGAACGCGTACTTATTCGCCACCATGATTATGACCAGTGTTTCCAGTCCGTTCAGTTGTTGCAGTGGAATAGTCAGGTTAAATTTAATGTGACCGTTTATCGCAATCTGCCGACCACTCGCGATTCAATCATGACTTCGTGATAAAAGATTGAGTGTGAGGTTATAACGCCGAAGCGGTAAAAATTTTAATTTTTGCCGCTGAGGGGTTGACCAAGCGAAGCGCGGTAGGTTTTCTGCTTAGGAGTTTAATCATGTTTCAGACTTTTATTTCTCGCCATAATTCAAACTTTTTTTCTGATAAGCTGGTTCTCACTTCTGTTACTCCAGCTTCTTCGGCACCTGTTTTACAGACACCTAAAGCTACATCGTCAACGTTATATTTTGATAGTTTGACGGTTAATGCTGGTAATGGTGGTTTTCTTCATTGCATTCAGATGGATACATCTGTCAACGCCGCTAATCAGGTTGTTTCTGTTGGTGCTGATATTGCTTTTGATGCCGACCCTAAATTTTTTGCCTGTTTGGTTCGCTTTGAGTCTTCTTCGGTTCCGACTACCCTCCCGACTGCCTATGATGTTTATCCTTTGGATGGTCGCCATGATGGTGGTTATTATACCGTCAAGGACTGTGTGACTATTGACGTCCTTCCCCGTACGCCGGGCAATAATGTTTATGTTGGTTTCATGGTTTGGTCTAACTTTACCGCTACTAAATGCCGCGGATTGGTTTCGCTGAATCAGGTTATTAAAGAGATTATTTGTCTCCAGCCACTTAAGTGAGGTGATTTATGTTTGGTGCTATTGCTGGCGGTATTGCTTCTGCTCTTGCTGGTGGCGCCATGTCTAAATTGTTTGGAGGCGGTCAAAAAGCCGCCTCCGGTGGCATTCAAGGTGATGTGCTTGCTACCGATAACAATACTGTAGGCATGGGTGATGCTGGTATTAAATCTGCCATTCAAGGCTCTAATGTTCCTAACCCTGATGAGGCCGTCCCTAGTTTTGTTTCTGGTGCTATGGCTAAAGCTGGTAAAGGACTTCTTGAAGGTACGTTGCAGGCTGGCACTTCTGCCGTTTCTGATAAGTTGCTTGATTTGGTTGGACTTGGTGGCAAGTCTGCCGCTGATAAAGGAAAGGATACTCGTGATTATCTTGCTGCTGCATTTCCTGAGCTTAATGCTTGGGAGCGTGCTGGTGCTGATGCTTCCTCTGCTGGTATGGTTGACGCCGGATTTGAGAATCAAAAAGAGCTTACTAAAATGCAACTGGACAATCAGAAAGAGATTGCCGAGATGCAAAATGAGACTCAAAAAGAGATTGCTGGCATTCAGTCGGCGACTTCACGCCAGAATACGAAAGACCAGGTATATGCACAAAATGAGATGCTTGCTTATCAACAGAAGGAGTCTACTGCTCGCGTTGCGTCTATTATGGAAAACACCAATCTTTCCAAGCAACAGCAGGTTTCCGAGATTATGCGCCAAATGCTTACTCAAGCTCAAACGGCTGGTCAGTATTTTACCAATGACCAAATCAAAGAAATGACTCGCAAGGTTAGTGCTGAGGTTGACTTAGTTCATCAGCAAACGCAGAATCAGCGGTATGGCTCTTCTCATATTGGCGCTACTGCAAAGGATATTTCTAATGTCGTCACTGATGCTGCTTCTGGTGTGGTTGATATTTTTCATGGTATTGATAAAGCTGTTGCCGATACTTGGAACAATTTCTGGAAAGACGGTAAAGCTGATGGTATTGGCTCTAATTTGTCTAGGAAATAACCGTCAGGATTGACACCCTCCCAATTGTATGTTTTCATGCCTCCAAATCTTGGAGGCTTTTTTATGGTTCGTTCTTATTACCCTTCTGAATGTCACGCTGATTATTTTGACTTTGAGCGTATCGAGGCTCTTAAACCTGCTATTGAGGCTTGTGGCATTTCTACTCTTTCTCAATCCCCAATGCTTGGCTTCCATAAGCAGATGGATAACCGCATCAAGCTCTTGGAAGAGATTCTGTCTTTTCGTATGCAGGGCGTTGAGTTCGATAATGGTGATATGTATGTTGACGGCCATAAGGCTGCTTCTGACGTTCGTGATGAGTTTGTATCTGTTACTGAGAAGTTAATGGATGAATTGGCACAATGCTACAATGTGCTCCCCCAACTTGATATTAATAACACTATAGACCACCGCCCCGAAGGGGACGAAAAATGGTTTTTAGAGAACGAGAAGACGGTTACGCAGTTTTGCCGCAAGCTGGCTGCTGAACGCCCTCTTAAGGATATTCGCGATGAGTATAATTACCCCAAAAAGAAAGGTATTAAGGATGAGTGTTCAAGATTGCTGGAGGCCTCCACTATGAAATCGCGTAGAGGCTTTGCTATTCAGCGTTTGATGAATGCAATGCGACAGGCTCATGCTGATGGTTGGTTTATCGTTTTTGACACTCTCACGTTGGCTGACGACCGATTAGAGGCGTTTTATGATAATCCCAATGCTTTGCGTGACTATTTTCGTGATATTGGTCGTATGGTTCTTGCTGCCGAGGGTCGCAAGGCTAATGATTCACACGCCGACTGCTATCAGTATTTTTGTGTGCCTGAGTATGGTACAGCTAATGGCCGTCTTCATTTCCATGCGGTGCACTTTATGCGGACACTTCCTACAGGTAGCGTTGACCCTAATTTTGGTCGTCGGGTACGCAATCGCCGCCAGTTAAATAGCTTGCAAAATACGTGGCCTTATGGTTACAGTATGCCCATCGCAGTTCGCTACACGCAGGACGCTTTTTCACGTTCTGGTTGGTTGTGGCCTGTTGATGCTAAAGGTGAGCCGCTTAAAGCTACCAGTTATATGGCTGTTGGTTTCTATGTGGCTAAATACGTTAACAAAAAGTCAGATATGGACCTTGCTGCTAAAGGTCTAGGAGCTAAAGAATGGAACAACTCACTAAAAACCAAGCTGTCGCTACTTCCCAAGAAGCTGTTCAGAATCAGAATGAGCCGCAACTTCGGGATGAAAATGCTCACAATGACAAATCTGTCCACGGAGTGCTTAATCCAACTTACCAAGCTGGGTTACGACGCGACGCCGTTCAACCAGATATTGAAGCAGAACGCAAAAAGAGAGATGAGATTGAGGCTGGGAAAAGTTACTGTAGCCGACGTTTTGGCGGCGCAACCTGTGACGACAAATCTGCTCAAATTTATGCGCGCTTCGATAAAAATGATTGGCGTATCCAACCTGCAGAGTTTTATCGCTTCCATGACGCAGAAGTTAACACTTTCGGATATTTCTGATGAGTCGAAAAATTATCTTGATAAAGCAGGAATTACTACTGCTTGTTTACGAATTAAATCGAAGTGGACTGCTGGCGGAAAATGAGAAAATTCGACCTATCCTTGCGCAGCTCGAGAAGCTCTTACTTTGCGACCTTTCGCCATCAACTAACGATTCTGTCAAAAACTGACGCGTTGGATGAGGAGAAGTGGCTTAATATGCTTGGCACGTTCGTCAAGGACTGGTTTAGATATGAGTCACATTTTGTTCATGGTAGAGATTCTCTTGTTGACATTTTAAAAGAGCGTGGATTACTATCTGAGTCCGATGCTGTTCAACCACTAATAGGTAAGAAATCATGAGTCAAGTTACTGAACAATCCGTACGTTTCCAGACCGCTTTGGCCTCTATTAAGCTCATTCAGGCTTCTGCCGTTTTGGATTTAACCGAAGATGATTTCGATTTTCTGACGAGTAACAAAGTTTGGATTGCTACTGACCGCTCTCGTGCTCGTCGCTGCGTTGAGGCTTGCGTTTATGGTACGCTGGACTTTGTAGGATACCCTCGCTTTCCTGCTCCTGTTGAGTTTATTGCTGCCGTCATTGCTTATTATGTTCATCCCGTCAACATTCAAACGGCCTGTCTCATCATGGAAGGCGCTGAATTTACGGAAAACATTATTAATGGCGTCGAGCGTCCGGTTAAAGCCGCTGAATTGTTCGCGTTTACCTTGCGTGTACGCGCAGGAAACACTGACGTTCTTACTGACGCAGAAGAAAACGTGCGTCAAAAATTACGTGCAGAAGGAGTGATGTAATGTCTAAAGGTAAAAAACGTTCTGGCGCTCGCCCTGGTCGTCCGCAGCCGTTGCGAGGTACTAAAGGCAAGCGTAAAGGCGCTCGTCTTTGGTATGTAGGTGGTCAACAATTTTAATTGCAGGGGCTTCGGCCCCTTACTTGAGGATAAATTATGTCTAATATTCAAACTGGCGCCGAGCGTATGCCGCATGACCTTTCCCATCTTGGCTTCCTTGCTGGTCAGATTGGTCGTCTTATTACCATTTCAACTACTCCGGTTATCGCTGGCGACTCCTTCGAGATGGACGCCGTTGGCGCTCTCCGTCTTTCTCCATTGCGTCGTGGCCTTGCTATTGACTCTACTGTAGACATTTTTACTTTTTATGTCCCTCATCGTCACGTTTATGGTGAACAGTGGATTAAGTTCATGAAGGATGGTGTTAATGCCACTCCTCTCCCGACTGTTAACACTACTGGTTATATTGACCATGCCGCTTTTCTTGGCACGATTAACCCTGATACCAATAAAATCCCTAAGCATTTGTTTCAGGGTTATTTGAATATCTATAACAACTATTTTAAAGCGCCGTGGATGCCTGACCGTACCGAGGCTAACCCTAATGAGCTTAATCAAGATGATGCTCGTTATGGTTTCCGTTGCTGCCATCTCAAAAACATTTGGACTGCTCCGCTTCCTCCTGAGACTGAGCTTTCTCGCCAAATGACGACTTCTACCACATCTATTGACATTATGGGTCTGCAAGCTGCTTATGCTAATTTGCATACTGACCAAGAACGTGATTACTTCATGCAGCGTTACCATGATGTTATTTCTTCATTTGGAGGTAAAACCTCTTATGACGCTGACAACCGTCCTTTACTTGTCATGCGCTCTAATCTCTGGGCATCTGGCTATGATGTTGATGGAACTGACCAAACGTCGTTAGGCCAGTTTTCTGGTCGTGTTCAACAGACCTATAAACATTCTGTGCCGCGTTTCTTTGTTCCTGAGCATGGCACTATGTTTACTCTTGCGCTTGTTCGTTTTCCGCCTACTGCGACTAAAGAGATTCAGTACCTTAACGCTAAAGGTGCTTTGACTTATACCGATATTGCTGGCGACCCTGTTTTGTATGGCAACTTGCCGCCGCGTGAAATTTCTATGAAGGATGTTTTCCGTTCTGGTGATTCGTCTAAGAAGTTTAAGATTGCTGAGGGTCAGTGGTATCGTTATGCGCCTTCGTATGTTTCTCCTGCTTATCACCTTCTTGAAGGCTTCCCATTCATTCAGGAACCGCCTTCTGGTGATTTGCAAGAACGCGTACTTATTCGCCACCATGATTATGACCAGTGTTTCCAGTCCGTTCAGTTGTTGCAGTGGAATAGTCAGGTTAAATTTAATGTGACCGTTTATCGCAATCTGCCGACCACTCGCGATTCAATCATGACTTCGTGATAAAAGATTGAGTGTGAGGTTATAACGCCGAAGCGGTAAAAATTTTAATTTTTGCCGCTGAGGGGTTGACCAAGCGAAGCGCGGTAGGTTTTCTGCTTAGGAGTTTAATCATGTTTCAGACTTTTATTTCTCGCCATAATTCAAACTTTTTTTCTGATAAGCTGGTTCTCACTTCTGTTACTCCAGCTTCTTCGGCACCTGTTTTACAGACACCTAAAGCTACATCGTCAACGTTATATTTTGATAGTTTGACGGTTAATGCTGGTAATGGTGGTTTTCTTCATTGCATTCAGATGGATACATCTGTCAACGCCGCTAATCAGGTTGTTTCTGTTGGTGCTGATATTGCTTTTGATGCCGACCCTAAATTTTTTGCCTGTTTGGTTCGCTTTGAGTCTTCTTCGGTTCCGACTACCCTCCCGACTGCCTATGATGTTTATCCTTTGGATGGTCGCCATGATGGTGGTTATTATACCGTCAAGGACTGTGTGACTATTGACGTCCTTCCCCGTACGCCGGGCAATAATGTTTATGTTGGTTTCATGGTTTGGTCTAACTTTACCGCTACTAAATGCCGCGGATTGGTTTCGCTGAATCAGGTTATTAAAGAGATTATTTGTCTCCAGCCACTTAAGTGAGGTGATTTATGTTTGGTGCTATTGCTGGCGGTATTGCTTCTGCTCTTGCTGGTGGCGCCATGTCTAAATTGTTTGGAGGCGGTCAAAAAGCCGCCTCCGGTGGCATTCAAGGTGATGTGCTTGCTACCGATAACAATACTGTAGGCATGGGTGATGCTGGTATTAAATCTGCCATTCAAGGCTCTAATGTTCCTAACCCTGATGAGGCCGTCCCTAGTTTTGTTTCTGGTGCTATGGCTAAAGCTGGTAAAGGACTTCTTGAAGGTACGTTGCAGGCTGGCACTTCTGCCGTTTCTGATAAGTTGCTTGATTTGGTTGGACTTGGTGGCAAGTCTGCCGCTGATAAAGGAAAGGATACTCGTGATTATCTTGCTGCTGCATTTCCTGAGCTTAATGCTTGGGAGCGTGCTGGTGCTGATGCTTCCTCTGCTGGTATGGTTGACGCCGGATTTGAGAATCAAAAAGAGCTTACTAAAATGCAACTGGACAATCAGAAAGAGATTGCCGAGATGCAAAATGAGACTCAAAAAGAGATTGCTGGCATTCAGTCGGCGACTTCACGCCAGAATACGAAAGACCAGGTATATGCACAAAATGAGATGCTTGCTTATCAACAGAAGGAGTCTACTGCTCGCGTTGCGTCTATTATGGAAAACACCAATCTTTCCAAGCAACAGCAGGTTTCCGAGATTATGCGCCAAATGCTTACTCAAGCTCAAACGGCTGGTCAGTATTTTACCAATGACCAAATCAAAGAAATGACTCGCAAGGTTAGTGCTGAGGTTGACTTAGTTCATCAGCAAACGCAGAATCAGCGGTATGGCTCTTCTCATATTGGCGCTACTGCAAAGGATATTTCTAATGTCGTCACTGATGCTGCTTCTGGTGTGGTTGATATTTTTCATGGTATTGATAAAGCTGTTGCCGATACTTGGAACAATTTCTGGAAAGACGGTAAAGCTGATGGTATTGGCTCTAATTTGTCTAGGAAATAACCGTCAGGATTGACACCCTCCCAATTGTATGTTTTCATGCCTCCAAATCTTGGAGGCTTTTTTATGGTTCGTTCTTATTACCCTTCTGAATGTCACGCTGATTATTTTGACTTTGAGCGTATCGAGGCTCTTAAACCTGCTATTGAGGCTTGTGGCATTTCTACTCTTTCTCAATCCCCAATGCTTGGCTTCCATAAGCAGATGGATAACCGCATCAAGCTCTTGGAAGAGATTCTGTCTTTTCGTATGCAGGGCGTTGAGTTCGATAATGGTGATATGTATGTTGACGGCCATAAGGCTGCTTCTGACGTTCGTGATGAGTTTGTATCTGTTACTGAGAAGTTAATGGATGAATTGGCACAATGCTACAATGTGCTCCCCCAACTTGATATTAATAACACTATAGACCACCGCCCCGAAGGGGACGAAAAATGGTTTTTAGAGAACGAGAAGACGGTTACGCAGTTTTGCCGCAAGCTGGCTGCTGAACGCCCTCTTAAGGATATTCGCGATGAGTATAATTACCCCAAAAAGAAAGGTATTAAGGATGAGTGTTCAAGATTGCTGGAGGCCTCCACTATGAAATCGCGTAGAGGCTTTGCTATTCAGCGTTTGATGAATGCAATGCGACAGGCTCATGCTGATGGTTGGTTTATCGTTTTTGACACTCTCACGTTGGCTGACGACCGATTAGAGGCGTTTTATGATAATCCCAATGCTTTGCGTGACTATTTTCGTGATATTGGTCGTATGGTTCTTGCTGCCGAGGGTCGCAAGGCTAATGATTCACACGCCGACTGCTATCAGTATTTTTGTGTGCCTGAGTATGGTACAGCTAATGGCCGTCTTCATTTCCATGCGGTGCACTTTATGCGGACACTTCCTACAGGTAGCGTTGACCCTAATTTTGGTCGTCGGGTACGCAATCGCCGCCAGTTAAATAGCTTGCAAAATACGTGGCCTTATGGTTACAGTATGCCCATCGCAGTTCGCTACACGCAGGACGCTTTTTCACGTTCTGGTTGGTTGTGGCCTGTTGATGCTAAAGGTGAGCCGCTTAAAGCTACCAGTTATATGGCTGTTGGTTTCTATGTGGCTAAATACGTTAACAAAAAGTCAGATATGGACCTTGCTGCTAAAGGTCTAGGAGCTAAAGAATGGAACAACTCACTAAAAACCAAGCTGTCGCTACTTCCCAAGAAGCTGTTCAGAATCAGAATGAGCCGCAACTTCGGGATGAAAATGCTCACAATGACAAATCTGTCCACGGAGTGCTTAATCCAACTTACCAAGCTGGGTTACGACGCGACGCCGTTCAACCAGATATTGAAGCAGAACGCAAAAAGAGAGATGAGATTGAGGCTGGGAAAAGTTACTGTAGCCGACGTTTTGGCGGCGCAACCTGTGACGACAAATCTGCTCAAATTTATGCGCGCTTCGATAAAAATGATTGGCGTATCCAACCTGCAGAGTTTTATCGCTTCCATGACGCAGAAGTTAACACTTTCGGATATTTCTGATGAGTCGAAAAATTATCTTGATAAAGCAGGAATTACTACTGCTTGTTTACGAATTAAATCGAAGTGGACTGCTGGCGGAAAATGAGAAAATTCGACCTATCCTTGCGCAGCTCGAGAAGCTCTTACTTTGCGACCTTTCGCCATCAACTAACGATTCTGTCAAAAACTGACGCGTTGGATGAGGAGAAGTGGCTTAATATGCTTGGCACGTTCGTCAAGGACTGGTTTAGATATGAGTCACATTTTGTTCATGGTAGAGATTCTCTTGTTGACATTTTAAAAGAGCGTGGATTACTATCTGAGTCCGATGCTGTTCAACCACTAATAGGTAAGAAATCATGAGTCAAGTTACTGAACAATCCGTACGTTTCCAGACCGCTTTGGCCTCTATTAAGCTCATTCAGGCTTCTGCCGTTTTGGATTTAACCGAAGATGATTTCGATTTTCTGACGAGTAACAAAGTTTGGATTGCTACTGACCGCTCTCGTGCTCGTCGCTGCGTTGAGGCTTGCGTTTATGGTACGCTGGACTTTGTAGGATACCCTCGCTTTCCTGCTCCTGTTGAGTTTATTGCTGCCGTCATTGCTTATTATGTTCATCCCGTCAACATTCAAACGGCCTGTCTCATCATGGAAGGCGCTGAATTTACGGAAAACATTATTAATGGCGTCGAGCGTCCGGTTAAAGCCGCTGAATTGTTCGCGTTTACCTTGCGTGTACGCGCAGGAAACACTGACGTTCTTACTGACGCAGAAGAAAACGTGCGTCAAAAATTACGTGCAGAAGGAGTGATGTAATGTCTAAAGGTAAAAAACGTTCTGGCGCTCGCCCTGGTCGTCCGCAGCCGTTGCGAGGTACTAAAGGCAAGCGTAAAGGCGCTCGTCTTTGGTATGTAGGTGGTCAACAATTTTAATTGCAGGGGCTTCGGCCCCTTACTTGAGGATAAATTATGTCTAATATTCAAACTGGCGCCGAGCGTATGCCGCATGACCTTTCCCATCTTGGCTTCCTTGCTGGTCAGATTGGTCGTCTTATTACCATTTCAACTACTCCGGTTATCGCTGGCGACTCCTTCGAGATGGACGCCGTTGGCGCTCTCCGTCTTTCTCCATTGCGTCGTGGCCTTGCTATTGACTCTACTGTAGACATTTTTACTTTTTATGTCCCTCATCGTCACGTTTATGGTGAACAGTGGATTAAGTTCATGAAGGATGGTGTTAATGCCACTCCTCTCCCGACTGTTAACACTACTGGTTATATTGACCATGCCGCTTTTCTTGGCACGATTAACCCTGATACCAATAAAATCCCTAAGCATTTGTTTCAGGGTTATTTGAATATCTATAACAACTATTTTAAAGCGCCGTGGATGCCTGACCGTACCGAGGCTAACCCTAATGAGCTTAATCAAGATGATGCTCGTTATGGTTTCCGTTGCTGCCATCTCAAAAACATTTGGACTGCTCCGCTTCCTCCTGAGACTGAGCTTTCTCGCCAAATGACGACTTCTACCACATCTATTGACATTATGGGTCTGCAAGCTGCTTATGCTAATTTGCATACTGACCAAGAACGTGATTACTTCATGCAGCGTTACCATGATGTTATTTCTTCATTTGGAGGTAAAACCTCTTATGACGCTGACAACCGTCCTTTACTTGTCATGCGCTCTAATCTCTGGGCATCTGGCTATGATGTTGATGGAACTGACCAAACGTCGTTAGGCCAGTTTTCTGGTCGTGTTCAACAGACCTATAAACATTCTGTGCCGCGTTTCTTTGTTCCTGAGCATGGCACTATGTTTACTCTTGCGCTTGTTCGTTTTCCGCCTACTGCGACTAAAGAGATTCAGTACCTTAACGCTAAAGGTGCTTTGACTTATACCGATATTGCTGGCGACCCTGTTTTGTATGGCAACTTGCCGCCGCGTGAAATTTCTATGAAGGATGTTTTCCGTTCTGGTGATTCGTCTAAGAAGTTTAAGATTGCTGAGGGTCAGTGGTATCGTTATGCGCCTTCGTATGTTTCTCCTGCTTATCACCTTCTTGAAGGCTTCCCATTCATTCAGGAACCGCCTTCTGGTGATTTGCAAGAACGCGTACTTATTCGCCACCATGATTATGACCAGTGTTTCCAGTCCGTTCAGTTGTTGCAGTGGAATAGTCAGGTTAAATTTAATGTGACCGTTTATCGCAATCTGCCGACCACTCGCGATTCAATCATGACTTCGTGATAAAAGATTGAGTGTGAGGTTATAACGCCGAAGCGGTAAAAATTTTAATTTTTGCCGCTGAGGGGTTGACCAAGCGAAGCGCGGTAGGTTTTCTGCTTAGGAGTTTAATCATGTTTCAGACTTTTATTTCTCGCCATAATTCAAACTTTTTTTCTGATAAGCTGGTTCTCACTTCTGTTACTCCAGCTTCTTCGGCACCTGTTTTACAGACACCTAAAGCTACATCGTCAACGTTATATTTTGATAGTTTGACGGTTAATGCTGGTAATGGTGGTTTTCTTCATTGCATTCAGATGGATACATCTGTCAACGCCGCTAATCAGGTTGTTTCTGTTGGTGCTGATATTGCTTTTGATGCCGACCCTAAATTTTTTGCCTGTTTGGTTCGCTTTGAGTCTTCTTCGGTTCCGACTACCCTCCCGACTGCCTATGATGTTTATCCTTTGGATGGTCGCCATGATGGTGGTTATTATACCGTCAAGGACTGTGTGACTATTGACGTCCTTCCCCGTACGCCGGGCAATAATGTTTATGTTGGTTTCATGGTTTGGTCTAACTTTACCGCTACTAAATGCCGCGGATTGGTTTCGCTGAATCAGGTTATTAAAGAGATTATTTGTCTCCAGCCACTTAAGTGAGGTGATTTATGTTTGGTGCTATTGCTGGCGGTATTGCTTCTGCTCTTGCTGGTGGCGCCATGTCTAAATTGTTTGGAGGCGGTCAAAAAGCCGCCTCCGGTGGCATTCAAGGTGATGTGCTTGCTACCGATAACAATACTGTAGGCATGGGTGATGCTGGTATTAAATCTGCCATTCAAGGCTCTAATGTTCCTAACCCTGATGAGGCCGTCCCTAGTTTTGTTTCTGGTGCTATGGCTAAAGCTGGTAAAGGACTTCTTGAAGGTACGTTGCAGGCTGGCACTTCTGCCGTTTCTGATAAGTTGCTTGATTTGGTTGGACTTGGTGGCAAGTCTGCCGCTGATAAAGGAAAGGATACTCGTGATTATCTTGCTGCTGCATTTCCTGAGCTTAATGCTTGGGAGCGTGCTGGTGCTGATGCTTCCTCTGCTGGTATGGTTGACGCCGGATTTGAGAATCAAAAAGAGCTTACTAAAATGCAACTGGACAATCAGAAAGAGATTGCCGAGATGCAAAATGAGACTCAAAAAGAGATTGCTGGCATTCAGTCGGCGACTTCACGCCAGAATACGAAAGACCAGGTATATGCACAAAATGAGATGCTTGCTTATCAACAGAAGGAGTCTACTGCTCGCGTTGCGTCTATTATGGAAAACACCAATCTTTCCAAGCAACAGCAGGTTTCCGAGATTATGCGCCAAATGCTTACTCAAGCTCAAACGGCTGGTCAGTATTTTACCAATGACCAAATCAAAGAAATGACTCGCAAGGTTAGTGCTGAGGTTGACTTAGTTCATCAGCAAACGCAGAATCAGCGGTATGGCTCTTCTCATATTGGCGCTACTGCAAAGGATATTTCTAATGTCGTCACTGATGCTGCTTCTGGTGTGGTTGATATTTTTCATGGTATTGATAAAGCTGTTGCCGATACTTGGAACAATTTCTGGAAAGACGGTAAAGCTGATGGTATTGGCTCTAATTTGTCTAGGAAATAACCGTCAGGATTGACACCCTCCCAATTGTATGTTTTCATGCCTCCAAATCTTGGAGGCTTTTTTATGGTTCGTTCTTATTACCCTTCTGAATGTCACGCTGATTATTTTGACTTTGAGCGTATCGAGGCTCTTAAACCTGCTATTGAGGCTTGTGGCATTTCTACTCTTTCTCAATCCCCAATGCTTGGCTTCCATAAGCAGATGGATAACCGCATCAAGCTCTTGGAAGAGATTCTGTCTTTTCGTATGCAGGGCGTTGAGTTCGATAATGGTGATATGTATGTTGACGGCCATAAGGCTGCTTCTGACGTTCGTGATGAGTTTGTATCTGTTACTGAGAAGTTAATGGATGAATTGGCACAATGCTACAATGTGCTCCCCCAACTTGATATTAATAACACTATAGACCACCGCCCCGAAGGGGACGAAAAATGGTTTTTAGAGAACGAGAAGACGGTTACGCAGTTTTGCCGCAAGCTGGCTGCTGAACGCCCTCTTAAGGATATTCGCGATGAGTATAATTACCCCAAAAAGAAAGGTATTAAGGATGAGTGTTCAAGATTGCTGGAGGCCTCCACTATGAAATCGCGTAGAGGCTTTGCTATTCAGCGTTTGATGAATGCAATGCGACAGGCTCATGCTGATGGTTGGTTTATCGTTTTTGACACTCTCACGTTGGCTGACGACCGATTAGAGGCGTTTTATGATAATCCCAATGCTTTGCGTGACTATTTTCGTGATATTGGTCGTATGGTTCTTGCTGCCGAGGGTCGCAAGGCTAATGATTCACACGCCGACTGCTATCAGTATTTTTGTGTGCCTGAGTATGGTACAGCTAATGGCCGTCTTCATTTCCATGCGGTGCACTTTATGCGGACACTTCCTACAGGTAGCGTTGACCCTAATTTTGGTCGTCGGGTACGCAATCGCCGCCAGTTAAATAGCTTGCAAAATACGTGGCCTTATGGTTACAGTATGCCCATCGCAGTTCGCTACACGCAGGACGCTTTTTCACGTTCTGGTTGGTTGTGGCCTGTTGATGCTAAAGGTGAGCCGCTTAAAGCTACCAGTTATATGGCTGTTGGTTTCTATGTGGCTAAATACGTTAACAAAAAGTCAGATATGGACCTTGCTGCTAAAGGTCTAGGAGCTAAAGAATGGAACAACTCACTAAAAACCAAGCTGTCGCTACTTCCCAAGAAGCTGTTCAGAATCAGAATGAGCCGCAACTTCGGGATGAAAATGCTCACAATGACAAATCTGTCCACGGAGTGCTTAATCCAACTTACCAAGCTGGGTTACGACGCGACGCCGTTCAACCAGATATTGAAGCAGAACGCAAAAAGAGAGATGAGATTGAGGCTGGGAAAAGTTACTGTAGCCGACGTTTTGGCGGCGCAACCTGTGACGACAAATCTGCTCAAATTTATGCGCGCTTCGATAAAAATGATTGGCGTATCCAACCTGCAGAGTTTTATCGCTTCCATGACGCAGAAGTTAACACTTTCGGATATTTCTGATGAGTCGAAAAATTATCTTGATAAAGCAGGAATTACTACTGCTTGTTTACGAATTAAATCGAAGTGGACTGCTGGCGGAAAATGAGAAAATTCGACCTATCCTTGCGCAGCTCGAGAAGCTCTTACTTTGCGACCTTTCGCCATCAACTAACGATTCTGTCAAAAACTGACGCGTTGGATGAGGAGAAGTGGCTTAATATGCTTGGCACGTTCGTCAAGGACTGGTTTAGATATGAGTCACATTTTGTTCATGGTAGAGATTCTCTTGTTGACATTTTAAAAGAGCGTGGATTACTATCTGAGTCCGATGCTGTTCAACCACTAATAGGTAAGAAATCATGAGTCAAGTTACTGAACAATCCGTACGTTTCCAGACCGCTTTGGCCTCTATTAAGCTCATTCAGGCTTCTGCCGTTTTGGATTTAACCGAAGATGATTTCGATTTTCTGACGAGTAACAAAGTTTGGATTGCTACTGACCGCTCTCGTGCTCGTCGCTGCGTTGAGGCTTGCGTTTATGGTACGCTGGACTTTGTAGGATACCCTCGCTTTCCTGCTCCTGTTGAGTTTATTGCTGCCGTCATTGCTTATTATGTTCATCCCGTCAACATTCAAACGGCCTGTCTCATCATGGAAGGCGCTGAATTTACGGAAAACATTATTAATGGCGTCGAGCGTCCGGTTAAAGCCGCTGAATTGTTCGCGTTTACCTTGCGTGTACGCGCAGGAAACACTGACGTTCTTACTGACGCAGAAGAAAACGTGCGTCAAAAATTACGTGCAGAAGGAGTGATGTAATGTCTAAAGGTAAAAAACGTTCTGGCGCTCGCCCTGGTCGTCCGCAGCCGTTGCGAGGTACTAAAGGCAAGCGTAAAGGCGCTCGTCTTTGGTATGTAGGTGGTCAACAATTTTAATTGCAGGGGCTTCGGCCCCTTACTTGAGGATAAATTATGTCTAATATTCAAACTGGCGCCGAGCGTATGCCGCATGACCTTTCCCATCTTGGCTTCCTTGCTGGTCAGATTGGTCGTCTTATTACCATTTCAACTACTCCGGTTATCGCTGGCGACTCCTTCGAGATGGACGCCGTTGGCGCTCTCCGTCTTTCTCCATTGCGTCGTGGCCTTGCTATTGACTCTACTGTAGACATTTTTACTTTTTATGTCCCTCATCGTCACGTTTATGGTGAACAGTGGATTAAGTTCATGAAGGATGGTGTTAATGCCACTCCTCTCCCGACTGTTAACACTACTGGTTATATTGACCATGCCGCTTTTCTTGGCACGATTAACCCTGATACCAATAAAATCCCTAAGCATTTGTTTCAGGGTTATTTGAATATCTATAACAACTATTTTAAAGCGCCGTGGATGCCTGACCGTACCGAGGCTAACCCTAATGAGCTTAATCAAGATGATGCTC